>Ga0315278_10004549_pt1 | contig 12514 bp, 11 predicted proteins | sample YL17G06_0_MG_FD_203880 | JGI IMG/M metagenome (GOLD analysis project Ga0315278, IMG submission 203880) | Sediment microbial communities from Yellowstone Lake, YNP, Wyoming, USA - YL17G06_0 | ecosystem: Environmental > Aquatic > Freshwater > Lake > Sediment | place: USA: Wyoming | collected...
TTCCCGGGGCCGTGCGCGGCATGGACGCCGCGGCCGGAGCCCCCATGGATGGGTTTACGGCGTCCCCGGGAAGCGGCCCCTGGACCCGCAAAGCCATGCGACGCCTGACGAAGTCGAGCGAACGCATCTCGCTCGCGACGGACAAAGCTCGCGTGGCACGACCCGACCCGCTCGCGTAAACTTCCATACTTAGCCCGTGGAGCCAGACAGAAACGGGGGTGAGCCGAGCTCATCTCTGACGGTTGGCGCACGCGCGAAACGGGCCCGCATGTTGTATGCGGGCCAGCTACGGAGGCACAGTCGTGACGACACCCGCTGTTCTGGCTCTCGAGGACGGCACCGTGTTCCGCGGCATTTCCATCGGCGCTGCCGGGACCGCGACGGGCGAGGTGGTGTTCAACACCGCCATGACGGGCTACCAGGAAATCCTGACCGACCCGTCCTATTCCCGCCAGATCGTCACGCTCACCTATCCCCACATCGGCAATACCGGGACCAACCCGGACGACCTCGAGTCGAACTCGATCCATGCCGCGGGGCTCGTGATCCGCGACCTGCCGCTGCTCCACTCGAACTGGCGCGCCACGGAATCGCTGCCGGAGTTCCTCATCCGCGGCAACGTGGTCGCCATCGCCGAGATCGACACCCGCAAGCTGACGAGGATCCTGCGCGAAAAAGGTGCGCAGGCTGGATGCATCGCGAGTGGCGATGCGGCGTCACGGCCCGACCTTGCCATCGAGGCCGCGCGGCGTTTCCCCGGCCTCAAGGGCATGGATCTTGCGAAGGTCGTGACGACCAAGCGCAGCTTTCAGTGGAACGAAGGCACGAACTGGGCGCTCGAGCAGGGACCGCGCCGGCGGCCAGGCCAGCGCATGCACGTCGTGGCCTACGACTTCGGCATCAAGCGAAACATCCTGCGTCTGCTCGCCGACCACGGCTGCCGCATGACGGTAGTGCCAGCGAAGACGCCGGCGGCCGATGCGCTGGCGCTCGTTCCCGACGGCGTCTTCCTCTCGAACGGCCCGGGTGACCCCGAGCCCTGCACGTACGCGATCGACGCCATCCAGGTATTTCTCGAAGGCGGAGTGCCGACCTTCGGCATCTGCCTCGGCCACCAGTTGCTGGGCCTCGCCGCGGGAGCCCGGACCGTGAAGATGAAATTCGGCCACCATGGCGCGAACCACCCGGTGATCGACCTCGATACCGGCCGTGTCTTCATCTCGAGCCAGAATCATGGCTTCGCGGTGGATGAGGCGACGCTGCCGTCGAACGTCCGGCCGACGCACCGCTCGCTCTTCGACGGCTCGCTGCAGGGCATCGCCGTCACGGACCGCCCGGCCTTCAGCTTCCAGGGGCACCCGGAAGCGAGCCCGGGTCCGCGCGACCTTGCGCCGCTGTTCAACAGGTTCGTCGAATCGATGCTGCGCCGCGGTGCCATGCCCGTGCGCAAACTGGTGTGATCCGGAGAGGTCCAGCCGAATGCCGAAACGCACCGACATCAAGAGCGTCCTGATCATCGGGGCTGGCCCGATCGTGATCGGCCAGGCCTGCGAGTTCGACTACTCGGGCGCCCAGGCCTGCAAGGCGCTGCGCGAGGAGGGATACCGGGTAATCCTGGTGAACTCCAATCCCGCGACGATCATGACGGATCCGGAGATGGCGGACGCCATCTACATCGAGCCCATCAACTGGCGCACCGTCGCGAGGATCATCGAGAAGGAGCGCCCGGAGGCGCTGCTTCCGACCATGGGCGGGCAGACCGCGCTCAATTGCGCGCTCGACCTCGTGCGCGAGGGAGTGCTCGACAAGTTCGGCGTCGAACTGATTGCCGCGTCGCGCGAGGCCATCGACATGGCCGAGGACCGCGAGCTGTTCCGCAATGCCATGCGCGAGATCGGCCTGGAATGCCCGCGCTCGCGCATCGCCCACAGCATGGAGGAGGCGCTCGCGATCCAGTCGGAGATCGGCTTCCCGTGCGTGATTCGACCGTCCTTCACGCTCGGCGGCACTGGCGGCGGCATCGCGTACAACCGGGAGGAATTCGAGGCGATCGTCGCGCGCGGCCTCGATGCCTCACCGACCAGCGAGGTGCTGCTCGAGGAGTCGGTGCTCGGCTGGAAGGAATTCGAGATGGAGGTCGTTCGCGACCGCAACGACAACTGCATCGTTGTCTGCTCCATCGAAAACCTCGACCCGATGGGCGTGCACACCGGCGACTCGATCACGGTGGCGCCGGCGCAGACGCTGACGGACAAGGAATACCAGATCATGCGCGACGCCTCGATCGCGGTGCTGCGCAAGATCGGCGTCGAATGCGGCGGATCGAACGTGCAGTTCGCGGTCAGCCCGACCGACGGGCGCCTGCTCGTGATCGAGATGAACCCGCGCGTGTCGCGCTCCTCGGCGCTGGCGTCGAAGGCGACGGGCTTCCCGATCGCGAAGATAGCCGCCAAGCTCGCGATCGGCTACACGCTCGATGAACTGCGCAACGACATCACCGGCGGAGCAACGCCGGCATCGTTCGAGCCGACGATCGACTACGTCGTGACGAAGATCCCGCGTTTCACGTTCGAGAAGTTCCCGGGCGCGAACGACCGGCTGACGACGCAGATGAAGTCGGTCGGCGAGGTGATGGCGATCGGGCGCACGCTGCAGGAGTCGCTGCAGAAGGCACTGCGCGGCCTCGAGACCGGCATCGATGGACTGACGCCGATCGTGACGCTGCCGCTGCGTGACGAGGCGATGAACGCGCTGCTCGAGGAACTGCGCATGCCGGGACCTGACCGGCTGCGCTACGTCGCGGATGCCTTCCGCGCCGGCCTCACGCAGGCTGAGGTCCATCGCACGTCGCGCATCGATCCCTGGTTTCTCGCGCAGATCGAGGATCTCGTGCGCGAGGAGCGCGCGATCGAGAAGGACGGTTTTGCGGCGCTCGATGCGGCGCGCCTGCGGGCACTGAAGCGCAAGGGCTTCGCGGACAGCCGCATCGCGACGCTGGCCGGTTCGAGCGAGCAGGCGGTGCGCGAGCGGCGGCACGAATGCGGCATCCGGCCGGTGTTCAAGAGGGTGGATACCTGCGCGGCCGAGTTCGCGACGTCCACGGCCTACCTGTACTCGACCTACGAGGAGGAGTGCGAGGCGGCGCCGACGGCGAATCGCAAGATCGTGATCCTCGGCGGTGGGCCGAACCGCATCGGCCAGGGCATCGAGTTCGATTACTGCTGCGTGCACGCTGCGCTCGCGCTGCGCGAGGATGGTTTCGAGACCATCATGATCAACTGCAACCCTGAGACGGTCTCGACCGACTACGACACCTCCGACCGCCTGTACTTCGAGCCGCTCACGTTCGAGGACGTGATGGAGGTCCTGCACGTCGAGAAGCCGTTCGGCGTGATCGTGCAGTACGGCGGCCAGACGCCGCTCAAGCTGGCCAAGGCGCTCGGTGCGGCTGGCGTGCCCATCATCGGCACCAGCCCCGATTCGATCGACGTCGCCGAGGACCGCGAGCGCTTCCAGAAGCTTGTGGACCGGCTGCAGCTCCGGCAGCCGCCGAACCGGACGGCGCGCACCGAGGACGAAGCGGTCAGGCTCGCTGCCGAGGTGGGTTTCCCGCTCGTGGTCCGTCCTTCATATGTGCTCGGCGGACGGGCGATGGAAGTCGTCTTCACGGTCGACGACCTGCGTTCCTACATGGCGACGGCGGTGCAGGTCTCCAACGACAGCCCGGTGCTGCTCGATCGTTTCCTCGACCTCGCCATCGAAGTGGATGTCGACGCGATTTGCGACGGCAAGAATGTCTACATCGGCGGGATCATGGAGCACGTCGAGCAGGCGGGCGTCCATTCGGGCGACTCGGGCTGCTCGCTGCCGCCGAACAGCCTGAGCGCGGAGCTGCAGCAGGAGATCAAGGACCAGACCCGGCGCATGGCGCTCGCGCTCAACGTCGTCGGGTTGATGAACGTCCAGTTCGCGATCCAGAACGGCATCGTCTACGTGCTCGAGGTGAATCCGCGGGCGTCCCGAACCGTGCCCTTCGTGTCCAAGGCGACCGGCGTGCAGCTGGCAAAGGCCGGCGCGCGGGCGATGACGGGGCGGACGCTCGCCGAACTCGGGCTGACGCGCGAGCGCGTGCCAGGGTTCTTCTCGGTCAAGGAGGCAGTGTTTCCGTTCGCCAAGTTCCCGGACTCCGACCCCATCCTCGGCCCCGAGATGAAGTCGACCGGCGAGGTGATGGGCACTGGCCGCAGCTTCGGCGAGGCCTATGCCAAGGCGCAGACGGCGTCCGGCGTCACGATCCCGACGCGCGGCGTCTGCCTCATCAGTGTTCGCGAGGGCGACAAGCCCGGCGCGGTGCGGCTTGCCCGCCTGCTCATCGACCGGGGCTTCGAGATCGTCGCGACGCACGGCACGGCGGATGTGCTGGACTCGGCAGGGGTCCGCTGCCGTCGCGCGAACAAAGTCCGCGAAGGCCGGCCGCACATCGTGGACATGATCAAGAACGACGAGATCAGCCTCATCGTCAACACTACCGAGGGGAAGCGCGCCATCAACGAGTCGAACTCCATCCGGCGTGAAGCGGTCTCCCGCAAGGTGACCTATTACACGACCCTGTCCGCGGCAGTGGCGACCTGCGAAGCCATCGACCACCTGCAGGAGGTCGAGGTGAATCGACTTCAGGATCTTCACGCGGAGGTTCGGGTATGATCCGTAAGCCGTTGACTCTAAAGGGCGCAGAGAAGCTCAGGATCGAGCTGCGGCGGCTCAAGACCGAGGATCGGCCGCGGGTCATCCAGGCGATCGCCGAGGCCAGGGCACACGGCGACCTGAGCGAGAACGCCGAGTACCACGCCGCGCGCGAGCAGCAGGGTTTCATCGAGGGCCGCATCAAGCAGATCGATCACGACCTGTCCCTCTGCGAGATCATCGACGTCTCCCAGCTGCCGGCCGGCGACCGTGTCGTTTTCGGCGCCACCGTGCACCTCGAGGACCAGGATGACGGCTCCGAGGTCGTGTTCCAGATCGTGGGCGAACCCGAGGCCGACGCGCGGCACGGCCTGATTTCGATTTCTTCCCCGATCGCGCGTGCGCTGGTTGGCAAGCGTGTGGGTGACGTCGTGGACGTCACGGCGCCGGGCGGCAACAGGTCGCTCGAGATCGTCACGGTGCGCTACGTCTGATCCGCGCACGTGGCCGCGACGCAGGCGGGCGGCGTGTCAGGCGGGCAACAGGATTCCGGGCTCGTCGGGATTGCGCCTGTAGTAAAGCGCGACGTGCCCGATGCGCTGCACCAGTTCCGATCCGGTCGAGGTCGCGAGTTCCTGCAGGATCGTGTCGCGCGTTTCGCGGTCGCCGACTCTCGCGCGCACCTTCACGAGTTCGTGGTCGTCAAGCGCCCGGTCCAGTTCGGCGATGAGGTTTGGCGAAATGCCGCCCTGTCCGACCAGCACGACGGGATCGCGGTCGTGGCCCAGCCGGCGAAGGTACTTGCGTTGGGGTTCGGTGAGGGGCATGGGGAAGGGGAAAGCGGATAGTGATTAGCGGTTAGCGGATAGTGTAAGACCAAGAACCAGCGCGTTGTGTTCGGCGAGCGGCAATCCGCGCAGAGGCCGGCGAGCCGGCCAATCTGCTCTTACACTATCCGCTAACCGCTAACCGCTAACCGCTAACCGCTTCCCTTGCCCAAGCGCACCAAGAGTTCCGCCCGCTGGCTTGCCGAGCACGCCGCCGATCCTTATGTAAAGCGGGCGCACGAGGAGGGCTGGCGCTCGCGGGCGGCCTTCAAGCTCGAGGATATCCAGCGGACCGACCGGATCCTTAAGGCCGGCATGACGGTAGTGGACCTCGGGGCCGCGCCAGGCGGCTGGAGCCAGTTCGTCGCGAGGACACTGGCAGGCAAGTGCCGCGTGATCGCTCTCGACGTGCTCGAGATGCCGGCCCTGCCCGGGGTGGAATTCATCCAGGGCGACTTCAACGAGCAGCCCGTGCTTGCCCGCCTGCAGGACGCGCTCGGGGGCGAAAAGGCCGATCTTGTAATGTCGGACATGGCCCCCAACATGATGGGCATCGCGGACGTCGACCACGACCGCTCCATGCACCTGGTGGACCTGGCCGTGGATTTTGTTGCGCACGGCCTGCGTCCGGGGGGCGACCTGCTGATGAAGGTGTTCCAGGGCCGTGAATTCCAGCCGCTGATCGCGCGTCTGCGGCGGGATTTTGAATCCGTGAAGTTGCGCAAACCGAAAGCATCGAGGTCCCGCAGCGCCGAGCTTTACGTTCTGGCACGCGGGTATCGATTGGTGTAGTGTCGATCGACGCAACCGAGGTCTAAGGCATTGAACGATCTGGCCAAGAATGTCGTCCTGTGGATCGTGATCGCCGTCGTGCTCGCGACGGTGGTCAGCAACTTCAGCGGCCGCACCAGCGCGGTCCAGGACATGCCGTATTCCACGTTCCTCACGCACGTGAAGGACGGGACCGTCTCGCAGGTGACCTTCACTGGCGATAAGATCACCGGACTGCGCTCGACCGGCGAGCAGTTCGTCGTCTACAACCCCGAGACGGACAACTCCGCGCTGATCGGCACGCTGCAGCAGAGCGGCATCACGTTCAGCGCCGCGCCGCCGGAGCGCCAGTCGTTCCTGATGCAGTTGTTCATTTCGTCGTTCCCGATCCTGCTGCTGATCGGCGTCTGGGTGTATTTCATGCGCCAGATGCAGGGCGGCGCCGGCGGGCGCGGCGCCATGTCCTTCGGCAAGAGTCGCGCCCGGCTGCTGAACGAGGACCAGGTCACCGTCACATTCGCGGACGTCGCGGGCGTGGACGAAGCCAAAGAAGAAGTCAGCGAGATCGTCGACTTCCTGAAGGACCCGGCCAAGTTCCAGAAGCTCGGCGGCAAGATCCCGCGCGGCGTGCTCATGGTCGGCTTGCCCGGCACGGGCAAGACGCTGCTGGCCAAGGCGATCGCAGGTGAGGCCAAGGTCCCGTTCTTCACGATCTCGGGCTCCGATTTTGTCGAGATGTTCGTCGGCGTCGGCGCATCGCGCGTTCGCGATATGTTCGAGCAGGCGAAGAAGCACGCGCCCTGCATCATCTTCATCGACGAGATCGACGCGGTCGGGCGCCATCGCGGCGCGGGCCTCGGCGGCGGTCACGACGAGCGCGAGCAGACGCTGAACCAGCTGCTGGTCGAGATGGACGGATTCGAGGGCAACGAGGGCGTGATCGTCATCGCTGCCACGAACCGCCCGGACGTGCTCGACCCGGCGCTGCTCCGGCCGGGCCGCTTCGACCGGCAGGTGGTCGTGCCGCTGCCGGACGTGCGCGGCCGCGAGCAGATCCTCAAGGTCCACATGCGCAAGCTGCCGCTGGCCGAGGACGTCAGGCCATCGATCATCGCGCGTGGCACTCCCGGCTTCTCCGGCGCCGATCTCGCCAACCTGGTGAACGAGGCAGCGCTCTTCGCCGCGCGCGCCAACAAGCGCACGGTGACGATGGACGAGTTCGACCGTGCCAAGGACAAGATCATGATGGGCGCCGAGCGCCGGTCCATGGTCATGGACGACAACGAGAAGAAGCTCACCGCGTACCACGAGGCTGGGCACGCGCTCGTCGGGCTCAGCGTCCCGGATCACGACCCGGTCTACAAGGTGACGATCATCCCGCGCGGCCGTGCGCTCGGCGTGACCATGTTCCTGCCGGAAGCGGACCGCTACAGCACCAGCAAGCGGCAGCTCGAGAGCCGCATCGCCACGCTGTTCGGCGGGCGCGTCGCTGAGGAGATGATCTTCGGGCGCGAGTCGGTCACCACCGGTGCATCGAACGACATCGAGCGCGCCACCGAGATCGCACGCAACATGGTGACGAAGTGGGGGCTGTCCGACAGGCTCGGCACGCTGACCTATGCCGAGGATGACGGTGAGGTATTCCTCGGCCGCCAGGTGACCCAGCACAAGCAGGTGGGTGACAAGACCCGCGACGCGATCGACGACGAAGTGCGCAGCGTGATCGACGGCAACTACCAGCGCGCGCGGGAGATACTCGAGCGCGAGCTCGACAAGCTGCACAAGATGGCCGAAGCGCTGATCAAGTACGAGACCATCGACGAGGGCCAGATCCGCGACATCATGCAGGGCCGCGAACCGCAGCCGCCCGCCGACTGGGAAGACCGCGACGTTCCGAGTTCCGGCTCCAAGCCCCGGGAGCGGCGCGACGACGAAGCGCCGAGCGGCCGGCCCGCCCCGCAGCATTGACCCCGACCCAGCGCCCGGCCCCCCGCCGGGCGCTGCGTTTTGGCACCCCACTCGCGATGCAGCTCGTACTCCACCGGTCTGTCCTCGACCTCGCTCAGCCGAAGGTCATGGGCGTGCTGAACGTGACCCCGGATTCGTTCTCCGACGGCGGCCAGTACGCAGGCCTCGACGCCGCCGTTGCGCACGCCGAGCGCATGGTCGAGGAGGGCGCCGCGATCGTGGACGTGGGCGGCGAATCGACGCGCCCGGGGGCATCGCCCGTGTCCGCGGAGGAGGAGATCCGGCGTGTCGTGCCGGTCATCGAGCGCCTGGCGTCACGCATGCCAGTCCCTGTGTCGGTGGACACGAGCAAGCCCGAAGTCATGCGGGCGGCGGTCGATGCCGGCGCGCAGATGATCAACGACGTGCGGGCGTTGCGCATGCCCGGTGCGCTGGCGGCCGCGGCGGCGAGCGGCGCGGCCGTGTGCCTGATGCACATGCAGCGGGAGCCCGCTTCGATGCAGTCGGCCCCGGCCTACGGGGACGTGATCGCGGAAGTCCGGGGTTTCCTCGATGCGCGCGTCGCGGCCTGCCTGTCCGCCGGCATGCCCCGCGAACGGATATGCATCGACCCCGGCATCGGCTTCGGCAAGCTGCTGGAGCACAACCTCGCGCTGCTCGCGGGGCTCGCAGGCATCGGCGAGCCGTCGCTGCCGATCGTCGTGGGCGTGTCACGCAAGTCGCTGGTGGGTATCATCACCGGCCGCCCACCCGCCGACCGGTTGGCAGGCAGCGTTGCATTTGCAGCGCTTGCGGTGGCCCGGGGCGCGAGGATGGTGCGGGCGCATGACGTGGCGGCGACTGTCGACGCGGTGAAGGTCGCGGCGGCGCTGCTGAGCGCTGTGCAAGGAGATTAATGACGATGGAACGGAAATATTTCGGCACCGATGGCGTTCGCGGGCGTGTCGGCGAAGAGCCGATGACGGTCGAGTTCGCGCTGCGCCTCGCGAGTGCCGTCGCCCGCGTGCTGGCTCCGAACGGCGGGACCGCGCTCGTCGGCAAGGACACCCGCGTCTCGGGTTACATGTTCGAGGCAGCGCTCGAAGCGGGATTCGTCGCGGCGGGCGTCGACGTGAGCCTCATCGGGCCGCTGCCGACGCCGGCCATCGCGTACCTGACGCAGCGTTTCGGCTGCAGCTTCGGGGTCGTGATCTCCGCCTCGCACAACCCGTTCGAGGACAACGGCATCAAGTTCTTCGATTCGAAGGGCAGCAAGCTCTCCGACGAACTCGAGGAGCAGATCGAGGGATTCCTCGACGGCCCGGCGCTCACCCGCGATTCGACCGGTCTCGGCAAGGCAACGCGCGTGGACAAGTCCCGTGTGGTCTACCAGGAGTTCTGCGCGTCGACGATGCCGCCCGGAATGAACCTCGCAGGCCTCAAGATCGTGATCGATTGCGCCAACGGCGCGGCCTACAAGGTGGCGCCGCGCGTGCTCACCGATCTCGGCGCCGAGATCATCCCGATCGGCTGCTCGCCGAACGGCCGCAACATCAACCTGCGCTGCGGTTCGACCGCGCCTGAACTGCTGCAGCTGACGGTGGCAGGAGTCGGCGCCGACGTCGGCATCGCGCTCGACGGCGACGGCGACCGGCTGGTGATGGTGGACCATCTCGGCAGGCTGGTCGACGGCGACCAGCTGATGTACGTGGTGGCGCGCGACAGGAAGGCCCATGGCCAGCTCAAGGGTCCGGTGGTCGGCACCGTCATGAGCAATCTCGGGCTCGAGCATGCGCTCAAGGCCGAGGGGATCGCGTTCCTGCGGGCCGCCGTCGGCGATCGCTACGTGCTTGCGATGTTGCGCGAGAACGGCGGCGTGCTGGGCGGCGAGACGTCCGGTCACCTGCTGTGCCTCGATCGCACGACGACGGGTGACGGGCTCGTGAGCGCGCTGCAGGTACTGGCAGCCATGAAGCAGACCGGCCGGCCGCTGGCCGAGCTCACCGCCGGCATGCCGCGGTTTCCGCAGGTCATGGTCAACGTGCGGGTCAAGGAGCGCATCGATCCCGCCAAGTCGCCCGCCATCCAGGCGGCCGTGCAGCGAGTGGAAGCCTCGCTGGGCGACACGGGAAGGGTAGTGCTGCGCGCCTCGGGGACGGAACCCCTGATCCGCGTCATGGTCGAGGGGCGGGACGAGCCGGTGGTGAAACGCCACGCGCAGGAACTGGCCGAAGTGGTTCGCCAGGCCGTGTGAGCCCAAGGGCACGAATTGCTTTCCGGGTGACCCGCCGCTAAGATCGCGCGCCTTTCGCGGCCGGCCCCCCCTTGAGTCCCCGGGGTCGGTTCAGCCTGGGGCGGAGTACCCGATGCGTCGTTCCCTGGTCGCCGGAAACTGGAAAATGCACGGCTCGCGTGCCGAAAACGCGAGCCTGGTCAGGTCGTTACTGGACCAGGCACGGGATGATGCGACCGCCGAGGTCATGCTCTGTCCGCCGTTCGTGTATCTGCACGAGGTGGGCCGCCTGCTGAAGGACTCGGACGTCGCGCTCGGTGCCCAGTCGTTGTGCGCGGAAGCGATGGGCGCGTTTACCGGCGAAGTCTCCGGAACCATGCTGAAGGACGTCGGTTGCAGCTACGTGCTCGTCGGGCACTCGGAGCGCCGCCAGATTTACGCCGAGGGTGACGCACTCGTTGCCCGGAAGTTCGTTTCCGCACAGTCCCAGCGACTCGTGCCCGTGCTTTGCGTCGGCGAAACGCTCGAAGAACGCGAGGGCGAGCGCACGGCGCAGGTGGTCGCCAGGCAGCTCGACGCGGTGCTGGCTGTGTGCGGCGTGGGAGCCTTCCGCTCCGCCGTGATCGCTTACGAGCCCGTGTGGGCAATCGGCACGGGCCGCAATGCTTCGCCAGACCAGGCGCAGGAAGTGCACGCGATGATCCGCGGCAAGGTGGCGGCGCTGGATGCTACAATCGGCGCGTCCGTGAGGATCCTGTACGGCGGCAGCGTCAAAGCGTCGAACGCGCGGGAGCTCTTCGCGATGCCCGACATCGACGGCGGCCTGGTCGGCGGCGCGTCGCTCAAGGCAGACGAATTTGCGCGCATCTGCGCAGCCGCGGACTGACATCGGAGAGAGTGAACAATCATGAGCTGGGTACAGACCCTCGCGGTCGTTTTTCACGTGCTGGTTGCGGTGGCAATCATCGCGCTGGTGCTGCTGCAGCGCGGGAAGGGCGCGGACGCCGGAGCCGGATTCGGCGCGGGCGCTTCCGGAACCGTGTTCGGCTCGCGCGGTTCGGCCTCGTTCCTTTCGCGCACGACGGCCGTGCTCGCGACGCTCTTCTTCGTGTCGAGCCTCGTGCTTTCGTACCTGTTCAGCCAGGGCGTGGCTCCGAGCAGCGTCGTGGATCGCGTGAAGACGCAGGAGCCGGCCCCGGTTCCGCTCACCGGCACCGGAACGCCGGTGACGCCGTCGCCCACGTTGCCTGCAACTTCGACGCCGACGCCGACTGCTCCCTCGACCTCGCCTGCACCTGCACCAGCAGGGCAGTCGCAGCAGCAGGCGCCCGCGACTCCGGCGCAGTAGACGGCGAGTCGAATCGAGTCGTATGCGGATGTGGTGGAATTGGTAGACACGCTAGCTTGAGGGGTTAGTGCCGAAAGGCGTGAGAGTTCGAGTCTCTCCATCCGCACCAGACATGAAAAGGCGAGCCCAGGGGCTCGCCTTTTTCGCATCCGCCACCTTACTGCGCCGCAATAGTCCCTGTTAGAATTCGTGGCTGATCGGGACTGCCCCCGGAGCCGCGTCGCGAGATGCTTGCAGAGTACCTGCCGATCCTGATTTTCCTCGCGGTTTCCGGCGCGCTCGGCGTGCTGTTGCTCGCACTCGGGTTCGTCTTCGGCACGAGTCGCCCCGATGCCGAGAAGCTTTCGCCCTATGAGTGCGGCTTCGAGGCGTACGAAGATTCGCGCATGAAATTCGACGTGCGCTACTACCTCGTCGCCATCCTCTTCATCGTCTTCGACCTCGAGATCGCATTCCTTTTCCCGTGGGCCGTGGCGCTCGATTCGATCGGCGTGGTCGGTCTCGCGGCGATGGGCGTGTTCCTGCTGGTGCTCGTCGTCGGCTTCATCTACGAGTGGAAAAAGGGGGCCCTGGAATGGGACTAGAGGCCTCCGCGCTGCCCGACCGCGGCTTCGTTACGACCACGGTCGATGCGGTCATGAACTGGGCGCGCACCGGCTCCATGTGGCCGATGACGTTCGGGCTCGCCTGCTGTGCCGTCGAGAT
>Ga0315278_10004552_pt1 | contig 12512 bp, 8 predicted proteins | sample YL17G06_0_MG_FD_203880 | JGI IMG/M metagenome (GOLD analysis project Ga0315278, IMG submission 203880) | Sediment microbial communities from Yellowstone Lake, YNP, Wyoming, USA - YL17G06_0 | ecosystem: Environmental > Aquatic > Freshwater > Lake > Sediment | place: USA: Wyoming | collected...
CGGCGTCTGCAACTTCGGGTGTCATGGCTTGCGGCCAAAGACCAGTAACAGTACGCCGGCCGCGATCGCGCCAATGCCTGCCAATGGCTTCATCCAGCTCTTCATGATTGGCCTCCGCTTTCCTTTTCGATATCAACGGCAACACGGCGATAAGCGTCGCGGAAGGGAATTCCTTCCTTGACCACGAGCTCGTTTGCGCGCGCCGCGGCCTGTATCGAAGGGTCGAGCCGGATGTTTTCCGGCCGGAACCGCAGGCCCTCGAGTGCCGCCGGCAGCACCACCAGCACCTGCGAGCAGACATCGATCCCGCGAAACAGCGGCGCCTTGATGAGCTGCAAGTCCCGGTTGTACCCGGATGGCAGGCGCGAGTAAACACTGAGAGCCTCGACGAGGCAGGCAAGTGCGGTCGCGGAGCGTCCGCGGATCAGCTCGAAGACGTCGGGATTGCGTTTCTGCGGCATGATCGACGAGCCCGTGGTCATCTCCGCGGGCAATTCGACAAAGGCAAATTCCCGCGTGTAGAACAGGAGCAGATCCGTCGCCAGCCGGCCGAGATCCTGCATCAGCAGCGTCACCTCGAACAGTAATTGCGATTCCGCCTTGCCGCGCGACAGCTGGACCGCAGTGACCGGTTCCTGCACGTCATCGAATCCGAGCCGCTGCCGCGTCGCTTCGCGCGAGATTGGCAAATTGGGCGTGCCGAAACCCGCCGCAGACCCGAGCGGATTGCGGTTGATGCGGCGCAGCGTCTGGCGCATGCCCTCGGCATCGTCGCGGATCTCGGCAGCGAAGCCGCGTGCCCACCAGTCGACGGAGCTCGGCATCGCCTGCTGCATGTGCGTATAGCCGGGCAATGCGACTTCACCCTGGCGTGCGGCGACTGCGAGCAACGCGTCGGCCACGGCATCCGCCGCAGCCGCCAGTTCCGCGACGACATCGCGCATATAAAGCCGCAAGGCCGCGAGCACCTGGTCGTTACGGGAGCGGCCGAGGTGGATGCGCGCTCCTGCCTGCCCGATGCGCACCGTGAGGCGTGCCTCGAGCGCGGTCTGCCCGTCTTCCTGCTCGAGCGGCACTCGCCATTCGCCGCGCGCATGTTCCGCGCCAATCTCGATCAGGCCGTCGCGGATTTTTCCCAGGTCCTCGGCAGACAGCAAGCGTACTTCGGCCAGCATTTCGGCGTGGGCGATCGAGGCGCGCACGTCGTAAGCAACCAGTCGATCATCGAGCGCATGATCCTCGCCGGCCGTGAACTCCAGCACACGGCGATCAAGCGACACGCCCTTGTCCCAGAGCCTGCTCACGAGGCGACCGCTTCCGGATGCTGTTCGGCCGGTGTCATCGCCTTGATGTCGGCGACAATCATCGTGCCTGTGCCCTCGTTCGTGAACACCTCTGCCAGCACGCTGTCGCGCACTCGATAGGAGATCACGTGCACGCGCCGCACGCCGCCCCGGATTGCGGCTTCGATTGCCGAGGCCTTCGGAAGCATGCCGCTTTCGAGGCTGCCGGCCTGCTCGAGGCGCTTGAGGCCGGCGAGGTCGGTGAAAGACACGAGCGAGCGCGGGTCCTCCAGGCGCTCGAGGATACCGGCCGCGCCGGTGCAGATGATCAGCTTCTCGGCGCCAAGCGCCGCACCGATCGACGCAGCCACGGTATCTGCGTTGATATTCAGAACGCAGCCGGAATCGTCCGCCGACAGCGGGCTGACGACCGGCATCAGGCCTGCATCGAGTTGCTTGCGCAGCACGGTGGTGTCGATCGAGACGATGTCACCGACATAGCCATAGTCCACGGACTCGCCGTCCACCTTGACCGGCGGGCGGCGAATCGCGCGCACAAGTCCTGCGTCCACACCCGAGAGACCCACGGCATTGATGCCGACCTCGCGGCAGATCGCGAGGATCCGCGTGTTTATCAGCCCGTTGAGCACCATTGTCGTCGCGTCGATGGACTTGTCATCGGTGATGCGGCGTCCACGCACCATGCGCGGCTCGATGCCGAGCGAGCGTTGCATTTCGTCGAGCTGCGGCCCACCGCCGTGCACCAGCACGACGCGAATCCCGAAGTGATGCAGGATCGCGATCTGCTCGATCAGGCCGCGCGTGCCCGCGATGTCGCCGAATACGGCTCCACCTGCCTTGATGACGAAGATCTTGCCCTTGTAAAGCCGGATGTAAGGCGCCGCGCCCCGCAGCGCGGCGATCACGGCGGACTGGTCGATGCGGTGAGTCACCATCTCGTCAGGGCTCCTTGTGTCAGTGCAATCTGCCGGCGGGGGCGCCGCCGAGCAGGCGGTAAAGTACGGCCATCTGCACGACCAGGCGGTTGTAAGCCTGGGCCAGCACGCGGCTGCGCGGTCCGTCGAGCACCTCGTCGGCGATCGCGACGTTACGCCGCACGGGAAGGCAGTGCATCAGGTGGCAGCCCGGCGCGGTCTCCTTGAACCAGGATTCCTGGACCATCCAGTCACCGAGACCATTGCGCGCCCGGGCCTCGGCTTCCGCATCGCCGTAATGCTCGATCGATCCCCATTCCTTGGTGTAGACCACCTGTGCGCCAGCGAGGGCGGCAGCACGGTCGCCGGTTTCACTGACGCTCCCGCCCGACCCGCTGGCGGCGCGCCGGGCCTTGTCCATTATCGAATCGGGCAATTCAAAACCCGGCGGACGCAATACGACGACATCCATACCGCGCAATGCCGCCATGTGCACCGTGGCGGCCGGCACGGCGAGCGGCAATGCACGCGGATGATTGGCCCAGGACAGCACGAAGCGGCCGCGGCGCGGGACCTTCAGATCATCAAGTGTCTTCCAGTCGGCGAGCGCCTGGCAAGGGTGATTGACCGCAGACTCGAGATTGATCAGCGGATGCCGGCACAGTGAAGCAATGTTCGTGAAGTTCAGTTCCGCGAGGTCGGCGGCGAGGTCGCGCCCTTCCGCAAAAGCACGCACACCCAGCACATCACAATAGGAATCGAGCACCGGGATCGCCTCGCGGATGTGCTCCGCTGCGCTCCCGGTCATCGTGATGCCCAGGCGGGTCTCGAGCTGCCAGCTGCCGCTGCCGGGCGTGATGACGAATGACTCGCCGCCGAGGCGCGCCATTGCAACCTGCATCGAGGCGAGCGTCCGCAGCGAAGGATTGAAGAACAGCAGGCCCAGCACGCGGCCCTTGAGCGCAGTCGGCTCGGGCCGCTCACGCAGGCGCTCCGCGAGCGCGAGAAGCTCGACGATCTCGTCGCGCGGGAAATCCGCGAGATCGAGGAAATTCTTCATTTCAGGTCCAGCCCGGGGCGGGCGCGGTCAGCCCGTCGGTCTCGTCGAAGCCGAGCAGGCGATTCATCCACTGCAGCGCGCCACCGGCCGCGCCCTTGACGAGATTGTCGATGGCGGACATCACGACGATCGTATTGCCGTCGGCGACCGCCGACAGATGCGCATAGTTGCTCGCGACGACGTCCTTCATGCGCGGCGGCTCGTCGAGCACGCGAACGAATGGCCGGCCCGCGTAAAAGCCGCGCAATGCCGCGACGGCAGCAGCCGTGTCGAGCGGCTTCTTCAGCTTCGCCTGGACCGTGGCATGGATGCCGCGTGCAAATGGCCCGGAATGCGGAACGAATGCGAAGCGGGCGTCCTTTCCCGAGGCGGCGCGCGCAAGTGCCGTGATCTCGGACGCATGGCGATGGGTCAGCGCGTTGTACGCATAGAGGTCGCTGTGGCGCTCGGGGTGATGAGTGCCGGCAATCGGGCTGCGACCGGCGCCGGTGCTGCCGGTCACCGCGGAAACGTAAATCTGCGGCTCGACGAGATCGAGCGCGAGAAGTGGCACGGAGGCGAGCAGTGTCGCCGTGCTGAGGCAGCCCGGATGAGCGACGTGCGGGGTCGGCGCGCGGTCCAGATGTTCGGGCACGGCGCAGGTGAATTCGCGCGCGCGGGCGGGCGCGCCATGGGGGTGTTTGTAGACACGTCTGTATTCATCGAGATCCGCATAGCGGAAATCGGCGGAAATATCGACGACCGCCGGTTTTGTGCCGGCAGCCGAAGCGCGGGTGAGGAGGGCGTCCAGCAGTTTGTGCGAAACGCCATGCGGCGCGGCAGCGAGCACAGCGGAACGCGGCAACCGCGCGGTCATTTCCATCACTTGCTCGATCGAGCTGTACTGCAGCCCGCCGCAGGCTGCGGCGAGATGTGGAAAGGCCTTTGCGACAGGCTCGCCAGGCTGGCTGTCCGAGGCGATCGCGGCAAGTGTAAGACGCGGATGACCGAGAACGAGGCGCAGCAGTTCGCCGGCGACATAGCCGGTGCCGCCCAGGATGATGGCAGGTGTGCGCATGGTCATTGCTCGAGTTCCCGGGAGTGGGCAACGGAGTCGAGACCAACGGCCGAGATCACGCAATCACCCAGCGCGGCCCCATTCGTGATCGCATTGAAAGCCGCGACACCCAGTTGCTCGCGAATGATGTCCACACCCACGGAATTGTCCGTGGATGGCCCGGTGACGACCGCGGGCTCGATGCCGAAGCGGTCCCGGAGAAGTTTTACGCCGCCCCAGGCGGCGACCGGGTCGTTGGCCGACAGCACGACCGCCGTCAGCGCCTTGCTGATGTCGGGCGCATTGAGTATTGCCTCGACGCCATAGGCGCCAAGGATTCCATCGCCGAGCTCGAACACGATGACATCGGGCTTGCCGGTCGCCATCTCGGTCAGCATCGTGCGCGTCAGCGCGGGCCCGTTCTTCGAAGTGGTCGTGACGACGCCGAAGTCGGTGAAGATCGCAGTGCGGCGCGCGCCGGAATCCTCCATCGCCAGGATGTCGCGGCGCAACGAGACGCCAGTCGCCTTGAAGGCGTCGACCGTCAGGCCGCGATGCCGCATGCGTGAAATCATCGCGCAGGCCGCTGCGGTTTTTCCGGCCTCCATGCAGGTGCCTGCGAGTGCGACGACGGGCACGCCCGCCGTGTCGAGCGTGGCCGCGAGATCGAGCTTGCGCATGCCGGCGCGCGCCGGCACGCCGATGCGCTCGCCGAGATAGGGGAAATGCAGCACGGAGCCGAGCACACGGCAGTCGAAGGGCCGGCCCTTCTCGGGATTCGCGGAGTCGCAGACACCCAGCACGCCGCCGATGTTCAGCATCTGGATCACGTCGCCTGCGGCAAGTCTTTCCGGCAGGTGCCCCGAGTAGCCGAACAGCGCCTTGCGGTGACCGAGCGCGCCGACCACGACATTGCCGCGCGCGAGCTTCGCCATGCGCCCGCTCGTAAGCTCGAGCGTGTTGTACTGCGCTTTGTCGGTCAGGATCTCGACCGCGAGCACGACACCCTCTTCGCAGGGAATGTCGGTCGAGATCCGCAGTTCATGCGAAAGCCCGCAGGCCTGCGTGACCGAGGCGATCTTGTCGACGATGATCGACTTCATCATGGCTCTTTGCCTTCGCTGCCAGCGCGTGTCCAGAACACGCCTGGAAGAGAAACCATTCTGGAAAACCCGTGTGCATCGGCGGCGGTCCATTCGCCGGCAGATTCGCCGTAAACGCCCTTCGAGGCCTTCATCAGTGACCAGGGCGAATCCACTCCCTCGACGAATGCCGAACCGGGTCGCAGCAGGACCGTGACGCTGCCGGTGACGCGTGCCTGCGACGAGGCGAACAGCGCCTCGATATCGCGGCAGGCGGGATCGAGATTCTGGCCCTCGTGGACCAGGTCGCCATAAGGGGCGGCCACGAGTTCCTTGATGCGTTGCTGGCGCGCGCTCAGCACGAGCTTCTCGAGTTCGCGGTGCGCGTCGATCAGGACCACGGCTGCAGGCGCTTCGAAGGCTACACGGCCCTTGGTGCCGATGATCGTGTCGCCGAGATGAATGCCGCGGCCGATGCCATAGGGAGCCGCCAGCATTTCGAGCCGTTCGATCAATGCAACTGGCTCGAGTGCCTTGCCGTCAAGTGAGGCGGGCAGGCCGGATTCGAATCCAATGACGATGCGCCGCGGCGATTGTGGCTTCGTGAATGCGTCCTTCGAGAGCACCCAGGCGCCTTCCGGAATGCTGCCTGCCGATGTCAGGGTTTCCTTTCCACCGATCGTCACACCCCAGAGGCCGCGATTGGTGGAGTACGCGGCGCCATGCGGCGGCACCGGCAACTTGCGCGCCTCGAGATAGGCGAGTTGCTCGGGACGCTTGAATGCCTGGTCGCGAACCGGCGCCAGGATTTCGAGTCCCGGTGCGAGGGTGCGCAGGGCGACTTCGAAGCGGACCTGGTCGTTGCCGGCGGCCGTGCAGCCATGCGCAACGGTGCTGGTGCCCAGTTTCATTGCCATCGCAGCGACCGTCTGCGCCTGGATCGAGCGCTCGGCGCCGACACAGAGCGGATACATCTGTCCACGGCGGACATTGCCGATCAGCAGCCAGCGCAGCACGCGATCGAAGTAGTCGCGACGCGCATCGATCAGGTGATGCGAACTGGCGCCGAGCAGTTTCGCCCGTTCCGCCAGCTGCCGCGCAGCAGCCGGGTCTATACCGCCCGTGTCAACGGTGACCGTGACGACAGAGCGACCGTAGGTCTCCTTGAGCCACGGTACGCAGAACGACGTATCGAGACCACCGGAGAAAGCAAGCAGGATGGGCGCATCGGCGCCTGGTGAAAGACAGGGCATGGAGATACTCAGACCCGGAATTCTTGGTGGAGGCGGGAGATCAGTCGGCGCTGGGCCGCGGCACCCTGGGTTGCTACAAAGATCGTGTCGTCGCCGGACAGCGTGCCAACGATTTCGGGCCACTGCGCGCGGTCCAACACGATCGCGACACTCTGTGCGGCTCCCGCGGTCGTACGGATCACCGTCAGGCAGGGCCCGGCCGCCTTGAGGTCGCGGACAAATGCCGCTACAGCCGCGAAATCATCGAGTGCCGGCGTCGACTCGTCCGGCAGAACGTAACGGTCGCCCTGCTTGGCGACGCCGAGTTCGCGCAGGTCGCGGCTGACACTCGACTGGGTCGCGTGATGGCCGGCCTTGTCGAGCAGGCGCACGAGATCCTCCTGCCGGCCGACGGGCGAGCGGCTGATGATCCGCCTGAGCGCTCCGCGGCGCGCCGCGGCGGCGTGCGCGCCGTTGTTTCGTGTGTGTGTATGCATAAACGTGCATGATGCTTGCATAAATATGCAATGGTCGTCAAGCAGCTCAGTGCTCGATGTGGTACTCGATGTCGATGGCCGATGCGAGGCCGGACTCGACCGACAGCACCCAGCGGTCGCCGACCGTGTAGCGCATCTTGAGCGTGTTGATCTCGTCGACCAGCGAGATGCCGTAGCTGACGTAGAGCCGTGGCGACAGGAACTTGCCGAGCTCGAAGGAAGTGCTCGAACCCGCGTGCTCGTCCTGCAGGCTGTCGATTGTCCGCCCGACGATCAGCATCGATGCGATCTGCGTCTGCGGCAGCGGCGGCTCAGAGTACAAGGTCAACTGGGGCTTGCGCAGGGGGCCGCGCGCGATGACACCCACGGTATAGCCTGGCAACTTGCGTGAAGCGCGCAAGTCGATGCCGGGATCGGTGACCGGGCCGCCGGTGAAGAGCAATCGTCCGCGCTCGACATCGAGTTCGCGCGTATAGGCGCTGTAGTTTCCATCCTTGATCTCGAGTTGACCGGAGGCGACCGCAGGCTCGCGCGGCGCACTGCGCGCGCGCACGGTGCCGGCGATCCTGCCGCGCAGGCCAAAAGCGTCGATTTTGACTTTGTCACCGAGTGTGAGCCGCAGGTCGCTTGCGACGTCGAACGGAGCGGCTTCGTCGGCTTCCTGTTTCGGCTGAAGGATCCGTTCGTCGGTCGAGACAAGTACGGCGTCCGCGGTTTCGGCGGGGGCGATGCGTGCTTCGGGGATGGTCACGCTACCGGTGACGTCGATGCGTCGATCGGCCAGCGCAAAGCGCAGGTCCGGCGACGCGAACACGCGCGCTTCGGGAACGTCCACCAACAACAGGCGCTCTCCCTTCATGGTCAGGACGCCGTTCAGGCGCCGCTCCTGCCAGCCGAGCTGGCCGTCCACGTTGAGGGATCCGCCGCCCGCGGTTGCGGTCGCGCGCAGGCCAAGCCCGGTGTCCTGTAGCGCGAGCGTCGCCTGGATGTCCCGCAGCCGCAGGTTTGCCTGGTAGAAATCCAGCGTCCCGTCGGCGAGGCGCGCCTCGCCTTGCAGCCTGGGTGCGGCGAGCCGTCCCGAAACCGCGAGATCCAGCACCAGGCTGCCGGACGCATGATCGATGTCTTCGAACAGGAGTGGCAGCAGGTCGAGCTGGCGCGTCGTGCCGCGCACGCTGCCGGTAACCGGCAGTTCGCCGAAGGGGACACCCGCGCTGCGCCTGGCGACCAGTTCTGCTGTCAGGTCGGCGCCGACGGCATCCACGAGGCGGAGATTCAGCCGATGACGCTCCGGGTCGCTCTGCAGCGTCATTATCGTCCGACCCAGCGCGATGGACTCTTCCTTGCCGCTGGCGGATTCATACTGGAACAAGGCGTCGCGGATCTCGGCCTGCACCTCGGCGAGCCAGGGCTGCCCGGCGACGCCGGAGGCGTGCGCTTCGACGAACAGTTGCCCGTGAAAACGCGGCCGGCCCGACACTCCGAAATTGTTCGCTTCCAGCGGGAAGGATTGGGTAGCGGCTTGCAATGACCAGTCCGCATTGCGTTGCCAGCGACCCTCGGTGCAGATGCGTCGCGTCTCGTGAACGAAGCAGGCTGGCGCAAGCTCGACATGATCGACAGAGGCAATCAGTCGGGTCGGCGCTTCGAGCTGGTAGGGCGGGGCGCGCGGACCGGCTGCAACGATGCTCTGCGTCTCGAGTGTGTAGCGCTGATCCAGATATGAGCCGCGTCCCAGCAACTCGACCGCATCCTCGCCGGCGCCGACCCGGAACTCGACACGATGGTCGCGCGTGAATCCGTCGAGCGACAGGCGCGTTTCAGTCAGCGTCTGACCGGCGACCTGAAGGCCCGCGGTGCGCAGCCGCAACCATGAAGTCTCGTGATCCTTCAGATCGATGCGCGCATCGGCCGACAGCACGACAGCCCGTTGGTCCTCCCAGGCCAGGTCGTGGCCCAGGAACTCAAGGTTGACCAATGCACCCCGGACTCGCAGCGTGGCGTCGATGCGGCCACCCAGCTCCGGAAGGAAACCCGAGAGATCGCCGGCAACCAGCTTTGCGTCGAGCATCGATTCCGGCCCCAGGCTGCCTTCGAGCTGCAGGCGCGCAGGTCCAACGGCGAGAGCTATCCGCTCGAACTGGGTCAGTGCCCCCTGGCGCCGGACGCCACCTCCGCCACTCACCGTCTGGCCGCGGAACTGGCCCGAGAGCCCGGAAACCGCCGCAGTCCAGGGCGCATCCTCGTCGAGACCCGAACCGGAAGCCGCGTAAGTGAAGGACAACCGCCCCGGCAGGTCCTTGCGCAGCGTCGCCGGGTTGATATCCTGCGCGCGACCGGAAATTGCCCACGCGCGAGGCTCATCGTGGCCGAGCATGCCCTTGGCTTCGATGCGCCCTCCGAGTACCTGCAACGATGACTCCTCGACGATGAGCTGCGTCGCGGTGAACCGGCCTGCGGCCCAACCCTCGGCGGGCGGCGCGTCCAGCGGCTGAAATCTTCCTGCCAGACGATAGTTGAACTCGCGCCAACCCTGGGCCTGCAACGTGCCCGCACTTGAGCGCACGACTACGGATCCGACCAGCGGCCAGGTAAAGTCAGTCCACTCGGCGTGCATGTCGAATGCGGGTTGCTCGGTGACGGTCATCGTGCCCTGCATCCCGACAGTCGCGCCGCCCGCTACGGCAAGCTTCAGTTCCGGAATGCTGATCAGCCCGTCCGCATAGCCTGCCGTACCCGCCAGAGCCACGCCGGAGGCCGGCAATCCCTCACCGTGGATCAGGCCTGTGAAAGCGTAGTGTGCAAGATCGCCCCGGCCGTCGAGCTTCGCGCGCAGCGGGCCGAATGGAGCCGGGTCGATCCACTGGCCGAGGTCGAGGTTTGTGATCGCGGCCGTGCCGACCCAGCGCAAGTCGCCAATGAGCTGCGTCAGTTCGACATCAGCGGTTCCCTTGCCGGGCGCCGAGATTTGCGCTTTCACGAGCAGACGATCGAGATCACCGCTTGCGCGCGCCACGCCGACCAGTTCGCGCTCCGCTGTCAGCGACCACGCCGCGCTGGCCTCGATCGCAATGGGGTCGCGCGCCAGCACACGACCCGAGGCGCCGGTGACCGCCCAGTTGCCGGCGTCCGCAGCTCCATCCACGAAACGAATCTGGGAGTGGGTGATCTTCGCGGAGCCGCTGACCCCGCGCAGTCGCAGATCGGCGCCGTGTGGCGATGTAATGATGAGTTCCGAGACGGCGACATCGTCGATCGCGAGGGTCAGCCAGCGCGGCATGAAGGAGGGCGGCTCGGGTGTCTTGCTGTGTGCGTGCATCTGGATCGCGATCGTCGCGGCCCGCACGCGCTCGGCCGATATGCGCCCTGCCAGGATCTCGCTGGGTTCGTAGTCAGCATCGAATCCGGTGATGCGGATGCTCGCATTCGTGTGCTCGATGACGATCGCCTCGGCGCTCAGCGGGCCGATCAGCCGTCCCCGCGCGCCGGTGATGCGAATCTTTACATTGTCGAGCGATTCCAGCAGTACGACCGCGCGCGCAAGGCCCGCTTCGGTGGCAAGCAACCAGGCCGCACCCGCGCCCGCGACGAGGATCGCAAGCGCCACCAGGATCAGCAACCATCGGCTCTTCGTCTTCATCACCGGAGGCATCCTAGAGTTCCGGCGTGAAGTTCAGGTGCAGCCGCGGGCCGCGATCGGGCTCGGAGATCGACTGTGCGACGTCAAGGCCGATACTGAGGAACGGCAGGCGGTAACGCAGGCCCACGCCGGCCGAGTACTCGAGCCGGTCACCGAAGTTGTTGACGGCATTGCCGCCATCCACGAACAACGCCGCGACGAAGTTGCGCGGAAGGTCGCGCTGCAGTTCGATGCTGCCGGTCATCAGGTTCCGGCCGCCGACGTGATTGCCGGCGGCGTCGACCGGCGACAGCTCCTCGTAAGCATAGCCGCGCACGCTGCGATCGCCGCCCGCAAAGAAACGGTATTGGGCCGGCAATTCCTGGAAATCACCGACCGCGCTCGCGCCCAGTTCCGCGCGCAACTGCAGGTGCCAACGCGCAGAGAGACGGAAGCGCCGTTCGTCACGAATCAGCAGGCGCGTGAAATCCGTATCGGAGCCGAGCGCCGAGGTGGAGCCGATCAATTCGGCCTGAAAGCCGCGCGGCACGGCATTGACACCGAGAAAGCCGGGGGGAAGCAACGAGTACGAGATCCCCGGCACCAGCAACTGGCTGTATGAGCGGGTGACCCCGGTCGTCGTGACGACCTCGTCGCGTGTGGCGTCGGCAGTCACCGAGAGCACGCGTTGCCAGTTGCCCCGCACCTGGGCCAACGCCACCGTGAAGGTGCCGCCGGTTGTCTCGACGTCGGCGCGCTGCTCGCGGAAGCCACGCAGTCCGAATGACAGCTTCTCGAGTGCCGGGTCGGTCCACGGGATCGCATAGGTAAGTTCTGCGCTCTCTTCGATACTGGAGCCCAGAATTTCGGCGCGCAGGCGATGTCCGTTCCGGTTCACGCGGCGGTTCTCCCAGCCGAGCGTGCCGCGCGCGAGGGTATCCGTCGCATAGCCTACGGCGACCGTGTAACGGTCGCGCTTGTTCGGTCCGGACGTGATCCGGATCGGGGCGATACCGCGCACGCGGTCGCGCTCCTCTGGCAGCACCTCGACCACGGCGAAGTACTGGGAGTCGTCCAGCGCGAACTGCGTGCGCAGCAATGCGCCGGCGTCGTACCAGTCGCCCTCGCGGTAGCGCAGGTACCGTTCGACCAGCTCGGCGCGCAGGAAATCCTGCTCGATGATCGTCGGGCCGAAGCGGTAGCGTTCGCCGGTTTCGAATGTGATCCTCGCGCGCGCCTCGTGGGCGGCGGGGTCGACCAGCAGTTCGCTGTGGATGAATTCGGCATCGAGGTAGCCGTTGCCGGCGGCGGTGCGCAACAGATCGCCCTTCAGCTGGTCGTAGTCCACGTGGCTGAGGCGCTGCCCGGTCTTCAGTGGCGAGCGCCCAAGCGCCTGCCGCAGCAACGGCTCGTTGCGGCCGCTGCCGGTGATCTCGATCTGTTGCTCGACGAGAATCACCGGCGGACCCGGATCGATCCTGACGATCACCAGCCAGCCGTCGCCGCTCCGGGTGAGTTTGGTGTCGACGACGGGTTCGTAATAGCCGTACGGGCGCAATGCCGTGCCGACTTCGCTGGACGCGCGCTGCGTCAGCCGCCCGACCAATTCCTCGTCGAGTTCCTTCGAGCGCGAGTGACGCTTGAGGCTCAAGAGCGCGAGCACGTTCTCCAGCAACGGTTCCTCGATGCCTTCAATCCGGACCTCAATTGGATCCGCCGCGTGGGCCGTGGGCATCCACACCAGGCTTGTGAGCAACAGCAGTGCGAG
>Ga0315278_10004553_pt1 | contig 12511 bp, 10 predicted proteins | sample YL17G06_0_MG_FD_203880 | JGI IMG/M metagenome (GOLD analysis project Ga0315278, IMG submission 203880) | Sediment microbial communities from Yellowstone Lake, YNP, Wyoming, USA - YL17G06_0 | ecosystem: Environmental > Aquatic > Freshwater > Lake > Sediment | place: USA: Wyoming | collected...
CGATCGGTTCGATTGCAGAGACGCGAAGACCGGCGAGGAGATAGATCACGGTGCACACTGCGGCCACGACCATGCCGCTGCGATAGCCGTAATAGAAGGCATGCAGGGCGGTGAGCAGGTAAAATCCTATGAAGAAGCTGCTGGCAAACCCGCCGGAGTTTACGATCAGGAGGTAGACGAAGGCAAAGTCGAACAGGAGAAAGAGCCGGTAGATGTCCCTCTTCCGGTCGAATCGGAAAAACAGGAGCGTATACACCAGCAAGCAGTAGGCGAGGAAGAATCCGGCGATCCGGAGGAAGGTCGAAACGGTTTCCCGGGGAACAGGTGCGACAAGGAGCCAGCCGACGGTCCCCGACAAAGCGATGATCCGGAGGAGAAAGAACCCGATGTCCGCAATCTCGAAATCTCTTCGGACCGACTCGTAACGGGCCTTGAGGGTGAGCATCGCATTGCCTCCGGCAGATCACCCATGTCTTGTTCCCTGGTCCACTGAACATTGTAATGGAGCCCGATAATTATTGGACTATTTTTGCCGGTTTTCAGAACGATTCACCCCCCTTGTCCCTGGAGTTAAGGTTCCGGATCCCCCCGGCGGGGGGGCGAAATTTCCCTTGCCGCCCCGGAAGACGCATGTTATTCCAACCTCAATATCCGATGATCTCCGAAAGGGGGCGGATGTTCTCCAAGACCACACGGTATGCCTTATGGGTCCTCGTCTCCCTCGCGGAATCTTCCCCGCCCGGCTACCTCTGGTCGCGGGGTTTGGCCCAACGGCTCCGCATCCCCGGGCCGTACCTCGCCAAGGTCCTTTACACTCTCTCGAAACACGACGTGCTGGAGTCCGCGCGTGGAAGGACGGGGGGATACCGCCTCAAGTTCCTCGCCGCGATGGAAGAGACCACGATCGCCGACCTCTCCTTCGGGGAACTTTAGGGAGGAGCGGGAATGCCCGAGACCGAACAGAGCGACACGCGAACCTTCGAGGTCCGGGTGCCGGACCGGGGGTACTGGAAGGAGCAGATCTGCTGCCAGTACGCCTGCCCGGTGGGGACGGACGCCAGGGGGTACGTCCGGGCGATCGCCGCGGGCGATTACCGGCGCGCCTACCGGATCGCGCGCGGCCCCAATCCCCTTGCCTCCATGTGCGGCAGGGTGTGCGGCGCCCCCTGCGAGGCGGCCTGCCGCCGGGGGAAGATCGACGCGCCGGTCTCGATCCGCGCGCTCAAGCGCTTCGCCTGCGGGGAGCACGGCCCCGAATCCCCGCGGTTCAAGGAAGACGAAACGACCGCCGGCTTCGGCGGGATGGAAGACCTCGACTGCGGGGGGCCCGAGGAGATGGCGGCCCTCGCGCGCGAGAGCGTCCGGGGCCGGTTCGTCCCCGCCGCCGGGGAACCGGTGGCGATCGTCGGGTCGGGGCCGGCCGGGCTGGCCGCGGGGCACGACCTGGCCCTCCTGGGCTTCCGGCCAACGATCTTCGAGTGGGAGCCGGTCCCCGCGGGCATGCTCCACCTCGGGGTTCCCTCCTACCGCCTTCCGCGCGACCTGATCCGGCGGGAGATCGCCGTCATCGAGGCGCTGGGGGTCGACATCCGGTGCGGGATGAAGGTCGGGCGGGACGTCGGGTTCGACGATCTCCTCCGGGAGTTCGCCGCGGTCCTGATCGCGGTGGGAGCCAAGCGCTCGCGAAAACTCGCGATCCCCGGCGCGGAAGGGGCCGGGGTCCTGGGGGGGGTCGATTTCCTCCGCAGCGTGGCCCTCGGGGAGCCGGTCTCCATGGGCCGGAAAGTCGTGGTGATCGGCGGGGGATCCGTCGCCTTCGACGTCTCCCGGACGGCGATCCGGCACGAGGAGGTCGACGTATCCCGGATGGCCATGCGCCAGGAGGGGGTGCGGGAGGTTTCCCTCTGCTGCCTCGAGTCGCTCCGGGAGATGCCGGCCGATCCCGTGGAGATCCGGGAGGGGGAGGAGGAGGGGGTCCGCCGGTTCAACCGCGTGGGGCCGGTGGAGATCCTGCTCGACGGGGAGGGGCACGTCCGGGAGGTGGTCTTCCAGAGGGTGCTCTCGGTATTCGACGAATCGGGGCGGTTCTCCCCCCGGTACGACCCGGGCGAGCGGTTGGTCCTGCCGGCGGACACGGTCATCCTCGCGATCGGCCAGACGATGGACCTTTCGTTCCTTCCTCCCGGGCGGGACGGCGTCGCGTTGACGGAGCGGGGGCTGCTCCAGGTGGACCGGGAGACGCTTTCCACGACGAATCCGAAGGTCTTCGTCGCGGGGGACGCCGCCCACGGCACGCGACTGATGATCGACGCGATCGCCAGCGGGAAGAAGGCGGCCCGGTCGATCTACCGGTACGTCACGGGCAGGGACCTCGTCCCCGGGGAGGTGGAAGCCCACCGGGTCCTCGACCGGTTCGGGCGGGAGGCCGGGTACGAATCGGCGCCTCGCCTTCCGGTCCCGGCGGCGCCGGTGGACGAGCGGATGGGGAGGATGGACCACCCCGTGGAAACCGGGTACGGCCGGGCGGACGCGTCCGCCGAGGCGAGCCGCTGCCTGGATTGCGGCGTGAACACGATCTTCGACTCGGAGCGGTGCATCCTTTGCGGCGGCTGCGCCGACGTCTGTCCCACGCTGTGCCTGAAGCTTGTTTCCATCGAGGAGCTGTCGCTGCCGCCCGGGACGCGCAAAACGCTTTGCGACGGCGACCCGGGGGAGAAGTGGTCCGCGATCATCAAGGACGAGGACCGCTGCATCCGGTGCGCGAACTGCGAGAGGCGCTGCCCCGTGGAGGCGATCACCATGGAGCGGTACACGTTCCGGGAGGAATGGCGATGTCCGTAGACGATCCGGGCAAGGGCGTCGGCCGCAGGGACCTTCTCTCCCTGGCCGCGTGGGGGGCGTTCTGCGCCTCGTTGGCAACGGCGCTCGTGGGGGCGTTCCGCCTCCCCAATCCGTCGGTCTTCCCCGAACCGTCCCTGAAGGTCAAGGTCGGCCCGCCGGGTTCGATCCCGGAGCTGGAGTACCGGAAGGTGGCGGGGCGAAACCTGTTCGTCTCCCGGGGGGAGGAAGGGGTCTTCGCCATATCGGCGGTGTGCACCCACCTCGGGTGCGTCGTGGCGCCCGTCCCTTCCGGTTTCCACTGTCCCTGCCACGGATCCCGCTTCGACGCGCTGGGGCGCATCACCGGCGGACCCGCTCCCCGGGGGCTGGACTGGCTCAAGGTGGCGAAGGCCCCCGACGGGGAGCTCGTGGTGGACGAAGGGGAAACGGTTCCGCCGGGGACGTACCTGAAGATCTGAGGCGGGAAAGGAGGCGAGGCGGGTGGGCAGCTGGAGCGAATACATCGCCAATGTCCGTGCCCTTCCCAGGACCGTTTGGGAGAGCCTGGTGCGCCACGGCGCGCCGGTCACCGATCGGTCGCGCGCCGAGGCGGTCTTCCAGAACCTGTTCCTGCACATCCACAACACGCGCGTCCACCGGTGGAGCCTGCGGGGGTCGTACACGATGGGGCTCGGGCTGATCTGCGCCGCCTCGTTCGTGGTGCTGACGGTGACCGGGGTGCTGCTCATGTTCTACTACAAGCCGTCCATGGCGCTGGCCTACCAGTCGATCAAGGACATCCATTACGTCGTTCCCACCGGCCGGTTCATCCGCAACATCCACCGCTGGGGGGCCCACCTGATGGTGATCGCGGTGATCCTGCACATGGCGCGCGTCTTCTTCACCGCGTCCTACAAGAAGCCCCGGGAGATGAACTGGGTGTTCGGCATCGTGCTTCTCATCCTCACGCTCGCGCTGTCGTTCAGCGGATACCTGCTCCCCTGGGACCAGCTCGCCTACTGGGCCGTGACGATCGGCGCCAACATCGCGCAGTCCCCCCGGGAGATCACCGACGCGGCCGGCATCACCCGGTACATCGACATCGGCGGGTTCCAGAAGACGCTGCTCCTGGGCTCCCGGTCCGTGGGGGAGGACGCGCTGATCCGGTTCTACGTCCTCCACGTGGTCTTTCTCCCCCTGGTGATGGGAGTTTTCATGGGGCTGCACTTCTGGCGGATCCGGAAGGACGGCGGCCTGTCCCGGCCCGCGGACGCCGACCGGCGGCTGGGCCCGGCGGCGGAGGACGTCACCCCCGTCTTCACCCAGGCGCCGAGGAAAAGCTACGGGCTCATGGCCGTGGTCCGGGGGACGAGCTCCAACGTGGGGCGGGGGCCGGAGAACACGCTCCCGTCCTGGCCTCACCTGATGACCGCGGAGGCCGCCGTCTTCATGTTCACGCTGGCGGTCACCGTCGCGATTTCCTTCTTCCTGGACGCCCCGTTGAAGGAGATGGCCAACCCGCTGGTGCCGGAGAACCCGGCCAAGGCCCCCTGGTACTTCCTCGGGCTTCAGGAGATCGTCTCCTTCTCCGCGTTCGCGGGCGGGGTGCTCCTCCCCGTGGTCACCCTCATCGGGCTCGTGCTCATCCCCTACCTGGACCGGGAGCCCGAGGGGGTCGGCGACTGGTTCGGGGCGGCGTCCCGCGGCAGGAAGGTCGCTCTCCGGTCCGCCGTCTTCGGCCTGGCCGCGGTGATCGCCGTGGAAGCGTTCGCCATCCGGTTCGGCTGGCTCCGCAGCTGGTATCCCGGGATCCCCCAGATCGTCATCACCTTCTTCAACCCGGGGACCGTGCTCACGTTCCTCTACATGGCGTACTCCCTGTGGGTCATCCGCAGGGAGAACAGCACGCGCCTGGGCGCCATCGCCATCTTCACCTGTTTCCTGGCCGGGTTCATCGTCCTCACCCTGGTCGGGACCTGGTTCCGGGGGCCGAACTGGGAGTTCTTCTGGTCCCCCTCCCGTTGGCCGGTCCATTAGAGGGGGCGGCATGAAGAAACTTCTTCTCGCGTCGAGCCTGGTCACCCTCCTGTTCCTCGTCGCCTCAGGGCTTTCCGAGAACGTCTTCGTCTCGTGGAAGGGATACCAGAAGGAGTATTCGCTGCTCCTGGCCGGTCGCGCGAAAGACCCGGAACGGAAACGGGAGGCGCGTAGCGTCCCGATCGAACTCCACCAGGTCGTGGTGCCGGACCTGGCCGTATTCGACCGGTGCGTCACCTGCCACCGGGGGATGGACAACCCGTTGATGGCCGGCGCCCCGAATCCGTTCCGCCCGCACCCCGGCGACATCCTGAACGTCCACCCGACGGAGCGGTTCGGGTGCACGATCTGCCACCGGGGCCAGGGAGCGGCGGTGAATTTCCGGGAGGCCAAGGCGGTCGACGCCTACTGGGACTATCCCCTGCTCCCCCGGGAGTTGCTCGAGTCGTCCTGCGGGATCTGCCACGACCCGAAGGCGATGGCGAAGACGGGGGCGCCCGTCCTCGCGGAAGGGGCGCGCCTGTTCGAGGAGAAGGGGTGCCACGGCTGCCACCGGCTCGGGGGGCTCGGCGGGTCGCTCGGCGCGGCGCTGGACTCGGCGGGGCTCAGGACGCGGCACCAGTTGACGATGGCGAACCTCCCGGGGGAGAAAACCACCTTCCGGTGGCTCGACCTGCATTTCAAGGACCCGCAGGGGATCGTCGCGGGAAGCCTCATGAAGCCGGACTACCCCACGGACGAGGAGGCGCGCGCGCTCACCGTCTTCATGCTCTCGCTCCAGGCGGACCGGGAGCTTCCGGACCGGGCGGTGGCGCGGGACCGCCACCGGCTTCTCTCCGTCGGGCACGACCAGGGGGAGCGCGACGGGCGCACGCTGTACGACCGGCTCTGCCGGGTGTGCCACGGGGAAGGGACCCTCGGGATCTTCGACAAGCACCTGGGAAGGTTCGTCCCGGCGATCCGGAACCCCGCGTTCCTTGCATCGGTGGACCGGCGGTTCCTCCGGGCCAACATCCTGGCGGGGCGGCCGGGGACGCTCATGGCGGGCTTCGAAGGGGGGCTGACCGGGCCGGACCTGGAACGGCTCCTGGACTTCCTCGCAGGTGGCGCGGCGCTTCCGGAACGCCGCGCCCAGGCGGCGGCGAAGCGGCCCGCGGGCGACGCCCGGCGCGGCGCGGCGATGTTCGCCCGCCAGTGCGCCGGCTGCCACGACCCGGGGGAAAAGGGGCAGGTCGCGCCGACCCTTTCCAGCCGCGCCTTCCAGGAGAACGCCGGCGATGCGATGATCCTTGCGACGATCGCAGGCGGCCGCCCGGGGACCGCGATGGTCGCCTTCTCCGGGCCCGGGGGCGCCGGCCTTTCCGATGCGGAGCTGTCCGACCTTCTGGCACACATCCGGTCGCTGGCGACGAGGAGGAAGTGATGGGCGACGGAAAGATCAGCCGGAGGCGGTTCCTCTGGATCTCCTCGCTGTCGGCCGCGGGCGCGCTCCTCGGCGCCTGCGGGAGCGGGAAGGAGGCCCCCCCCGCGGTTCCGGGGTTCCGGTTCGATTACGACCCGATGCGGACCTACCCGTACCGCGGGTGGGAGTCGCTGTACGAGAAACAGTGGACGTGGGACAAGGTCGTCCGCTCGACCCATTCCGCGAACTGCACCGGCTCCTGCTCCTGGCAGGTGTACGTCAAGGACGGGGTGATGCTGCGGGAGGAGCAGGCGTCCGACTACCCGAGGATCAGCGCCGATCTCCCGGACTACAACCCGAGGGGGTGCCAGAAGGGGGCGTGCTTCGTGGAGTACGTCTACGGGGCGCAGCGCCTCCGGTTCCCTCTCCTCCGGGTCGGCAAGCGGGGCGAAGGGAAATGGCGGCGGGCGACGTGGGACGAGGCGCTCGAACTCGTCGCGGGGAAGCTCCTGGACAACGTCTACCGGTACGGCCCGGACACCAACAGCTTTTTCAGCGTCATTCCGGCGATGAGCCCGGTCTCCTTCTGCGGGGGGTCGCGGGTGGCCCACTACCTCGGGGGGGTGTTCCTCTCCTTCTACGACTGGTACTGCGACCTGCCGCCCGGCGAGCCGCTCACCTGGGGCGTCCAGACGGAGGCGTGCGAGTGCGCCGACTGGTTCAACGCGAAGATGATCGTGATGTGGGGGTCGAACATCACGCAGACCCGTATTCCCGACGCCCATTTCGCGTTCGAGGCGAGGTACAACGGCGCGAAGATCGTGGGGATCTCCCCGGACTTCAACTCGAGCTGCACCCACGCCGACCTCTACCTCGGGATCGCACCCGGCACCGACGCCGAGCTCGCCCTGGGCGTGGCGCGCATTCTCGTGGAGGAGAAGCTCTACGACGCGCCGTACGTCCGGGAGCAGACCGACATGCCGCTCCTCGTGGTGGAGAAGACCCGGCGGTACCTGCGGGAATCGGACATGGAGGAGAACGGCGGCGACGAGGTCTTCTATTTCTTCGACGAGAAGGAAGGGAAGGTTACGAAAGCCCCCGGCTCGATGGGGTCCCCCACCCGGTCGATCGATCTCTCGGGGGCGGTGCCCGCGCTCACCGGCAGGTATGTCGTGACGGGCCGCAAGGGGGAGAAGATCGCGGTGGTGCCGGTGTTCGAGCGGATGCGCACGCTCCTGGCCCGTTACACGCTGAAGGAGGTGGCGCGGCGGACCGGCCTTTCGCCGCGGGACATCGCCGCCTTCGCGCGCGACCTGGGGACGCGCAGGCCGGCGATGATCATCCACGGCGCGGGGACCAACCACTGGTTCCACAACGACCTGATCAACCGGGCGATGATGCTGCTCGTGGCGCTGACCGGAGACGTGGGGAAGAACGGCGGCGGCTTCAACCATTACGTGGGGCAGGAACGGATCTGGCCGGAGGAGGGTTTCAAGAAACTGGCCTTCCCGGAAGGCGGGAAGAAGCAGCGGTTCCAGAACACCACCCTGTGGACGTACGTCCACTCCTCCAACAAGGACGAGCACCGGTACAACGGCAAGCCGATCGAGGAGTACATCGAGGAGAGCGTCGCCAAGGGGTGGATGCCGCTCTACCCGAAAAACCGGAAGCAGAAACCCAGGTCCCTCATCGTCTGGAGGGCGAACTACCTGAACCAGGCCAAGGGGAACGAGAAGATCATCCCGTCGCTGTGGAACGACCTCGACCTGATCGTGAACGTCAACTTCCGGATGGACACGACGGCGCTTTACTCCGACGTGGTGCTCCCGGCATCGAGCTACTACGAGAAGACCGACCTGAACACGACGGACTGCCACTCCTTCGTGCACCCGTTCAACAAGGTCCTCGATCCTCTGTTCGAGAGCCGGACCGACTGGGACATCTTCTCCGCGCTGGCGAAGAAGATCGAGGAGGTCGCGCTCCGGCGGAAGCTTCCCCCCTACAAGGACGACGAGCTCGGCTGGACGCGGGACTTCACCTCCTTCCACCGCCAATGGTCCGGGGACGGGAAGATCGCCACCGACGAGGCGGCGGCGAACTTCATCCTCGCGAACGCGGAGGAGACCAAGGGGATGACGTTCGCCGGACTGCAGGCGCACCCCTTGCGGTTCGTCAACACGGACCCGCACGTCTGGAACTCCGACGTGGAACAAGGGATCGCATACACTCCGTTCAAGCACCAGGTGGAGAAGAAGAAGCCGTGGCGGACGCTCGTCGGCCGGCAGCAGTTCTACATCGACCACCCCTGGTTCCTGGACCTGGGGGAGGAGCTGCCCGTTTCCAAGGAGCCGGTGACCGACCCGTACCCGCTCTACTGGAACACCCCCCACGGACGCTGGTCGATCCATTCCACCTGGAGGGACAACCGGTACATGCTCCGCCTCCAGAGAGGGATGCCGATCGCGTACCTGAATCCGCTGGACGCCGCGGCCCGGGGAATCGCCGACAACGACTGGATCCGGATCTACAACCACATCGGGTTCTGCGTCGTCCGGGCGAAGATCCTGCCGGGCGAGCAGCGCGGCCGGGTGACCATGTACCACGGCTGGGAGAAGTTTCTCGGCTTCCGGCAGGGGGGATGGCAGTCCCTCACCTACATCAAGATCAAGCCGACCCAGCTCATCGGGAAGTACGGCCACGTCAACTTCAAGCTCAACTACTGGGGCCCGACGGGGAACAACCGGGACGTGAAGGTGGAAGTCGAGAAGGCGAACATCTGACACACGGAGAGCCGCCGATGGCGAAGACCCAATACGCGATGGTGATGGACCTGAACAAGTGCCTGGGGTGCCAGACCTGCACCGTCGCCTGCAAGAAGCTTTGGACCGACGGGGACGGGATGGCCTATATGTACTGGAACAACGTCGAGACCCGCCCCGGGAAAGGGTACCCAGCGGGCTGGACGTCGGCGGGAGGAGGATTCGCCGCCGGTCAGCTTCTCCCCGGAGAGATCCCACCGATCGGGAAGTACGGCGTCCCCTTCGAATACGACTACTCCCAGCGCCTCTTCGAAGGCAAGGGGAAGCCGGTGATGCCCCACGTCGACCCTTCGTTCGCTCCCAACTGGGAGGAGGACGTGGGAGAGAACGACCGGGGGGAGAATTACTACTTCTACCTGCCGCGGATCTGCAACCACTGCACGCACCCGGCGTGCCTGGAGGCGTGCCCCCGCAAGGCGGTCTACAAGCGGGAAGAGGACGGGATCGTCCTGATCGACCAGGAACGGTGCCGGGGGTACCGCCAGTGCGTCCGCGCCTGCCCCTACAAGAAGATCTACATGAACGAGGTGGCGGGGGTCTCCCAGAAGTGCATCTTCTGCTACCCGAGGCTCGCCCAGGGGACCGCGAACGCGTGCGCGAAGCAGTGTCCGGGGCGGCTGCGGTTCGTGGGGCTCCTGGGGGACCCGGAGTCTCCCGTCCACCGGCTGGTCCGGGTGCACAAGGTGGCGCTCCCGCTGCTGCCGGGGAAAGGGACCGGCCCCAACGTCTACTACGTCCCCCCGTTCAACCCTCCGAGGCGCGGGAATTCGGGCAAGGGGCTGCTCGAGGACCCGAGGATCCCCTGGAAGACGCTCACCGACCTGTTCGGACCGAAGGTGAAGGAAGTCGCGGAGCGCCTGGAGGCGGAACTGGCGATCGCACAGGCCGGAGGGAGGAGCGAGGTCCTGCAGTTGCTGATCGGCCGGGACGATTCGGTCCGCTACCGGATCCCCGGGAAGGCCCCGGCAGGACAGGCCGGATGACAGGAGGTTCCCCGATGCGATTCCCCGCTTCCCTCGCGGTGCCGGTTCTCCTCCTGGTGTTGGCCGTCCCGGCCCGGGCCGACTTTCTCCTGGCGGCGGGGAAGGAGACGGCGCTCCTGTTGAACCGTACGCCCGCCATCTTCCTGACCGACCCGCCCGGCGCGAAAACGGACCTGAAGGCGCGGGCCCGCGCGCAGATCGACGGGAAGACGTTGCGGGTGACGCTTTCCTGGGAAGACCCGACCGAGGACGCCGTGTCGGGGTCGAAGAGGGGCGCCTACGGGAGCGATCCGATCTACCGGAAGCCGACGGAGAAGACCGATCGGTTCGGGGATGCCGCGGCGATGATGGTTCCCGCGGAGAAGGGGGCGCGGTTCCCCGGGATCATGATGGGGGATCCCGCGCGCGAAGTGCGGATCTCCCTGTGGCGCGCCGGGGCGGAGCCGGAGACGCTTCGGGGCCGCGGCCGCGGGACCGTGGAGAAGGCGCCGGGCGCCGCCGGATTTTCCGCCGCGCAGCGCCGGAACGGGAGCCGGCGGGAGGTGGCGTTCACGGTCCAGGAGTTCGACCCGGAACTGCCCGTGTCGTTCGCGATCTGGGAGGGAGCCTCCGGCGACCGGAACGGCTACAAGTGGTACTCCCCGTGGTATCTCGTCCGCCCGTGAGGGACGCGGCGGAAGAGCCGTGCGGACAGCGGAAACCGACCCGGGAAGCGCTGGCCCGGTCGTTTCTCCTGGCGTTCGGACGGCCCGCGGAGGAACAGCGGGACCTGCTCCTCGCTTCCGACTGGCTGGAAGATCTCGCGTCGCGCGGCTGGCTGGGCGGGCGCGATCCCGGCAAACTCCGGGAGGGGCTTCCGCGCGATTCCGGGGAATGGGAGTCCCTTCTCCTGTCCACGTTCGACGTCGGCTTCCCCGCGCCTCCGGTGCCCCTCTTCGAGACGCATTACCTGAAGGAAGGGAACGCCCCCGCCGTCCTCCACGAGAACGTCCTCTTCCACAAGGCGTTCGGCTGCGAGGTGTCGGAAGGCGACGCCGACAACCCCGATCATCTCCGGCACCAGCTCGCGTTCCTGCTCGTCCTCTTCTGGCTGGAGGACCGGCCCGGAGCGGACCCGGAAACGGTGGAAGGCGCCCGCCGCGCCCGGCAGGAGTTCATCGAGCGCCACCTCCGGTCCTGGGTTCCGCAGGCGGCGGCACGCGCAGAGAAAATGGCGCACCCCCTCTGGGGGTCCCTCCTCCTGGCCCTCGACGCGTGGCTCGCGGAGGCAGGCCAGATCGCATAGGGGGGACGGGCCCGAGAGGAAAAAAGGTTCCGGAGGGTGAGTCCGGAACTCCACGACGCTTTCGGCAGGGAAGGTCGGGGTTCATCCAATACCAGGTACTCGGAGGACATGGGCCCCGTTTGGGGTTCCCATGAAGTTGGAAGGACCTCCGGGTTCCTTACCGGTCGGCCAGGTCGAACGTCCAGTAGCGGGCGGCCGGGTTCCCTCCGAACGGGCCGATGGCATATCCCGCGCCGATCTCGGTGAAGGCCGGGTTCATCACGTTCCGGCAGTGCCCCTCGCTTCCGAGCCATCCCTGGAGGACGGACGAGACCGTCGGATACCCGACGGCGATATTCTCCCCGTACATCCTCCACGGATACCCTTGCCGCGAAATCCGCTGGCCCGGCGAGCTGCCGTCCGACCCCGTGTGGCTGAAGAGGTTGTTCAGTGCCATGTCCTCGGAATGAAGGTAGGCAGCCATCGCGAGGTTGCCGGACCATGAGACCGGCGGAGCGGGGCCGTAGGGAGTATTCCCGCAGTTCCGGTTGACGGACCGGGCCTGGTTGACGGCGGCGAGGAACTCGTCCCGGATGTCGGCGACACCCGGATCGGGATCGTTCCCGACTTGCGGGGGGATTACGGAACCGCCCGGGGCGGTTACATTTCCGTCACCGCCACCCCCACCCCCGCACGCGGGCAGGAGAAGGAGCGAAAAAACCGTCAAGACGGCCAGGTACCTGTAAAGCCTTGGTTTACATGGAGAAAGATCTATCATGTCGACCCGGTTTTCCTTTTTCGTATCGGGGATCACCGCTTCCTGTCCGCGGGTGACCCGACCTTTTTTCAAGGAGGTTGCCGGAATCGTGCCTGAATGAAAACCCGAACGGCAAGTTGGGCGGATGCATCCGGAAGGAATGGTAGAATGGCCCGATTCGGAAATACAATAGGGCCACGGAAATGCGCGTACCCATCCCGGTCGATGGAGGGGAGATGTCCCCGTCTGACAAGGCCGCCTACCTGAGCAAGTCCCTCTACACCCGTGGCCTTCAGTGCCACAAATCCCTGTATCTCGACCGGCACCAGCCGGAACTCCGGGGCGAACCGACACCGGAGCTCGAGGCGCTCTGGAAAAGCGGGCGCGAGGTTGGCGATTTCGCCCACATGCTGTTCCCCGGGGGAGTCG
>Ga0315278_10004557_pt1 | contig 12509 bp, 7 predicted proteins | sample YL17G06_0_MG_FD_203880 | JGI IMG/M metagenome (GOLD analysis project Ga0315278, IMG submission 203880) | Sediment microbial communities from Yellowstone Lake, YNP, Wyoming, USA - YL17G06_0 | ecosystem: Environmental > Aquatic > Freshwater > Lake > Sediment | place: USA: Wyoming | collected...
GGAGGGGGGGGGCGGCCGAGGGAGAGAGAGTGAAAAAACACAAGGCGTGTGCCGAACCAGTGTCCGGGGAGACAGACTACCACAAAAAAAAAAGGGTGCACGTCCCCACCGGCCCTCACGCCCGCGCATTCTCCCGTCCAACGCCAGCCACACATCAACGCTTGGTGCGTGCCGCAGCCGTTAGAAGAGGGCCCGTCGCCCGCGCGACGGGGCGGCGGTCTGGGACCTCTCCCCCCCTACCCTTGGGATGAAAGCTCGCGCAGCGCCCCTACCTCTCAGAGGGAGGGGGAGAGGGGGAGGACCCCCGCCACCGCCCATCACCGCCCCCTCCCCCCCACCACGCGCTTCACCGCGGCCGCCGCCCACGCGCCGGCCGGCTCCCGGCGCACGGCTTTGGGGCCAAAGGCCCAGACCAGGGGCGGGAGAGAGGCCAGGGCGCGGGCGAGCGCGTCGGCGGCGGCGGCGACGGCGGGGCGCGAGGCGAGGCGGGACGCGTCCGCAAGCAGGGCTTCGGTCCAGGGGGAGACACGGGCGAAGGCGGGCTCCAGGAAGGTTGTGTAGACGCGGTGCGCGCCCTGCGAAGAGAGGACGAGGGGCGGCGCGCGGCGGTTAGCGCGGGTCGCCCGCCCCACCAATCACCGCCCCACCCCCCTCGACACACGCACGCACCTTGGCCTGGCTTGACGCGAGCCAGGCGACGAGCAGCAGGCGCGCGTGCGAGTAGCCGGGCGGGACGCCGCGTCCGCCGACGAGCGCCCGCTGCGCTGCGGCAGCCGCCATCAGCACGGCCCAATACCGCAACCACCGCCTCCTCTCGCCCGCCGCCTCCCGCCCGTCGGGCGCGTCGGCCGCCGCGGCCGACGCGTATGCGGGCAGCGCGACGCCCACGGCGGCCGCCGCGACGTCGGCCAAGGCCGGGGAAAGGAGGAGTTGGAGGCCGACGGAAGCCGCGGCCGGGGCGGCGAGGTGGCGCAGGGCGAGCGACGCCATCTCCTCTCCTTGGTGTGGGGCGGCAGCGGGCGGCAGCGGCACACCCGCCGCGCGTCGCCTCGCCGCACCCTAGTCTGCCAGGTGCGCCCCTCTGGGATCTGCCCACGCGTGCGACGCGGGCACCAGCGCCGCCCGCATGCTGCGGCGGCCATCCCCCTTTTCCAGCGCGCCCTTAAGATCGCGGTCCGGGCGCGCCCGGCCTGCTGACGCAGTCCGGGCGCCCCACTTACACACGTGGACCGAGTCCGAGTCATTGGCGCGCGAGAGCGACGCCGCGCGGCGGGGCAGCGCGGCGGCGGCGGCCCCCCGCGTCTCGCGGGGGGGTTGTTGCCGCTGCGCCGACCGTGGCGCGGACCCCGCAAGTACCGGGGCGGGGGCTGAACCAACGAGCGCCCGCTCCTCAAAGCGGGGAGGATAGACAGTTTTTCCTGCGGCGCCCACACACGCCCTCCTCCCGCCCTCCACACAGGCCCCGGCGCGGCGCGCACAGGGAGAGAAAGAGAGGTGGGGGATCACACCGCCCTTAATGTTAGCAGCACCCCTCCTACCGCGCCCCCAACCTGCCAGTCTCTCACGAGTGCAGCGCGACGTCGACGCGCGCCTCCACCGGTTCCCCATCTCCAGCGACCGCACCGGCGACAATGGCCAGCGCCACCGCGCGCGGACGCGCCGAGAAAAAGGTGTCGGCCGCGGCAGCCTCGACCGCCACGCTCACGCGTTCCCCCGGCCCCAGCACGCCGCCCACCGGGCGCACATCCAGCCAGGGCGGCATGGGGGCGCCGTCGGCGGGGGCGGCGCGCCAGGCCAGAGAGGTGGGGGAAGCATTGTGGAGTTCGACCGTCGCCGCGGGCGCGCCGTCCCGGTGCAGGGCGATGGTTGGCGGCGTGGCGGTGAGCGAATGTGGCCCTGGCACCTTCGGCGGCCCGCCCGCATCGGCAAGATCAAGCGCGGCGGCCGCCGCGGCGCGCGCCGCTGCCGCGTCGACCGCTGCCACCGTGAGCGCCAGCCGCGCCCACACCGGCTTGTGGTCCGAGTCGAGCACGTCGGGCAGGCACCCGTAGCCGGTGCAGGCGACGGAAGCGGCGGCGCCGCCGCCGCCGCCGCCTTCTTTGACCGCGCTGCGGAACAACACCCTGTCCGTCCACGCCGGCACCCGCCGCTTCTCCGACGAGTCGTACGCCGGCCCCGGCGCGCCTCGATCGAATTTGTAGGTGGGCGGGAAGACGAGGGGGGCCTCGGCCATGCCGACGAACGCGCGGCCGGCCGCGCGCTCGGCGGCCAGCTGGTCGGCGGGCAGCAGGGACGCCCAGTCGCCTGCGGTGATGGCGTGCACCGCGGCGTCGTACTCGGCGTCCACTCGATAGTTGAGGTCGCCCGCCCAGAGCACCGCGTCGCAGCCGGCGAGGCCTGGGCCTTCGCCCGCGCCCGGGGGGGGCGGCTCGTCCCGGGACTCGCCGTCGGAGGATGAATCGGAATCCGCGGGCCGGATGGAGGCGGCGGCGCGGTCGGCGGCGGCGGCGGCGCGGTCGCCGCCACCCCCGCCACCCCCACCCTCGTCCAGCTCCCACCAGGGCCGGGCGTCAAACCGCAGCCCCCCAGCAATGGACGCCCAGTTGGACGACCGCGCCGCGGCGGCGCCCTGGTGCGCCGCGAGGTGGGAGCAGACGGCCGCGACGCGGCGCCGGTGCACGGAGAACGCGACAGCGACGCCGCCCTTGTTGCCGCCGACGCCCAGGACGCCGCACGCGACGGACGCGGTGCGCACGTCGCCGACCAGAGGCTGCGAGGGGGGGGCGGGGGGTCGAGGTCCGCGCCCGGCACCGCCTCGCCCCTCTCTCCTCTCACTCTCCCTCGCTCGCTTCTCACCATGAGAAACTCGCGCGCAAAGACGAGGACCAGCATGCCCGACAACTGGCGCAGGCCGACGCGCGCCCAGGAGGAGGGGCCGCCCAGGGCGTCGAGCGCGGCGGCGGCCCACCACTGCGCCGCCGCGGTGCCCTTCTCCTGCAGCCCCGGCGCCACCGCCTCCCGCGCCGCCGCGAGCGCGACGGACGAGCCCCCCATCTCGATCTCCTGCAGGCACAGCACGGCGACGTCGGCGTCGCGCGCGAGGTCGGCGAGGGAGGCGAACAGGGGCGAGTCGGGGGGGGGGCGCCGTTGGTTGACGTTCCACGTCAGCACGACGGCCGCCACGCCCGCGGGCGCGGCGGCGGCGGGCAGGGCGGACGCGAGGGCGGCCGCGGCGGGGGGGTCGGCGGTGGAGGGGGACGCGGCGGACCAGGCGCGGAGGCCGCCGTCGGCCGCGAGCGAGTAGGCGCGGCGGCCCGCCGCGGCGACCGCCACGACCGCCCCCCCCGCGTGCGCCGGCCACGCGCCCAGCACGAGCCCGGTGGCGGCATCGAGCGCGGTGATCGACCCGTCGCGGGCGCCGACCCAGACGCGCGCGCCGGGGAGCGCCGCGGCCGCGGTGCACCCGCCCCGCCCCCCCACGTCGGCCGCCCACAGCTGCCGCCCCGCCGCCGTGAACGCCAGCACGCGGCCGCCGCGAAAAGCGGCCACGACGGCGCCGCAGGGCAGGGCGACCAGGGCGCGCGGGCCGCCGTCGGCGGCGGGCGCGGCGTCGTCGCGGCGCTCGCCGCCGCCCGTCGGCGTCCCTGGCGCGACCCCGGTCCCGCCGTCGCTTGGCCGCGTCACCGCACCGCCCCCGCCTTCGCCCGCGTCCGACCCGAGCTGGCGCACGATGCGGGCGCCGAGGCGGCCGATGAGTTTCGCGGCGCGCCCCGCGCTCGCCGCCGCGCGCCCGCCCGCCGCGCCCAAGGAACCCAGCAGCTCGGCCGTGCGCGTGTCGGCCGCGGCCGCCCACAGGCGCTGCTCCGCCGCGCGCGCCTCGCGGTCGGCGGCGGGGGGGGCGGCCAGCGGGTCGCCCGCTGCGTCGGCGTCGAGCCCGACGGCAGGGTCGACGCGCGCCGCGCGGCCGGCCGCGTCGTCGTTGAAGGCGCCCACCCGATCCTCATCAAACCGGGGCGGCGGCGGCGGCGGCGCCAGCCCGGGCTCGAGCGCCGCGAGAAACGCGCCCGAGCGCGCGCACCAGAGCGCGAGCGAGCGCGCGCCAGCCGTCCACACGACGCCGCCCGCGGCCGACGCCGCGATGGCGACGACGCCACCGCCGTGCGCGCGCGCGCCGCCGGGGCGGCACAGGGCGTGCGGGCGCGGGCCGTCGGGGGTTGGGACGGGGCCGACGCCGGACGACCCCTCGTCGGCCGCCGGCCGCCCCGCGCCGTCGAGGCGCCACGCGCGCAGCGCGCCCCGGGACGACCCCGTCCACAGTTGGCCGCAGGGCGTGAGGGCTAGCGCGGTGACGGCGCCGGCGCGGTGGGCGGCGAGGGCGAGGCGCGGGTCGGCGGCCGCGAGCAGACCGCGCGAGCCGACGCGCGCGCCGCTCACGCGTCCGTCGGCGTGCCCGAGCCAGAGCACGCTGCGGCCAGCGTCCCAGAGGGTGGCCGTGGCGGGCGCCCACCCTGCCTCGGGGCGCAGCTCGGCCGCGGGCGCGGCGTCGCCGTCTTCGGCGGCGGCCGCAGACGCGCGGTCGGCGCCGGCGGGCGGGCCTGGGCGCCCCGCCCCTGCCCCGGCCCACTGCAGCGCCCCGCCGTGCGCCGCGGGCGCGGCAAACAGGCAGTCGGCGCCGGCGGCCAGGGTGGCGAGGCGGGCCGACTGTTTGGGGCGCAGCGGCGGGAGCCGCACGTCGACCGCCGGGGGGGGGAGGCGCGCGTCGGCGGCGAAAGCGGGGCGGTCCCCGCTCGCGCGCACCGCGGCCGCCACCGCGTCCGAGTCGGCGTGGGCGACGGGCGCGGCGGACGCGGCGGCGGCGCCGACGGTGGCGCGGCCGCCGTGCGTGAGCGCGCGGCCAAGCGCGGCGGTCGCGACCACGCCGTCGCCTGCCTCCTCGGCCGGCGCCGTCCACGCGTCGGTGGACACCGGCGATTTGGCGGTCACCGACGCGTCCCGGGAGAGGCGGCGCCCGGCCGAGCGCGCCTGGGCGAGCGGCGGCGGGCCGGCACGGGCGGCGGGCCGCAGCGCGGGCAGCGCGCCGGCGACCGCCGCCGCCCCCGCATCCACCGGGCGCCTCGCTTGCGCCGCCGCCGTCAGCCGCAGCGCAGCCGCAAACTGGGCGAGGTCGAGGCCGGCAGCGGCGTCGCCCGCGCCGGGCGCCGCCGCCTTGGCCCCCTCCCACACCGCGGCCAGCGTCGCGGGCGGCAGCCCGGTCGTTTCGAAGAACGCCACCGCTTCCGCGCCCGCGACACGGCCGTCGCCGTCGGCGTCGGCGGCGGCAAAGAGGGCGGCCTCGTCGGGGGTGGCCGAAACAGGGTCGGGCTGAGAAGGGGGCGGGGCTCGCGTCGGCCCACGACAATCACTGCGCCACATCCCGCGCCCACCACCAAGCCACACACCGCGCGCGTCGAGGCGGCGGCCTGCAGCGGCCCCGGCGGCGGCGGCGCGCGCGGCACCTGCGGCGGTGGCGGCGGCGGCCGCATCGGCCGCGGCCCGCCGCGCTCGGGCGACACCGATCGCGAGGTCGACGCGCGGGCGGCGGCGACCTCGGGGGGGAGCAGTTCCTGGAGAGGATGGGGAAGAGGGGCCGTGTCAGGCGCCGCACGCGACGCGCGCCCACCACCTCTCTCGCGCCGATGCTGGTCGATCCCCACCTCAAATTCAAGCGGCGCGTCGCCCGGCGGGCGGCCCCCGGCGGGCGCCATCGGCGCGCCCGGGCGGGCGGTGGCCCACGGCGGGCGGCGGGCGCGCGGTCAAGGGGTGGACCGCGCCGGTAGGCGCTCGGCCAGGGCGGCGGGAGGGGCGAGGAGCGGTGTGTGGGGAGCCAACGCCGGGCATCACAACTCGGCGCGCGCTGTGCCGCCGACGACACATTACGGGCGGCGGCCCGCAATGCGAGCATCATGGCTGCGCCCCAGCAGCGCGGCCCGGCGCCCTCCAGCGCCCGCCGCCCGCGCGCGCCTGCGCGCCCCCGCGCGCGCCCCGGCCGCCAGCGCGCAGCAGCACGTGCCCAGCGACAGGTGAATGCAGCGCCAATTAGCGACACTGGCGGCCGGGCGGCACGCACTCACACGCCCCAACCTCCAACCTTGCAGCTTCGGCGGGCGCTCGCCCGAGCGCACCGCGGCCGACGCCCTGCGCTCGCTCTTCACATTTGCCGCCGCCAAGATCGTGCTGGCCCAATTGGAAGGGTCGGGGCGGGGGGGGTTGAGGGCGTACGACGGCGAGGCGTACGCCGCGCTCTCGTCCGCGCTGGAAGCCTGGTCCTCGCCCGCGCCCGCCCCGCCCGGCCCCGGCCTCACGCGGGCAGATGCGTGGCTCGCGGCGCTGGCCCGGGTGCACTTGCCGGCCGCGCTGCGCGTCATGGTGGGAGAGAGGAGACGAGGGGGTTGGGGAGGGCGCGCGCGCGACCGCGCCCACGCCGCGGCCGACGCCGCCATCACCACCACCACCTCCCTAGGACGTGCGCGCCGCGTACGCGGCGTCCGATTTCGAGTGGGACTCCTTGAGGAGGCTGGCCGTGGACGGCACCGCCGCCGCCAACATCTCCCTGATGCGGGACCTGGCCGCGGGCGCCATGGCGGCGGGGGACGCGACGCGGCCGCCAGAGGCGGGCGGCCGGGGGTGAAGCAGGGGGGCGAGGGGAGGAGAGAGCGCGTGTCGAGCGAGCGCACTTGTTCTGTTGCCACACCGCCCTCTCCCCCACCATGCCGCCGCCCAGCCTTCACCCGCGCCCTTGACCGCATGGCGGCCGACCCGTTGCCCGCCCTGCTCGCAGCCGCGGCGGCGCACCCCCCCTCCCCATCCAATCCCTGGTCCCTGGCCGACGACGCCCGCCTGTGGCGCCGCGTGGCGGCCGCGGCGTCCGCCGGCAAGCGCCATGGCGCGCCCGCGCTGCACGCGGCGGCCGCGGGGCTGGCGGGCCGCGCGGCGGGCGCGCCGGCAGAGGCCGCGGGGGCGGCCGCCGCGTGCGTGAGCGGGCTGGCGGCGTCGCGGGTGGCGCCGCCGGCCGCGACGGGGGTGCGGGTGCGGCTGGCGCTGGCGCTCGACGCGGGCGCGGCGCGCGGCGCGCTCGCGCCCGCGGCCGCCGCGCGCGCGCTCGCCTGCCTTGCCGTGCTGGGGTGGCGGCCGGGGGCCAGCGCGACGGACGCGCTGGCGGCGGCTGCTTTGGGTGGGGAGGGGGCGCCGGCGCCCGCCGTCGCGGCTCGGGTCGTGCTGTCGTGCGCGGAGCTCGGCGCGCGGCCGCCGCGCGCGGTCGCGGCGGCCGCCTGCCGCGCGCTCGTGGGGGCGGGGGCGCGGCCACCGCCCGCCGCCGCGGCAGCCGCTTTGCGCGCCGCCGCCCTCCTGGAAGCCCCCCCGCCTCCCCGCGCGCTCGCCGCGCTCGCGCGCGCCGCCGCCGCGCGCGAGCCCGGCGGCGCCCCCGCCGCCGCGCGCACAATCGCGCGCGCCGCCAGCGCGCTCGCCCGCCTGTCGCCGGTGGGCGGGCGGCCGCCGGCGGCCGCGGTGGCGGCGCTCGCGGGGGCGCTCGCGGCCCGGCTCGCGCCCAGCCGAGGCGGCGCGGGCGACCCACCGCGCCGCCCGCCTGCCGCCCGCCACGTCGCGTCAGCGCTGCACGGCCTGGGGTCGCTGCGAGCGCCGCCCGACGCGGCGCTCGCGGCTTCCGCCGCGCGCGCGCTGCGCGCGACGCGCGCGCGCCAGCGCGACGCCGCGGTCGCCCTCCAAGGCCTCGCGCTCCTGAACGCCCCGCCGCCCTCTGAAGACGCTGACTGGCTCGCCGCGCGCGCGGCGGGCGTCGGCGGCGGCGCCGCGCCGCGCGCGGGCGACGCGGCGCGCGTGTTGTGGGCGGCCGCGACGCTGCGAGCTTCCCTGCCGCCCGCGACCGCGGCCGCGCTCGCGGCCGCCGTGGACGACGCGCGGCGGCAGGGGCGGCTGACGCTGGCGGACGAAGGGTATGTTGCTGAGGCGGCGGCGGCCGAGAGCGAGAGATAGGGGGAGAGAAGAGAAGAGACCCGCACTGCCGGCGCCTGCGATTCACATTTCCCAAATCTTCCGCCCCTCCTCTCCTCCCTACCGCCCGCCTCGCGGCACGGCGAGCGCGGGGTGCGCCGCGAGCCGCGCGAGCGCCTCCCCCGCGCGCGCCACCACTTTGAGGCTGGCCGCCCCGTCAGCCCTCGTCGGCCCCGCGTTGACCAACGCCAGCTTGCCGCCGCCGTCCAGGCAGGCTTGCACGAGGCGGAACGCGGAAAAGACTTGCAGGGAGGTGCCGACGGCCAACAAGAGGTCCGCGCCCGCCGCCACGTCTTTCGCGGCGGCCGCGCGGGCGGGCGGGAGCGAGTCCCCGAAGAAGACGACGTCGGGCGTCAAGACCCCGCCGCAGGCGCGGCAGGGCGGGACGGCGAAGTTGGCGCCCGCGTCGGCGAGCTCGACGTCGCCGTCCGGCCGCACGACGGGCACGGCAAACGGCGCGCCCTCGGACCCCCGGTGCGCTTCGTCCATGGTCGCCGGCGCCGCTGTCGCACCGCGCATGAGGCCGCCGGGCTCGTCCGCGGCGCGCGCGCCGCACGGCGACGCCGCGGCGGCGCGCGCGGCGGCCGCGGCGGCGGCGGCCGCCGCCGGGTTGGCCGCTGCGAGGGCGGCCTGAAAGTCGGCGCGGGGGGCGCGCGCGTCGCAGGCCAGGCACCTGAGGGAGAGAAGGGGAAGCGGAGGAGGGGCAGGGTCGGCCAGCTGCCCGCCGCGTCGCCCTCCACGCGCCACCCCTCCCGCAAGCGCCGACGGCCAGGCCCTCGCCCCGCCCCCCCGCACCTGACTTCGTGCGTCGTCCCGTGCAGCTCGATCACCTTGCGCGAGCCGGCCGCGCGGTGCAGGCGGTCGACGTTTTGCGTGACGGTGTGCGCGACCCACCCCGCGCGCTCGAGCGCGGCCAGGGACGCGTGCGCCTCGTTCGGCCGCGTCCCGCTGAAGTCGGCCCACCCGGCAAACGAGCGCGCCCAGTACCGGGCGCGCGCCTCCGGGCTGGACGTAAACTGTTGCACCGTCATCGGGCGGAAATTTGTCGCGTACGCCCCGATCGAGGGGGAACGATAGTCCGGCACCCCGCTCTCGGTCGACACGCCGGCGCCTGTCACGACGACGACGCGCCGCGCGGAGGCGACGGCGTCGGCCAGGGCGTCCAGGTCGGCGCGCGCGAGCGGCGGCGCGTCGGGGACGGTCGGCCGCGCCGACCTGTGCACGACCGCGACGCCCGCGCGGCCGGTCGGCGTCAGCCCGCCGCCCGGCACAAACTCGCCAGACGTCGACACCCGGTCCTGGCCGCCCGTCCAGTGCAGGCCGGCCGCGGCCGGCGCGAGTCTCGACGCGGGCTCAGGCGGCGCCCAAAAGCGGGGGCGGGGGGGCGGGGTGGACGCCGTGTGCGTGGTCCGGGCCAGGGCGCGCCGCGCGCGGGCCGCGCGGGCGGCCCACGGGCCGGCCATTGTGGGGCGTGAGAGAGTGCGCAGCGCGCCGACGCTGTGGCGCCCCCCGCGTCCACAATGCCGCCCCGGCGATGACGCCACCACCAGCTTGCGATGCCCTGTTTGAATCACGCGTCACCGCGACCGGCCCCGGCGTCTCAATCGACCTCACGGTTCTCGCCGACCCGCTCTCGCCCGAGATCGGCGCCGGCCTCTGGCACGCCGGCCACGACCTGGCGGACCTTGTGGCGTCGGTGCCAGGCGACTGGTTGCGGAAACAATCCGTGCTGGAGTTGGGCGCGGGCGTGGGGCTGCCGGGGCTCGCCGCGGCGTGCCTCGGCGCGGCGGCGGTGACCCTGACCGACCGCGCCGCCGCCCTGCCCTTGCTCCGCCTCAATGTGGACGCGAACAAGGATGCCATCGACGACCGCGGCGGGCGTGCGCCGGCGGTGGAGGCGCTAGACTGGGGCGACCCGGGCGCCGCCGGCGACGCCGCGCGCCGCGCCGCGCCCACGCTCGTGCTCGCCGCCGACGTCGCGTACGACGCCGACGCGTGGCCCGGTTTGATCCGCACGCTGGTGGCGTGCCTGCGACGCTCTCCAGCGGCCCAGGCGTGGCTCGCGCTGCCCGCGCGCGCCGAGACCGCCGCCTTCCTCCCCGCCCTCGCCGCCGCGGGCGCCGCGTCCCGCCCGCTGCGCGCCTGCGCGCCGCGCGAGCCGGGCGCGGCGGCGGTGCGCGTGCACCAGGTGTGGATGAAGGAGGGGCGCGGGGCGACCACCCGTTCCCTCGCCCTGCTCGACTATGACTGGACCCTCATCGAGGCCAATTCCGACACGGTTATCATCGACATGCTGGGCGCGCGCCCCACCCTGGACGCCGCGCTGGCGGGCGGGGAGGGGTGGACGGGCGCGGTCGCGGCCGCGCTCGCGGCAGGGTGCGGCGCCGCGGGGGAGCGCGCCCGGGAACGCGTGCAGGCCGCGGCGGCTGCCGGGCCGATGGCCGACCCCGTGGCCGCCCTGCTGCGGCGCATGGCGGGCGACGGCGGCTCCACGGCCGTCGTCATTTCAGACGCCAACACCCTCTTCATCGCCGCCGGCCTCGCCGCCGCGTCCGCGTCCGTCGGCGCGACCGTGACCAACCCCGCGGTCTTCGACGGCGGCGGCGTGCTGCGCCTGCGGCCGCTGTGCGGGCCCGGCGGCGCCGAGCCGGCGCACGGGTGCGCGGACTGCCCTCCAAACCTGTGCAAGGGCCGCGCCGCGGAGCGCCTCCTCGTGACCCACCCCGGCGGCCCGCCCGACGTCCTGGTCGTGGCGGGCGACGGCGCCAACGACGCGTGCTCGGCGGCGCGCGCGGGGGTGGGAGATTTTGTTTTCGCGAGGACGGCCTACCCCGACGGCCGCCCCGCGCGCTTGGGGACACTGTTCAAGGAAGGTAGAGATGGAGGACCTCTGGTGACGCACTGGGCGGCACCGGGCGAGCTGGCGGCGGGGCTCGAAGCGGCGCTGTGGGGAGAGCGGGGCGGCGACTGAAAGAGCATCACTCCCCATACTCCCCGCTCCCGCCCGCGTGCCGCCGCTTGGCGCCCCGCCCCCGGGCGCGCCCGGACCATGTGGGAATCGTTCGCCAAAGCCGCTGCCGACGCTGCGGCCGCGGCCGAGCGCGCGGCGGCGCAGGCGGGCCTGGCCGATGGCTTGGTGCGTTGCGGTGGGGAAGGAGTTGGCATGCGGCATCGCCCAGGGAGTGGGCGGGGTCTGGGCGCGACCGATGCGATGCCCGCCCCCCGCCCCATCAGGCCTCCGTCCGCGACGCGACCAACGCGTTCTCCACCATGGCCGCCGGCGCGCTCGACGGCGCGCTGGCGATCGACGAGTCCCCGGACGACGGCGGCGGCGGCAGCGAGGGCGACGACGCACCTCCTCCCTTGCCCGTGTCGGCGTCGGCCGCCACGTCAGCCGCAGCCGACGCTGTCCGCCTGCGGGAGCGGCTGGCCGCGATCGAGGGCGCCGCGGCCGACGCGCTGGCGGAACTGGAAGACGCGCGGCGGCAGGCGGCCGACGCGGCGGCGGGGGCGGAGGAGCGCGTGAGGGCCGAGTTGGAGCCTGTGATTGCGCGGCTGAAAGAGCGGCTGGCCGAGGCGACGGCCGCGGCTGCGGCGGCGCCGTCGCCCGAGCGCGCGCCGCCCGCGCCGACGCCGGTCGACGCGTCGCCCGCCCCATCCATGGACGCCGACGAGCTGCGAGCCCGACTCGTCCGCGGTAAAAAGCAGGTCATGGCGCTCAAGGCCAAACTGGAGGCGGCCGCCACCGAGCGCGACGAGGCGGTGGCCGCACTCGCCGCCGCGCGCGCTGCACCCCCACAAGCCGACGCCGGCGCCCTGGCCGCGGCCGAGGACGCGGCCCGCGGCGCGGCCCGGCGGGCGGAGGAGGCGGAGGCGGGGGCGGCGACAGCGACTGCGGCGACGACGGCGGCGGACGAGCGCGCCGCTGCCGCCGCCGAGGCGCGGGCAGCCGCCGAGAAAGCGTCCATCACCTCCAACGCGGCAGCCGAACGGGCGGCGGCGGTAGCGGCGGCGCTGAGGGACGAGCTCGACGCGGAGCGCGCGGCCGCCGCCGACGCGCGGTCCGCGGTCGCCGCCGCTGGCGCGGACGCCGACGGCGTGGCCCGCGCCGAGATCGCCCGCTCGACAGAGGAGCTGGCGGCGGCGACCGCCGCGCGCGACGCGGCCGCGCGCGACGCCGCGGCCGCGCGCGCCGACGCCGACGCCGCGGCCGCCGACGCGGCGACCGCGCGCTCCGCTCTCGAGACCGAGCGCGCCGACGCCGCGGCCCGGCACGCCCCCGCGGCGTCCGTGACAGCCGACTTTCGCGGGCGAGAGGCCGCGCTCGCCGCGCGCTCCGAGGCGGCGGACCAGCGCGCCGCGCGCGCGGAAGAAGAGGCCGTTGCCGCTATGGCCGAAACCGCCTCCTGTCGCCGGGACGCGGCCGACGCGCGGCGCGAGGCCGAGGCCGCGACCGACGACGC
>Ga0315278_10004558_pt1 | contig 12509 bp, 9 predicted proteins | sample YL17G06_0_MG_FD_203880 | JGI IMG/M metagenome (GOLD analysis project Ga0315278, IMG submission 203880) | Sediment microbial communities from Yellowstone Lake, YNP, Wyoming, USA - YL17G06_0 | ecosystem: Environmental > Aquatic > Freshwater > Lake > Sediment | place: USA: Wyoming | collected...
CCCTACCGTCGGGAAGTGTCCTGGCGGGAGACCATGAATTATGCCGCCGGTGTGGGGGATGACAATCCCTGGTATTTTGACGACGAGCGGGACCAGGGGATTGTCGCCCCGCCCTTGTTCAACGTGGCCGTTACCTGGCCCATCCTGGAGCGGATCTGGGAGTTTATCGACACCGACCGCTTCCCGCCGGAAGTGCTCTTCACCCAGGTCCACCATACCGAACACCTGGTCTTTCATCGCCCCCTCCGGCCCGGCGATCACTTGACCGTCCAAGGGAAGATCGCCGCCATCCTGCCCCACCGGGCCGGGACCCGGGTAGTGATCTGCTTTGAGGCTTTGGACCGGGAGGGCCAACAGGTTTTTACCGAGCATACCGGGGCCTTGATGCGGGGAGTGTCTTGCATTGGGGGCGGGCAGGGACAGGAAGTCCTTCCGGCGGTCCCTTCCGGCCCGGAAGAGGACCTGGCCTTCTGGGAAACGACCCTGCCCATCGACCCTCTGCGGCCTTTCCTTTACGACGGCTGTACCAACATCTTCTTCCCCATCCACACCTCGAGAAGCTTTGCCCGCCGGGTGGGGCTGCCCGGGATCATCCTCCAGGGAACCGCCACCCTGGCTTTGGCCGCCCGGGAGATCCTCAACCGGGAGGCCGGGAAGGATCCCCGAAGGCTCCAGACCTTCTCCGGCCGCTTTACCGGGATGGTTTTGCCCGGAACCTCGATCCGGGTCAAACTGGTGGGGAAAACCCCCCGGACCGACGGGACCGACTTGCATTTCGTCGTGCACAACGGGGAAGGACAGCCGGCCATCAGTAAAGGCTACGCCTTCATAAAAAACGAATAAGGAGGAGACATGAGTACTTCCTTCATCAGGCTCCCTTTGGTCAATTCCTATATCGAGCACTGGGCGAAAATTTTTCCGGATAAACCCGCCATGATTCAGCATGAGGACGGCAAAACCGTATCCTATAAGCGGTTTTTGTCCCTGATCGACTTCTTCGCCCTGCGCCTGCTGGATATGGGCGTTCGGGAGGGAGACCGCGTGGCCACCCAACTGGTGTTGATCCCGGAACACCTAATGCTGATGTATGCCTGTTTCAAGATCGGGGCCATCGTCTCCCCCCTGGACCTGCGCCTCAAGGATGAAGAGGTCGTCCGGGACCTGAACAAGATCAACCCCAAGGTCTTTTTCTTCCTGGGACAGACTCCGGTCAGGGATTTTCGTCTGGTCGGGCAGGCGGTTAAAACACACTGCCCTTCCGTCGAATTCCTGGTCCAGTTTACGGCCGATCCGAAGCCCGGAGAACTCCTGGACGGGGCCTGGTCGATCACCGGGATGATGGACAAGAAGAAGCTCCTGGCTTTGAAGATCAAGAATCTCTTCACCCGGAGGCTGGAAAAGGCCTACGGACAGATCCAACCCCGGACCCCGGCTTTGATCATCTATACTACCGGGACCACCGGCGACCCCAAGCCGGCCCTGCTCTGCCACGAGAACATCATCATCCAGAACGAAATCCTGGCCCGAGGAATGGATGTGGGCCTGGGCAGCGACCTGCGTATCCTCATCAATCTGCCTCCCAGCCATGTGGGCTGCCTCACCGAATGTTTCATGACCACCATGGCCCTGGGGGGCACGACGGTCCTGCTGCGGATCTTTGACGTCAAAATGACCCTGGAGGCCATTCCGAAGCACCGGGTCAATGTCCTGGGGCAGATTCCCACCCAGTACCGGATGCTCTGGAATCACCCGGACTATCCGGGCCTTGATCTGAGCAGCCTGCGCTTCGTGGCCTATGCCGGGTCGTCGGTGGATCTGGCTTTCCTGAAAAAACTCTCCGGCATGGCCCCGGATTTCGGCACCGGCATCGGCATGACCGAAAATGCCGGTTTCGCGACCTTTACCCCCGTGGGGATTCCGCCGGAGGAGATGGTCGGCCAGGTGGGGCGGGCCTTCCCTGATCTGGCCGAGGTGACCGTCCGTAAACCCCTGAATCCGGACGGGAGCGCCGGGGAAGAGGTCCCCGATGGGGAAATCGGGGAGATTTGCTATCATCCTCCGCTGGTTTTCCTGGGGTATTACCACCTGCCCCAGGAAACGGCCCAGGCTATTTCCAAGGAAGGGATACTCTATACCGGGGATCTCGGCTCCTTCAAAAACCTGGGGACCTACCGGGCCCTCTTTCTGGCCGGGAGGCGGAAATTCGTGATCAAGCAAAAAGGCTATAACGTTTTCCCGGATGAGGTCGAAGCCCATATCGGCAGAATGCCCGGGGTGGAAGTGGCCGAAGTGGTGGGTCTGGAACACCGGCTTTTCGATGAGGGGATCTTCGCCTTTGTACGCCTCCTCCCGGGGGCGACGCTGACCGCCGAGGAAGTGCTGGCCCACTGCCGGGAGATCGCCTCCTACAAGAGGCCCCAGCATGTGGAGCTCTGGCCCGCCGGCCGGGAATTCCCGATTACCCGGAGCACCAAAGTGGACAAGCTGACCCTACAAAAGCTGGCGCAACCCATTGTGGAACAACTGCGCCGGGAAGGGAAGTGGGATGCTACCCCGGCGGATAATTCACAAGAAACGGCTGAAGCTTGAAATGGAACCAATGTCGTTCGCCGATTTCTTCGATTTTCTCCAGAGGACCGAAACCATCGAAGATGAATACGATGTGGAATGGTGGGGGCCGTATTTTATCCCCCGGTCGGGATCCTGGCTTCCAACGCATTTTATGCTCTATGGCGGAACCCTGTACGGATCAATGGAAATAGGCTGGTCCCGTTCATCGGCCGCTTGGAATATTAAGACCGGCGAAGTTTCCTTCGATCGGACCTCCAGTCTTCTTTCGCCGATGGCCGAAGGCCGGGAGCTTTGGGAAAGGGCTATCCCGCAACTAGCCCGGAAACTGGAAATCGCCATAAAAAACCCCGAGGCCTATAACCGCCGTATCCTTCGCCTGCTGCCACCGGAAGCCAAGACCGGGCGGGTGTTGAGGCGGTTGTCCTGGCCCCGTGGCGGGCGCGCGCCCCTGTCACCGGCCCTGGCCCGGCGACTGGAAACCGCCTGTAGTTCAGGAGTTTCCGCCAGACCCTGGGGAAAGATGAGCGTAAACGATTACTTAAAAACGGCCGCGCTGGCCTACGACGCGGGATTTAAAGAACTCCACCATTTATCCCCGCGGGCCAAGTATGAGCGAAAGGCCGACAGCCGCCATGGAGGCCTGTTGGATCTCTCTCCTCGGGATTCGAAGGCCTTTCACGATTGGTACAGTTCCCGGGCGTGGTCCGGTTCCCACCCTTGGGAGATCGTCTTCGGTCACCCCCACGGCATCCTGTTCTCTCCGCTACCTGATGCCGAAGGTCGCTGGCGATTTCACCTCAGCGTGGACGCGCCGGGGTGGTACCTGACGGCGGCCCGGATGGCCATCGCTTTGGGCGAGGCCGGAATTCCTCTTGAATTTTACCGCCGGGATGAGGTCGTTGCCGCTCTGCGCGGCCGGGATTTCGTCCCGATTGGGCCGTACTATGGACAGTTATCACTGGCGGAACTCCAAACCATCCGGCCGGAAGCCCCGGCGCATATCTGCTGGGATCCCATCCCCGAGCTTCGGCCGATAACCGAGGAACAACGTCGCCGCTTGCACTATGTCCTCCTCAACGGGTCGCCGACCGGATGGAAATAGTTTTTTGCCGACCTAATTCTCTTAACTATCTTAAACATCCTACTCGAGGACTACTATGACTAACCCGACAATCTTCAAGGCCTACGATATCCGCGGCGTTTACGGTGTGGATTTAGACGACGAGACTGCTTACCGGATCGGCTATGCTTACGCCCAAATGAGAAAAAAAGAATTGCCATTGAATCGTCCGCTACAAATAGCGGTTGGCGCGGATATGCGCCTGTCTTCGCCGGCACTCAAGGAAAAATTGATTCAAGGCCTGATCCATGGCGGTGTGGATGTGGCCGATATCGGACTGGCCTCCACTCCGACTTTATATTTCGCGGTAGCCAATTACCATTACGACGGCGGGGTATTGGTCTCGGCCTCGCATAATCCCAAGGAATATAACGGCTTCAAACTGGTGCGCCAAAAGGCCTTCCCGATGAGCGGGGAAGGCGGTCTCTATGAGTTAAGGGAGATGGTGGCCAAACTGGAATTAACCAACCTCCAGCCGCCGGCAACGGCCAATGCGTTGTCGGTCCAGTGCGAGGTGCTGGCGGATCAGGTGAGGCATGATCTGAAGTTTGCCGACTATCAAAAAATAAACAAATTTAAAATAGTGATCGATCCGGCCAATGCGATGGGCGCGCTTTATTTTGACGAGCTATTCAAACATATTCCGCAAACGGAAATTGTCCGCATGAATTGGGAATTGGACGGCTCTTTTCCGGCGCATGAGGCTGATCCCTTTAAAGAAGAAAATCTGCGCGGCTTAGGCGCGCGGGTCAAACAAGAGAACGCCGATTTGGGCATAGCCACCGACGGCGACGGCGACCGCATATTCTTTGTTGATGACCACGGGGAGCCGGTAGAGCCCGGCATTACGCGGGCGATCCTGTGCAAAATATTTTTGCGCGAAAACCCGGGCGCCAAGATCTGCTATGACATCCGGCCGGGAAAAATCACGGTGGACACGATAATAGAAAATGGCGGGGTACCGATCGTAACCAAAGTCGGACATTCGCTGATCAAGCAAAAAACGATCGAAGCAGGCGCGGTATTCGCCGGCGAATCCTCCGGTCATTTTTTTCTAAATATGGGCGAGGAGGGCTGTTATGAAGTGCCGCTTATCGTTACTTTAAAAATCCTGGCCGAGCTGTCGCTGCGCGGCCTGAAATTCAGCGAATATATCAAACCGTATAAAAGATATTTTCATTCCGGCGAAATAAATTCGCGCGTCGAGAAGGCGGCCGAAAAAATTAAAGCGCTAAAAGAAAAATATAAGGACGGACAGCAGAACGATCTGGACGGCATTACCATTGAGTATCCGGAATTCTGGTTTAATGTCCGCGGTTCCAACACCGAACCGCTTCTGCGACTGAATCTGGAGGCCATCAGCCCAGAGGTCATGGAAGCTAAACGCGACGAGGTTTTAGGTATAATAAGAAAGTGAACTAGGGGCCGGATTGAGTAGGTTAAATCCAACAGGGAGAATAAGTATCGTCACAACCTGAAACGGATGGGCTCCCTGGCGTCGCGTTGACAACCAAAAAGCCGGGGTCTAACCAAAGGCCCGGTCTCATTCGGCCCGCTGCCCATAGCTTTTTTTGTTGACTTTCTACAAAACCTTTTTATATACCTATGCCTGCCCGGCGATTAGCGGGCACCCTTTTCTGAAATTCCCTTCCTTAAAGTTAAGGCGATAATAAATACGAATTAACAGTCTTTCGTAGGGTCGGTGTTCCCACCGACCAGACTCGGCCTCGCAGCGGGAAAGGAGGCGGCCTGTGTTCAAGGATTTGATCGGAGATCTTTCGAAAATAAGATTATTCAACCTGGTAAAACCCCTGGTGGACGGGAAGAAGTCCGGGGTGTTGGCGGTCAAGGGTAAGGAGGGGGCGGAGTTATTTATTGAGGGGGGCCAGATCGTCCACGCCCGGACCGACACCCTGAATGGAGAAGAAGCGATCCTGCCCATTATGGACCTGGACAGCGGCCGGGTCACCTTCAATTGGCGAACGTCGCCGGAGGAACGCACGGTGCGCCGGCCCACCGAGCAGGTCATGTCGAATTGGTCCCAACGGGAGGAGGAGTGGAAGAAGATCAGGCCAGCGGTGCCTTCCGCCGAGGCCTTCTTCTCCCTGGTGGTAGATAGCGACGGCGAAGACCGGATGATTCCGGCCGGACAATGGGGCGTACTCGCCCTGTGCAACGGGAGGCGAAACGTCTCCGAAATGGCCGGTCGGCTCGGGCGGACCGTGTTTGATGTTTCGGGCACCCTCTACGCCCTGGTGGAAAGAGGTTGGGTCGAAAAAACAGCGGCCGCCGATATTCCCCAAGCGGGGCCGAGGACCACGGTTGACGAGGCCTTTTTCGAGGCCGCCGAGACGGAACTCAAGAAGGTGATGGGGCCGATTGCCCGGATCATCCTGAACGATACCCTGGCGGCCTTTGAGGAATCTCGGGAGGCCTTCCCGAAGGACCGGGTGAAGAGTTTCATCTCGACGGTCTGCGACCAGATCGCGGAGGAGCCGAAACGGGAAAAGTTCGGCAAGGCGATTTATGTCGCCTGGCTTTCTTCCTTCGAAACCAGTTAAGCACTCAAAACCAGGAGGATCGATCATGACGGAAATATCGAAGCGCGAGGGGGGCTTTCCGGACCGGAACACGGGACCCTTCAGGCAGCGGATGAACCGGCTGGGGTTAAAGGGAACCCTGCTGCTGGGGATCTTCGTCCCCATTCTGATCGCTTTCCTGGTCATCTCCGTCCTGCTTTTCGTCAATGTGGGCCCGTTGGTCAGCATCCGGGCCCTGGGGTCCAACAGCCTGAAGGAACTGGGCGCCGCCAGCGTCAAAGAATCCGTCGCTTCGCTTAACAAACTGGGAGAGAAGATCATTCAGGAAAAAGCCGAGGGGGTGGCCCGGCAGATTGAAATCTTCCTCGAAGCGCATCCGGGCCTGTCGGAGTCGGCCCTGGCCAACCAGTCGCGTCTGAAGGAGATCGCCATCCAGCGGGTCGGAGAAACCGGCTATACGGCGGTTCACAACAATAAAGGGATCAACTATTTTCACGTCAACCCGAAGATCGTGGGAACCGATCTGCATAAGCTGGCCGGCAAACTGCCGGAATTCGTCCAGGTCATGGAAGCGGGGCTGAAAGGGGCTTCGGGCGGCTATTACCAATGGACGGACATCGACGGGAAGGTGCGGCCCAAATATATGTTCAGCACCCCGGTGGAAGGGACAGAACTGATCGTGGCCGCCACGACCTACATAGACGAATTCGGAAAACCGGCCGGCGCCTTCCTGGCCAAGGTGGACCGAATGCAGGCCGTGTACGCGGAGCAGTACAGATACCGGTTCCTGATTTTCCTGGCCATCGTCCTGATCGACCTGGCCGTGCTGCTGGCGGTCATCTACGCTTTTTCGTCTTCCATCGTCCGGCCGATCCGTCAACTGTCGGAAGCGGCCGACCGGATCAGTATGGGGGACCTGGAGGCGACCGTCGACGTGGAGGGGGAAGGAGAGGTCGCCCGGCTGGGGCAGTCGATCGAGCGGATGCGGACCAGCGTCAAAACCGCCCTGGAGCGGCTGGAGAACAGACGACCGATAACCATTCGCAAATAAAAGGAGGAAGGATATGAAAGGGCGCAAAGGGCCGAAGTGGGCCCTCCCCGTACTCGGTCTGACGATCTTCCTGTTTTATTTCGGTGACCGGGTTTCCGGTCAGGGAGCCCCCCAAACGGCGCTCGATACCCGGCCGGGGGACCAAGCGCCGGCTATACCGCAGCCTAACCTGACGATCCTCCGGACCGGGAACGGGCAGGGAAAGGTGACCACCAGTCCCGCCGGGTCCTCCTTCAAAAAAGGGACGCTGGTGACCCTGGTAGCGCTTCCCGCCCCCCATTCCGTATTCGAGGGCTGGAGGGGAAACTGCGCCGGATCCTCCCCCACCTGTACGGTCAGCCTGTCAACCGACCGGGCCGTCACCGCTTCCTTTTCCCTGAAAACGTATGCGATCCACGTCCGCCCCCCGGTGAACGGGGTCATCCATCCTTACGGCACGGTCAAAGCCGCTCACGGGGAGAAGCGGAGGTTCCAGATTATCCCCGTGAGCGGCCATCGGGTTTCCGAGGTCCTGGTGGATAAGGTTTCGCAAGGCGCCATAAACACCTATACCTTCAAGGAAATCACCGGCGACCACGTCCTGGAAGCGATTTTTATAAAACAATAAGCCATCGCGCGTTAACCAAAACCTGAATCGCTCCGCCGCCTCAAGAGATGCGGGGTTGCCGGTAGTACCATTGGAGTTGTCCCGGGCTGCTCTCTTCGTCCACATTTTCCAGGTCGATCGCCTTTTTTCCCCGGCCCGGAGGCAGGACCTCCTTCAGTTTCCACTGCCCATCCAGGCGGCCGAAGGTCCAATATTCTTCAAAAGGCGTAACGGTTTCCTGTTCACTCAGGGCCTGATCGCCTTTACGGATGATCCGCTGGGCATGAGCGCTGATCCGCACCGTAAATTCGTCCCGGGTATTGTCGGCGAAGTTGCGAACCAGGAGCAGCTCCACCTTCCGCACGCAGAGGTTGCGGTATTCCACGCGGACGCCCTCATTCTTCCAGTAATCCACCTGGATCTTCAGGTCTTCGGCCACCTTCGGGAAAAGGTCGGCGGCGGCGACCCGGGCCGGATCGCCGGTTTCCCGGGCCAGGTAGACATCCAGGAAAACCTGGCGCGCCCGTTCAAGCATTTGGTTTCGGTTCCAGAGCTTGTCGGTCTGGGATAGGAAGTTGATCAGGCGGTCAATGCGGGTGGCTTTCTGCACCACCTCTTTTTCCAGCCACGGTCCCGCCGGCCCTTGAGGAACGGCCGCTTCCCCGTAAATTCCCTTCAGGGTTTCGTCGGTCAGCATCTCGGCATAGTTCTCATCCTTAAGGATATCCGATTCCCCCGCCTGCTCGATCTCCCGGAGCAGCCAGCGTCCGTTCATCAAATGAAAGGTCCAGAACTCTTGAAAACGGGCCGGGGTCTGATCCCCCCGAAGGAATTTTCCCGAGCGGTCGTCCTGATAGTAATCCCGGGCCGCGGCGGTGATCAAGGCGGTGAATTCCCTTTGGTCCGCCTTCTCGGTGTAACGGACATTCACCAGGTCGATCTGTTCAATCCGCAGATCGTCGATTCGATTGATTTCGTGGTTCCGGGCCAGCCCCTGGAGCTGGGCCGTGTGCTGGGTAAACAGGTCCGGGACCAGCAGGGGCCCCATGGGGCCGTATTCCCTTTTCCCCCAGCATTCCTGCAGTTTAAGGAACGTGGCCTCCGCCTGGTGGCGCAGCGTTTCCGAAGAGACGGAGGAATCCTGCCGGCTCAGGAAGGCCAGCAGTTTTTCGGTCTTTTCACCCTTGGGGATTATCTGATTGCGCGGGTAGACGAAGTCGAGATTTTCACTCTTTTCTTTGGATGTTTTGGAGCGGGCGACGATTAAGATAAAGACAATAAAACCAAAAAATAGGATGAAAACAACCAAAAAGACTAAAAACTCCCACCACGAACCGTCCCCGCTCCCTCCGGAAGAAGATCGTGAACTCGAGCTACTGGAGCTTCCTCCCCCTTTGTTGTGGGTTAGAAAACCCGAGGCCAGGAAGGTGTTCGGTTGGCCCACGCTGAGGTTGTAGACCGGTTGCGGGCGCTCTTCCCAAACGGTCCGGATAACTCGGGCCGTTTGGAGGGCCCCATCCTTCCAGAGGATCACTTCCTGGCCCGGTTGCAATCGGCCGGCTGGAACAAATCCTCCGCCGGGACAACCCAGCGGATGGTCAGAGGTGGTTCGCAAGGACCCGGCTTCCGTGACGACTTCGAGCAAGATGGCCCGGGTTTTATAAATCTGTTCCACGCGGGCCGGGACGATCCTTCCTTCGGGATCGACGGCCAGCACCGGGTTTCCCGTGGCGAGTTGTTCAATCGAGGTCAGACCCTGGGGGGTCTGGACCGGGGTCCCCGCGGGCAGGCAGCCGCCACCTTTGTTGTGGACCACCACGCCTTCCGCAATGAACGTATGGGGTTCGGAAATCTCAAGGTTGAAGACGAGTCCTTCCCCACGCCCGGGATCAACACGCCGAACCATTTCGGGGGTCAGCCGGCCTGCTTTCCAGCGAGTGATTTGGTCTCTTGGTTGGAGATCCCCGGCCCGCCGGAATCTTCCTTTCCCCAGGCATATGGGGTGGTCTTCGGTGGCCAACAGGGAACCCGCGAGGGTCTTTATTTCCCGCAGGGGGCTTTTACTCACCAGGATGGTTTTTACCAAGCTGCGCACTGTCCGCCCCTCGGGATCGATGGAGAGGACTTCGTCCCCGGCAGCCAGCGTTTCGATGGGCCGCGCTCCTTGGGGAGTGGCAATCCCGGTTCCGGCCGGGAAGCAGCCCCCGCCTTTATTGTGAACGGCCACGCCGCCGGCGAAAAAGGTATGGGGCTGATCGGTCTGGAGATTATAAACCTCAACCCGTTCCCGGACCCGCTCCAGGGACACAATCCGCTGTTCGGCCAGCCATTTCCCGTCAAAAGCCAGGATGGCGTCGCCTGTTTTGAGGGCTTCGACGGTCTTGAAAGTTCCCCGGCCGACGTAGAAAGGATGCTCCGCGGTCACCCGCAGGGTGATCCGATCGGTCTTCATCAGGAAATACTCGTCCGCTTGGAGGCGAAGCACGGACAGGGTGCGGGTGGGTACCAGGTGTCCGTCGGGCGTGAAGGCCCAAAGCGCATCTCCCGGTTTCACGGCACTGATCAGCGTTTCCGTGCCGTCCGCTCTAAGGATAGGGCTGTCGGGCAGGAAACAACCCTTGTTGTGCAGGACCAGATCTCCGGAGAGATAGGTCCCTCCCGGACTGACTAAAAGATTATACGCCGGGCGTTTGCCCGGCAGACGATGGATGGACTGGACCGCCTCGGCCTTCAGCGCCCCGGCCCTGAACAGAAAAATCAGGTCTCCTGGAAAAAGGAAACCGGCCTGACGATACGTTCCGGGGGCCACCATGATCGGATGTTCGGGGGTAACCCGCACCCGGGTCCCCCCGGCGGACAGCTCCAGGTACTCTTCGGGGACCACCCGGATAACCGCCCGGACTTTCGCTTTTCGGAGTCGGCCGGAAGCCATGCTCCAGACCGGATCGCCCACCCCCAGCCTTTCAATGGCCACCGGGCCCTTGAGCGTCCGAATGGGAGTGCCCTCTTCCAGGCAGCCGCCCCCGCCCCGGGCCCAGGAAAGGGCCGGGCTGAGCAACAGGAGAAACAACCCCGCCAGTCCGACAAGCCGTTTCATAAATGCCTTTCGTACAGGTTAAAAAATCGGGATTAATGCAAAGCGGCCAGTATCCCGCCCAATATCGCGGCGGCGATGACGATACTCACCCCCAGAATGGCCGAGCCCACGATACGCCCGTAGTATTCCCCCACCGCGGCATTGCCTCGGGCTATTTCCTTCTGTTCGTCAATGTTGGGGGTCAGGCGATCGATGAGCCCCGGGAGAATCAGCGAGGAGGCGATCACCAGCGCCATCCCGATCACGCCTCCGATTACTGAAAAAACCATTGACCAGCCGATATTCTGCAGCGTTTCAACCATGGTAATCCCTTTCTCAATTAAGAAAAAACCGGGTTAACTCCTCGAAGCCCACGCTAAAACTTCACTTGAGGAACCACGCGTTCCGCGGCGCCTTCGACCTGAAAAAAAGGCTCGGCCCGAAAACCGAAAATATTGGCAACGATATTGCTGGGGAACATTTCCACCCGGTTCTTGTAGCGCATGGCGGTATCGTTATAGTACTGCCGAGAAAAGCCGATCTTGTTTTCGGTGTTGGAAAGCTCCTCCTGCAGGGCCAGGAAGTTCTGGTTGGCCTTGAGATCCGGGTAGGCCTCGGCCACGGCGAAAAGGGAACGCAGGGCCGAGGTCAGGGCGTTTTCAACCTGGGCCCGTTGCGCCACACCGCCGGTAAAGCTGACGGCCTGCTGCCGGGCCTGGACCACCGCCTCCAGGGTCTGTCTTTCATGGCCTACGTAGCCCTTCACCGTTTCGATCAAGTTGGGAATCAGGTCATACCGCCGCTTGAGCTGGACGTCGATCGAACTCCAGGCGCTCTTCACCTCGTTCCTGCCCCGGACCAGGGCGTTGTAAGGAGCGATTACCAGGAAACCCAGGACAACCAATAGAACCAGGATCACGATTAAAGACATCAGAGGACCTCCTTTCAATTAAAATCAATTTCAACAAAAGACCCTATCAAACTCCCTATTCACCTTTCAGGATCTGCTCCCTCGCGCGACAGCCGGGCCCCCGGTGTCCCTCAGATGAGCCGGGTCCTTATGGGCCGGCGGCGATCTTTCGGAAAGACCAGACTAACTTCCGTGCCTTTTTTAAATGCGGAGAATTTCGACCTGCCCGTGATGTTCGGTGACGATCCGTTTGGCCGTGGTTAAGCCAAACCCAGGTAATTGAACTTGGTGGAAAAAAATGGATCGAATACAAAAGGCAGCTGTTCGGGTAAGACCCCCTCTCCCCGGTCTTTGACTTCAATAATCACCTGATTGTCCCGGAACGCTCCCGATACCTCAATTTCATCCTGATCGGAAGAGGCCTCCAGGGAGTTTAGAAGCAGATAATGAACCGCCTGGGCCAGAAGGCCGGGGTCTCCATAAAGGGTGGCCTCCGGTAAAAGTTCCAAAGAGGGAATTCGTATCCGAGACCTGTTGGCTTCCTGAATCAGGGCAAGGGCCTGGAGTATTTCCTGTTGTTTAAATCGAGAGATGTCCTGGAGCGTAAAAATAAGGAGGTCCCGTTCGGGCGAATCTTCCTGATAGCGAGCCGTGG
>Ga0315278_10004559_pt1 | contig 12508 bp, 12 predicted proteins | sample YL17G06_0_MG_FD_203880 | JGI IMG/M metagenome (GOLD analysis project Ga0315278, IMG submission 203880) | Sediment microbial communities from Yellowstone Lake, YNP, Wyoming, USA - YL17G06_0 | ecosystem: Environmental > Aquatic > Freshwater > Lake > Sediment | place: USA: Wyoming | collected...
TTCACCACCGGGACAAGCCCGGTGGGGTCGTTCCCTGCCAGCACCGATGCGCCTGCGAAGGCGCATCGGTGTTCTGCCGCCGGATTTGGGTCCGGGCCCACATCCCGCGCGCCCGGACGGAGTCCGGGCCTACACGTGTGAACTGCCGGCGATGTACTCGATGATCGCCTTTGCCGCACGCTTGCCGGCACCCATCGCCTCGATCACCGTCGCGGCGCCCGTGACGATGTCTCCGCCTGCGAACACGCCTTTCTTTCCTGTGGTGCCGGAGTCGTCAATGACGATGTAGCCCCATTTGTTCACGGGCAGGTCCGGCGTTGTCTGGCGGATGAGGGGATTGGACGAGGTGCCCACGGCGATCACGGCGACGTCAATGGGTGTTTCGAACGCCGAGTTGGGAATGGGAACGGGCCTGCGCCTGCCCGACTGGTCGGGCTCGCCCAGTTCCATCCGCTCACACACGACCGAGGTGAGCCATCCGTGGTCGTTGCCGCGGAACTCGACCGGGTTGACCAGGAAGGTCATCTGGACGCCCTCTTCCTCGGCATGGTGGATCTCCTCGGCCCGCGCGGGCATTTCCGTCCGAGAGCGGCGGTACATGATATGGACGGTGTCCGCACCGATCCGCAGCGCCGTTCGCGCGGCATCCATGGCAGTGTTGCCCGCGCCGAACACAGCCACGCGTTTCCCGCGCACGATAGGCGTGTCCGCGTCAGGCAGATATGCCTTCATCAGGTTCACCCGCGTCAGGAACTCGTTGGCGGAATAGACGCCGTTCAGGTTCTCGCCCGGGATCTTCAGGAACTTCGGCGTGCCCGCGCCGGTAGCCACGAACACTGCCGCATAGCCCTCCTCGGTCAGCAGGTCGTCAATGGTGTACAGCCGGCCGATCACGGCGTTGGTCGTGACGTTGAGCCCGCAGGTGACCAACGCCTGGATCTCCGCCTTCACGATGTCCTTTGGCAGCCTGAACTCGGGGATGCCGTACACCAGCACGCCGCCCAGCTCATGCAGTGCCTCGAAGATGGTGACGTTGAACCCGGACCTGAGCAGGTCCGCGGCGCAGGTGAGGCTTGCCGGGCCCGAGCCGACCATGGCGACCTTGGGTGCCTCGGGCTTTGGCTTCGTCACGGGCAGCGGCGCGCGCTCGCCCGAGATGAACCGCTGGCGCACCTTGTCCGCCACGAACCGTTCGAGGCGGCCAATGGCAACGGGCTCCATCTTCTTTGCCAGCACGCAGGCAATCTCGCACTGGGTCTCCTGCGGGCAGACCCGGCCGCAGATGGCCGGAAGGCTGTTCGTGTCCATGACAAGGTCGAACGCGCTGTCGAAGTCGCCTTCGGCGACCTTCGCGATGAACTCGGGGATGCGGACAGCGACCGGGCATCCCTCGACGCATTTGGGATTCTTGCACTGGAGGCACCGCTGCGCCTCGCGCACAGCCTGGTCATCCGTGTAGCCAAGGGGCACCTCGTTGAAATTGCCGCGCCGGACTGCCGGCTCCTGCTCCGGCATCGCCTGACGTGGAATTGCCATCCGTTCCTTTGGTGTCAAGGGTGTCGCCATGGTCACCTCTTTGCCAGTTTGCATGCGGCGTCCGCATGCTGTTCATGGGGCCGGTACATGCTGAGCCGCCTCTGCAACTCGTCGAAATCGACGAGGTGGGCGTCGAACTCGGGGCCGTCAACACAGGTGTATTTTGTCTCGGTGCCGACCGTGACGCGGCATCCGCCGCACATGCCGGTGCCGTCAATCATGGTGCTGTTGAGGCTGGCGATAGTGGGCACGGCCGCCTCGCGGGTAACGGCGGCAACCGCCTTCATCATCGGCACCGGGCCTATTGCCACGGCAAAATCGATCTTCGGCTCCCTGCCAAGCCGGGCGCGGAGGATGTCGGTGACAAACCCCTTCACGCCGTACGAGCCGTCGTCGGTCGAGACAATCAGCTCAGTGCTCGCTGCGCGGATTTCATCTTCAAGGATGAGCAGGTCTTTTGTCCGCGCGCCGATGATCGAGACCACGTGGTTGCCGGCCTCCTTCATCGCCTGGGCAATCGGCAGCATGGGCGCGATGCCGATCCCGCCGCCCACACAGGCGACGGTGCCGTATTTCTTGACGGGCGTGGGATGGCCCAGCGGGCCAGCCATGTCGCGCACGGCCTGGCCTGGCTCGAGCCGGACAAGGTCCTTTGTGGTCTTCCCGACCGCCTGGACGATCAAGCGGATAGCTCCGTCCTTCGGCCGGACGCCGGCAATGGTGAGCGGCACGCGCTCGCTTGTCGAGCCCGGACGCAGGATGATGAACTGCCCCGCCTTCCGCTTCTTCGCGATCTGCGGCGCCTTCACCCACAACGAATACACATTCTCGGCCAACTTGGCCTTCTCGATCACTGTATGCTCCATGGCACTCATCCTTAGCTCATGACTGTTGGCGCGTATTATACCAAAAATGGCGGGAAATTGACAAACCGCAAGACCATATGGACTTTTCAGGCCGATTTGTTTATAATACAGGGCTTGATTCAACCTGTTCAAGGAGCACTGCGATGCGTATAGCGCTGGGAGCGGATCATGCCGGTTTCGATCTCAAGGAGGAACTCCGGATCGAACTGGCAAAATGGGGGCACACCATCATTGACACCGGCTGCACAAGCAAGCAGGCGGCTGACTATCCCGATTTCGCGCACACCGTCAGCCGGATGGTGCTCGAGGGCGCCGTCGAGCGCGGCATCCTCCTGTGCGGCACCGGCATCGGCATGGCCATCGCTGCCAACCGCTATCCCGGCATCCGGGCAGCCCTGTGCCACAACTGCGACATGGCCTACCTCAGCCGCGCGCACAACGACGCGAACGTGCTCGTGCTCGGCGCGCGGTACACCACCTTCCTCGATATGCGTGCACTCACCCAGGTCTTCCTCGGCACCCACTTCAGCGGGGAAGACCGCCACAGCCGCCGCATCCGCAAGCTCGATCCGGTTGCGAAGGTTGACCATTGTCCCGCACCATGAGCACCATAGACCAGATCGTGAAAGTGGAGGCCGAGGCGACGGCTCTTCTGGCTGCGGCACAGAAGGAGGCCGAGACCATCAGGCAGGACGGCCTCGCCGCCGCGGCGTCAATACGCGCCGAGGCCGCTGCGAAAAAGGCGGCTGCCGAGGCCGCTCTCCGCGCCGAGGCCGACAAACGGATCCAGGCCGCGGACGACCAGGCCCGGCGCGAACTCCGTGTCCGGCTCGATGCCCGGCAACAACAGTTCGACAAACGAGCCCAGGCCGTCATCGGCACCGTGGTGAACGCGCTGCTTGACCGGGGATTCTGAATGAGGACAGGCTGACCATGGTTTCCGGCATGCTCCATAACGTTGCCGCGTCGGCACGCGCCCATGGCATCAGGGCCCACCTGCTCCAGGCCGAGGACTGGCACGCCCTGCTCCGCGCCGCCGACCTCCGCGCCGCGCGCGAGCTCCTGGCCCGCACACCCTACCGCGACGCGTTTGCAGGCCCGGCCGCGACGGCCGACTCGCTCCCCCATATGCGCACGATCGAGCATGCCCTCAGATCCTCCACCATCCAGGCCATGCAACTTGTCCTCCGGTTCCTCCGCGGCGGCGTCCGGCTGCTGCCCAGGACGCTCATCCAGCGCTACGACCTGCTCAACATCAAGAAGACGCTTCGCCGCCTTACCCAGCCCGAGCGAAAGGATGTCCGCCTCGCCATCAGCAATTTCGATCTTGGCGCCGATGCGGTGGTGCCGCGCGTGGCATGGGATTCGGTTGCCTCGCTCACCGACCTCGGCGCACTGCTCAAGCAAACCTATTATCGAACCGCGTTCGAACGCGGCTTCGCCGCATTCAGCGAGTCCCACGACCTGCTCATGCTCGAAAGCATGCTCGAGAAGGCCTATTTCGACCGGCTCGCCCGGACTGCGTGCATGCGTCGGCTGCCGCGCAGGTCGCCCCTGCGCCATCTGCTGGGCAATTATTTCGACGAACTAAGCCTGACTGCCTTGGTCCGGCTCAGGTTCAAGAACAATATCGAGCCAAAGACTGTGTTCACGCTGCTGCCGCTCGACGCATGCTTGCGCCTTGCCAAGCCGTTGTTCTGGCGCGTCGTCCAGGCCGCAAACGAGCCTGACTGCTGCGCCCTGTACAGCGCCGCGGCACACTGGGCGGAGAGCACCGACAATTCGCTCGCCACCGTGCTCCACCGGTTGCGCCGCGAGCGCCAGCTGCTGGCACGGCGGGTCTTTGCCCAGTCTATGCCTGTCTCGGGCGGGCCGGTCGTGGCACTGTATTTCCTGAAGGAGCTCGAGGTTCGGGACGTGGTGGCCCTGCTCCAGGCCAAGCGGTTGAAGGCGCCCCAGATGCCCGAGCCCAGCATGCTGCTGGACGAGGCAAAGGAGGATCACCACCCGTGAACCCGTCATGCTGAAGCCCGAACGGATGACACTCCTCCAGGTGGTCGTGCTCGACGACGATGTCGTGTCGGCGTCCGCTCATCTTGCCGCCCAGAACGTGGTTCACCTGGTTGACCGGTCCATCGCCGCGCCCGAGCTGCGCGAGGGCACGCCCGAGAGCTATCCCACCGTGCGCTCAACGCTCGCCTCGCTCTCCTCGGCCGTGGACGAGCTCGCGTCATGGTGTGCCGAGGAAGGATTCCCGACCCGGGCTGTTGCAGGAAAGGTCGTCGAGCTCGATCCCGGGAGAGTCGCCGAGACGCTTGGCCCGACCATCACCAAGCTCGCGGGCGACCTCCGCACGATGCGCGCAACGCGAGAGCAGGCCCGCCTCGAGATCATCCGTCTTGCCCGGATCTCGGACACGCTTCAGAGTTTCGCATCGGCCGGCCTGTTCTACACCCAGTTGATCGCCCTCCGCCATTTCGATTTCGTTGCGGGCACCATGCCCCTCCGCTTCCAGCGCGCGCTCGAGGAGAGCCTGGACGGCATACCTCATCATCTCGAGCTCAGGCGGCTGGACGACCGGGAGGGGAGCGTCATCATCATTGCGCCCAAGAGCCACATCGAGGCTGTCCGGGCAGCCCTGAAAACGGTCTACTTCCCCGAAGTCCAGGTGCCCGAGGCCTTCCATCACGATCCCGAGGCGGCCATGGACGACATTGAAGTCCAGTTGTGGTCGAACCGCGAGGAGCATGCCACCCTGACCAGGAGGATTCGTGCACGGTGTCATGCAGCCGTGGCGGATCTGCCGTCATGGCGTCGGGCGGTCCGGGCAAATCTGCGGCTGCTCGATGCCACGCAGCAGTTCGGGAAGACTGCGCGGACAACCCTTATGAGCGGCTGGGTGCCCGCGCGGCGCGCCGCCACACTTTTGGAAGGTCTCAACACCGTTGTCGGCGGCCGGCTGGTTGCCGACCTCCATCATCCCGATGCCCAGACCGGGCTCGCACGCGATCTTGTCCAGGCAGGCAAGGTCCGCGTTCCCACGAAATTCCAGCATCCTCCTTTCCTCCGCCCCTTCCAGGCGCTTATCACCATGTACGGCTATCCCGAGTACGACGGGCTTGATCCGACCATTTTTACCGCCGTCACCTTCTTCCTCATGTTCGGCATGATGTTCGGCGATGTCGGCCAAGGGGCGGTGTTGGCGCTTGCGGGCATTGTCCTGACGCGGCTGAAGCTGCCCGCCTCAGTGCGGAATGCGGGCTGGCTCCTTGTTGCCGCAGGCTCGAGCGCACTCCTGTTCGGCGTCCTGTTCGGTTCCCTGTTCGGCATCGAGGGCATCATTCCCGCAGTGTGGATGCTGCCGATGGAGAATGTGTCCGTCCTCCTCGGCACCGCAATCGCCATTGGCGTTACCATGACGACCCTGGGCGTGCTGCTGAACGTTGTCCAGGCAGCCCGGAGGCGGAACGTGAAGGAAATGCTGTTCGGCCAGTGGGGCTTGTTCACCGGCGTGTTCTACTGGGTCATCATCGCCCTCATCTATGTTGCCGCCGTCAAACAGCAGACACCGCCGGTGCTGGTACTGCTGGGCATGCTGTTCGCGCCGCTGGCCCTGATCATCGCAGGGGACCTCGTGTGCGACCGGCTCAATGCCGCGGCTCATCACGGCTCGGGCGAAGAGCACAGCCTGGCCGAGACCATGTTCAAACCGGTCGAGATCCTGATCAGCGTCTGCACGCAGACCTTCTCCTTTGTCCGTGTCGGCGCGTTCGCACTGAGCCATGCAGCCCTGATGATGGTCGTCTTCATCCTTGCCCAGATGGTGGGCAACATGAGCGAGCCAGGCGCAACCTCCGTCTCGCGCACGGCCTATGTCCTTATGGCGGTCGCAGGCAATGTGTTTGTGATGGCACTGGAGGGGATGGTGGTGTTCATCCAGTGCCTGAGGCTCGAGTATTATGAGTTCTTCTCGAAGTTCTTCACGGGCAGCGGCGTCCCCTATCTGCCGCTCCACGCCGAGGAGGCGGAAGCATGATAATCACTATGAGTTCACAGTTGATAACCGGGAACGGAGCACACACATGACTACGCAGAGGATCAAGAGGAAGTTTCTGGCGCGTGCAATGGCGCTGGTTGCCTGTGGCGGGCTGATCATGGCCGGCCTGACGTTGACCGCGCTGCCCCTGCACGCGGCACCCGAGGGCGCCGCGGTTGAGCAGGCCGCATCGGCGCAGAACTCGGGCATGAAATATCTCGCCGCGGCACTCGCAGTCGGCCTCGGCTCCATCGGCGCCGGCTTCGCGGTCGCCATGGTCGGCTCGGCCGCCATGGGCGCGGTTGTCGAGCGGCCGGAGCTCCTGGGCCGCGCGCTGCTCTACGTCGGCTTGGCCGAGGGACTCGGGATTTATGGCCTTGTCATTGCCTTTGTCATCCTGAAGTTCTCGTGAGCACCGCGGAACGAACGGTGTCGTTGACGGACCGGATGTCATGATTGCCCGAGTGGTGGGAGACCTGGTGACGGTGCGCGGCCTTGGCTTTGCCGGCATCGAGGGCGCGGTCGTCGAGACGGCGGCCGAAGCCCGCTCCGCCATCCACCGCTTCCTTGGCGAGCCGCAGGTGGGCATTGTCCTTGTTGCCCAGTCCTATGCGGACCAGCTTGGCACCGAGTTCGACGCCTACAAGCTCCGCCGCCAGTTCCCGTTGGTGATGACCATTCCCGACAGCACGGGTGCGGGCACCTCCGGTGACGACATCCAGAACCTGTTGCAGAAGGCGCTCGGCCTTCGTTTGTAACCAGCCACACCACCACCATGGCCACGCGCGCTCACGATCCCAAACCAGATCCCATGGACGCCATCCTGACCGAGATCCGATCGCGGGTCAGGAAGGAGGCGGACCAGCTCGTCACCCGCGCGCGGCGCGTTGCAGAACGCGAGCAGCAGCATATGCACGAGGACATGGACGCCCAGCTTGCCGCGCAGCGCGAGGCAAGCCTCCGCGCTTCCGGTCTCCGCGAGCAGCGCGCCGCAGCACGGCGCGCGGCGGATATCAGGCGCGAGGAGCTTGCCCAGCGCCAGCAGTTCATCGAGCGCATCTTTTCCTCCGCCCTCGTTGCCTTGCGCAATGCGCCACGCGATGACCGGTACCGGGCCTGGCTCCGCCGCATGGCCGAGCAGGCACTGCCCCAGCTCGGCGGCGGCGCGGCGCGCGCCCTGTGCAATGCCCGCGATTCCGCCGCAACGGCAAAGGCACTTGAAGGCCTGCCCATCTCCCTCGCCGCCGAGCACGCAGACATTGCCGGCGGCATCATCCTGGCAAGCGCCGATGGCCGCGTCCGCATTGACTGCTCGGCCGAGGCTGCGCTTGCCCGTGTGCAGGACGACCTGCGCGACGACGTCTTAACCCAACTTGGTGCGAACGAGTAGAGGACACGATGCCAACGAAGCAACCAGCACATCACCCAGCCAGCACACAGGCCGCACAAGCCCCGGCCGCTTCCCCGGCACCCGCGGCCGCAGAGGTCATCCGCATCAACGGGCCGGCCGTATTCGCCTCGGGCGCAAGCTCGATGCGGATGGGCGACCAGGTGCTCGTCGGCGAGCTCGAGCTCACCGGCGAAATCATCCGGCAGGACGGCGATATTGCCACCATCCAGGTCTACGAGGACACCACGGGCCTCAAGCCCGGCGCGAAGGTCATCTCGACCGGTGCTCCGATCTCCGTCGAGCTCGGCCCGGGCCTCCTCCGCAGCATCTATGACGGTATCCAGCGGCCCCTCGACGCCATCTTCGACAAGTCAGGCATGTACATTGCCCGAGGCATCCGCGTGCCCAGCCTGTCCACGACCGCCACATGGGCATTCACCCCGAAGCTGAAGCCGCCCGCGGAAGTGGCGGGCTGCGACATCATCGGCGTTGTCCCCGAGACCGAATTCACCGAGCACCGGATCATGGTGCCTCCCCATCTCAAGGGCACGCTCACCGCCATCGCGCCCGCGGGCGAGTACACCATCGCGGACACCATCGCCACGCTCCGCACCGCCTCGGGCGACGTCCCGCTCCGCCTGGCCCATTCATGGCCCGTCCGCACGCCGAGGCCGACCGCATCGCGGCTCGAGGTCAATGTCCCCCTGTTTACCGGCCAGCGCACCATAGATTTCTTCTTCACCATTGCCCGCGGCGGCGCCGCGGCAATCCCGGGCGGCTTCGGCACGGGCAAGACCGTCACCCAGCACCAGCTCGCCAAATGGTGCGATGCACGCATCATTGTCTACATCGGCTGCGGCGAGCGCGGGAACGAGATGACCCAGGTCCTCCAGGAATTCCCCCACCTCAAGGATCCGCGAACCGGCAAGCCACTCATGGAGCGGACCGTCCTCATCGCCAACACGTCGAACATGCCTGTCACCGCGCGCGAGGCAAGCATCTATACCGGCATCACCATCGCCGAATACTACCGCGACATGGGCTATCCTGTCGCGGTCATGGCCGACTCGACCTCGCGCTGGGCCGAGGCATTGCGCGAGATCGGCGGCCGGCTCGAGGAAATGCCGGCCGAGGAAGGGTATCCCGCCTATCTCGCCAGCCGCCTTGCCGAGTTCTACGAACGGGCCGGCCGCGTCACCATAGGCACAGGCGACTCGGCCCGCGAGGGCTCCATCTCGGTTGTCGGCGCCGTCTCACCGCAGGGCGGCGACTTCTCGGAACCCGTCACCCAGCATACAAGGCGCTTTGTCCGCGCGTTCTGGGCCCTTGACAAGGCGCTTGCCAGCGCCCGTCATTTCCCCTCCATCAACTGGAACGACTCCTACAGCGAGTACATCGAGGATGTCAGCGACTGGTGGCGCCAGGCCGCGTCGGCATTCGACTATGCCGCCATGCGGTCCCGGGCCATGAACATCCTCCAGGAGGAAAACAAGCTGCAGCAGGTGGTGAAGCTGGTCGGCCCGGATGCCCTGCCCGACAAGCAGCGGCTCGTCCTTGCCACGGCCCAGTTGCTCAAGGAAGGGTTCCTTCAGCAGAACGCCTTCCATGACAACGACATGTACTGCACACCCGAGAAGCAGCTCCGCATGATGGATGTCATCCTCCATTTCCACGATGCCGCCAGTGCCATTATCGAGACGGGCGTGCCCAGTGTCCGCATCATCGGCCTGCCCCTCCTCGCCGACATCATCCGCCTCAAGACCGAAATACCGAGCACCGAGGCCGAGCGCATCTCGCTCATGAAGGAGCAGATTGACCATGTCCTCAATGACGTGAAGGCGACATAACATCCACGGCTTCTTCCGGTTCGCACTGCGGCTGCCCGGTAACGGACCGGGTTCAGGGCAGGGTGAGGACAGCGGCAAGGCGCTCTCCATGTCGCGCATCGAGGAGCGGATTCGCGCAGGTGCGGCCGAGCATGCCCCGGCATTTTCCTCCAAAGACATAGGCGCCCAGATGGATGTAGCGTTTTTCCGACGCGACCTCGCCGGCAAATCTGGGGAAATAAGCGACGGGCAGCGCCACAAATTCCTGGACAATGTAGTCCTGGCGGAGTGCGGCATCAAGCGCCGTCTCCCATGCCGCTTGGTCCATGAAGGCGCCGACATGAATGCCTTCGCCAAGCTTCGCCTCGCTCGGCTTGAGCACGAACAGGTCGCGATGAGCGCGGACAAAGGGGACAAGGGCGATTCGTTCGTTGCGGAAGTCCGTCTGCATGGGAGCGAGGACGGATGACCAGGGGAGACAGGCGTCAACCGCATCGGCAACGTCGGGGGGGAGACGCTCATGGATCCTCGGGTCGCGCAGGAGTGCGAACACTTTCTTGCTGAAGGCGATTTGTGACCTGGGCGCTCCCACCATGCAGACGCGCCGGGCGGAAAAGGCTGCCGTGACAGCATCGAGCTCGGGCAAGCGCATGGCATAGTCGGCGCCAAGAAGACGGCGGTAGACAAGATGGATCTCTGTGCCACTGAAGGACAGGCGCGTGCCGTCGAACGAGGCGGTGCCGGGCGACACGACCACGGTGTCAACCCCTTGTGCGCGGAAGTGGCGGGCGATTGCCTGGAACTCCCATTCGGTCGGCTCGTTGGGCCAGTCCATAATGGCGATCACCGGCTGCTCGGGCAGACGGGCATCCGGATGCCGGGCGCGGAATGCAGCGTAGCAGTGGAGCAATGTCTCGAGGACGCCGGGGACAATCTCGTTGCAGTGTGCCGAGGCGAGCCCCGTTTCCGGCCGGCGCGGCACGACGGCGCGGTACAAGCGATGGAACTCGTCTGCGTAGGACATATAGGACGAGCCATCGGTGTTGAGCTCGAGGAAGACGACGCGCGTGCCGATCAGGTAGGCATCCAGGCGCGCGCACGGGATGCTGAAGGGATAGCCTGGATCGAGCTGTGCAAGGGCCCGGAACGCAGGCGGCCATGGATACGAGGCCAGGAGAGCCGGATCGTCGAGCACGAAGCGGGTGAACAGTTCAGCCGCGCGGGTGACGAGCTCGGCCGAACGCGCGAGTGCCGCGTACTCGGCCGCATCGAGCAGCAGAGGAGCCATCTCGAACGCGATGGTCCACGCACCGTATTTGACGTCGTGCCGGGCCATGAGGTTGACAAGCTCATGGCGGTCATGGTGAAAAACATCGTGGTGCGCGCCGTAGAAGCGCATGAAGGGGGAATCTGACAGGCCGACGTCCATGACGGGAATCGTCAGCCCGGCATTGGCGCGCCGTTGCAGACGACCTCGTGCTCGCGCGCCGCGGCAATGACGGCGAGTTTGGCGATGAGGCTGTAGAACGCCTGGCGCGAGTCGCGGCAGACGCACTCAACCGGCTCGCGTGTGGGCTGGAGGTCGCAGTAACGGTAGAAGGTCATGCCCTTCGCGTTGAGGTTGTCCACGGTTCCTCGTTCGGGATTGGCGCGGAGGAAGGCGCCGATCACCTCGCGGCCGATGAGATAGACCACAGGCTCGGCCGCGGAGGCGGCGGTAAGCATCCGGGTGGGAATGGCCTCCTGGATGACCACGGCATTGATCGGTTTCCGGCCTTTGCCCACCGCCATCTTGTTCCGGTCCTTCCGGTTCATGGTGATGATATCGTCGGCCGACCGGGCAACCATGATGCCTATGCCGTAGGTGCCGGCATCGTTCTTGACAAAGACATGGGGCGTGTCGGTGATGCCATACTGTGTGTACTTCCCCGCCACGGAGTCGAGCATGGCGCTGACTGCTGCCGCAACGCGGCCACGGCCCGCATCGGTCTCGAACGAGACGTTGGTCACAATGTCCGTTGCGGGGCTGAGCAGCCATGGGTCGAACGAATAGGTTTCGGCCAGCTCGCGGACGACGGCATTGTAGAAGACAAAGAACTGGTATTTGCTCCGCTTGTGCCAGCCCAGGCACGGAGGAGGAAAGACGGGCTGGTCAAGGCCTTCCAACCAGGAAAGTGGACCTGAGGAGAGGTCGTTGTTAAGCAGGATCCAGTCATAGGCCGAGCCGGCCGGATCAAGGAGCAGACGGCCTTCGCGGCGGACGGGAACAACCTCGATCCGCTCACCCTCGTACGTGATAAGCTCGGAGGACGGTAGCGCGCCTTCCTCGGCCATTGCGGCGACGGCAACATCGAGGCCGGCCTTTGCAAGCAGAGCGCGGAGCCTGTGCAGGTTCGAGTTGTAGAACGTGTTGCGGGTATGGGCTTCGGGGACAAGCAGGACGCGGCGGAAGGACGCGGATCCGAACCGGCGGCCAAGCGCGGCGCGGATCGGCTCGATTGCCCGTGCAGCAAAGGTGTCGCAGAGGTTGTTGAACCCGGCCGGGAACAGGTTGAGGTCGACGCAGGCCGCCTTGAACCCTGCGTCCCGGATGTCGGCGGACGAATAGAAGGGAACGGTACGGCCTTCGAGCCGCACGGCGATCCAGGCATCGAGCGAGCCTGCCTCGCGGGCAAACATGCCTGACAACGGTTCTATCAATGTCTGGTCGGCCATGGCGCCTCCCGGCGTGGCGTACTATTTCCTGTAGCCGCCGCTGAGAAGTTTGTCCTGCTCCTTCTGCATGTAGTCGAGCAGTTCGTCGGTCATGGCGAATTTCCCGAAGATGGCGAGCGAGGCCTCCATGGCGAGCTGG
>Ga0315278_10004561_pt1 | contig 12507 bp, 11 predicted proteins | sample YL17G06_0_MG_FD_203880 | JGI IMG/M metagenome (GOLD analysis project Ga0315278, IMG submission 203880) | Sediment microbial communities from Yellowstone Lake, YNP, Wyoming, USA - YL17G06_0 | ecosystem: Environmental > Aquatic > Freshwater > Lake > Sediment | place: USA: Wyoming | collected...
CGCGCAGAGCGGGCGCGGGTGGCCGGCGGCCGGCTCGACGGGCTCGAAGTCCGGCTGATCAAGCCCACCACGTATATGAACCGGAGCGGGGCAGCACTTGCCCCGCTCCGCTCGTTTCCGGGATTCGACCCCGCCCGAGACCTCCTCGTGCTGGTCGACGACGTGGCCCTGCCCGCCGGGCGTTTCCGGCTGCGGGGCGCCGGGTCCGCCGGCGGGCACAATGGATTGAAGAGCGTGGAAGGGGCGTTGCAGCGGCCCGACTACGCGAGGCTCCGCATTGGGGTAGGGCCTGCCCCCAGCGACGGTGGAGCGCTCTCGGATTTTGTACTCGGCGAGTTTGCGGCGGATGAATGGGCCCAGCTCGCGGGCCAACTCGACCCGATGGCGGAGGCGGTGGAGTGCTGGCTGGCCGACGGCATCGAACTGGCCATGAACCGCCACAACAAGTCAGGCTGAAATGCTACACCTCCCACGTCTTCCCTTGCTTCAGCAGCAAACCCAGGTCCGTTGACCCGGGGGCGGGCTGTCCGTGCACCGCCGACGTGAAGTCCTTCACTGGGGCGCAGAAGAGGACGCCGAGCGCCACCGGAGCAGGCGGCTCCAGGGCTGCCAGCATCCCGGCCAGCACCCGGTTGGCCTCATCGTGGACCACGATGTCCGACTGTGTCACGCCGCCCTCTCCGAGTGTCACCACGTCCAGCGTCAGCGCTGAGGGATCCAGCCGGAGCCCGCGCTGGCGATCCTTCCCGAACAGCAACGGCTTGCCGTGCTCGACGTGCAGCTGCCGCTCCTCCGCCACCGCCCGATCCGTGAACTCATCGAAGACCCCGTCGTTGAACACCAGGCAGTTCTGGAAGACCTCGACGAACGAAGCGCCACGGTTGGCCCGAGCCCGCTTCAGCACCTCGACGAGGGGCCCCTGCTGGGTATCGATGCCCCGGGCGACGAACCGGCCGCCCGCGCCGAGCGCAAAGGTGGCGGCGGAGAGCGATCGCTCGATCGACCCGGTGGGCGACGTGGGGCTCTTGGTGCCCTGGCGCGACGTGGGGGAATACTGCCCCTTTGTGAGCCCGTAAATTTCGTTGTTGAACAGGATGATCTGCAGGTCCACGTTGCGGCGAAGGACGTGCAACATGTGATTGCCGCCAATGGACAGCCCGTCCCCGTCTCCTGTGACGACCCAGACGTCCAGCGCCGGATTGGCCAGCTTCACCCCCGTGGCCACGGCAGGCGCCCGTCCGTGAATCGTGTGGAAGCCGTAGGTCGAGAGGTAGTACGGAAAGCGCGAGGAGCAGCCGATCCCCGAGACGAACACCGTATTCTCGCGGCGGGCCCCGATGTCGGCCAGCACCTTTTGCACGGCCTTGAGAATGGCGTAATCGCCGCACCCCGGGCACCAGCGCACTTCCTGGTCGGAGGCGAAATCCTTCGGCTGCAGCTTGACCAGCGTGGGCGCGGCGGTCATGCAGCACCTCCCGTTTCGTTGCCACGGGTCCGTTCACGGATCGCTTCGAGCACCGTGGAGACCTTGAACGGCTTGCCGTTCACCTGGCTGAAGCGCTCGGCCGGCACCAGGTACGCGGCCCGAAGGAGCGCCACGAGTTGGCCGCGGTTCATTTCCGGCACCAGCACCCGGTCAAACCGCCGGAGCAGGTCGCCGAGATTTCTGGGGAAAGGCGAGAGGTACCGGATGTGGACATGCGACACCTGTCGACCCTCCGTCCGGGCCCGCTGTACCGCCATGTGAATCGGCCCGAACGTCGAGCCCCACCCCACCACCACAAGCTCTCCGTGGTCCTCACCCTGCGAGACCCCCTGATCCGGAATGTCGTCTGCGATCCCGGCGATCTTGGCGGCGCGGGCCTCCGTCATCAGCGCGTGGTTGTCCGGATCGTAGGAGATGTTGCCCGTCGTGGCGCTCCGCTCGATGCCGCCGATTCGGTGCTCCAGCCCCGGCGTGCCCGGCCGGGCCCACGGGCGCGCCAATGTTGCGGGGTCCCGCTGAAAAGGCTGGAATCCCTCCGGATCCTCCCGAAACCGGACCGGAAACACGGGCAGCTTTGCCGGATCAGGAATCCGCCACGGTTCTGCCGCGTTGGTCAGGTACCCATCGGTCAGCAGGAAGACGGGGGTCATGTACTTCGTGGCCAGGCGCACCGCCTCCATCGCCACCTCGAAGGCGTCGGACGGCGTCGCGGCCGCAAGCACCGGGAGGGGGGCGTCCCCGTTCCGGCCCAGCACGGCCTGAAACAAGTCAGATTGTTCCGTCTTGGTGGGGAGCCCCGTCGACGGGCCCGCGCGCTGCGAATCGATGACGATCAGCGGCAGCTCGGTCGCGATGGCCAGGCCCAGCGCCTCGGTCTTGAGCGCGATCCCCGGACCGGACGACGATGTCACACCCAGCGACCCGGCAAACGAGGCCCCGATCGCCGCGCAGACCGCGGCGATCTCATCCTCGGCCTGAAAGGTGACGACGCCGTACGACCGGAGGCCCGTCAGGGCGTGCAGCACCGGCGACGCGGGTGTAATGGGGTAGCCAGCAAACACCAGCCGCTCCATGCCCGCCGCCTGGAGGCCCGCCACCAGGCCCCACGCCACCGCCTCCGTCCCGCTCACGGTCCGATACATCCCGGGATCCACCGGCGCCGGCCCGATCGCCACCGGACGGAGAAAATTGGGAAACTCGGCGGTCTCGCCGAACGCATGCCCCGCGTTCAACACCGCCACGTTCGCCTCGGCGATCACGGGTTCATCCCGGAACTTCTTCCGGATCCAGTCGGTGGTGGTCTGCCGGTCCCGGTCATACAGCCAGAGCACCAACCCAAGCGCCCACATGTTGCGGGAACGAGCCGTCTGCTTCGAGGTGAGCCCGAGCCCCGCGACCGCGGCCTCCGTCAGCCTCCCGATGTCGAGCGGCAGGATCGTGAAGTCCGACAGGCTGCCGTCCTCCAACGGACTCGCCGCGTATCCGGCCTTGAGGAGGTTGCGCTCGGTGAACGCCCCCTTGTCGACGATGAGGATGCCGCCGCGACGGAGGTCCGAGATGTTCGTGATCAGTGCCGCCGGATTCATGGCGATCAGCACGTCGAGGTCGTCCCCGGCCGTGGCAACCTCCACCGCCCCGAACTGGATCTGAAAGGCCGACACGCCGAACGTGGTGCCGACCGGTGCGCGGATCTCCGCCGGAAAGTCCGGGAAGGTGGCCAAGTCGCTCCCCGCCAGTGCGGTTTCCATGGCGAAACGCGCTCCGGTGATCTGCATCCCGTCGCCGGAATCACCGGCGAAGCGAACGACGGCCTTTTCTCGCACCGCTGGGGAGCCGTCCGGGTCGGTCCCACCGGGGATGCTGGTTGACGACGACATGGAAGCCCGCCTCGTCTATGGGGAGTTTCTGCCTTTCAATTGTATCCACGAACGCCCGTGCCGCGCCAGCGCCCCGCTTCCATTGCCGGGCCTCTCTGGCGATAATTCCGCGTGCTCAGACTCGGTATTATCGGCCTCCCCAACGTCGGCAAGTCCACGCTGTTCAACGCCCTGACCTCGGCCGGGGCGCTGGTGGCCAATTATCCCTTTGCCACCATCGAACCCAATACCGGCGTCGTCCAGGTTCCGGACCCGCGGCTCGACGCCATCGCGGCCTTCGTGAACCCCGAGCGGATTCTGCCGGCCACTGTCGAGTTTCTGGACATTGCCGGGCTCGTCAAGGGGGCCAGCCAGGGAGAGGGCCTCGGCAACCAGTTCCTGGCCAACATCCGGGAAGTGGACGCCGTCGTGCATGTCGTCCGATGCTTCGAGAACAACGACATCCAGCATGTGATGGGCAGCGTGGACCCCGTGCGGGACCGCGAAATCATCAACATCGAGCTGGGGCTGGCCGACCTGGCCTCTGTAGAGAAGCGGCTCGACAAGGCGGTGCGCACCGCCAAGTCCGGCGATGCACAGGCCAGGGTGGAGGCACGGCTGCTCGACGCCGTCCGCAAGGCGCTGGCAGCGGGGAGCCCGGCCCGGTCGGTAGTACCAGCCCCCGAAGACGCCGCCGTCTTTCGGAGCTTCAATTTCCTCACCGCCAAGCCGGTGCTGTACGCCGCCAACGTGGCCGAGCACGAAATCGCCGCCGGAAACGCCCATGTGGCCGCGCTTCAGGCCGCGCTCGACCACGACCGCGAGCCGGCAGAAATTGTCACCTTCTCCGCGCAGGTGGAGGCCGAGCTGGCGGAACTTGCCGTGGAGGATCGCGCCGAGTTTCTCGAATCGCTGGGGTTGACCGAGTCGGGGCTCGACCGGCTGGCCCATGCGGCCTATCACCTGCTCGGCCTGCAGAGCTACTTTACGGCCGGGGAGAAGGAGGTCCGCGCCTGGACCATCCACAAGGGCGATCGGGCACCCCAGGCCGCCGGCGTCATCCACTCCGACTTCGAGCACGGGTTCATTCGCGCCGAGACGGTTGCCTATCAGGAGTTTGTGCGGGTTGGAGGCTGGAAGCCCGCGCGTGAGCAGGGGCTGGCGCGGGCCGAGGGCAAGGAGTACGTCGTGCAGGACGGCGACGTGATGCTGTTTCGATTCAACGTCTAGGAGAGTGCACACATGGCAAATCCCTTTGGCGCGGCTCACGACCGCACCGGATTCGTGTCCGATGTCGACGGCGCGCGGGTCGCCGCGTTCATGCGCGGGGTGTATTGGTGGATGTTCAGCGGCCTGGGCATCACGGCGATGGTGGCCTTCGCGGTGGCGAGTTCACCGGCCGCGGTCAACACGCTGACCCATACGCCGATCCTGTTTTTCGGCGTGATCATCGTCCAGCTGGTCCTGGTCGTGTTCCTCTCGGCGCGGGTCGCCAAGCTGGCGCCCTCGACGGCGGGGACGCTCTTCCTGGCCTACTCGGCGCTCATGGGCGTCACCTTTTCCATCATCCTGCTGCAATACACCGGCGCCTCGGTCGCCAACGCCTTCTTCATCACGGCGGGCATGTTCGGGTCGCTCGCGGTCTATGGCAGCGTGACCAAGCGCGACCTGTCCGGCATGGGCCGGTTCATGTTCATGGGACTCATCGGGCTGGTCATCGCAAGCGTCGTCGGGATCTTTTTCCGGAGCGACGCGATGCAATTTGTGATGGGGGTCATTGGGGTGCTGGTCTTCTCGGGACTGACGGCCTACGACACGCAGCGCCTTCGGGCGATGGCGCTCCAGCTCCAGGGAGGGCAGTCGGGGTCGTACGCCGTGGTCGGCGCCCTGAGCCTCTACCTGAACTTCATCAACCTCTTCCTGTCCCTGCTCCGCCTGTTCGGAAACCGCAGGAACTGACCGGCGCCTAGCGTGCGGGCGCGGCGGCGACCAGGCTGCCGCGCCAGCTCTCGCTCAACGCCGGGCACGCCGCCAGGCGTGCACACTCCTCCCGGCGGACCGCGCGCTCCACCATCAGCGCTGAGGCCACGTGCACCGGCCATTGGGGATACGGTCGGTCGAGCAGCGTCACGGGCATGCCGGCCTCGATCCACCCTTCGGCCAGCACCCGAAAGTACCAGCCATAGCGCTGGTGCTCGTGTACCAGCTTGACCATGTCCCGGCGATGAAAGCGCCGGTTGAGCGTGGCACACGGCTGGCGCGGCTGGGTCACCTCGAAGTGAGCCTGTCCAACGGCGACCCGGTCTCCCACGCACACGGTGCGCTCCTGCGCGCCCTCAACGGTCAGGTTTTCCCCAAACCACCCGGGGCCGACGTCGGAACGCCCGAGCAGCTCCCGCCAAGCCGAAAAGTGCCCATACGAATAGGCCAGGACGGCCTTGTCCGGCCCACCGTGCACCCGCCGGTCGGCCTGCATGTCTCCCGCGACGCCCAACCTGCCCGCCCAGACGGCCCCGGCCACGGGCTGCTTGGCAATGGCGCTCGTCCACGGACGGTCGAGCGAGTCCTCGGCGCCTTCGGCGCCGTAGGAACGGGGTACCCCGATCTGGATGGAGCGGAGAAGCATGCAGGAAACCTAACGACCTTTGACTCAAGTCCGCATTCCGGCTATACTTCGCCGCTCACAATACTCCTCCTCAGTCTCACACCAGGACTGGGGCAACTGTCCAAAGGAAGGTGTCATGACCCGTCAGTACGAAGCGGTCTATATCTTCGATTCTGCGCTCGAAGCGCCCGCAATCACCGAGCGCCTTGAGCGCTTCCATGCGTTGCTCGCACAGCCTGAGGCCGAAGCGCCGCAGGTGTCCCACTGGGGCAAGCGCACCCTCGCCTACCCGATCAACCGCCACGAGACCGGCTACTACGTCATCGCCAAGCTCGAGACCTCGCCCGAGGCGCTCCCGGAATTCGAGCGCGCGGTCAAGCTCGAGGCCGGGGTGCTCCGCTTCCTGATCGTGGTCAGCGAAGGGGCACAGCCCGTGCCCGCCACCGCCGGCAAGGGTGACGGGGAGGACGACGAATGAGGCGTCCACAGAAGACCTGCTCCATCTGTGAGTCGGGCGTGCGCGTCGTCGACTTCAAGGACGAGCGCACCCTTTCCCGCTTCCTGTCGGAGCGCGGCAAGATTCTGCCGAGCCGGCTCTCGGGGACCTGTGCCAGGCACCAGCGCCAGCTCAGCACGGCCATCAAGCGCGCACGGGTCCTGGCACTCCTGCCGTACCTGAAGGGCCACGGCGGCTGACCGTGGTGAGCGGCCGGCCCCTGGAGGGACAGGTGCTGTCCTTCAGGGCCCGTCTGGCGGTCGCGGCCTACGTCCTGTTGACCTGGCCGGTCATGACCGCCTTCCTGTTCGGACCGCTCGCCCTGCTCGTGGCGTCGAGCAGGCCCCAGGGGCGCAGGGCGTGGCTCTGGCTTGCGGCGCTCACGCTCTGGTTGTCGCTCTGGGCGGCGCAGCCAGGGGGGCTGCTCGAGCAAGTGGTCCGTGCCGCTGCCGTGTTGTCTACCGGTGTCGGCGTCCTGATCCTGGTCCTGACGACAGGTTCGGTGTCCACGCGAGCGCTCCGAGCCACCTTCGGGGTTGTCCTCTGCACGGCCGCGCTGTCGACCGCGGTGGGGGTGCGCTGGCGAGACGTGGAACTGGCCGTCGAACAGCAGGGCATGGCCGCCGAGCGGATGGCCGTCGAGCTCCTGAGCCGGGGCGGAGCAAGTCCGGACCCGGCGACCGTCGCCGCGTTGCAGACCCTCGGCGAAGGACTGCGCCCGATGGCGCCGTTCTTCCCGGGCGCGGTGCTGCTGTTGCTGTTCGCGGGGCTGTGCATGGCCGCCCTCCTCGCCCCGCGGATTACCGGCCGGGCGTTGACGCCCTTGCCGGGGCGCTTTGAGGAGTTCCGGTTTTCCGACCACCTCGTGTGGCTAGTCATCCTGGGCCTGATGCTGCTTCTCTTTGCCGGGACGACCCCGGCCGCCGGGCCCGCGGCGAGCGTCCTGACTTTCGGCGTCGGGTTGTACGCCCTGCGGGGAGCCGCGGTACTCGCAATGGTGCTGGGGGCGGCCCCGCGCCTGTTCATCGTGATGCTCCTGGTGGGTGCACTGTTCCTGTTGCCGTTCGCCGTGGGCGGACTTGCCCTCCTCGGCCTCGCCGATATCTGGCTCGACTTCCGGCGGCGCATCGCGCCGCCGCCTTCTGGAGGGTTGGACCGATGATGGAAGTAATCCTGCGCGATGATATCAAGACGCTCGGCAAGGCGGGGGAGCTTGTGCGCGTGAAGCCCGGCTACGCCCGGAACTACCTGCTGCCGCAGGGCCTGGCGTATGAGGCCACCGAGGGCAACAAGAAGCGGATCGTGGCGGAGACCAAGGCCCGCACCGTTCGGCTCGCCGCCGAAAAGGACGCCGCCACCGCCGCGGCCGCCGGACTGTCCGCGGTTTCCCTGACCTTCGTGCGGAAGGCCGGCGACGAGGGCAAGCTCTTCGGCTCCATCACCACCCAGGATATCGCCGATGGCATGGCGGCCCAGGGCCACACGGTAGACAAGCGCCGCATCGAGCTCGGACACCCCATCAAGACGCTGGGCGAGCACTCGGTCATCGTCCGGCTGCATCCCGAGGTGCACGCCGACGTCCGCGTCACGGTCGCCGCGGAGTAGGAGCCGCCCCCCGATGGGCGTCGGCATCGCGTACATGGACGGGCCCCGGCTCGCCCGCTCCCTCTTCGCTGCGTCGGATTGGGTGGCGGCCGGCCGCGAGGAAATCAACCGCATCAACGTGTTCCCCGTCCCCGATGGGGACACCGGCACCAACTTCAGCCTCACGCTTCGCGCCGTCGCCGACGCCCTCCGGGCGCTCGGCGACGCGCCGCTTCCGGTCACGGCCACTACGATGGCCCGAGCCGCCGTCCTCGGCGCCCGGGGCAACTCGGGCATGATGCTGGCGCATTTCCTCATGGGCGTGGCCGAGTCGCTCGGGAGCAAGGACACCGCCACCCCCTCGGAACTGGCGGCAGCGCTCTCGGCGGGCGCCGAGCGGCTCTACGGCGCGCTGGACGATCCTCGCGAGGGGACCATCCTGACCGTGGCCCGGGAGGCCGCCGCCGCCGCTGAGCGCGCTGCCGAGCGTTCTCCGGACATCGCCGAGTTCATGCGGCGGATGCACGCCGAGGGAGAAATCGCGCTGGCCAACACCCCGGAGCTGATGGCCGTCCTGAAAGAGGCCGGGGTGGTGGACGCGGGGGGGATGGGCTTCGTGCGGATGATCGAGGGCGTGGTCCGGTTCATCGACGGCGACCCGATTCTGGCCGTGGATCCGGGCCGGACCGGGGAATACATGATCCCCGCCGCCCAGATGGAAGTGGCCGCCGACCAGGACTTCCAGTACTGCACCGAAGTGGTCGTGCGCGGCGAACAGCTCCCGCCGGCCAATGAGGTCCGGGCCGCCCTCCGGGCCTTCGGAGGGTCGCTGGTCGTGGCGGTCATGGGGGACATCCTGCACGCCCATGTGCATACGAACACCCCCGATGCCGTCTTTACCTTCGTGTCCCGCTGGGGCGCCCTGGAAAAAACCAAGGCCGAGGATATGCGGGCGCAGCATCGTGGGCTGCAGCATGGGGTCCAGAAGGAAGTTGGCGTGGTCACCGACAGCGCCTCCGACCTCCCCGACGCGGTGCTCGACCGGCACGGCATCACGCTCGTCCCGCTGCAGGTCATCTTCGGCGACGAGGTGCTCCTCGACCGGGTGGAGCTGAAGCCCGAGGAATTTTACCGGCGGATGCGAACCTCGACCCAGCTCCCGTCCACCTCGCAGCCGACCGTGGCGGACTTCGTCCGCGTCTTGCGGGAAGCGCGTCACGAGGCGGAGCATGTGGTCGCGGTGCTGGTGTCCTCCGGGCTCTCCGGCACCTTCCAGTCCGGTTCCGCGGCCGTCAAGGCGGGCGGGCTGACCAACATCCGGCTCGTGGACAGTCGGTCGGCGTCGCTTGGCACTGGCATGCTGGCCCTCCGGGCGGCGGAACTGGCGCAACAGGAATGGCCGGCTGCGGCCATCGCGTCGGAAATCGAACGGGTGCGCGACCAGTCCGGCCTCTTCCTGACTGTGGACAAGTTTGACAATCTGCTCCGGAGCGGCCGGGTAAGCCGGGGGAAGGCGTGGATCGGGGGATTGCTCGACGTCAAGCCGATCCTGTCGCTCGACGGCGCCGGGCGAGTTATTCCGGTCGATCGAGCCCGCGGCAAGGAGCAGGTCATCGCCAAGGTGCTGTCCCTGCTCGACGCGAAGCTGCAGCCGAGGCCCCGTCAATTGCGGTTCGGCGTGGTGCATGCGGAGGCGCCGGAAATAGCGGAGCGGGTCCGAAACGCACTGGTGGCGGCCTACCGGCCGCGCGACTGCTTCGTGTCGCTGGCCACCGGGGTGCTCGGTACTCATGTGGGCGAGGGGGCGTGGGCGGTGTTTTACCAGGTGGAGGATGGCACTCCGCCGGCGCCGCCCAATCCCCGGAGCCCGGGGTGACCCGGGCGCCTTCGCTCCCCGCCGCGCTCCGCAACGCAATCCAGGCCGCCGACGACCTGAAGGCGCGCGACTTGGTGGTGCTCGACTTGCGGGGCCTGCATGACGCCGCGGACTTCTTCGTGGTGGGCTCGGGCACCTCGGACGCCCATGTGCGCGGCATTGCGCACGCGGTGCTCGACTCACTCGCGCGGAGCGGGCAGCACCCGCACCATGTCGAGGGCCTGCCCTCCGGCCGCTGGGTCCTGCTCGATTTCGTGGACGTCGTCGTCCACCTGTTCCACCCCGAGGCGCGCTCCTTTTATCAGCTGGAACGCCTCTGGGACGACGCCCCGTTACTCACGCCGCGCCTGTAACCTCCACCGGACCCCCATGACCCTGCGGTCGCTCGTCCTGCTCGCCCTGCTCTCGGCCGTCCCGGCGGTCGCGTCGGCGCAGTATTTCGGCCAGAATCGCGTCATGTACACCAAATTCCAGTTCGAGGTCATCCACACCGAACACTTCGACATCTATTTCTACCCGCGTGAGCGGACGGCCTCGCTCGACGCCGCCCGGTTGGCCGAGCGCTCCTACGGTCGGCTCTCCACCCTCCTCAACCATCAGTTCACGGAGAAGAAGCCGATCATCCTGTACGCCTCGCAGTCCGATTTCCAGGAGACCAACGCGCTGGGCGGCGACATCAGTGAGGCGACTGGTGGCGTCACGGATTTCATGAAGCACCGCGCCATCATGCCGTTTACCGGAGCCTACAAGGACTTTGAACACGTCCTGATGCACGAAATGGTGCACCAGTTCCAATACGACACCTGGTCGCACGGCAAGGCGGGGTCGGGAGTCGCCACCATCATCCAGGTCAATCCTCCGCTGTGGTTCGCGGAGGGCATGGCCGAGTATCTGTCCCTGGGACAGATCACGCCCGAAACGGCAATGTGGCTGCGGGACGCGGTCCTTCAGGGCAAGTTGCCGACGATCGAGCAGCTCACGAACGACCCCTACATTTTCCCGTACCGCTTCGGGCACGCACTCTGGGCCTACATCGGGATGCGCTGGGGCGATGAGGCCATCGGAGCCATCCTCTCGGCCACCCTCGGCGGTGGCGGGGTCGAGGGGGCGTTCCAGCGGGTCCTCGGCCTCAGCCTGGCGCAACTCTCCGTCCAATGGCGTGACTGGGTGCAGGAGACCTACCTGCCGGACGTCGCCTCCCGCCAGCTGGCGTCCGCGGTCGGCAAGGCGCTCCTCACCAAGGCGAATTCCGATGGCACGCTGCACCTGGCACCCGCGCTCTCCCCGGACGGAACGCTGATCGCGTACCTCAGCGAGAAAAACTTCTTTTTCATCGATTTCTACCTGGCGGACGGCGAGACAGGCAAGGTCATCAAACGGCTCGCCAAGTCGGTCTTCGACGCGAACTACGAAACCTTCCGGTACCTGAGTTCAAGCGCCTCGTGGTCGCCGGACAGTCGGTACCTGGTCTTCGCCGCCAAGGCACATGACTACGACAATATCGTCGTGTTCGACCCGCGGAAGCGCAAGGCCGTCCGGCGCATCCACGTCACCCTCAACGGCATCACCTCACCGGTCTTCAGCCCCGACGGCAAGCAATTGGCGTTCAGCGGGCAGAACGGCGGGATTTCTGACCTGTTCGTGGTCAACGTCGACGGCACCGGACTCCGCCAGCTGACCAATGACAAGTACGCCCAGCTGATGCCCGCGTGGTCGCCTGACGGGCACACCATTGCCTACGTCACCGACGAGGGACCCGCCACCGACTTTTCCGACCTCCGCTTCGGGAATCTCCGGGTGGCCTTGTTCGACGTGGACACCAGGGAAAGGGAGCTCCTCCCGCACATGGACTCGGGACGGAACATGAGCCCGCAGTGGGCCCCGGACGGCAAGTCCTTCGCCTTCATCTCCGACCGGACGGGGATTGCCAATATTTTTCTGTACGAGCTCGGTGGCGATATCTACCAGCTCACCAATCTCTTCACCGGGGCGCAATCCGCCACGCCGCTCGCCCCCGCCCTGAGCTGGGCGCGGGACGCCGACCGGCTGGCCTTCGTGTACTTCGAAAAGCAGAACAACGACGTGTACACGATCCAGAATCCCCGCGCCCTCAAGCGGGAGCCCTGGCGCCCTGCGGAGCCGCAGTCGCCGGCAGCGCTCCTCCCGGTCCGGACCGACTCCAGCCTCCCCCCCCCGCGGGCCGATTCGATCGTGCGCGCAGATTCGGGCGCAATGGCCGCCGCACCGCCGATGGCGGATACGGCGGCGGCGCCGCCGCCCGGCATCCCGCAAGTGGGGGCCGGGGGCTCGATCTACCGCACGCCCACCGGGTTCCGCGCCGCGGCCCAGGCGCCGGTCGCGACGGACAATGCCGGCCGCCCCAAGGCCGACATGACGGTCATCGGCCTGCTGGATTCCGCTTCCCTCTTCCTGCCCGATACCGGCAGCTTCACCATCACTCCCTACCGCAGGAAATTTACGCCCGAAAGTTCGGCTCGACCGTCGGTCGGGTATACCCGGGACAATTTCGGCAACGGCTTCTACGGCGGCGGCGCGATCCAGTTCGGGGACATGCTCGGCGACGAGCAGCTCATCTTCGCAGGA
>Ga0315278_10004564_pt1 | contig 12504 bp, 11 predicted proteins | sample YL17G06_0_MG_FD_203880 | JGI IMG/M metagenome (GOLD analysis project Ga0315278, IMG submission 203880) | Sediment microbial communities from Yellowstone Lake, YNP, Wyoming, USA - YL17G06_0 | ecosystem: Environmental > Aquatic > Freshwater > Lake > Sediment | place: USA: Wyoming | collected...
TCCTCAACCCCACGATCTGAACATCCACCGCCCGATCGGTCACGAAATACTCATCTCCCCGAACCGCATCGACGATCCGGGAGCGTGTAAACACCCAGCCGGGTCTTCTTGCAAGAAAATTCAGGATTCCAAATTCCGTGAAGGTCAAGGGGACCGGTTTTCCCTTCACAAGCACCTCGCGCCGGCCGGGATGGATCAGGAGATCGTGGACTGCCAGAACCTCCTTATCATCCGCGGGAGCTGCAGCCTTTCTCCTCAGAACCGCACGCACACGGGCAATCAGGACCTTCCGGCTGAATGGCTTTGTGATATAGTCCTCCGCGCCCACTTCAAGTCCTGTCACAATGTCGGCCTCTTCTCCCTTGGCCGTCACCATGATGACGGGCATTTCCTTTGTGGTGGCATCGTTCTTCAGGCGCCTGGCCACTTCCAGACCGTCAATGCCCGGCAGCAAAAGGTCGAGGAGGATAAGATCGGGCTTCTCTGCACGAGCAAACTTCAGCGCTTCTTCGCCTGAAGCCGCACCTATCACAGAAAACCCCTCTTTGGTGAGATTGAATCGGAGGAGTTCCAGAATGTCTTCTTCGTCGTCAACCGCAAGGATTTTTTGCTTGGCCATGACTTTCCCGGAAAACGAAAGTGTTTTCTATGTAATATAGGTATGTTAGCATCGCGTTAGCGTTGTGTAAAGATTTTGTTAAAGTTCTCTCACCCAAGTTGAAACCAGAAAAGGTCTTGTTCGCGTCGAAACCAAGAGGATTGTCGATGGAGAACAAGCCACTCCCCAAGAAAGTTCTGTTCATCTGCACCCACAACTCGGATCGGTCTCACATGGCCGAAGGGTTTATGAACGCTCTTTACACTGACCGATATACCGCCTTCAGCGCAGGAACCGAACCATCCAACGTGAGTCCTTATGCCGTTCGTATCATACAGGAGATCGGCATCGACATCTCGGATCACCGTTCAAAAAGTGTAAGAAGTTACTTCAGGAATCTGCTTCGTCAGAAACTCGATGAATTGGCAAAGAAAACCGGCGGCGCTCGAATGAACAGGGATATCAAAGGAATGAAATTCCTGGATCTTGTCGATTGGGCAACGGCCGAGCAGGAGCGAGAAATCGGCCTTCGCATTATAGAACGGGATACGGCACTGAGGGGTGAAGTCATGCTTGCGCTCGAAAAAATCAAGGATGGTACTTACGGTTTCTGTGATTCCTGCGGGCAGGAGATTGAATCGGGGTGTCTCGATGCCATGCCGGTCACATCGCTCTGCATCGAGTGCAAGAGAAGGGAAGAGGCGAGGTTGAAGCGAACGGGCAGTTAAAGGGCCCAAAGAGGTCCTTTGTCGGAGGGTTACGATGGCTGGAATTGAAGAATTGCAGAAGATTCTCACGGGACAGGATTATCGATACAGGTATCATGCGGCAAAAGCGATGGGAACCTGTATCCTCTGCGGTCAGAGGGCTTTACTTTTTCGAAGCGCCTCGTCGCAACTCGAGTATCGAGTTTCCGAACTGTGTCAGGAATGCCAGGACAACCATTTCAATGGAGGCAGAGTCGCCCCTTGAAGAGATCTCAGAGAACTCATCCTTGGCTTGCCCCTTCCCTCCCGCGCCGCATCAGGCCGTTCTCCTCCCCAACGATCATCTCATCTGAACGCAACCAAATCCCCACAATTACAGAGCATCATGAAGCTGTGCAGAGAATCGCTGCGTAATGAAGCTCCTAAGAAAATGGCTGGGTCACGGCGATCTCCTTCTTCTTTGTTGAACGGAAGAATGTGATGAATTAGGATGAATTAATCGCCTTAGCCGGGATACCTCGTGTGGTGGCAAGGGGAGGAATGGCACTAGATTTCTCCCGGAGTTTACCCCGAGGCACTCTAAGGGGTCAAAATGACGTCAACAGGATAGCTGGCACTTCTGCAACTCAGTCCCCGCTTCTCATGAACTGCGCAGTTTGAGGAAGTCCGGAATGAAAGCGTTCGTCACAGGCGGTTCGGGTTTTGTGGGCGGAAACCTCATCCAGGTACTCGTCAGAAGCGGGCACAAGGTCCGTGCAGTGGCGCGGTCCAAGAAAGCTCAGGACGCGGTTTTTCACATCGGTGCAGAACCGGTGGAGGGAGATCTTGGAGAGGTTAAAGCGCTTTGCGCTGGCATGTCACGATGCGAGACGGTTTTTCACTGCGCAGCCGCAATGAAATTCTGGAACGAAGAGCGCCTGCACGAGCAGATGTACGTCGAGGGAACGCGGAATGTGCTCCATGCTTGTGAGAAGGAAGGAGTGTCCTGCCTCGTGTTCATCAGCGCCGCAGCCGTACAAGGAATGACGCCCGGTCGCCTGAGTGTCCCCCGGTCAGTTGCATGGGCGAGCGCTGTTTTTCTCGAAGCGCTTTGGCGGTGGCTGGATTTGAGAGGAAGACCGCCGATCACCCGCTCCCTTCTTTCCCTCATTGGCATGCCCATTGAGTTGAGCGATGCCAAGGCCCGGACAGAACTGGGTTATGCCGGTCGGGTAAGCCGGTCTTCCGGCCTCGAGGAGCTCCGCCCGCTAGCACAAAGTGGTTGACGAGCTTGCCGAAAGTAAGCGCAGACAAATTTGATGGCTTCGCAAGAAGTCCGAGAAAGAGCTCTTCTGTCATTCCCGCGAAGGCGGGAATCCAGGAAATTTAAAAACTTCTGGACTCCCGCCTTCGCGGGAGTGACGACTACCGGGACTTCTTACGATGCAGTCAAATTTGCAGAGAAAAAAATGGGACCCAAAAGATTCAAGCTGTTCCACCCGGAGTTCTTGTCCAAGCTCTTTTGCTGGCATCCCTCCAGCGAGATGGTCGTCGCTCTTGCGGCCGGCGGGATCTGTGTCGGTCTGTCCCTGGCCATGATCCCTGCCAGGAACACTCCCTGGTTGAGCATCATCATCAGGGACTTCGGGCAGATCCTCCTTGGTGTTCTTTTCCCATTGGCCTACATCCGCCTGAGAGGGGAGTCCTTTTCCGATTTCGGTTTCAGCTTCAGGAAGTGGCCCCTTTTCTTGACCATCAATCTAATCCTGGGCGTGTTCCTGCTCTTCATGTTCTTGTCGGAGAGTCCAGCTCCAGAGGGTTTTGGCTTTGAAACAGGGCTGCTGTGGAGGGCAGCCTTTGTCTTCTGTGCACTCTTTTTCGAACTCGTTTTCTTCTATGGGTTCCTGAGAACGCTTTTTGAGCGGTCCTTTGGGGTTTTACCGGCCCTGGTCTTCACCTCGCTTTTCTATTCTTTCCATCACGCGGGATTCCAACCGGAATACGGCAAACTGATATTTGTGGGACTCATGTATGCCACGGTTTATCGCTTGGGAAACAGCGCCCTGCTGATCTTTCCTTTCTTTTTGGGAGTCGGCGGGGAATACGATGTGCTGATACAGTCGCAAGTGGTTTCTCCAATTCTTTTTCCGGTAGCGCGCACCCTTTATTTGTTTCCGCTCCTTCTGTTCCTTGTGTTCAAGCTCTCTTCCAGGCGGCAGATGCCTCCGGGGAGGTAGATTCAGATCATGAAAAAGCTTTTACGCCGCACGATTCTGATCCTCGCGCTGATTCTGTCTCTTCCGTGGGACGCTGCGCCGGCGACGCAAGAGGAGCAGACGCTCGTGATCCTTCACACCAATGATTTCCACGGCCATCCTCTGAAATTCAACTACAATGGGATCCCTGATGCGGGCGGCCTTCCTGCGATCGCGACCTTTGTTGACCAGGTGAGGGCAAAGCACAAAAACGTCCTGTTGCTTGACGCAGGCGATTTGAACACCGGCAGAGCGGAATCCAACTTGTTCAAAGCAGTCCCCGACATCTTAGGGTACAACTATATCGGCTATGACGTGATGGCGCTTGGGAACCACGAGTTTGATAACCCCCTCTCCATCCTCAGGAAGCAGGAGAAGCTCGCCCGGTTTCCTTTTCTGTCCGCGAACATCAGGACCATGAAGGGAGAGCCACTGGTACGGACTTACGTTGTGAAGCACTTCGACAGGCTCAAGGTGGGGATCTTCGGGATGACGTTAAAGGAGACAAAAGAGATCGGATACCCTGACTATGTCAAAGATCTTGTCTTTGAAGACGAAGTGAGAGCCGCTCGAAGACTTGTCACGGTGCTCAAGAACAAGGTGGATATCTTGATCGCTCTGGTTCACATGGGACTCTGGGAAGGTGAAAGCAGGGGATCGAAGCGGTTGGCGGCAAGCGTGAAAGGGATCGACCTGATTGTGGACGGACACACTCACACGGATCTCACGGAACCCGTCTATGTGAACGGGATACCCATTGTGCAGGCGTTCCAGTGGGGGCTGAAAGTAGGCAAGGCAACCATGTCGATCAGGCAGGGTAGGCTCGTGGGCTTCACGTGGGAATCCGTTCCCATCAATCTGAAAGAGAAAATCAAACTTCCGGATGGGACGGAGAGCTACCGCTATATTGGAGAAAGATACGAAGAAGACCCGTTTCTCCTAGCCGCTCTCACTCCCTATGCGGACAAGGTGGAAAGCCTGTTGTCGGAAGTGATCGGCACTGCTGAAGCAGATTTTGGGAATGAGAATGTGAGGAATCAGGAGACGGAGCTCGGAAACCTGGTGGCCGATTCCATGCTGTGGTACACGAGAAACCTTAACACGGATTTTGCCTTTCAAAACGGGGGTGGCATAAGGGTCGGCCTGCCTAAAGGTGAGATCAGCAAGAAAAAAATTTATGAAATCCTCCCCTTCGACAACACCGTGGTTGTGCTGAAGATGAAGGGCCATAAGGTTCTGCGCCTTTTCGACTCTGTGGCGAAGATTCCAAGCGGAATGGGCGCTTTTCCGCAGGTGTCGGAGGGAGTCCGATTTACCATCAATTATGCCGCCCGGCGAAGTGAAGGCGTCACCATAAACGGGAACCCAGTTGATCCTGAGAGAATCTACTCGATTGCCACGAACTCCTATCTGGCCGGAGGCGGCGACGGGTATAAGATCCTCCTGGAGGCACTGGACAGGTACGACACATCGGTTTTTCAGCGGGACGCGCTCATCGACTACATCATGAACTACCGTAAAACACTGCCGCCTCAGCTTGGAGGAAGAATACAGATCACTCAATCATTGCTCATTTCCCATTGCTCATTGACTAAAAACCAAATGGCCTGATCTCAATGTTCAAGGACCGCTGTTGATTCTCTCTTCTTCCATCCCCCGATAAAGCGATTCACCCCCCGAAATCCTCATTTCGTCGCATCCCTGTTGCCCGGAATTCGAAATCCCTGCACACTGGTGCAAAACAAGAAACAGAACAGGAGGGATGATTATGACCAGACAGGGTATATCGCGACGTTCCTTTGTGTCCATCACCGCCATGACAGCGCTTGCCATGGCGCTCGACTGGAGGAGAATCAACGCCTATGCCGCTAAGATGGGACCACAAAAGGATTATCCCACCGTGGTGATCGGTGCCGGCCTGGGGGGGCTTTGCTGCGGCGCCTATCTCGCAAAGCAGGGAGTTCCCGTCACCCTGGTGGAGCAGCACAGCATCCCCGGAGGCTATGCCACGGCTTTTGACCGGGGCCGTTTCACCTTCGAGGTGTCCCTCCATGGAACCTCAATCAACAACAACGCGACAGCCCGGATCCTCGACAACGTGGGAGTGTTGAAAAAGCTCCACCTTGTTCAGCTCCCTGAGATTTACCGGCTCAGAGCTCCCGGCCTGGATATCGCCGTGCCGCAGCAGGACCCGGAAGCCTTCATCGCTCTGTTGAGCAGACACTTCCCCGGGGAAGAGAAGGGCATCCGGTCTTATGTGAAAGAGATGGTGGGCCTGTCCGAAGAGGTGGAAAAATTGCACGAAAAAAAAGGGAAATTCATCAAGGCCCTTTTTCCGGTTCAGTACCGCAAAATGTGGAACATCCGGAACAAGACCCTTGCCGATTTCCTGAATGACCACGTGAAGAATCCGGAACTCCAAAACGCGCTTTCTTCTTTGTGGGGCTACTACGGACTGCCGCCCTCCAAGCTTTCAGCATTCTACTATGCCAATGCCACGGGTGAATACCTACGTCACGGCTCCTTTTACATCAGGGAGCGGTCCCAGAACCTGAGCGACGCTCTGGCCGAAGTCATTGAAGAAAGGGGCGGCAAAGTCGTCTACAACACGGAGGTCGAAAAGATCCTGTTGAAAGACAGCGCCGTCAACGGTGTCGTTCTTTCAGGGGGCAAGACCCTTCCGGCCCGGGCCGTGGTGAGCAATGCGAGCGCCCTAGCCACCTTCAAGCAAATGCTGCCCAAAGAGGCTGTTCCCTCCGACTATGTGAAGAAACTGGAGGGTTTCAAGCCCAGCATCTCATCTTTCATCGTCTGGCTCGGGTTGAACCGCGAATTGCGCGGCAAAATCAAGGGATCCGGAATTCACGTCTCCTCGGGCAGAGGCCCGGAAGCGGATTACCTTTCCTGCATGAACGGCGAAGTGGACAGAGTCTCTTTCAGCGTGAGCATCTACGACAACATCTTTGAAGGGTATTCCCAGCCTGGAACGTCCAGCCTGATGCTGCTTTGTCTTTCCGGCTATGAACCCTGGCGCCGCTTTGAAGCCGATTACAACGCGGGCAACAAGGCGGACTATGAAAAGGAAAAGGCCCGGTGGACGGATATCCTGCTCCGCCGCGCCGAAAAGGAGGTCATTCCGGGTCTCTCCTCCATGATTGAAGTCAAGGACACGGCAACGCCTCTCACCAACTGGCGGTTCACGAGAAACCTCGAAGGTGCTATTTACGGTTTCGAGCAGGCCATGGACAATGCTTTCATGAACCGCATCGACAACCGCACGCCCGTGAAGGGGCTTTATCTCGCGAGTGCTTGGGGGAACCCGGGCGGCGGGTTCGCGGGTGTGCTCAGAGCCGGCGAGCAGGCCTTCGAGAAGATCATGGAAGACTGGGCCTGAGGACAGAAAGCAGTAGGCAGTGCCTTCGGGGCACACTTCTGACTCGACAGTGATTATGATTGATTCGTAGACCTTAATCTGGATAATGCGGGTAGTCCTGGAATGGTGGAATTTCTTCCCTCTTACCCATGATTCCATTATTCCAGTATGAAAACGGCTATGGAATTGCGCCTGGACAAAAAGAGGTTTCTAACCTCCCTCGCCCTGACCGTGGTGTTCAACACCATCATCGCTCTTTTCCTCACTCACCTTGGTTTCGGCAGCGGGTTATACATCAACTTCATCTTCTCCCAATCCATCGGCCTGTGCATGTGTGCTTTCATTCTGGCGGGACATTACTTTGTGAAGCGCCCCTCCATCCCAGGGCATGCGCTCCTGCTCCTGGTCGCCATGCCTGCAGGCGCTGCTGTCGGAGCGTTTGTCGGCACCCAAATCGCAGGCTTCTCCTTTTCGGAGATACTCCGGGGAAGGCCTGCGTTTTTCATTCAAATGCTTTTCATCGGAATCCTTTTCGGAACCATGATCACCTACTTCTTTTTTTCCAGGGAAAGGATTTCCCAAACCGAAAAGCAGCTTCAGGAAGAGCAGATCAAGCGCCTCACCCTGGAGAAGAAGACACTGGAAACTCATTTAAAGCTTTTGCAGGCCCAGATCGAGCCTCACTTTCTTTTCAACACCCTGTCCAACATCCTGAGCCTTCTCGAATCCGACCCAACCAAGGGCAAGGCGATGATCGAGGATCTCACCCGCTACCTGCGGGCGTCGCTTTCCAGGACAAGGGATCGCATGACCACCTTGGGCCAGGAGATGGATCTGGTCCGGGCTTATCTGGACATTTACAAAGTCAGGATGGGAGAGAGGCTGCGCTACACCCTAGAGGTGCCCGAAGCTCTCAGGGATTTATCCTTTCCTCCCATGCTGGTCCAGCCCCTTGTGGAGAACGCCCTCAAACACGGCCTCGAACCCAAGATCGAGGGAGGAAACATTGTCGTAAAGGTTGAACAGGACACCGATTGCTGCCGGGTCAGCGTTGCGGATACGGGCGCGGGGTTGTTGGAGAACTCGGTTGCAGGCATTGGGCTTGCCAACGTGAGGGAACGCCTGGAGGTGATTTTCAATGGCAAAGCGCACCTGACCCTTGAGGAGAATCAACCGTCCGGGCTGAAGGTGACCATGGAGATTCCCTGTGAGTGATGTGAAGGCGGTCATAGCTGATGACGAAGCCCCTTTGAGGCAATTCCTGCGCGCGAGACTCGCCGAGGTCTGGCCTGAACTCATCATCTGCGGCGAAGCGAAAAACGGCAGGGAGGCGCTGGCGCTCGTGGAGCAGCATCGCCCCCACATTGCCTTCCTGGACATCAAGATGCCCGGCCTGACGGGCATGGAGGTGGCCGAGAGGATCGCAGGCGCCTGTCGCGTTGTGTTTGTAACCGCTTATGACGAGTATGCGGTGGATGCCTTTGAGAAGGAGGCAGTGGATTACCTGCTCAAACCCGTGTCCAAAGAAAGGCTTGAAAAGACGGTGAAGCGGCTCAAGGAGGATGTGGAGACCGGTGCAAATGTTCCCGCCGAAATACTTCATCGCCTCATGGCCCGTCTCTCCGGAGATGAGGGATCACGCCATCTGCAGTATCTCCGCGTTCAGCACGGTGACGGGGTGCGCCTGATTCATGTGGATGACGTGATCTACTTCAAGGCGGAAGACAAATACACCACGGTCATCACCAGGGAAGGAGAATCCCTGGTCAGGAAACCGATCAAGGAACTCGCTGACGAGCTGGACCCGGAGAAGTTCTGGCAAATCCACCGGGGCGCCATTGTCAACGTCCGGTCCATCGCCCGTGTCAGTCGATCTCTCACAGGCAAGGGAGTGGTCAAGCTCAAAGAGCGCAGCGAAACCCTACCTGTCAGCAACCGCTACATGCACCTGTTCAAACAAATGTGAAATACGGAAGCAACATCTGTTCTGAAAGGGTTCATTCGGTTTATGCGCTACGGCGTGAAGAGCCCTTCGATGGAAGGCAATCAGCGCGAGGGGCTGAAGGCTTTCCGCGAGGCGGCGCTTGAGAATTACATGGAGAAGGCTGAGTACATGGAGGCAAGCAGGGGTGAGGAATAGAGAAATGCTGAAATCCGGTTGTGGGAAAAGACCTCGCGTCAAGCGTTAGAGGCCCTTGGCAAGGTATCCATATCGATTTCCTTGGATCCCAGATGGCACACGAGATCGTCAACGTCAATATGGGTGTCTAACCATGAGCTTATTTTGCGTTTCATCTCCTCTGGGGTCTTTGCACTGAGTACCATAAATTTTGTTCTGTTTTCCGTCTTGCTGTAGGTCAGCATTACTCTGGTTGACACACTCTCTGATAGGTTCAATGCCCTATGGATTCTGAGGTCAAAGACAGAATCCAGTCTGTCCACAATTCGCTCTGTCGTCATATTTCTCCTCTTTCTATCGCGAACGCATTTAATTGTTTACCATTGAGCCCCCTCACCCCGCCCTCTCCCCCAATCCGGGGGAGAGGGGAAGGGTGAGGGGGAGCTCCCACATGTCTAAAGAAAAAGCGCGGTCCATTCTTGATATTACTGAATACAATCTGAGCCCGGACAGTTTGGTTTGTATTGGGTTCTTGTTAGATTTTGGTGAGGTTCTTCCGGCCATAAGCGCCTGCCTTGGCAGGGGAGCTTGGAAAAGGGGAGGTATTCAAGGGCTGTGAAATTATGAGGGCAAGGCGCCGACCCCATTATTGAATAGCATGTCAAGGCCGTTCCGGAGTGTTCGTAACCGACATTTAACACGGTCGTAATATTCCTCTAACAGAACAGCACTATAGTGCCCCTTGCCGGTTCTGAGATCAAAACCATGCGCGGCAGGGCAGCTATGCAAGAAAAAATCCTGATCGTTGAAGATGAAACAGATGTAGCGGAACTGATTCGCTACAACCTTGAGAAGGAAAGCTATCGGACGATCGTCGCCTATAGCGGAGCGGAGGCGTTGCAGGCTGCTGAGTTCCATGCGCCGGACCTGGTGCTCCTGGACATCATGCTCCCTGATCTGAGCGGCTGGGACGTCTGTCGGGCCCTCAAGGACAGCCCAAAGAACCGTTCGACTCCCAGACGCGATGGACTTGGATCTGTAATCACTCATGACTGGGCAGCCCTACGACCTTCCACCCCCATGACCTCAAATCTCATTGCCCTTTAGATGGCTCCTCTTTGCTTACCTGTACGCTGTCCGGGTTGCCGAAGGTCAATACTCTTCAAAAATCCCAGGGCGAAAAGAAACAAAAAACTCCTTGACGCCCTGGAGTGGTTGGCGGCCATGTCCTCCCATGTGCCCAACAAGGGAGAACAGATAGTTCGCTACTACGGGTAACACAGCGATGTCAGCGTGGCCAGGCGGAAAAGACAAGACCCCCCTCAATGGACCCACGCCAGCGGAACGGGATGAGGGTAACGTTGACACACAAAGCGAAATCCGGTAGATTTCGTGCCCGTAAAAAGGAGTTTTTACCACAATCACATCACAGAGGAATCCGAATGAGAAAGCATGTGGGAGTTCTAACCGCAGGAGGTGACAGCCCCGGCCTGAATGCGGTAATCAGAGGAATCGGCAAGGCTGCTCAAGACCGCTATGGTATGGAAGTCATAGGTATCCGGGACGGCTTCCGCGGCCTGATGGAAAACCGGACGATGCAGTTGGATGGACAGACTCTGTCCGGCATTCTGACTCTTGGAGGCACTATCCTTGGAACCAGCCGTGACAAACCGCACCGAATGCAAGTGGGCGGCAAGTTGATGGACATGACGGACGCAATCGTCGAGAACTATCATCGGAATCATCTTGACGTACTGGTCTGCATCGGCGGAGGAGGCACGCAGAAGAATGCCTACCGTCTGCTGCAAAAGGGTTTGAATATTATTACTCTCCCTAAGACGATCGATAACGATGTCGTAATGACAGACGTTTCCTTCGGTTTCAATACGGCTCTGGGTATAGCGACTGAAGCCATTGACCGTCTTCACAGCACGGCCCATAGTCATCATCGTATGATCCTGGTTGAGACCATGGGGCATAAGGCAGGTTGGTTGGCACTGGGCGCCGGAGTTGCCGGAGGCGCCGATGTGATCCTCATTCCCGAGATCCCCTATGATGTCGAGAAGATCGCGAAGGCAATTCTTGATCGAAGCCATCATGGAAAGCATTTCAGCATCATTGCTGTTGCCGAAGGTGCCATGTCACTGGCCGAGGCTGCCGCGTTGGCAAAAAACGATAAAAACAAAGCGGCCAAGAAAATGAGTGCCCTGAGGTCCAAGACAAAGCCGGTATGGCGCGAACTTCTGCATGGTGCTCATACCCTAAAGCTGGCTAAAGACCTGGAGGCGCTCACGCGTTTGGAATCGCGCGTGACTATCCTCGGATACCAGCAGCGGGGCGGAACTCCCTCTGCCGAAGATCGCATTCTGGCCACTCGGCTGGGATCAGCGTGTGCGACCTTGGTTCAGGAGGAAGCCTCTGGAGTCATGCTGGCTGCCCGCGGTGACAAAGCCGTGCCTGTAGCGCTTGAGGATGTCGTCGGCAAGATCAAAACGGTCCCGCTGAATCACTCATGGATCGAATGTGCGCGGCGCGTGGGGACGAGTTTCGGAGATTGAAAAGAATTGGATTCCTTTTTGCATTACGTCAGCTTGCTCTTCTCCTAATACGCAATTCCATGTGCATAGACATGATCGAAAAAATACGCCAAGCCTTAACACCTCATTTTCCAATTTACTCCAACTTCCGACAAGGCCCCGTAGCGGCCAACATATCTTCCAGCTTCCAATTGGACAGGGGCTTCCGGCTGACCGCCGGCGCGTATCGCGAACCGACTCGCCAGGCGTCTGCGAGCATGTTGTGCGAAAGAATAGATCCCCAGCAGTGTCGTTCCATTTATGAATACCCTGTTACTCCCTTACATCGCTAACCTTGTGATTCTTGTGCCGGTTGGGTTGGGATCGCTTTTTAACCTATTTCTGGTGTCAATGGGACAGTTCCCGGAAAGCGCCGGTTGGCGTACCCTTGTAGGGTCGCTGTGGACCGCGATTCTTGTGGGTTCCGTTCTCGGTCTATTCCAGCCGATTCTGTTTAGTCCGCTGCTTCTGTTGCAAGTGATCTACAAGACTCTCTGGTTGCTAGTCTACGTTGCACCAAGGATAGCCAAAGCGGATCGGAGACAATTGAGAACTACATTGAGAGCGCTGAGAATGTGGAGGGGAGTGGGGGTAAGGAATAGACGGTCGCTGCGGGTCGAACGGATGGATGCTTTGTCAGCCGTTGTTTCCTCCTTCATTAGCTGATTTTATTGAACCAATGTAGGGCCGCGCGGTTTGGTTTGTATTGGGTTTATGTAAGACTTCGGTTAGATTTCTGGCAGGATATCTTAGGAGACCGCAAGACGCAAGGACACGTCGCCGGTGAAGATTCTTCGTTGATCCCCTTTGGCATCTTCAATGATCAGTGCCCCGCAATCGTCAATGCGTAACGCCCTTCCCTCAATGCGCTCAGTGTCTGATTCAATGACAACGGCT
>Ga0315278_10004566_pt1 | contig 12503 bp, 9 predicted proteins | sample YL17G06_0_MG_FD_203880 | JGI IMG/M metagenome (GOLD analysis project Ga0315278, IMG submission 203880) | Sediment microbial communities from Yellowstone Lake, YNP, Wyoming, USA - YL17G06_0 | ecosystem: Environmental > Aquatic > Freshwater > Lake > Sediment | place: USA: Wyoming | collected...
GCGCGCTTCAGCGCATCGGCCATCACCATGATCTCCATCAGGTGGTCGTTGGTCGGCGCGCTGGTGGATTGCAGGATGAACACGTCGCGCCCGCGGACGTTCTCGAGCAGTTCGACCATCACCTCGCCGTCGGAGAAGCGCCCCACGATGCAGCGGCCGAGGCCGGTGTGCAGATGCGCGCAGACCGCCGCGGCGAGCTTCGGGTTCGCGTTGCCGCTGAAGATTCGCATCCGCTCAAAGGCCATGGCACCGTGCCGAGGAAGGGGAGCGGCGGTAGGTCATCGGGCCGCCGGCCCCGCGAGATGACTGGCTGGGGAGGTAGGGATCGAACCTGCGAATGCCGGAATCAGAATTACACCAAGCGATAAAGCCAGAGTACAGCAAAACAGCCAACGACAATGCGATCAGCTGGTTATCTGTCGCCACTTGTTCGCACCTACTCCCGGTTCTTGCGGCTCAGTGTCCCGCTATTGTCCCACAGAAACTCCTGCCGAGTGGCGGGTCAGCGCCCACAATCTGTGCTCGCATCGGAGTGCATTGTGGAGGTGAAAGCTCTCATCAAGTCGGAAGAAAGCAAAGACCCGACACGGTTTCAGTTTTTTGACGGGTTGTTGACGCGCTCGCATCCTGGCACCTTTGCTGGAATCTCCAACCGTATTTGCCAAATGGCTTGGAACTCGATCCCAGCATAGGGATTGCCAAAGGCCAGTGTTACTGAAGTTCATAATTCGATCTTGGAGTTCTTATTTATGGCACCAACTTTTTCGCGGCGTGTTGCGCCGTCACTCCACCGTCACGCTCTTCGCCAGGTTCCGCGGCTTGTCCACATCGGTTCCGCGGATCACCGCGGTGTGATACGCGAGCAACTGCAGCGGGATGGTGTGCACGACCGGCGACAGGTAGCCGGCATGCTCGGGCAACCGGATCACGTGGATGCCCTCGCTGGATTGCAGATGGCTGTCGAGATCGGCGACGACGTAGAGCTCGCCGCCGCGCGCACGAACTTCCTGCAAATTCGACTTGAGCTTCTCGAGCAGCGCGTCGTTTGGCGCGATGGCAACGACCGGCATTTCCGCGTCGACCAGCGCCAGCGGCCCGTGCTTCAGTTCGCCGGCGGGATAGGCCTCGGCGTGGATGTACGAGATTTCCTTCAGCTTCAGCGCGCCTTCGAGCGCAATCGGGTAGTGCAGACCGCGGCCCAGGAACAGCGCGTGCTGTTTGCGCGCAAAACGCTCGGCCCACGCGATCACCTGTGGCTCGAGCGCGAGCGCCGCCTGCAACGCCGCGGGCAGGTGCCGCAACCCGCGCAGCCATGACGCCTCCTGCTCCGCGCTGAGCCGGCCGCGCAGCTTGGCGAGCGTCAATGCCAGCAGGAACTGGGCGGTGAGCTGCGTGGTGAACGCCTTGGTCGACGCGACGCCGATCTCGGTCCCCGCGCGCGTCAGGTAGGTAAGCGCGGTCTGCCGCACCATCGAACTCGTGGCGACGTTGCAGATCGCGAGCGTGTGCGCGTGCCCGAGCGCCTTGGCGTGGTCGAGCGCGGCCAGCGTATCCGCGGTCTCGCCCGACTGCGACACCACGACCACCAGCGCGTTCGGGTTCGGCACGCTGTCGCGGTAGCGGTATTCGCTGGCAATTTCCACCTGGCAGGGAATCCGCGCCAGCGACTCGATCCATTGCTTGGCGACCAGGCTCGAGTAGTAGCTGGTGCCGCAGGCGAGAATGAGCACGGCGTCCGCGTGCGCGAGTGTTGCTCGGGCATTGGCGCCGAACAGGTCGGCGCCGATGCCGGCTACGCCTTCGAGCGTGTTCGCGACAGCACGCGGCTGCTCGAAGATCTCCTTTTGCATGAAGTGACGGTAGGGCCCGAGTTCAACCGCGGCGCCCGAGGCTTCGATCGTGATCACCGGGCGCTCCGCGAGCCTGCCGTTCTTGTCGTAGATCGCGTAGGACTCCCGGCGGACGTCGGCGATGTCGCCCTCTTCGAGATAGGCGACGCGACGGGTGACCGAGAGCAGCGCCGCGGCATCGGAGGCGAGGAAGTGCTCGCCGTCGCCGACACCGACGACCATCGGGCTTCCCTGCCGCGCGCCGATGACGCGCCCCGGTTCGCGGGTCGACATCACGGCGATCGCGTAGGCGCCATGGAATTCGGCGACGGCCATGCGCACCGCGGCGAGCAGCTCGCCGGCGGCGGCCCCATGCCAGTGCGCGTGGACGAGATGCGCAATGACCTCGCTGTCGGTCTGCGTCGCGAATGCGTAGCCGGCGGCGATCAAGCGCGCGCGCAGCGCCTCGAAGTTCTCGATGATGCCGTTGTGGACCACGGCGACTTCGCCGCCCGACACGTGTGGATGCGCGTTGACCGGCGTCGGTGCGCCGTGCGTCGCCCAGCGCGTGTGCGAGATGCCGGTGCCGGCGGCAAGATGTCTTGCCTCGACCTGCGCGGCTAGATCGGCGACGCGCGCCGTGCTCACGACGCGGGAGAGCCGCGCGTCGGCGCCGGTGCCTTCGATGACGGCCAGACCCGTCGAGTCGTAACCCCGGTACTCGAGCCGGCGGACGCCGTCGATCAACAGCGGAACGATATCGCGGTCGGATGCCGCGCCGACAAGGCCGCACATGGTTACCTGGCCTTGGGCCAATGGGTGTCCCCCATTGGCACGACGACATTTCCCCTCGCCCGCTCGCGGGGGAGGGGAAAGGGGTGGGGGCGAAGCTCGTCACGCATTTCCACGAGGCTCGATGGCTCAGCCCGACGGGCCGGATTTTTTCACTTTGACGGGCCGCTTCCACCCAGGCACCGAGACCTGTTTGGCGCGCGCCACGGTGAGCACATCCGGCGGCGCCTCCTTGGCAATGACGCTGCCGGCGCCGATCGTGGCGCCCTTGCCCACGGTGACCGGCGCCACCAGCACGCAGTTCGAGCCGATGCTGGCACCGTCGCCGATTACCGTCCGGTGCTTGTTCGCGCCGTCGTAATTGGCAGTGATCGAACCCGCGCCATAGTTGACGCCGCTGCCCACCACCGCGTCGCCGATGTAGGCGAGATGATTGGCCTTCGCGCCGCGTCCCAGCGCGCTCGCCTTTACCTCGACGAAATTGCCGATGTGCACGTCGTCGGCGAGCGCCGTGTCCGGCCGCAGCCGCGCATACGGCCCGATGCGGCAGTTGGCGCCGACGGTTGCCGCTTCCAGGTGCGAGAACGGCGCGATGGTCGTGCCGACGCCGACGGTCACGTTCTTCAGCACGCAATGGGCGCCGACGCTGACGTCATCGCCCAGCGAGACGTCGCCTTCGAGCACGCAGCCGACATCGATGCGCACATCGCGGCCGCAGCCGAGCGTTCCGCGCAGATCGAAGCGGTCGGGATCGGCGATCCAGGTGCCGGCGGCAAGGAGCGCGTCGGCCTGCCGCCGCTGGACGATGCGCTCGAGCGCGGCCAGCTGGCCGCGGTCGTTGACGCCCCGCACGTCCTCCTCGCGCGCCGCGAGGTGCGCGACGACCGGCACGCCCGCCGCGACGGCCATCGCCACGACGTCGGTCAGGTAGAACTCGCCCTGCGCGTTGTCGTTGCGGAGCGCAGCGGCCCACGCCCGCAGCAACGCGGTCGGCGCGGCCAGCACGCCAGTGTAGATCTCGTTGATGGCCGCTTCGACAGGCTTCGCATCCTTGTCCTCGACGATGGCGCGCACGGCGCCCGTGGCATCGCGGACGATGCGACCGAGCCCCGCGGGATCGGACACCCGCGCCGTCAGCAGCGCGAGGCGCCCCGCCGCCGCGACGTCGGCAACCGCCGCGAGCGTGGCCGCCGGAAGCAGCGGGCAGTCGCCGTTGACGACGACCGTGACCCCATCGCCGGGGACCGCCGCCAGCGCCACGCGGACCGCGTCGCCGGTGCCGCGCGGCGGGTCCTGCGTGACGAACGTGAGATCGGGCGCGGCGAGCGCCTGCGCGACGGCCGCGCCCCCGTGGCCGACGACGACGGCGAGGGCGCGCGGCGACAGGGCGCGGGCCGCCGCCAGCACGTGCGCGACGAGCGGTCGCCCCGCGAGCGGGTGCAGCACTTTTGGCAGCGCCGAGTGCATGCGCTTGCCTTGGCCGGCAGCCATCACGATGACCTGGAGAGCGGAGGAAGCCACGGAGAAATGGGGGTGCGGCGGCAAGCGACGCCGCCCGCGGGTGCAAAGATCGCCATGATACGACAACAGCCCGGCCCGGCTTGGCCCGTCCTCGGCCGGCGGGCAGCGAGTGCGGTGCGGCACAAGAGCCGAAATGCTACAGTTCGCGGCACAGTTGACCCTGTTCCCCGATCAGCGGTAAGTCATCCCGGAGTAGTATCCCCGATGCGCCATCTTCGTTTCCTGCTCGCCCTCGTTACCGGCGTCGCCGCCGACCCGAAGAAATGGAAGAACCCGTCGACCGTCGTGTTCACGTAGACACTGGTCGAAGATCCCGCGGTCTACGAAAACGTCTTCAAGCCGTTCACAACCCATCTGTCCGCCTGCCTGAACAAGAAAGTCGTGTTCTACCAGGTGCAGCCGAACGCGGCCGGGATCGAGGCGATGCGTTCGGGCTGGCCGCACGTCGGCGGCTTCTCGACCGGCTGGAACTGCTGGCCGGGGTCGCGCTGGTCGTCTACGTCATCTACGCATGCGCGCAGCTCGAGGTGTCGTGGGCGCGGGTGCAGACGGGGCCCGTCAACGCGATCAAGTTCATCGACCGGCTGTTTCCCCCCAGCTGGCGGTCGGCGTGATGCCGCAGGTGTTCTCGCGCTTCATCGCGTTCGCGACGTACCAGCTCGATTGATGTCGATCATCGCGGTGTTCAATCAAAAAGGCGGCGTGGGCAAGACCACGACCGCGCTCAATCTGCTGGCGGCGATCGCCCGGCGGGGGCAGCGGCCGCTCGGGATCGACCTCGATGCGCAGGCGCACCTGTCGCAGGTCTTCGGCGTGCACCCGAAACTCGCCGACGATTCCGTCTACAGCTTTTTCGTGCGCCAGCGGCCGCTCGAGGACATCGCGCGGATCACCCGCAGCGGCGTCGTGCTGTGCCCGGCGCACCTCGAGCTGGCGAAGCTCGACTCGCTGCTGGGCAAGAGCGTCAACGTCGTGACGCGACTGCGGCAGGCATTGCGCGGGCCGGAGGCGACGACCAGCCCGGTCGTCATCGACACCTGCCCGTTGTTCAACGTGCTGTCGCTCAACGCCGTCTTCGCCTGCGACCTGCTGCTCGTGCCGGTGTCCTGTGATTTCCTCGCGTTGCGCGGCGCGCGCGAAGTCGAGCGCGCGCTGAACGCGCTCGAGCCCGTATTCAAGCAGCGGCTGCCGCGCCGCTACGTGCTCACGCGCTACGACGCGCGGCGGCGGATGAGCGCGCAGGTCGTCGAACAGATGACGGAAGCGTTGCGCCCGGAGGAGATCTGCGCGACGCGAATCCGCGAAAGCGTGCGGCTGGCGGAAAGCCCGGCCGTCGAACTCGACGTTTTCCGGCATGCGCCGGGCAGCAGCGGCGCGGAGGATTACCAGGCGCTCGCCGACGAGCTAGTGGGTGCCGGGTTTCTTGGCTGAAGGCGCCGCCGAAACCGGCGCGAGCCCGGTCGAAGGCTCGCTGGCGCTCAGTCGCTCGATCACACTCGCGAGATCCAGCGCTCCGGGATGCCGGGCAACGGTCTGCGTGTGGCATTCGACCACCTGGCATTTCTGGTACATCTGCCGCAGCCGCCGTTCGGCATCGTCGCGCGACGGCGCCATGATGGAGATGTTGTCAACCCGCTGACCGCTGTGAGTCCTGATGTTGAAGCCGTAACGGACCATCGCTGTCGCTCCTCCAATGTCCCGATCTCCCGGGCGCCGGATCGCGTTGGTTGTCGCTTTGGAATCAGGACCTTCGACGCGGGGGTTGTTATGATAGATCGAGAAGCCGTCAAAAAGCCAGTGCCGGCAAAGGAATTTTCCCCCGTGGCGATTCCCGTGTTCCCACCGCCCGCGCCACCGGCCGAGTCCGCCGCCGGCGGTGTCGCTCAGGGGGAGGCCTCCGCCCTTCTGGACAGTCTGCGGCGAATGGGGATAGTGAACGCTAACCAACCGGCCCGCTTCATCGCGCTGGCCGGGGGCGTTTCGTCGGACATCTACCGCGTGGAGTTGGCGGAGCGGACGATCTGCGTCAAGCGTGCGCTGGCCAAGCTCAAGGTCGCCGCCGACTGGCGCGCGCCGGTCGAACGCAACCGGTGGGAAGTCGAGTGGATGCGCGTCGCCGCCGGCATCGTCCCGGCAGCCGTACCGACCGTTCTTGGTGAAGACCGCGCGGCCGGCTGTTTCGCCATGGCCTATCTCGCGCCCGACGACCACCCCGTGTGGAAGGCGCTGCTCGCCTTGGGCCGCATCGATCCGGCGACGGCCGCGCAGGTGGGCGAGACGCTGGGCCGGATCCACGCGGCGACCGCCGACCGGGCCGACATCGCGGCCCGCTTTCCGACCGACGCGATCTTCCACGCGATCCGTCTCGAACCCTACCTCGTCGCCACCGCACGCGCGCATCCCGATCTCGCCGCTCGCCTTGCCGCACTGGTCGGCGCGACGCAGGCAAACCACCGGGTTCTGGTCCATGGTGACTTCAGTCCGAAAAACATTCTCCTCGGGCCCGCGGGGCCGGTGATTCTGGACGCCGAATGCGCGTGGTACGGCGATCCCGCGTTCGACCTCGCCTTCGTGCTCAACCACCTGCTGCTCAAGGGCGCGTGGCACCCGGCGTGGCGCGCCCGCTACGGCGACGCCTTTGCGGCGCTGACCCGCGCCTACCTGCCCCATGTCGGATGGGAGGCGCCGGCGGCGCTCGAGACGCGCACCGCGCACCTGCTGCCGGCACTGATGCTGGCGCGCATCGACGGCAAGTCGCCGGTCGAGTACCTCACCACGCCGCGCGCAATGGATGAGGTGCGCGGATTTGCCCGTGCGCTGCTGCAGGATCCCACGGCGCGGCTCGACCGCATCGCCGCGCGCTGGATCGCGGCGGGCCGCGATCAGGGCTGAGTGATGATCCGCCCCCACGCTCACTTTGTGCGGCAAAGCCGCATCCCGCTGCGCGGGACCAGCCTTCGGCTGTCCTTCGGCCTTCGGCCTTGTGCTCGCTGCCCCCCAAGGGGGCGCTCAGTGCCCTTCGGGCGGCCGGGCGGGCACTGAGATGACGGCGACGATTGCCGGCGTCCGTGCGCGCCGCGTCTGGGATTCGCGAGGGCGACCCACCGTCGAAGCCGAAATCACGCTCGCCGACGGCAAGAGCGGCCGGGCGATCGCACCGGCAGGGGCCTCGCGGGGCACGCGCGAAGCAATCGACCTGCGCGACGGCGGCCCGCGCTTCGGCGGCCTGGACGTGCGGCAGGCGATCGCCAACGTCAACGGCCCCATCGCGAACGCTCTCCTCGGGCGCGATGCCGCCGACCAGGCCGGCATCGACGCCGCGCTCATCGCCCAGGACGGCACGTCCAACAAGGCACGGCTCGGCGGCAATGCCACCATCGCCGTGTCGCTCGCGGCCGCGCACGCGGCGGCGGCCGCAGAGGGCATGCCGCTGTGGCGCTACCTCGCCGGAACCGGCCCGATTTCGCTGCCGCAGCCGGAGATCCAGATCTTCGGCGGCGGCGCGCACGCCGGGCGGCGGATCGACGTACAGGACCTGATGGTCATCGCGACGGGCGCGGCGACGTTCGCCGACGCGCTAGCGATGACGGCGGAGGTGTATCGCGCGGCCGGCGAACTGATGCGTGACGCCGGCCGGCTGATGGGCGTCGCCGACGAAGGCGGCTGGTGGCCGGCGTTCGACAGCAACGAGGCGGCGCTGACGATGCTGGTCCGCGCGATCGAGCGCGCCGGCTACCGGCCCGGGGCCGAGGTCGCGATCTCGCTCGACATCGCCGCGTCGGAGTTCGGCCGCGCCGGCCGCTACCGGCTCGGGCTCGAGCGGCGCGAACTCGATCGCGACGGCCTGGCCGAGATGCTGCTAGCCTGGCTCGACCGCTACCCGATCGTGGCGATCGAAGACCCGTTCGGCGAGGACGATCGCGACGGTTGGATGGCATTCACCCGCGCCGCGGGTCCGCGCGTGCAGATCATCGGCGACGATTACCTCACCACCAATGCACTCGCCGTCGAACGCGCGGCCGCCGACGGTGCATGCAACGCGGCGCTGATCAAGCCGAATCAGGCGGGCACGCTCACCGAAACGCTTGCGGCGCTGCGCGCGGGCAAGGCGGCGGGATTCGGCACGATCGTATCGGCGCGTTCGGGCGAGACCGAGGATGTGTCGATCGTCCACCTCGCGGTCGGCTGGAACGCCGGAGCGCTCAAGGTCGGCTCGTTCGCGCGATCGGAACGGATGGCGAAATGGAACGAAGCGCTGCGCATCGAGGAAGCGCTCGGTGGCGCTGCGAGCTTCGCGCGGCCGCTGCCGTACGTCGCGTAATCGCGTGGTCGCGTAACCCGGGTTGCGAAGCGAAACCCGGGGATCGTCCTCCGACCGAACCCTCGCCCCGGGTTTCGCCCCGCTCACCCCGGGCTACGCGACCCGCCCAGCAGGAAGTCCGCAAGCTCCGCGAAACCTGCACCCGCCTCCTGCCGGGTCACCCAGGCCGGCAGCGTCGCGATGCGATCGGCGAATGCGCGGACGTTCGCGACGCCCACCGAATGGGGGAAGAACGCGAACATCGGCGCGTCGTTCGGCGAGTCGCCGGCGAAGACGAACCGTTCGCGCTCGGCGTCGAGGTCGATGGCAAAGGCTTCGGCGAGGAGCGTCCGCGTCATCGTGAGCTTGTCCCAGGCCCCGAACCAGCCGTTGACGTGAATCGAGCTGACCTTGGCCGTCAGGCCCTCGGCTTGCATCAACGCGACGATGCGGTCGACCGCCGCGCGCGGCAGCCGCGGCACATCCTCGCAGAAATCGATCGCGATGTCGGACTCGCGATAGCGCTGATCGGACGCGAGCGCGCAGCCCGGCACGGCCGCGACGATGCGGTCGGCGATCGCCGCGAGCCGCGCATGATTGGCGCGCCGCGCGGTGTCGTCGATGGCGAAACGCCGGCCGAGCGTGCGGGTGGCATCGTCGTGCCGCATGTAGAACGCGCCGTTCTCGCCGACGACCGCATCGACCGGCCACATCCGCGCGATGTGGTCGCACCATCCCGCCGGACGGCCGGTGATCGGGATCACGAGCTTCCCGGCGGCACGCAGCCGCTCGAGCGCGGCATAGGCGGCCGCAGTGAGGCGGCCGTGCGTCGTCAGCGTGTCGTCGATATCGGCGAGCACGCCGCGGATCGACCGGCGGACGGAATCCGGCATCTCGGCAAGGGGCCGCAATCGCGGCGCTACGGGGATTCCGCTCACGGCCTCGAAGCGGCGCCGGAAGCCGCGACCGCCCTGGCCACGAACGCCGCAACACGCTCGCGGTCCGCCTCGGGCATGGCGAGTCCGCACTTGGTCCGGCGCCACAGCACGTCGTCGCCGGTGCGCGCCCATTCCTCGCGCACCAGGTAGTCGATCTCGGCGGCCGTCAGCCCTTCGCCGAAATCCTCGCCGAGATCGGCGAGGGTCTTCGCCTCACGCAGGATCGCGGTGGCGAGCGCGCCATGCCGGTGGGCCAACCCGCGCAGCAGCGGGGCGGGCAGCGCCGGATAGCGCCGCCCGAGCTCGTCGATCCAGCCGGCGAGACCGGAGGGCGGAAGATCGCCGCCCGGCAGCGGCCGATTCAGCGTCCACGGCGGCCCCATCCGCGGGAAGTACGACCGCAGTTCCGACAGTGCATGCTCGGCGAGCCGGCGGTAGGTGGTCAGCTTGCCGCCGAAGATCGACAGCACCGGGGCGCCCGCCGGCCCACCCTCGCCGTTGGCGCCGGTGTCGATCCTGAACACGTAGTCGCGGGTGATCGCCGACGGGTCCGCGGCACCGTCGTCGTAGAGCGGCCGCACGCCGCTGAACGTCCACACGATATCCGCGGCGGTCAGCGGCCGCGCGAGATAGGTGTTGGCAAGTGCCAGCAGGTACTCGATCTCGTCCGGCGCGATGCGCGGCTCTTCGAACGCGTCGACCGGGACATCGGTCGTGCCGATCAGCGTATAGCGGTCCTGGTACGGGATCACGAACACGATCCGGTTATCGGCGTTCTGCAGGATGTAGGCGTGCGCCTCGGCGTGCACGCGCGGGACCACGATGTGGCTGCCCTTCACGTGCCGCACATTTTCGCGCGCCGGCGACCGGTTGATCATGTCGCGCACCTGCTTCACCCACGGGCCCGCCGCATTGATGATCGCCTTCGCGGTGACGTCGGCGGAAACGTCCGGCGGCCCGGACAGCGTGGCGCGCCAGTGATCGCCATCGCGCTTCGCCGCCGTGAGCTGCGTGCGCACGCGGACGTCGGCACCGAGCTCGCGCGCTGCCATCACGTTCTGCACCACCAGCCGGGCGTCATCGACGCGCGCGTCGGCGTAGACGAACCCCTTGCGAAAGCGAGGCTTCAGTCCGGCGCCCCATTTGCCCCCGCCGAGATCGACGCCGAACGAGCCGGGCAAGGCCTCGCGCGGGCCGAGGTGATCGTAGAGGAACAGCCCGAGGCGAATCATCCACGCCGGCCGCAGATGCGGCTCGTGCGGCAGCACGAACGCGAGGGGTTGCACGAGATGCGGAGCGCAGCGGAGCAGGACCTCGCGTTCGGCGAGCGATTCGCGGACGAGGCGGAACTCGTACTGTTCGAGATAGCGCAAGCCGCCGTGGATCAGCTTGGTGCTCCACTGCGACGTGGCCGCGGCGATGTCGCCCTGTTCGACCAGCAGCACACGGAGCCCGCGGCCGGCGGCATCGCGGGCGATCCCGGCGCCGTTGATGCCGGCGCCGATGATGACGAGGTCGTAGGTCGGGTCGCGGGGCGAGGACATGAGGAGATGAGCGGAAGGAGCGCCGAGTTTACCGCAGCGCCACCGGTTGTCAGTTGCGTTACCATCACGTTCGCTCAATCCTTGAGGACCGCCATGCAACTCGTTCCCGAAATCACCGCGCTCGTCCCCGACATGAAGGCGTGGCGCCATCACCTGCACGCCCATCCCGAGACCGCGTTCGAGGAGACCGCAACCAGCGCATTCGTCGCCGAGCGGCTCCGCGCGTTCGGTCTCGACGTGCACACCGGGCTCGCGAAAACCGGCGTGGTCGGCGTGCTGCGCTGCGGTGATGCCACGGACGGAAGTGCGAAAGCCATCGGCCTGCGCGCCGACCTCGACGCGCTGCACATCGAGGAGAAATCCGGCGTCGCGCACCATTCGCAGCATCCGGGCCGGATGCACGCCTGCGGGCACGACGGCCACACGACGATGCTGCTCGCCGCGGCCTCCGTGCTGGCGCGCAGGAAAAGCTTCAACGGCACGGTGCATTTCATCTTTCAGCCGGCGGAGGAAAACGAGGGCGGTGGCCGCGTCATGGTCGAAGAGGGCCTGTTCGAGCGCTTTCCGATGCGGGCGGTGTACGGGATGCACAACTGGCCGCGGCTGCCGGCCGGCCACTTCGCGATGCGCGAGGGGCCGCTGATGGGCGCCTTCGACATCTTCGAGATCGTCGGCACCGGCAAGGGGGCGCATGCCGCGATGCCGTACGACAGCAAGGACCCGATGCTGTTCGCGGCGCATGCGATCAACGCACTGCAGACCATCGTGTCGCGCAACCTGCATCCGCTGGACGCCGGCGTGGTCAGCGTCACGCAGGTGCACGCCGGCGACACGTGGAACGTCATTCCGCAGGAGGTGGTGCTGCGCGGCACGGTGCGCACGTTCAAGGCCGACGTGCAGGACCTGATCGAAGAGCGCCTGCGGGCGATCGTCGCGGGCGTCGCGGCGACGTTCGGCATGAGCGCTACGGTCCGCTACGAGCGGCGCTATCCCGCCACCGTCAACTCGGCGGAGGAAACCCGGCACGCGTTCGCCGCCGCCGCGGCGGTCGTCGGCGCGGCGCAGGTGGATGCGAACCCGACGCCGGAGATGACGAGCGAGGACTTCGCGTTCATGCTGCAGGAAAAGGCCGGCTGCTACGTCTGGCTCGGCGCGGGCCATGGCCCGGGGACCCCGGGCCTGCACAATCCGCACTACGACTTCAACGACGAGGCGCTGGCGATCGGCGCCAGCTACTGGGTGACGCTCGCCGAGCAGCAGCTCGCCGCGTGACAAAAAAGGGGCCAGGCTCGAATTTCCGCCAGTTTGCCGCCAGCACTAACGCTGGCGACGACGCAGCGGAAATTCGAGCCTGGCCCCTTTTTATTAGGCGCGGTGGCGCGTCTTGCGGATCGCTTCGAGCTGCGCCATGGCGATGGCCAGCTCGGCCTCGGCGGTCGCGATCGATTCCTTCGATGACTTGTCGAGCAGCGCTTCCTCGGCCGCCTTCTTGGCCTCCAGCGCCTTGACCTCGTCCAGGTCCTTCGCGCGGATCGCGGTGTCGGCGAGCACCGTGACGCGCTGCGGCTGCACCTCGAGG
>Ga0315278_10004568_pt1 | contig 12501 bp, 10 predicted proteins | sample YL17G06_0_MG_FD_203880 | JGI IMG/M metagenome (GOLD analysis project Ga0315278, IMG submission 203880) | Sediment microbial communities from Yellowstone Lake, YNP, Wyoming, USA - YL17G06_0 | ecosystem: Environmental > Aquatic > Freshwater > Lake > Sediment | place: USA: Wyoming | collected...
GGCTTGATCTCTTGCTGCGGATATGTATTCTTTCATATGATTGATATCTACATAATACATACCGGGCATATTTGTCGGATGAGCCCCGTAAGGGATCTCCACAACGGCATCAACGTAAAAGCAGGGGATCAAAGTCCGGTCAGGCGATAGCCTGATCTCTTCTGTATCAATGATCCTCTCTGTAGTGATGATCAATCTCTTTGCCGATTTGGATTTCCCCAGGTCCTCGTTCAAGGCACCCTCGATCTGGGAATTTCCGTAGATATCGCATCGGTGGACATGAATGATACACACATCTGCATAGATAGCAGGAACCAATATCACCTCTTCACCGGTGAAGGGGCATCGAATCTTTTTGGCTGCACTGTGCTTGAATCCATCTGCCCCCATCATATTCCTGATAGGTAGAAAAGGGATACCCATGGCAGCCGCTTTATGTCTGAAGGCCATACTGGCATTATCATATTCGGAAATGCCCATCTCTCCACTTGTTATCATCCTCTCGGCGCGCTTTCGGGTGACATAAGGAATACCAAAAATCTCCATCCCTGTAATGTAACCACAGTCGATATTCTTAACACATCCCGCGTCCAACAACAGATTGAAATCATAGGTTCGGGTCCCGGCGGCAAGATTTAAGTTCTTCTTCTTTTGACGAATGATCTCGTGAACGGCAACCATCGAGAGCCGGATGAAGCTGACCCCTCCCATCGTGAGGTAATCCCCATCATGAACGAATTGTCCGATGGCTGTTTTAATATCCATCCTTTTATCCCGCCAGGCGTTCTTGACTTTCTCTCTCATATGTTCTCGAAATTCATTGGGTGTGATCTTGGAGAATATCTTACCAGATCCTTCCTCCAGTATCTCGATTACCTTCTTTGCCATTGATAATCACCTCAAGATTTTTGAAATCTATAAACCATGAATGATTGATTTGTCAATCCTTATTAGATAAATTTGCGACGGGCTTGTCAAGAAACATGATTACCTGTGATAAAAGATGAAGTTGAAATGGGAGGCGTTAATCGTTCTAAAGAGGGTGCTGATTCATGGAGTCGAAGATAAGAATTAAACCATCAAATATTTCTTTCTAACCTCTTCGTTCTTCCTCAAATCCTCGATCGTTCCTTGAAAGCGGATCATTCCTTTATCCATCACATAGGCCCGGTCGCTTAAAGCCGTGGCCAGACCCACATTATGTTCGCAGATGAGCATGGTGGTGCCCAATTTCTTGATCTCTCCCAGTTGTTCTTTCATGGCTTGAATGACCAACGGGGCCAGTCCTTCACCGGGCTCGTCCAGAAGGAGGAGTTGAGGATTGGTCATTAAGGTTCGGGCGATGGTGAGCATCTGTTGCTCTCCACCGCTGAGCTGGGTCCCCATGTGAGTATCCAACTCTCTTAACTTTGGGAAGAAGGAATAAATTCGTTCCAGATTCCAGATGGCTCCTTCCTTTTCTCGGCGAGCGACAAGGATATTTTGTCGGACAGTTAAATCTGGGAAGATCCGACGGTCGTCCGGGATAAAACCAATGCCTAATTTTGCAATATGATATGGAGGTTTTCGAACGATTCCTTGACCATTAAACTTGATATTTCCCGAGCGTGGCGGGGTTAGGCCAATAATACTTCGTAAGGTCGTAGTTTTACCAGCTCCGTTCCTTCCCAGGAGACAAACAGCTTCCCCTTCTTTTACCTCGAAAGAGATCCCGAAAAGTATGTGACTGGTTCCATAATAGGTATGGATATCTTTGACCTCAAGAATCATTTCACACCACCCAAGTAGATTTTTTGGACCTCCTCACTTGCCCGAACCTCTTCGGGCATTCCATCTGCGATCAATGTGCCTTGATGGAGTACAGAGATTCTTTTGGCAATTCCAAACACGACGCTCATGTCATGCTCAGTGAAAAGGATCGTAATTCCCCTTTCTTCGGATAATTTTTTGACGAGAACCATAGTGGTCTCAGTCTCTTCAGGAGACATCCCACAGGTTGGTTCATCTAAGAGCAGGAGTTCGGGTTCAGTTCCCAAGGTAATGGCCAGTTCCAATCGCTTCTTATCCCCATGGGAGATGGAATCTCCTAATGTATTTGCCTGATCTGGCAGTCCCACATCCTCCAAGATACGCCAGACCTCTTCTTTAAAAAATTTTTTTGCAGACGAAAAAGGATTGGTAGTAACCCCTCGATGAGATAGTAACCCCATTAATACGCTCTCATAAACGCTAAATTTAGGGTAGATGCTGGTTCTCTGAAAGGATCGAGTAATACCAATTTTACATCTCTTATAAGAGGAAAGTCCTGTGATATCTTCTCCCTTGAATACCACTTTCCCAGAATCAGCGGGATGATATCCTGTAATTAAATTGAAATAAGTGCTTTTCCCTGCACCATTCGGGCCGATGATGGCATGGACATCTCCCTTGAAGATTTCGAGAGTCACCTCGTTAACGGCCCTGAGTTTTCCAAATTCTTTTGTTATTCCTTGAGTCTGAAGAAACATATCATTTTTTCGTTAATTGGTTGAGTCTTTCTCTTCGCTCTTTTAACTTTTCTTGTGCGAAGCCGAGGACTCCACCAGGGAGAAGAAAGATAATGATCAAGATCAACGTCCCCATAATCACCGGCCAAAAATGAGTGAATCCAAGGATATAGGCATGGAAGAATGTCATGATGAACATTCCCAGAACTGGTCCGAAGAAGGTTGAAGGACCACCCAAGATCGCTGCCATGACAGGCTCTCCAGATTTCACCCAAAATAGATAAGAAGGGGCGACAGATCGATAGAAGGGTACCCAGATTGCCCCAGCCAGCCCAGCAAAAGCTGCCGCAATGACAAAGGTGATGAGCTGGTATCTCGCGATATTGATGCCCAAAAACTCTGTTCTTTCAGGATTTTCACGCATCGCCTTGAGTGTTTGGCCAAAAGGTGAGTTCACAATTCGCCAAAGGACAAATGTTGAAGCAATGAAAATAATGAGGATGAGATAATAATAGGCCGTTGACGGTTTTAAGAAGTCGGGTGGAAAGACCCCTTGGATTCCATCATCTCCTCCCGTAAACTTATGCCACTTAAAGATGACGACAAAGATGAGTTGGCCGAAGGCGAGCGTCAGGATGGCAAAGTAGATTCCCCGCAGGCGAACGCAAAAATATCCGACGATCAGGGCGACCAAAGCGGCGAGGGGAGGACCGGCTATCAAGCTGAGCCAAAAATTGAATTGGGCTTTTGTTATCAACATAGCAACCGCATATCCACCCAACCCAAAAAATGCGGCCTGGCCGAATGAGAGCTGGCCCATGTAGCCGAAGAGCAAATTGAAACTTAAGGCAAACAGGCTCATAACCAGAGCTTCACACAGCACAGTAAGATAAAATTCCGTCACAAACAGGGGGGCGATGAAAGAGGCGATGAGGAGGAGAATCAACCACCAACCTTTTTTAAGCATCGACTCTTTTTGTTCCGTCTGTTTTATTGCCATTTTTTAACCTTAACCTCAGCTTTAACCTATGTTTGCAGCCCTATCTTTCCGGTCTTCCGAATATTCCCCACGGACGAATGATCAGAATCACTGCCATGACCATAAAGATAAAGCCCAAGGCCCATTGGGGCTTGTACATGATACCAAAGGAGTAGACTTGGCCAACAATAAAAGACCCGAGAAGTGTTCCTGGGAGGCTTCCCATCCCGCCGATGACGACCACGGCAAAACATTCTATGATGATATCAATATCCATCCCCAGCCCGATCGATCCAAAGGGTGCTGACACACCTCCGCTCAATCCAGCGATCAAAGATCCCAGAACAAATATCCATGTAAACAGCCACGGGATCGGTATGCCTAAAGCAGAGACCATCTCCCGATCGTGGGCTGCTGCACGGATGATATCACCAAGACGTGTTCTGTAGACTAACCACCAGAGAAAGACGACAAGGCCTAAACCTAATAAAATGACAAAGAAATTATATGAGGGAAAAGGAAATCCAAAGAGGGAAACAGCTCCAGCGAAGGGTGGAGGCCTTTGGATGGAGTAGAAATCTCCTTTCCAGAGCCATTTGACTAAATCGGTAATGATCAAGATGATTGCATAGGTCGCTAAAAGTTGCTCCGGCCATCCTCTGGCATAGAGGCGTCTTAATAAAAAGACTTCTATGAAGATACCTATTGCCCCCATAACCAGAGCGGCAAGGATTGTTGCGATATAAAATCCAAGGATGGGCATCAAGAGGAATTTCCAGACGGAGTAGGCAATAAAGGCTCCCAGCATGTAAAACGAGCCGTGAGCAAAGTTGAGAATTCTCAGGACGCCGAAAGTGAGGGAAAGGCCCGAGGCGACCAGAAAGAGCATAGCGCCCCGGGCGATTCCACTCATGAATTGGTTGAAAAGGACGTCAAACGACATACGCTGATACCCCAAGTTCAAATGTCAAAATCCCAATACCAAATGAATGTCAAAGTCCAAAATCTAAAAACTTTTTCAATTTAAGCATTTGGATTTCATTTGACATTTGAGCTTTGACATTTGGCATTGCTTTACCTAACTACTCCTGTCTTCTTCCAAACCTCTCGCACACTTTGTTCAGACCGCCACACCTGGTCTCCTGGCACTCGAGAGATATCCTTCCAGACTTTGAAAGGATAAGCCGGGTCTGTAGTAATGATTCCTTGATAGCAAGGGACGCTCCCCATATGGTCCAAGGGCCGAATGAAAAAATTCCCTCTCAGGCTGTCAAGGGATAAGCCCTCCATGGCCTTAATAACTTTTTCCGTATCAGTTGATTTGGCTTTCTCAATGGCTGCTTTTAACAGGTAAACCGCATCATAATTCTGGACTGCCCATGAATCAGGCCAGGTCCCATTTATGGTTCTATATTTTTTAACAAACTCATTCATTTTTGGATTCGGATCCATGAAGAAACATCCCCTCCCAAATCCCATCACGCCATCAGGCGCATCGGCTCCTAAACCGATGAGGGCGGGAAGGTCATAGAGGGCGATGAATTGGGTTTTTTCAAAGAAGCCGTAAGGTGCTGCCTGTTTGGTAAATGCCACCACATCGCTACCGAAAAGACAACTGTGGACGGCATCGGGTTTCTTGGCCATAATGGCTGTGATGAAAGCTGTGAAATCTTTTTCTCCAAGCTTTGGCCAGGCCTCGTAAAGGATTTCTGCGTCAGGTACTAATCTCTTGATCTCCTCCACAAAGGCGGCCTGTTCACGGCGACCATATTCATAATCGGGTTCGATGGTACAGAACTTCTTTGCATTGGGATATTTCTTGTTTAAGTATCGAGTCGCAGCAACAGCTTCCATATAGGTATTTGGCACAATCTGAAAGATATAAGGGGTGAATTTGTCAACGGTCTGGCCTTCTGTATTGGCAATCGTTGAAACCCTCAAAATTTTACTCTCCGAGTGGACAACCTGAATGGCCAAAGCAAGTCCGCTGCTGCAAGGCCCCTGAAGAAAGTTAACCTTCTCCCTAAGGATCAAATCTTTTGCTTCTCTTGCAGCGACATCCACCTTTCCTTCTGTATCCCGAACGAGCACTTCCAGTTTTTTGCCCAGAAAACCTCCTTTGGCATTAATCTCCTCCTGGGCGATTCTCATACCTCTGATCCCTGAATCAGACAACGTGTAGCAGGGTCCAACGAAGTCGAAGATGGCCCCCAATTTAATTGGTTCTTTTGAGGCAGGTGCGGTTTTGGCTGGGGGTTTAGCCTGGGCCATTACCATCGAAACTGATATGATGCTAAAGACAAAAACTAAAACCGCTAAAATCGCAAACTTTCTCATGTACTTTCTCCTTTCTTTTTTCAAAATGTTGGTAAAGAAATTAACTCTCACCTCCTTTTAGACAGTATTCAAATATAATGAAAAGAAAAAGATGTCAATAAGAAATTAACCGTAAATTTCTGGATGGGCTTGGACCTCCTTAACGAAATCCCTCACCGTGTCATCAAGCAAGAATTTAGTTTTCCAACCCCACTCCTGCTGAGCCCTGCTTTCATCGATATTTCTGGGCCAACTCCGGACAATTTGATCCAATTCCGCGTCGGGTGTGAACTTAATATCTGCTTTGGGAAGCACCTTTTTTACTGAATCCGCAATCTGTCTTGCCGTAGCAATAAAGCCCCCAACACAATAGACCCTTCTTTTAAGTTTAGCGTTATCCACTTCGTATAAGCGGATAAGACAATCCACTGTATCCTTGATATAAATCAGGGCGATGTGGGTGTCTTCATTGACGAAGACCTTATAGGGGTTTCCCAAGGCGGGTTCTGAAATCATGAGGGTGCTGTAAGCAGAGGCTCCTCCGGATCCCCTTCCTGGTCCAATCACAGACGGTAATCGAACCCCTCTGAAATCGACACCAAATTTTCTGCAGTAGTATTCCCCCAATCTTTCTGAGAAGACTTTTGTGACACCGTACATGGAGATGGGCATCTGAATCGTGTCTTCATTGACTGTATCAGGGATGCCAAGACCAAAGGTAGCAATCGTGCTGAGGTAGACGACTTGTTTAATATTAAATAGCCTTGCCGCTTCAAGGATGTTAAATGTCCCCCCGGCATTGACCTGATAGGCGGTGATAGGTTTTTCCTCAGCAGACGCAGAAAGGAGGGCTCCTGTGTGATAGATGCCGTCTATTTTGTATTGTTTGACGACTTCCAAAACTTCTGCCCATGAGGAGAGGTCACCCTGAACAATCTTTACCTTATCCTTAATGTCATGAAGAAGTGGCGAGGAACGAACAATATCGAAGAGGACGACATCTTCTCCTTTCTGCAATAGAGCGTGAGCAAGATAAACACCTATAAAACCCATTCCGCCAGTAATCAGTTTTGCCATCGCTTACTCCTTTAAAAAGATTCGGTTCATTTAAAGAATAGTATTTTCTTTTTTGTGCACCTGTTGATTTGTCTTATCTATGATGATCTCGTAAAAAGTCGTCTCACCGGTGAAAACCGGTGTTCAGTATTCTGATAACTACCTAAGATCACTGGATTCCGGCTTTCGCCGGAATGACGATCATTAGCCCTTTTCGACTTTTTACGAATTCATCATCTATAACAAAACCAAAATTAAGTCAATACTTATTTTGGATCCTCTAAGGTTTAAAAGCCAGAATAGCTTTCATATCTGCCCCTTCCCCTTTTTTGATAAATTCGGCCTTGAGGGGAGTTCCAACTTTAATCTGCTCAGGTTTTTTAGAGTCCACTCCGACAATGCGAGAAACAACTTTCACCCCCTCATCCAGTTCAACCACTCCAACAGTATAAGGATTACTTCGGCCAAATCCTTCTTTAGCCATATAAGGTGGGGCCACTACGATGCTAGTGAAAGCCATTAACTTACCAATACCTTTAAACTGAACCCACTCCATTTCACTTCCAAAACAAGAGACGCATATTTGACGGGGAGGGAGGGCGAGTGCCCCGCATTTCTTACATTTCGAGCCCATGATTTTCTCTTCATTGAGAGACTGTTCATAGGATGTATCATTAAATGGTTTTTGGTTCATTGCCTTACCTCCGCTCCAGAATGATAAATGTGGAGGTTCCACCAGTGCCCCCAAGGTTTTGGGCAGCCCCTATTCTTAAGTTTGGGTTGGGAACTTGTCTTTTTCCAGCTTTCCTTCGGAGTTGCACCCACACCTCATAGAGCTGGGCGACGCCAGTGGCTCCTACAGGATGGCCTTTGGTCTTAAGTCCTCCTGAAGTATTGATGGGTATTGGGCCATCGAGTCGTGTCAGACCTTCGGACACGGCTTTATACCCTTCTCCGGGTTTGAAAAATCCGAGATCCTCGATGTGGACAATCTCGGCGATGGAGAAGCAATCATGGACCTCCGAGAATTGAATATCTTTGGGCGTTAGGCCAGCCATCTCATATGCCTCCTTGGCTGCAGCCCGGGTAGCTTCATAAGTCGTCAGGTCTTTTTTCGCATGAAGGCTGTAGCCACTCCCCTGTCCCATACCAGCTAAGTAGATTGGATCATCCGTAAAGTTTTTTGCAATCTCCTCTGCCACGAGAAGCATACAGGAAGCTCCATCGCTGATAGGACAGCAATCAAAAAGATGCATGGGCCATGCGACTGGAGGATTTGCAACAGGGTCCCGTAGGAATTCCTTTTCATCTTTCCATTCTGGCAGAGGCTCTCCCTTCTTCAGGGAACGTTCGATCCGAGCATTCATAAAATCCCGTATGCTCATTTGAAACTGAGCCTTCGGATTCAGAGGAGCATTGTTGTGACTTTTGATGGTTACATTAAAAAGGGCTTCTCTGTCAGCGCCATATTTAGCAAAATAGGCGGTTGCCATGGTTCCAAAGACTCCGGGGAATGTAAATCCAGCAGCCACTTCATAAGGACTGGAAGCCATAGCTAAACCTTCGGCAACTTCTTCAGTAGTCTTTTTAGACATCTGTTCAAAGCCACCCACTAGAACGATGTCATAGAGCCCTGAAGCAATAGCCAACACCCCTTCGCGAAAGGCGAGGGCGCTCGAAGCACAGGCAGCCTCTGTCCGGGTCACTGGTTTGGGGACCTGCCCCAGTAAGTCGGAGATGATCGGTCCCCAGTGCGCCTGATTTACAAAAAAATCATTGCTGTAATTTCCGATGTAAATAGCATCAATGTCCTTAGGATCGAACCCTTTATCGACAGACCCGACCATTTCGACAAACGCGTCAGCGAAGAAGTCTTTGCAGTTTCGGTCTTTGAACAGACCTAACTTTGTCAAACCTCCGCCGACAACGGCTACCCCTCTTGAAAGTTTTCTTTTCCGCGGCATTCTATGGCCACCCCTTTCCTCATCTCACCCTTCTGGCTTCACCCACCCAGTATTTCTCACGAAGTTCCCTCTTGAGGACTTTTCCATAAGGATTTTTGGGTATCTCATTAATGAATTCCACAGACTTTGGCTTTTTATAACTTGCCAGATGATCTTTGCAAAAGTTAATAATTTCTTCTTGTGTGACTTTTTGGCCTGGCTTTAGAGCTACAATGGCTTTAACCGCTTCGCCCCAGGTTTGATCTGGGACTCCGATAACGGTTGCTTCATGGACTGCTGGATGCTTAAGGATGATATCTTCAATTTCTCTCGAATAAATATTCTCTCCGCCACTGATGATCATATCCTTAGCTCGATCAAGAATATAGACATAACCTTTTTCGTCCATAATCCCGAGATCACCTGTATGTACCCATCCTCCTCGCAAGGTCTCGGCTGTCGCCTTAGGATTTCTCCAGTAGCCCTTCATCATCACTTCTCCTCGAACAACAATCTCTCCCATCTTTCCAGGCGGAAGTTCATGATCATTCTCATCAAATATCTTAACTTCCACATCTGTACGGGGAATTCCAGCTGAGGTGAGGCGCTTCATCTGGTCTTCCGTCCCCTCCAAAAGATGTTCTTCCTTGCGTAAATAGGAGATGGTCATAGGAGATTCGGCTTGGCCAAAGAGCTGAACAAATACTTGTCCCATCTTCTTGACTGCTTCCTTGAGGTCTTCCATATAGATAGGGGCTCCACCGTAATTGATACATTTTATTGAACTGAGATCATATTTATTAATTTCGGGGGAAGTAACGAGTCGCTTGATCATGGCTGGAGCCATAAACATGTTTGTTACTTTTCTTCTCTGAATCGTTTCGAAAACTGCCTTAGGATCGAAGGTTTTTACATGCAGAATAACATTGGCCGCTCCCTTGGCTACATTAGGTATTCCATAAAGGCCGCTTCCGTGGCTTATAGGTGCGGCATGAAGAATCACATCATCCGGACCAAGGGGAGTTATATCAGCAAAAAAGTTCATTGTCATCATCATTAGGACGTGATGGGTGAGCATCGCTCCCTTTGGCTGCCCCGTGGTTCCAGAAGTGTAGAAAAGCCATGCCAAGTCGTCTCGTTCGACATCTACATCAATAAAGTTTGGAGATTGTCCTTCGAGTAGTTTCTCAGAACGGAGCATGCCTTCTAAGGGCTCAGAAACGCAGATGTAATGCTTGACCCTTGGCATCTCATTTTTGAGAGCATAGAGGGAATCTCTGAAGTCATCTCCTAAAACCACTGCAACCGCTTCCGAGTTATCGATGATGAAACTACACTCTTTTGGATGGAGCCGAAAATTGATAGGAACGGTACCAATCCCAGCTTTGAAACAGGCAAAAAGGGTTTCAATAAATTCCGGGCAGTTATGTAAGAGGATGACTACATTCTCTCCTTTTTTAATCCCTAAACTCGTGAGACCATTGGCCAACTTATTGATCCGTTCATTTGCCTGTTGATAGGTGAGTTCATAATCCCCATAAGCGATTGCCAATTTTTCAGGGAAGGTTCGAGCGCTCTTCGTAAAAAAAGTTCCGACATTCATAGAGACCTCCTCTTCATGATGTTATCATAAGGCCAATCCGCTCTCTTGCGTAGAAGTCGGAGACATACAAGTCTTTAAGTTAAATGCTTCATCCCAAGAAATTTAATCTCTCACTGATGTTAGGGCCTACGCCTCGTCCGGGACTGCGCCCGGAAGAAGTGGCCCCTTCGGGGCAGTCTTCAAATAACCCTTATTAACCTCCCCCTTTGGTAAAGGGGGATTGAGGGGGATTTCCCTGATCTTAAATCCCCCCTCGCCCCCCTTTTCTAAAGGGGGGATAACGGAATTAAAGACAAATCGACAATTTTTTGTCGATATCGATTCACTAAGCGCCTATGCAAATTTACAAGTAATTCCGCCGTCGACGACGATTTGGGCACCGGTGATATATTTGGCCTCATTCGAGGCGAGAAAGAGGGCAGCGTGAGCAACGTCCCACGCATCGCCCATCTTTCCCGTAGGGCACTGGTTGTTCCTAATTTCGAACATTTTCTCCACATCACCCCCTGCATAGACTTGTTTAAGTGGCTCCACGAACATCGGGGTGTGCATTAGGCCTGGCAGAATTGTGTTTGCGCGGATATTTTTTGCTGCGTATTGGAGCGCAATGCTCTGTGTGAACCCAAGAATACCTGCCTTCGTTGTGTAATAGGTAATGTAAGGTATTCCTGTATAGCGAATCGCAGCTATGGAAGATATGTTGATGATAACGCCACTGCCCTGTTTCTCCATATGGGGTAACACATATTTACATGTCAGAAACATGCTTTTTAGGTTGATCGCCATCACCCGATCCCAGGTCTCTTCGCTTGTCTCTACGGGGCCGCCCGGCACAACGATTCCGACATTGTTGTGAAGAATATCGATGCGGCCATAAGTTTCAATGCATCGATCGACCACAGATTTGACCTCGTCGGACTTAGAAACATCCATCCTCTGAACGGTGCAAACCCCGCCTTCCTGGTCAATGATTGCCTTTGTTTCTTCGGCCGCCTTAAGATTAATGTCCACCCCATAAATCTTCGCTCCCTCGCGCGCAAATAATACTGAGGTCGCTTTACCATTCCCCCATCCTGGTCCAACAGATCCGGCTCCTGTAACAATCGCTACCATATTCTTCAATCGCTCTCCCATTTTCCGTACCTCCGGTGTGTAAGTTATTCTGCAAGACAAGTGCCAATACTTTTAAATGATAGTGTTTATGAAATACATTGATTTTTGAAGGATTTTTCTAAGATAAGAAGATTAGAAAATTTTAGAAATCTGACAAAGGCCGTTATTGTTTTGCAATATTGCAAACTTTTTGCAAACTTGCAATTACTTGCGGGGCATGGAAATGATGGATAGCTATCAGAAATGGGATCATTTCAAGATTTCGTATTGCTTAATTTTGCGATAAAGGGTGGCAGGATGAATTTTTGCATGAAGAGAGGCCTTATTCAAATTTTTAGGGAATCTTTTCAAAAGGTTCTCCACATATTTCTTTTCGAACAGTTCCTTGGCCTTATCAAAAGAATATTCCATGAAATCATATTCCTCTTCGGATTGAAAAATGGTGATGTGTTCAATCACATCCTTATCGACAATGGACTCCCCGCTATGAAGGGCTACAATCCTTTCGATAACATTTTGAAGTTCTCTCACATTTCCTGGCCATTCATGATTGATCAGGATTTGCAAGGCCTTGGGATGTATTACCTTTTTATCCTTACCCATCGATGAACAATACTTTTCTATAAAGTAGTCTGTTAGAAGAGGAATATCCTCTTTTCTCTCTTTCAACGTGGGTAAGTCTATTTTGATCACATTGATTCTATAAAAAAGATCTTTTCTAAAATGTTTCTTGACGACTTCTTCTTTTAAATCTTTATTGGTGGCGATCACCATCCTGACATCAACTGGATAAGACTTTGTCCCACCCACTCGAATGACTTCTTTCTCTTGGAGGGTACGGAGCAGCCTGACTTGTAGAGATGGGCTGGCTTCTCCAATTTCATCGAGGAATAAGGTTCCTCCATCAGCTTCTTCAAAATATCCTTTCGTCGTTTTAATTGCCCCTGTGAAGGCACCTCTTTCATAACCGAATAAGGTGGTTTCAAGGAGATTTTCAGGGAGTGC
>Ga0315278_10004571_pt1 | contig 12499 bp, 11 predicted proteins | sample YL17G06_0_MG_FD_203880 | JGI IMG/M metagenome (GOLD analysis project Ga0315278, IMG submission 203880) | Sediment microbial communities from Yellowstone Lake, YNP, Wyoming, USA - YL17G06_0 | ecosystem: Environmental > Aquatic > Freshwater > Lake > Sediment | place: USA: Wyoming | collected...
CGGGCACGGTCAGCACCACGCTCATCTCGCTGTCGAAGTGGTCGCTGCGGCCGCCGGGGAACTCAGCGGCGCGCGTCCACGTCGGGATCCAGAGCAATGCGGCGCCGGCCACTGCGAGGAATCGATTGCTTTGCATGCTCGTCCCTCCCGCGCGGATTCCATCCTACACGAGACCGGGGCAAGAGGAGCAGACAAAACGACACGACCGCCAATCAAGGGCCCCGTGGGAATCCGCCGCCGCGGAACAAAACACGTGGGGCGGATCGCACCTTCCGATTGGCCCCGCACTGCGGGGCCAATCGGATCACGATCCCTGCGCTGCTGCTACTTCGGCGTGTCGTCCACCATCAGGCTTCGGTCCACGACGGTGCGAATGCCGCTCGCGTCGATGTCGTGCAACAGATTGCTCGCTTCGGCGTCGGCGGTGAGCTTGCCCTGCGCATCCGCCATCGCGGCGAGGTTCGGGTACTCGGTCGCGATGTAGATCAGGTCCGTGCTCTCGCCCGCGAAAGTCGCCCGCCAGACGCGGGCCGACGGCAGGCCCAGGCGCTTCGTGATGCCTTGCAGGGTCTTGATCTTGCCGAGGTACACCTGCCGGTCTCCGGTTACCTTGACACTGATCACCTGAAGGACCGCCGGCGCGTCGGCAGCGAGGGCGGTCACGGAAACCAGCGTCGAGGCGAACAGCACCGCGAGCAGGAACGAACCGAGTCTCTGGATCCTCATGGGACCTCCTTGATTGAAGTAGGGAAAGCGCCCCCCTGCCACAGACAAGGCGCGACGCGATCGCACTAGGCGCCCGTAGCACCGACGTGTCAAGCAAGAACGAGCCGTGAGAGGAATCTGATGCCGAACACACTCATCGACCTCCAAGTCGCCGCGCGTCTGGGTTTGCGCGAGGCGCGTCGCCGGCTGCGCGGCGAGCGCGAACCGGCCCCGGATCTCGCGCGCTTTCGCGAGACGCTGGACCGCGCGCTCGCAGCGATCCCCGAAGGCCTCGTCGCCGAGCACGCGTGGATCCAGCTTCCTGCGAGCGAACCGCCCTGGCGCGACAGCGGGATCGCGCTGCGCACGGACGAGGAGGTGAGCTACTTCGCCGCCGGCCGCGTGACGGTCTCCGCGGCGCTCGACATCTGGGTGACGCCGAAGACGCAGCTCTGGGCGCGCATCGGAGAACAGGGACCGATCCGCTCGTCGAGCCGCGACTCGAACACGCTGCGCGCGCAGCACGACGGGCGTCTCTTCTTCGGCAACTACTTTCCCAATGATTGGAAGGACGCGAGCGGTGCGCGGCTCAACCACGACGCGGTGTATGCAGGGATGGCGGGCGAGATCTGGATCCTGGCGGTGCGCTGGCGCGGACGCGCGGAAGACGGACTCGCCGCGCTCGCGGCGGCTGGCGACCCGCTCGGCATCGTCGCCAGCGAACGAGAACGCCTCGCGCTCGGCGACCCGGCCCCGGCCGGCTGGCACTACCTCTGGCATCTCGGCGACGCCGAAATCTTTCGCGCGGGCCAGGGCCCGAGCGGCGAGCGCACGCTCGCGTGTGAGGTGGTCGGCGACGTCGGCATCCTGCAGCGCGACGCCGCGTTCGCATTGCGCCCCGACACGGAAATCGGTTGGCGGTGGCGAGTCGACGCACTTCCGGGTCTGGTCCGCGAAGACAGCATCCCCAGCCACGACTATCTGAGCCTCGCGGTCGAGTTCGCGAACGGCCTCGACCTCACCTACTACTGGAGCAAAGAGCTGCCAGTCGACGCGGCCTATTGGTGCCCGCTCCCGAACTGGAAGCACCGCGAATTCCACATCGTGATCCGCTCCGGGAGCGAAGGGCTCGGCGCCTGGCACGCGGAGCGCCGCAACCTGCACGCCGACGCGCTGCGCTACTTCGGCGCGCATCCAGGCGACGTGGTCCGCGTCTGGCTGATCGCGTCGAGCGTGTTCAAACGCCAGCGCGGAAGCTTCTCCGTCGCGGACATCCGACTCCGCGGCAGCGCAGAACAGCAGATCGTGCTCTGAGGCGCGGGGCTCGGCGTTTGGGGTGAGCGAGGGGGCTTGAAGCCCCGACCTCCGAGTCCACAAGGCGGACGCAAGACCGAGAAAGTCTCGAGACCTCCCAGCCAAGGATTTCCGGCCCCATCCGATCGCAGCGATGAGATCGCGCCGCGATCGAGATGGGTTTCTCGCTCGCGCGGGCCTACGCGTGGGCGTTTCAAGGAGCGGAGCGTAGGAAGAACCAGAGGGAATTCCCGGGTCGAAAGCGAGCGTCATGACGAGCCCCACCTGGGCGCGAGTCAACGGAAGAGGTCTTGCCCTGCACCCACCCCGGCGACTCCTTCCTGCTGGAGCTCTCGGGGCCAGCGCAAGCCGCAGCGACCGTGGTGAGCGCGAAGCGGCTAGCGTCCCCGCGCACGACTCGATGCGACGCGTCGGGCGTCACGCTCAGGTGTCTTGGAGCACTTCAATGCCGAAATCCCACCACGTCTATCTGATCCCGGGCTTCTTCGGCTTCGCCAATCTCGGCCAGATCACGTACTTCGGTCACGTCCGGCGCGTGCTCGCGGAGCGGCTCACGGAGCACGGCATCAACGCGCGTGTCCACGTTGTGCGTACGCATCCGACCGCGTCGCTGCCGCGCCGTGCGGCGCGCCTGGTCGAGACGATCGCCGCCACGGCATCCGGGCGCGACGCTCCGATCCACCTGATCGGCCACTCGACGGGCGGCCTGGACGCGCGGCTGGCCGTGTCGCCCGGCGTCGTCCTCCCCACACACGTCGGCGTCGAGCGCATCGCCGCGCGCGTGAGCAGCGTGGTGGCGGTCGCGACGCCGCACCGCGGCGCGCCGATCGCATCGTTCTTCGCGACGCTCCGCGGCCAGCGACTGCTCCAGCTGCTGTCGCTCGGCACCATGCACGTGCTCCACTTCGGCCGCGTGCCGTTGATGCCGCTGCTGCGCCTCGCGGGCGCGCTCATGCGCGTCGACGACGTCGTCGCGACCACGAGCCTGGTCGACGAGCTGTTCGCGCGCCTGCTCAAGGAGTTCAGCGTGGGACGCCGGCGGGCGGTGCAGGCGTTGCTACGCGAGGTCGTGCTGGACCAATCGCTGCTGCTCCAGCTCACGCCGGAGGCGATGGAGGTCTTCGCTGCGACCGTCGGAGATCGGCCCGGCGTGCGCGGCGGTTGCGTCGTGACGCAGGCCGCCGAGCCGAGCCTGCGCTCGCGCCTCGCGACCGGTCTCGACGCCGGGGGCCAGGCGAGCTACGCGATTTACGGCGCGCTGCACCGCCTCGCCGCGACGACGCCTCGCCGCAGCCGTGCGGTGCTGCCAGTCGCTTCCGTGCGCGCGCTCCGACGCGCCTACGGGCGCGAGCCGAACGCAGCGGCGAACGACGGAATCGTCCCGACGCGGTCGCAGGCCAGCTGGGGTCGCATCGTGCACGCCGCGCGCGCCGATCACCTCGACGTGCTCGGCCACTTCCGGACCGCGGAGCCAGGCTCGCCGCACATCGACTGGCTGGCCACCGGGAGCGGCTTCGATCGCGCGCGCTTCGAGGCACTCTGGCGCGACGTCGCGCGCTTCGTCGCTGAGGCTCCCGGCACGACACCGACGCGGATTGGCCCGAGCGCACGCCGCTTCCCCCGCTCAGCGTCTCGCGTGCCGACCTGAGGATGTCGTGGCGGGCCACCGACGGCGGGGCACACGAGCATCGACTGCGAGACGCGGGAGCCGAGCGCGGGTGGATCGAGATCTCCGTTATCCTCGCCGCGCCGTGGAGCTGATCGAGATCGAGATCGTCGCGGATCGGACCGCCTCGAGTCGCTGCGACAGCGGCTTTCTGCGCGTGTCGCGGCTCGAGCTGCGCAACGTGTACGCGGACGGCTCGCGCTCCGCCCCCTACCCCTGCGACGTCGTCTCGCGACCGGGCAGCGACGCGGTAGTGGCGGTGCTGTACGAGCGCAGCGCGAACGGTGCCGTGCGCGTGCTGCTGCGCGAGGCGCCGCGCGCTCCGGTCTACCTGCGCCGTCACAAGCGCTTCGTGCACCCCGACCCGCGCGTGTACCTGTCGATCGCCGAAGTCGTCGCCGGCGTCGTTGAGGAGGGCGACGGGGCGGGCACGGCGGGGCGGCAGCGGCGGGCCTCGCTGGAAGCGGCGGAGGAAGCGGGCTGTCGGGTCGCGCCGGAACGCTTTCGCGAGATCGGCGGCGAGACCTTCGCGAGCCCCGGCACGAGCGACGAGAAGGTTTACTACTGCGCGGGCGAGACCGAGCTCGGCGCCGCGCGCGATGCGCCCGGTGACGGCAGCGTGATGGAAGAGGCGGGGCACCTGGTCGTGATGGACCTTGCGGCGGCGATCGAAGCCTGCCGCAGCGGCGCGATCCCGGACATGAAGAGCGAGGTCGCCTTGCTGCGGCTCGCCGACCACCTTGGCTGGCTGCCGCAGCTCGGGCTGTTCGCGCACGAGCTTCCGCCCGAGCTCGAGCGGCGCTATCGCCGGCTCGGCGTCGCGCCAGCGGGTGACCCGGACGCCACCCGGTGAGCGCACCGCGCGTCGCGCTCGTCGGTGCGCGGCGCGTGCGACAGGGCCTCGGCCCCTTCGTCGCGCGCTACCTCGCGGGTGCAGGAGTCGAGGTCGGCGCCGTGCTCGGCACGAGCCCGGAGAGCGCGGCGAGCGCCGCGGGCGAGCTGGCCGAGCGCTTCGGCATTCGCGCCCGTCCGCACACCAGCCTGGACGAGCTGCTCGCGAAGGAGTCGATCGACGCGCTCGCGATCCTGTCCCCGGCCGAGACGCACGAGCGATACCTGCGCGCGGCGCTCGACGCCCGGCTCCACGTGCTCTGCGAGAAGCCTCTCGTGTGGGGTGCGGCCGATTTCGCGCGGCGCGGGCGCGAGCTGGTGGACGGCTTCCGCGCACGCGGGCTACTGCTCGAGGAGAACTGCCAGTGGCCGCACGTGCTCGACGCGTTCCGCGCGCTGCACCCCGGCTGGGACGGAAACCCGCCCGGGCGCTTCGCGATGCTGCTCGCGCCCGCGGCGCGGGGCATCGAAGCGCTGCGCGACGCGCTCCCCCACCCGCTCTCGCTGCTGCAGGTTCTCTGCCCCGACCCCGATCCGCACCTCGAAGCCATCCGCTTCGAGCGCGTGAGCCGCGTGCCCGAGACGATGCGCGTGGGCTTCGTCTACTGCGCGCAGGGCGCGCGCGTGCGGTGCACCGTCGACCTGCGTGCCGACGAGCAGGTGCCGCGACCCGCAGCGCTCGAGATCGATGGCCTCCGCGCCGAGCGCCGGATCCGGCTCCCCGACTACCGCATGGAGCTCGCGGACGGCGAGCGCACGGTCCCGCTACCCGATCCCCTCGAACGACACTTATTCGTGTTCACAGCAGATCTGCGCGCCGCGCTGGCGGGTTCTGCGCCTGCGGATCCGGTGCCGATCGCGTGCCGGCTCGCACTGCTCGAGGTGCTGGTTGACGCCTGCCCCCCCGAACTCCACGATGTCTCGCGCTGAGGGAGGAGTGCCGGCGTCCATGCACGCGATCCACGATTTCACGGCCAAGCTGCGCCAGCCCTCGGTGGCGGCGCAGCTCCAGTCCTACGTCGAGTGGCGCCGCGCGCTGGAGCGGGCCCGCGGCCGCGGAGAGCCCGACCCCGCCCCGCCCGCCCTCGCGCCGCTGTCGATCAACCTGGACCTGACCACCGCCTGCAACTACCGCTGCACGCACTGCATCGACTGGGACATGCTGAACACGCGGCACAAGTACCGCGAGCAGGAGCTCCGGGACAGCCTGCGCCTGATGCAGGAACGCGGGCTGCGCTCGGTGATCCTGATCGGCGGCGGCGAACCTACGCTCTACCCGCGCTTCGCCGACTTCGTGGGCTACCTGAAGGAGCTCGGCCTGCAGGTGGCGATCGTCTCCAACGGCAGCCGCGGGCGCGTACTGGTGGACGCCGCCCTGCCGCTCGACGAGCGCGACTGGATCCGCCTCTCGCTCGACGCGGGCTCGAACGAGCTCTTCGTGAAGATGCACCGCCCCGTCGATCCCGCGATCGACCTCGACGCGATCTGCGCCTGGGTACCCGAGATCAAGCGCGCCAACCCCCGCGTGCGCGTCGGCTTCTCCTACATCATCACGTGGAGCGGCGCCTCGCGCGACGGCAACGAGATCCTCGAGAACGTGCACGAGATCGAGCTGGCCGCCGCCCGCGCGCGCCGCTTCGGCTTCGACTACATCGCGTTCAAGCCCGTGCTCGAGCGGCAGCCCGATGGCGCCGAGGTGATGGACCCAGAGAGGGTGCGAACGGACCTGGAGGCGATGCTCGCGCGCATCCGCGGCGAGATCGATCGAGCGCGCGCGCTCGCCGACGAGAAGTTCGAGATCTACGAGAGCATCAACCTGCGCATGCTGGAATCGGGGAGCTGGCGCGAGTTCACTCGCCAGCCGCGCACCTGCCACATGCAGGCGCTGCGCCAGGTGCTCTCGCCGCTCGGCCTCTACAACTGTCCCGCGCACCGCGGCGTGGCCAAGGCGCGGATCGCCGACGCCGACGCCTACAAGGACGACACGACCGCGCAGCAGACCGGCCAGGGTCTGCTCCGCATCCTCGATCAGTTCGACGCGAGCCACGAGTGCCGCGAGGTCACCTGCCTGTACAACGGCGTGAACTGGTGGATCGAGAAACTCGTCTCGGATCCCGAACGCTCCTTCGAGTCGGAGGCCGCCGAGGAGCGCCTCGACTGGTTCCTGTAGAGGCCCCTGGCTTGCGCCGCGAGCGGCCCGCTCCGCGCGGCATCCTGGTGCGCTTGCCGAACTGGGTCGGCGACGCGCTGATGGCGACGCCGGCGCTGCGTGCGCTGCGCTGCGCGCACCCCGAGGCCGAGATCTCCGTCGCTGCGGGCGCCCCCATCGCGGCGCTGCTCCGGGGCCTCGGCTCCGTCGACCGCTGGCTCTCGACCGAGGGCAGCGGCGCACGGGCGCTGCTGCGACATGCGCGCGAGCTGGCCGCCCGCCGCTTCGACTGGGCGGTGCTGCTGCCCGATTCGGCGCACGTCGCGCTGGCACCGTGGCTCGCGCGCGTGCCGCTGCGCGCGGGCTACGCGCGCGATCCCCTGCGCGGCGCGCTGCTCACGCGCGCGCTCGCGCCGCCGCGAGCGGAAGGCGGGCGGCGCCTGCCGATCTCGATGATCGAGCGCTACCTGCGCATCACGCGCGCGCTCGGCTGTGCCGACGCCGGCATCGAGTTGGATCTGCCGCTCGACCCGCTGGCGTGCGAGAGCGTCGCGAAGCGCCTCGCCCTGGCGGGCGTCGGCGAGGCGGAGCCGCTCGTCGTCGTCACGCCGGGCGCGAGCTTCGGCGCGAGCAAGCTCTGGCCGCCCGAGCACTTCGCCGCGGCCTGTGATGGATTGCGCGCCGCGCGCGGACTGCGCGCCGTGCTGGCGCCGGGGCCCGGCGAAGAGGCCGTAGCGCAGGCGATTGCCGCCCGCGCGAGCGCGGCGCCGCTCGTGCTCGACGCGCCGGTGACCACGCTGCCCGAGCTGGCGGCGCTGGTCGCACGGTCGAAGTTGGTGCTGACCAACGACACCGGGCCGCGACACATCGCGGTGGCGCTCGGCACGCCGGTGATCTCGCTGCTCGGACCGACCGACCCGCGTCACACGGCGCACCTGCTCGAGCGCCAGCGCGTGCTGCGCGAGCCGGTCGAATGCAGCCCCTGCCACCTGAAGGTCTGCCCGATCGACCACCGCTGCATGCAGCGGCTGGCGCCGGAGCGCGTGGTGGCGGCGGCCGGGGAGCTGCTCGCCTGAGCGCGCGCGTCGTCGCCGACTACCGCGAGCTCGGGCCGCTCGTCCAGCGCGAGCGGTCGGCCGGCCGGCGCGTGGCGCTGGCCAACGGCTGCTTCGACGTGCTCCACGTCGGCCACGTGCGCCTGCTCGCCGACGCGCGACAGCACTGCGACGTGCTCGTCGTCGCGCTGAATAGCGACGAGAGCACGCGCGCGAGCAAGGGTCCGTCGCGCCCGCTCATGCCGCTCGGCGAGCGCTTGGAGCTGGTCGCCGCGCTGGCCGGCGTGGACTACGTGACGAGCTTCGGCGAGCCGACCGCCGACGCGATCATCCGCGCCCTGCGTCCCGACCTGCTGGTGAAGGGCACCGACCGCACGCCCGACGACATCCCCGAGCGCGACACGCTCGCGGCCTGCGGCGGCAGCGTTCTCATCTGCGGGGATCCGAAGGCGCATTCCTCGAGCGAGCTGATCCGGCGCCTCGGCGGCTGATCCCGCTACGTCGAGAAGCGCTCTGAATCGTCCACGCTGAGCCAGTCGCCCGGGGCGCATGCGCGCAACGATACTGCCGGAGCCCTCGCCCTCGGTCGCCGTTGGAGCGAGTCCAACGGACGGACGGCAGCCAAGGAATGGGCAGCAGCGAAGCAAGCAGCCGACAAGATCGATCAGGTATCCCGCTGGGCGCCCGGTCGTCATCAGGGTCCGCGCAGCGTCAACCCTTCCGATGCCTTCTGGCGACCTCGACCCCGTCGGGTACCCTGCGCGGCGTGCCTGCCATCGCCTTCGCCATGCTGTTCGCGTTCCTGCTGCTCCCGAGCGCGGGCGCGCAAGCAATCACGCCCGACACCGCCGCGGATCGGGACGTCTCGGGTTGGGTCGGTCGCTACTGCACGCCGACCGGCTGTGCGGGAATTCCGTCCTCGCCGCTCGCGCAGGCCGCCGGCTTCGGCGCCGCCTCGCTCGCCATCATCCTCCTCGCACGACGCCGCCGGGCGTAGGTCCGACTTCAGGGCCGCGTGCGCGTTGCCCTCGTGATCGAGCGCTTCGAGCCGGGCGGCGGCGGCAGCCACGCGGAGTACATGGAGCGCCAGTACGGAGGGTCTGGGGTCGGCGGCTTCGCCCTATCGTGGCCGCCCCTCTCACCCCGGCGTCGCGTGCTGCTCGCGATCGAACGCCGAGAATTCGCCGACGCGTCCCCGATGATCCAGTGCAACTCACGCATGGTCCAGCTCGAGCTGATGCGCCGCTACGCGATCCCCGACGAGCGACTCGTCCCGCTCTACAACCGCATCGACCTCGAGCGCTTCCACCCGTCGCGACGGGCGACCGACGCTGCGCGCCTGCGTGCCGAACTCGGCGCAGGCGAGACACCGGTGCGGCTCTTCGTCGGCTCGGGGTTCCGGCGCAAGGGACTCGGCACGGCGCTGCGCGCGCTGCACACGCGGATCGCGCGGCGATGACGAGCCTGCGCTGGACCGAAGGCGACCCGGCGCTGCAGCGCGAGATCGAGCGCCAGCTCGCTGCGGGCGAGGCGCAGTGCCTGCACGACAACGTTCGCCGCATGGTGTTCCGCCTGCATCGCGCGGATGGCGACGTGCTGGTGAAGCAGTTTCGCGTCGGGTCGGGTCGCCACGCGCTGCGCGAACACGCAAAGGCGCGGCTCGGGCACGCCCCCGCGGCGCGCGAATGGCGCATGCTCGCCGCCATGCACGCCGCCGGCTTCCCGGTTCCGGAACCGCTCGCGCTCGGCACGCTCGCGAACGGCGACCGCCTGCTCGCGCTTCGGTGGATCGACGGCACGCCGCTCGCCGAAGCGCTGCGCGACGCCCCCGCTGTGCGGCGCGAGCTGCTCGCGGCGCTCGCGGCGCTGGTGCGCCGCGTGCACGAAGCGGGCTTCGTCCACGGCGATCTGCACGCCGGCAACGTGCTCGTCGACGCGCGCGGCCCCGTGCTGCTCGACTGGCAGCGCGCACGCCCGGCGCGCACGCGGGGCGATCGCTCGAGCGACCTAGCGCACCTCGAGTTCGCGCTGGCGCCGCTCGTGTCGCGCAGTCGCCGGCTGCGCGTGCGGCGCATCGTGCTCGACCTGCCCGCGACGCGCGAGCAGGCGGTGCGCGACACCCTGCTCCGCGCCGGCGCCGCGGCCGATGCGCGCGCACGGGAACACGCTCGCTCGCGCACCGCGAGCGCCTGCCGCCCGGGTCGCCTCGCCGCCGCGTTCGAAGCGGAGGGCGCACGCGGCCTGCGGCTGCGCGAACTCGGCACCGAAGCGCTCACGGCGATCTGCGCCGCCCATCGAGCCGCTCTGGCCGCACGCGACGGGCGCGTCTGCAAGAGCGACGCGCGCTCTTCGGTGACGGCACTCGAGGTCGCGGGGCAGCGGGTGGTCGTGAAGGAGACGCCCTTCCGCGGCGTCGCGCGCGCGCTGGCCGATGCGCTGCGCGGATCGGCGGGGTTTCGGGCCTGGCGCGCGGGACACGGGCTGCTCGCGCGTCGCATCGGAGCCGCGCTCCCGCTCGCGTTCGGCGAGCGGCGTGTGCTCGGCGTGCCCGTCTCTTCCTGGGTGGTGCTCGAAGACCTGCGACCCGCCACGTCCGCGGCGTTCGCGCTCGAAGAAGCGGCCGCCGGGGCGGAGGAAGTCTTGGATGCAGTGACGCACCTCGCGATCGCGCTGCACCGCGCGGGCGTCGACCACGGCGACTTGAAGGGCACGCACATCCTGTTGCAGCGCACAGCGACCGGCCTCGAGCCGCGGCTCATCGACCTCGAAGGCGTGCGCTTCCCAGTCCGACTCCGCGCGACGCGCCGCCTGCACTCGCTCGCCGAGTTGAATGCTTCATTGCCGGACGCCTATCCGGCGCCGCTGCGACGCCGCGCCTTCCGGCGTTACGCCGCGGCTCTTCCCTTCCGCGGCGGCTGGCAGCCCGCGCTCGCGCGCGTCGTGCGCGAGAGCCTCGCGCGCCAGCACCGCTGGACGGGAGCGGGCTGCGAAGCAGCTGGGCGCAAGCCCTTCTCAACCACGAGCCACTGGAAGTAGCTCCACGAGCCGGGGAGCTTGCCGCCGTGGCCGGTCGCGAAGCGCAGCATAGGCGGAATGACCGGGATCTCCGGGTCGATAGCGAGTGCCATGGCACGACCCATCGCGTGCGCGTCATGCTTCGATGATCGTGGACTCGGCCAGGTCGGATTGGGAGCGGATCGAGCCGCAGGCGTTGACGCTGAATGGCGATCGAGTCGTCTATCGATCCGCGGGCAAGGGGCCCGTGTTGCTGCTCGTGCACGGCCTCGCCGGCAGCGCGATGACATGGCGACACGTCATGGCGCCGCTAGCCCAGCGCTACACGGTGATTGCCCCCGACCTCCTCGGGCAGGGACAATCCGACAAGCCCCGCGGCGACTACTCACTCGGCGCCCACGCCGACATGCTTCGCGACCTGCTCGACGCTCTCGGATACGAGCGGGCCACATTCGTCGGTCAGTCGCTCGGGGGCGGTGTGGCCATGCAGCTGGCCTATCAGTTCCCAGAGCGCTGCGAGCGACTGGTGCTCGTGGACAGCGGCGGGCTCGGACGAGAGGTGAGCGTCATCCTGCGGCTGCTCAGCCTTCCCGGAACCGAGTACGTCTTCCCGCTCGCCTGCACGCCACGGCTCCGCGATGCGGGAAGCCGGGTCGCCACATGGCTCGGCCGCGCGGGCGTTCATTCCACCCCCGCCCGCGAAGAGATCTGGCACAGCTACGCGTCACTGGCGGACGCCGACAGCCGCCATGCGTTCTTTCGCAGCCTGCACGACGTGATCGATTGGGGCGGGCAAGCGGTGAGCGCCCTCGGTCGACTCCACCACGCAGCGCAGATTCCGACCTTGATCGTCTGGGGCGCGCTCGATCCGTTCATTCCGGTGAGCCACGCCCGCGCGGCTCACGAGGCCATCCCGGGCAGCCGCCTCGTGATCTTCGAGGGGGTGGGCCACTATCCGCACTGCGAGGCGCCGGAACGGTTCGTCGAAACGATCGTGGACTTCATCGCTTCCAGCGAGCCCGCCCGCCGGCCACCAGAAGGGCATCGGCCGCGTACCGATCCGTGATCGAGAAGGTGCCGCGGCTTCGGCATTTCGCGGCTCGCTACCTCGACGAAGCCCGGCCGCGCGTATCTCGACGCGCTGGCGAGCGTCTTCGGCTGCGGCGCTTGCCCCGTCTGCGCGCTGCCACCGCGAGAGCGGCGATCGCGACCAGACACCCGCTCGCGGCATCCGGCTCGGGAATCACCCCGAACACATCCGCCGCGCTGTTCGTGTCATCGGGGACGAGATCCGAGGCGACGGAGTCGAACACCATGAAGCCTCCGTCGGCGCTGATGCCGGTAAAGCCGCCCGAGGTGCCGTTGCCGTTGGTGTCGGTCAGCGAAGTGCTGAGTTGATAGAACGCACCGTCGCCGGCGGGGTCGTAGAGGAATGCCTGCTGGCTGGCGGGGCTGGGCATGTTGCACTGGGCGACGATGTCGCCGAGATCGGAGATGCGCGGGTCCTCGCAACTGTCGGCGCCCGGGGGCAGGGGCATGTTGGTGGTGGTCTCGTTCTGCCGGTCGCGAACGTAGATCAGGCTTCCGGACCGGTTCGCCACCAGGTTGGTCGAGAAGGACCGGAACACCACGTAGCGGCCGCTCGGCGAAATCGCGGCCTCGTCGGATGAGTTGCTGCCGGCTACGCCGGCTGTGCTCTTGCTG
>Ga0315278_10004572_pt1 | contig 12498 bp, 9 predicted proteins | sample YL17G06_0_MG_FD_203880 | JGI IMG/M metagenome (GOLD analysis project Ga0315278, IMG submission 203880) | Sediment microbial communities from Yellowstone Lake, YNP, Wyoming, USA - YL17G06_0 | ecosystem: Environmental > Aquatic > Freshwater > Lake > Sediment | place: USA: Wyoming | collected...
AAGCGCATGAATTCCTGCCCGATCAGCTGCCAGTCCTGCGGGGTGCTGCGGTCCATGCGGGTGAAGGTGGCGCGTGCGTTCATCGACGGCTCCTGGAGTTGAAGGATGAGGCTCCCGCGGGTCATTCGCCCGCCGCGAGGGGCTCGAATGGCGCGGCCGCGCGCGGCCCGCGTCGCGATCCTGCCCCTGGGAACCGGGATGATACCCGGGCACCCGTGGCCTGTTTCCGGTGCCATGTCCTGTGGCGCGAAATGCCAAAAACTTGTCGGCAAACGGCAATATGAGCCCGGCGCCCGACTGGAAGAATGCGCCAGTCGTCAGCTTCACCCCATTGGGGAACCCCAGCCGCACCGTGAGGCTGCGCGCACGCGGACAACACCGGGGTTTCCTGGAACGATTCGACAGGCATCAGGTTTTCGGCAGTCAGCGTGCGGGCGGCGATCGTGCCGTTGCTGCGTGCGCAGGTCCGGCGGTGGGAAATCGCAACGAAAGGGAGCAGGGGGAATGAAGACCGCAACCCGTACCGCGCAACCGGCATCGCGCTGGCAACCCGCGCTGGCCGGCACGCTGCTCGCGGCACTGCTCGCGGCGCCGCTCGCGACGCATGCCGGCGAAGGCGGCACGTCGCACATCATGCCGGGCGCCAATGCAACGCTCGTGGACGTGCCGCCGACGGCGCCCGGAGGGTTCGTCAAGCCGATGTACATCAACTACCAGGGCAGCGCCTCGGCTACCCTCCCCACGGCGGCCGGGATCGTCGCCAACCTGAACGCGGATGCCAACACGTTCGTGCTCGGCGGGGGCTACGGTTTCGAGCAGACGGTCCTGGGCGGCGCCCACTACACCGTCGCCGCGTTCCTGCCCTACACCTGGCTCTCCATCTCCGGCAACTCCCAGGCGCTGGGCGGCGTCGGGATCCAGAACAGCGTGTCCGGCCTGGGCGACCTGACCGTGGTGCCGGTGATGCTGGCCTGGAAAGCCGACAGCTGGCAGTTCGACTTCCTGATGCCGGTCTATGCGCCCACGGGCAGCTACGAAACCGGCCGGCTGGGAAACACGGGCCTCAACTACTGGACCTTCGATCCGATCGTCGGGGTGGTCTACAGCAACGCCAAGTCGGGCCTCAATGCCGCCATCCACGTCGGCTACGCGATCAACACCGAGAACAACGCCACCAGCTACAAGAGCGGCGACATCCTGCACGTCGACGCGGCGGTGCAGCAGATCTTCCCGCTCGGCTCCGGCTTCGCCAACGTCGGTGTCGAGGGGTGGTACTTCCAGCAGGCGACCTGCGACAGCGGATCCGGCGCGACGCTCGGCTGCTTCAAGGGCCGCACCGCCGGCGTCGGCCCCGTGCTGGGCTACATCCAGCCGATCGGCAAGGAGAAGCTCCTGTTCGAGGTCAAGTGGCTGCCGGAACTGGAAACCAAGAACCGGTTGAACGGCGACTACGTCTGGCTGAAGATGGTCTACACGTTCTGACGATCGATCCGGTCGTCCCTGCGCGGCGATGATTGCGCCCGCGTCTTCGAAACAATCACTGCAGATGAAACGAGGCTCGCCATGAAGACAATCCGTCATTCCACCGCCCGGTCCGCACTGGCGGCGTTCGCTGCGCTGCTGGCGTTGCCGCTGGCCGTGACCCTGGCGCTTGCCGCGCTTGTCGGTTACACCGCGCCGTCGCTGGCGCAGCAGGTCGTCCACCCGAAAGCAGGCGCCGCGGGCGAATGGCGTCTCATCGGACAGACGCACGCCGACCACGCGGCCGATCACGACGCGATCATCGTGAAGGGTCCGTTCGATAACTTCCGCAAGATCAAGTTCAAGGTGACCGATGCCCCGCTGAACATGCAGCGGATGGTCGTGACCTACGACAACGGCCAGCCGGACAACATCGACATCAAGCAGAACATTCCGCAGGGCGGGGAAAGCCGGGCGATCGACCTGCGCGGCATCGGCAAGCGCAGCGTGCGCAGGATCGATTTCTGGTACGACACCAAGGGCTTCCTCAAGGGCAAGGCCGACGTGACGGTCTTCGGGATGAAGTGACGGTCGGGACGCCGGGGAAACACGCGCCGCGGCAAGCTAACCAGCAGACGAGGGCAATCCCATGAAACGCAATTCCATGACCGGCCTCTGCAGCGCCATGCTGGGCATGCTGTTCGTACCGGCAGCGGCGGCGCAGGAAGTCCTGCCTTTTCCGCCCACGCCGTCCGCCTCCACCGCGGGGCTGACCATGCAGGATTCCACCTACAAGAAGCGCGTCGAGCCACGGCGCCTCCCCAAGGACGCGCCGAACATCCTCATCATCCTGATGGACGACGTGGGGCCGGCCACGCCGTCGACCTACGGCGGCGAGATCAGCACGCCGACGCTCGATCGCGTCGCGAAGATGGGCGTTTCCTACAACCGATTTCATACGACCGCGATGTGCTCGCCCACCCGGGCCGCGTTGCTGACCGGCCGCAACCACACGCGAGTCGGCAACGGCCAGATCGCTGCGCTGGCCAACGACTTCGACGGCTTCAGCGGCAAGATCCCGAGGTCCGCGGCGACCGTTGCCGAGGTGCTCAAGAACTACGGCTACAACACCGGAGCCTGGGGCAAGTGGCACAACACGCCCGAGGAGGACGTGACCAGCAAGGGCCCGTTCGAGTATTGGCCGACGGGCCACGGCTTCGAGTATTTCTACGGCTTCCTCGCCGGCGAGGCCTCGCAATACGAGCCGCAGCTGATGCGCAACACTGCGCCGGTGAACGCGCACGAACTGCACCGCAAGGGCTATCACCTCACCGAGGACATCGCCGAGGACGCCATCAAGTGGCTGCGCGAGCAGCGGGCCTACGCGCCGGACAAGCCGTTCTTCATGTATTGGGCGCCGGGCGCCTCGCACGGCCCGCACCACGTGATGAAGGAATGGGCCGACAAGTACAAGGGCAAGTTCGACGACGGCTGGGACAAGTATCGCGAGCGCGCTTTTGCCAACGCCAAGGCGAAGGGCTGGATCCCGCAGAACACGCAGCTCACGCCGCGCCCCGCCTCGATGGCGTCCTGGGATTCCATTCCCGAGGCGGAAAGGCCTTTCCAGCGCCGGCTCATGGAAGTGTTCGCCGGATTCACCGAGCACGCCGACTACAACGCGGGGCGGGTCATCGCCGAAATCGAGCGCCAGGGCAAGCTGGACAACACGCTGATCTTCTACATCTGGGGCGACAACGGCTCCTCCGCCGAGGGCCTGAACGGCACCATCTCCGAGCAGCTCGCACAGAACGGGATACCGACCACGATCCCGCAGCATCTCGAGGCATTGAAGGAACTGGGCGGACTCGACGCGCTCGGTGGCCCGAAGACCGACAACATGTACCACGCCGCCTGGGCCTGGGCGGGCAGCACGCCCTACAAGTCCACCAAGCTCGTCGGCGCGCACTTCGGTGGCACCCGCAATCCGATGGCGGTCTCCTGGCCCAGGGGCATCAAGGCGGATCCGACGACGCGGCCGCAGTTCCACCACGTGATCGACGTCGTGCCGACGATCTACGAACTGACGAAGATCACCCCGCCGCGCGTGGTGAACGGCGTCGAGCAGGATTCAATCGACGGCGTCAGCATGGCCTATTCGTTTGGCGATGCCGGGGCGAAGGGCAGACGCAAGACCCAGTTCTTCGACATCATGGCCAGTCGCGGGATCTACCACGACGGCTGGTTTGCCAGCGCTTTGGGACCGCGTGAGCCGTGGGTGGGCGGGATGCCGAAGGGCGCCAGGGAATGGTCGCCGGAAAAGGACCGGTGGGAGCTCTACAACCTGAACGACGACTGGAGCCAGGCCAACGACCTTGCGGCGGCGAATCCGCAGAAACTCCAGGAAATGAAAGACCTGTTCCTGCTCGAATCGACGAAGAACAAGAACCTGCCGATCGGCGGCGGCTTGTGGTCCACCGCGATCGTCCATCCGGAGGACGCGCCGCGCTCGTCCGTCACCGAATGGACCTTCGAGGGCGCCATGACCGGGATGTCGGAATCCGCCGCGCCCAAACTGGGGATCGTCGACACCGTGGTGAGCATGGAGGTGGACATGCCCGCGAACGCCAATGGCGTGCTGTACGCGCTGGGCGGCTTCAGCGGAGGCCTGACTCTCTATGTGAAAGATGGCATGCTCAACTACGAGTACAACCTGTTCGAGGTCTTCCGCACGAAGATCCAGTCGAAGGGCAAGCTTCCGACCGGCAAGGTGAAGATCGAGGTTGAGTCGAAGCTGGCCGCCAAGGTCGGCGGCCCGATGGACATCACGCTCAAGGCCAACGGCGACGTCGTGGGACAGGGCCAGGTGCCGGCCGCCATTGCGCTTCACTTCACGACCAATGAATCGCTGGATTTCGGCAGCGACACCGGTTCGCCCGTGTCCCTTGCCTATTTCGACCAGGCGCCGTTCGCCTTCAACGGGAAGATCGGCACGACGAAGGTCGCGTATCCGAAAAAATGAGCCTTACCCGGCCTACAGAGACGACTCCATGAAGAAATCGATTCCTTTGTGTCTGGCGGTTTCCCTGTGCATCGGCATCGGCACGGGCATCGGCGGCCGGGTCATGGCGGCGCCGACCGCCGCCGTGCCCGGCGATGGCGCGGTGCTGCCGTTCCCGCCGGTGCCGTCGGCGAGCGTCGCCAAGCCGCGCCTGCAGGATTCGGTGCACAAGCGCCGCGCCCAGCCGGATCACCTGAAGCCCGGCGCGCCGAACGTGCTGATCATCCTGCTGGACGACGTCGGCTTCGGCCAGGCATCGACGTTCGGCGGCGAAATGAACACGCCCGCACTCACCAGGCTGGCGAACCAGGGCATCAGCTACAACACCTTCCACACCACGGCGATCTGCTCCCCGACGCGCGCGGCGTTGCTCACCGGTCGCAATCACCAGCGCGTGGGCAACGGCACGATCGCCGAACGCGCGGTCGACTGGGATGGCTACACCGGCGTGATCCCGAAGACCTCGGCGACCATGGCCGAAGTCCTGCGGCACTACGGCTACAGGACGGCTGCCTTCGGCAAGTGGCACAACACGCCGGCCGACCAGACCACGGCGATGGGTCCGTTCGACCGGTGGCCGACCGGGCACGGCTTTGACTATTTCTACGGTTTCCTCGCCGGCGAAACGTCGCAATGGGAACCGCGGCTGGTCGAGAACACAACTGCCATCGAACCCCCCCATGACGAGAAGTACCATCTCTCCGAGGACATGGCGGTGCGTGGCATCGACTGGCTGCGCAAGCACCGCTCCTTCGCGCCGGACAAGCCCTTCTTCATGTACTGGGCGCCTGGCGCGGCGCACGGGCCGCACCAGGTCGGCAAGGAGTGGTCCGGCAAGTACAAGGGCAAGTTCGACGATGGTTGGGATGCCTACCGCGAGCGCGTGTTCGCGCGCCAGAAGCAGCTCGGCTAGATTCCGGCCGATACGAAGCTCACGCCGCGCGCGGCGAACATGCCGTCCTGGGCCAGCATTCCGGAGGCACAGCGGCCGTTCCAGCTCCGGCTGATGGAAATCTACGCGGGCTTCGTCGAGCACGTGGACGCGCAGGCGGGCAAGCTGATCGACGAGCTGGATCGGCTCGGGATCCGCGACAACACGATCGTGATCTACATCTTCGGCGACAACGGCGCCAGCGCCGAAGGCCAGAACGGCACGATCAGCGAGCTGCTGGCGCAGAACGGCATTCCCAACACGGTCGAGCAGCAGATCGCGGCACTCGACAAGCTGGGCGGCCTGGACGCGCTGGGCGGTCCCAAGACCGACAGCATGTACCACGCCGGGTGGGCGTGGGCCGGCAACACGCCGTTCCACCACACCAAGCTCGTCGCATCGCATTTCGGCGGCACGCGCAATCCGATGGTCATCTCGTGGCCGAAGGGCATCAAGCCCGACCAGACGCCGCGGGCGCAGTTCCACCACGTCAACGACATCGTGCCCACCATCTACGAAATCGCCGGCATCAAGCCGCCGAAGGTCGTCGACGGCTTCGTGCAGGATCCGATGGATGGCGTGAGCCTCGCCTACACCTTTGCCGATGCCAAGGCGCCCACGCGCAAGAAGGTCCAGTACTTCGACAACAACGGCAGCCGCGCCATCTATCAGGACGGCTGGGTGGCGGCGACGTTCGGCCCGCTCACCCCGTGGCTGCCCGGCGCCCCCGGCCTCGCCGCATGGGACTCGGCCAAGGACAAGTGGGAGCTCTACGACATCACCCGCGATTTCTCCGAGGCTGACGATCTCGCCGCGAAGGAGCCGCAGCGGCTGGCGCAGATGCAGAAAACCTTCGATCAGCTGGCCGTCGCGAACAAGGTCTATCCGCTGGGCGCGGGCATCTGGCTGCGCCTGCATCCCGAGGACCGCATCAAGACGCCGTACACGAGCTGGCAGTTCGACGCGACCACCACGCGCATGCCGGAGTTCACGGCGCCGGGCATTGGCCGCGAGAACAACACGATAACGATCGAAGCGGAGTTGGGCGACAGCGCCTCCGGCGTGCTGTACGCACTGGGCGGATCCGGTGGCGGCGTCACGCTATTCATGGACAAGGGACAACTCGTCTACGAGTACAACATGATGATCATCGAGCGCTACATTGCCCGCTCGGCGAACAAGATTCCCGCCGGCAAGCGACGCATCGAGGTCATGACGACACTGGCAAGTGCCCAGCCGCTGTCGCCGGCCGAGGTCGTGCTGAAGGTCGACGGACAGGAAGTGGCGCGGACGACCGTGAAAAGAACGGTGCCCGGCGCGTTTTCCGCGAGCGAGACCTTCGACGTCGGCGTGGATCTCGGCGCAACGGTGTCGCTCGATTATTTTGACCGACGCCCCTTCCGCTTCGACGGCAAGATCGAGAAAGTCGCCGTCAAGATCAATTGAGCACGACAACATTCGAGAGGAAATCGTCTTCGCATCACCACGCGCAGTCAAAGCGCAACCCCAGACCGCATCACTTCGAGAGGGCTTCATGAAACAGGGACAGGAAACAAACACGAGGGCCGGACGATCGGCCTGGCTTGCCGGCGCTGCACTGGCCACCGGGGTCTTGCTTGCGGGTAACGGCGCCGCATGGGCGCAACAGCCGGCAACGCCTGCGCCTGCCGCCGCGCCCGCTCCTGCCGCGGTCACGCCCGCAGCCGCGGTCATCAACGCCAAGGCCGTCGAGCGCCTCAACGCGATGGGCGCGCACCTGCGCTCGCTCAAGGCCTTTACCGTCACCGCCGACGTCACGGTGGAAGAGGTGCTCGACTCCGGACAGAAGGTCGAGAACGCGCTCTCGGTCGAGATCGCGGCGCGGTTGCCGAACAAGCTTCGCGTCTACACGACGTCCGCCGAGCGCAGTCGCAAGATCTATTACGACGGCAAGACGGTCACGATCTTTGCGGAAAAGCTCAAGTACTACGGCTCGTTCCCGGCGCCCGCCACCATAGCGGAAACCGTGGATGTCGCGGCGAAGAAGTACGGCCTCGAAGTGCCGCTCGCCGACCTGTTCCTGATGGGTACCGACAAATTCGACACCAAGTCGATCACCGAGGCCATCTACGTGGGGCCGCAGATGATCGGCGGCGTGCTGTGCGACCAGCTGGCCTTCCGCCAGCCCGGGGTCGACTGGCAGATCTGCATCGAGCGGGGCAAGGCACCGCTGCCGCGCAAGCTGGTCGTCACCGGCACCGACGGTGACCCTGCACGGCCGGTACGCCGCTCCATTCTCACCTGGAAACCGGGGTCGGCGCCCGATGCGGCGGCGTTCACCTTCGCGCCGCCTGCGGGCGCAACCAGGATTGCCGTCAAAGAAGCGGCCAAGTGACCCCCTCCCAGGCCAACAGACAGGAATGAGACCATGAAAACGAATCGAATCCTCCCCGCCGGCGCGGCTGCTGCCGTTGCCGTTGCGATCGGCCTCTCAGTGTCGGTGCCCGCGGATGCCCGCGACGTCAAGGGCGGCGGTGGCGCGCGCAACAACGTGAGCGCCGGCGCCAATCGGGACGCCGGCCCCAAGCGCGACGCTGCTCCCAAGCGCGACGCTGCTCCCAAGCGCGACGCCACCCCCAATCGTGATGCGAACGTCAATCGCAACACGAACAACAACACGAACAACAACACCAACATCAACCGCAACACCAACGTCAACAAGAACACCAACGTCAACGTCAATCGCAACGTCGACATCGACGTCGACGTCGATCGCCGTGGCGGCTGGGACAACGACTGGGACGACCACCACCACCCGATCGCGACCGGCGTCGCGATCGGCGCGACCGCGGCGATCACGTCGGCGGTGATCGGGTCGATGATCTATACGCTGCCGCCGGCTTGCCAGACGGTGGTCGTCAACGGCATCGGCTACAGCAACTGCGGCGGCACCTGGTACCAGCCGCAATATGCCGGGACGACGGTGCAGTATGTCGTCGTGGCGCCTCTGCGGTAACGAGCCTCACTGCGCTCCGGCGAGCCCGCGGCGCGAAAGCCGCGTCGGTTCGCCGGGCGTTCGCGGTTTGTGATGACGACGATGCGCGGCGGCGGACCGCCCCGGGTCGAGAAGGGGGTGTCCGGATGAACAAGCCACCATCTGCAGTCCCCGCCGGCGTAGCGGGAACCGAGTTCTCGCCTGTCGAGAACGAGCTTCCGCTGCGCTGGCTTCGACGGCTGCGCCTCGTGCCGGCGAACGGGCTGGGCGCCGGTCGCCGCGCAGTGTTCCTGGCGCTGGTCACCTGGCTGCCGATCGTTCTCTGGGGAGCCGCGAGCGGACGACTGTGGAACGATGCCACCGGCGAGCAGTTGCTGCAGCACTATGGCGTTCACGTGCGCTGTCTCATCGCGATTCCCCTGCTCGTGCTGGGCGAAGCCGCGCTGCACAAGGCGTCGTTACGCATCGTCGCGCAGTTCTTCGGCGGCGGCCTGATCGGCCCGGCGGCACGCGAGCCGTTCGACACGATCCTGCGCGACATGCGGCGTTTGCGTGATGGCTCGCTGCCCTGGGTATTCGTCCTCGGCGCGGCGATCGCATGGTCGCTCACCGACCATCCGGCATTGCGCGAGGACGCCATGGCATGGGCCGTCGATGCCGACGGCAGATTGGGCTTCGGTGGCTGGTGGGGCGCCTACGTCGTGCGACCGATCTTCCTCGCGCTGCTCCTGGGCTGGGTCTGGCGGATCGCGCTGGTCGCCGTCTGGTTCTGGCGCGTGGGCCGGCTCGACCTCGCGCTCGTGCCGAGCCACCCCGACCGCACGGCCGGACTGGCCTTTGTCGAGAAGCTCCCGGGCGCCTTCACGATGGTGGCCTTCGCGTTGTCCGCGATGATGGTCTCCCGTTTTGCGCACGAGATCGTCCATCACGACGCGACGCTGCAGTCGTTCAAGCTTCCGGTAGCGGGGTTCGTGGTCCTGTGGTCCCTGCTCGTCCTGCTGCCGCTGTTCGCGCTGGCGCCGGCGTTGATCGCGACGCGCGCGCGCGCCATTCCCGCCTACGCGGCGCTGGTCGGAGAGCAGGGGCGGCTCGTCCATCGCCGTTGGATCCTCCGCGAGCCGGTCGCCGACACGCCGATACTCGACGCGCCGGAAATCGGGCCGGTCGCGGATGCGGCGGCCATCTACGATGCGGTCAAGCACATGCGTGTCGTGCCGATCGGCAAGGCGACGTTTGTGAAGATTCTCCTGCCGGTCGTGCTGCCGATGATCGTGGTCGCGGCGCTGCAAATTCCGCTCAAGGATCTGCTGCTCAAGGTCCTCAAGGCGCTGGTGTGACGTGACGCGGTCTAGGAGCCTGTCGGACTTAGGATGATTCGGCTGCAACGGTGGGAGAGCGGTCCCTATTTCGCCGATTTCTCCTTACCCATTCCCGATAGGTGCGTCGAAATCGTCAACATCTGTCCTCGCTCTCCCACCGTTTCGCTTTCGAACCCCTAAGTCCGGGCTAGGGGCGCGACAAGGGCGGCCAGGACGCCATCAGTTGCCCCGGTCCGAATCCGGTACTCCGGCTCACGAGCTACAAACGCGGGTCCTGACCAAGGCTTCCGTCTCGGGTATTCGCCACCCGGTTCCTCTACAATGAGCGTCTGGCGTTCGTCGCAGGACGCCGTTGCCCATCGGCCTTCGGCGTGACAAGGCTCCGGATCGTCGTTCCCTCGTCCGGCGCCACCTCGCCCTTGCGCGGATGCTTTCGCAGGGGAGACCGTCATGCCCAAGTCAACGTCGAACGTCGTGCGTCGCGGTTTCGTCGCGGCGCTGACGCTCGCATCGCTCGCCAGCCACCACGGCGCGTCGGCTGCCGATGCCGCGCCGCCCCGAGCGGCCGGCGCTCCGCCGCGCATCGGCCTCGCGCTGTCCGGCGGCGGCGCGCGCGGCATCGCCCACGTCGGCGTGCTCAAGGTGCTGGAGGAGATGCGCATCCCGATCAGCTGCGTGACCGGCACCAGCATGGGCTCGATCGTCGGCGGCACGTTTGCCGCGGGCACGCCGCCGGCGAAGCTCGAGGAACTCGTGCTGGCGGCCAACTGGGAGGAGATCTTCCGCGACCAGCCGCCGCGGGACGAAATCTCGATGCGGCGCAAGGCCGACGACTACAAGACGCTGTTCGCCCCGGAGTTCGGCGTCAAGGACGGCGGCCTGGCGCTGCCGAAAGGCGTGATTGCCGGCGTCTCGATCGAGGCCTTCTTCCGCGTGCTGGCCGAGCCGGCGATGGGGATCAACGATTTCCGCAAGCTGCCGATTCCGTTCGAGGCGATGGCGACCGACATCGAGACCGGCGATTCGGTGGTGCTGAACCGCGGCAGCGTCGCGCAGGCGATGCGCGCGAGCATGGCGGTGCCCGGCGCGATCGCGCCGGTCGAGATCGACGGCCGGCTGCTGGTCGACGGCGGCATCGCCAACAACCTGCCGATCGACCAGGCGCGCAAGCTGTGCGCGGACGTGATCATCGCCGTCAACATCGCCACGCCGCCGATGAAGCGCAAGGACATCACCTCGGCGCTGGCGGTGGCCGGGCAGCTCATCAACTTCCTCGGCAAGCAGACGGTCGACCAGCAGTTGAAGAGCATGACCAGCAAGGACGTCCTGATCGAGCCCGACCTCGGCGACATTTCCGCGGCGAGCTTCTCGCGTTCGAAGGACGCCATCCGCATCGGCGAAGAGGCGACGCGGGTGATGGCCGCTTCGCTGGCCCGCTACAGCGTGCCGCCGGAACAGTACGCGGCGCTCCGCGCGACGCAGGTGGCCGAACGCAAGACGCTGGGCACCGTCGACGAGATCCGCTTCGAGGGACTGGAACGCACCAATCCCGAGGTGCTGCGGGCGCTGGTCGAGACCAGGCCCGGCGAGCCGCTCGATGAGGCGAAGGTCGGCGCCGACCTGCGCCGCATCTATGGCACGCGCGACTTCGAGAGCATCAACTATCGCATCGATGGCGTCGGCGGGCCGCGCGCGATGGTCATCGCGCCCCAGGAGAAGTCGTGGGGGCCGGACTACCTGCGCTTCGGCCTGGGCCTCGAAAGCGACTTCCAGGGCGACAATGCATTCAACCTGCTCGTTCAGTATCGCCGGACCTGGCTCAACCGGCTGGGCGGGGAATGGCTGACCGAGGCGCAGGTCGGGCAGAACACCCACCTCTCCACCGAGTTCTACCAGCCGCTGCACGAGGCCGGGATCTGGTTCGTCTCGCCGTGGGCAGGGATCGGGCAGATCACGCGGCCGGTGTTCGACGGCGACAACAAGATCGCCGAGTACCTGATCGGCACCGCGCGCGCCGGCATCGACTTCGGCGCAGTGCTCGGCACCAAGGGCACCGTGCGCCTCGGCGCGCAGTGGCAACAGGTCGACGCGAAAGTCGAGACCGGGTCCTCCGCGCTGCCGTCGCTGCGCGAGCTCACCGCCGGCCCGCGCGCGGCGCTGGTGATCGACCAGTCCGACCACGCGTTCTTCGCGCGCTCGGGCTACCGGGCGATTGCCACCGCCTATGCCGCGACGACGTCGTTCGGGTCCGCGCGCAACTACCAGCGCCTCGAGGGATCGGCCAACTACGCCCATTCCTGGGGCCCGCACACGGTGAACCTCACTGCGTCCGGCGGAACGGATCTGGGCTCGGACATGCCGGCGTACGAGGCGTTCAGCCTGGGCGGGCCGTTGCGCCTGTCGGCGTTCCGCACCGGCCAGTTCAACGGCCACGAATTCGCCTACGGCCGCGCGATGTACTACAACCGCATCAAGGCGTTGCCGGACCTGCTGGGCTCGGGCGTGTACGCCGGCGCGGCGGCGGAGATCGGCTGGATCAAGGACCGCTTCGACGGGCTGCCGTCGCCGGGGACGCTGTACTCCGGATCGGTGTTCCTCGGCGCGGACACGTTCGCCGGCCCGGCGTACCTGGGCGCCGGCTTCGGCACCGGCGGCGCCTTCAGCGTGTACCTGCTGCTCGGCGCGCCGTGAGCGGCCGGGCGCAGGGCGCCGACGGGCGGAGCTATGGGTCTGCGAGGAAATAACCTGGACATTT
>Ga0315278_10004574_pt1 | contig 12495 bp, 4 predicted proteins | sample YL17G06_0_MG_FD_203880 | JGI IMG/M metagenome (GOLD analysis project Ga0315278, IMG submission 203880) | Sediment microbial communities from Yellowstone Lake, YNP, Wyoming, USA - YL17G06_0 | ecosystem: Environmental > Aquatic > Freshwater > Lake > Sediment | place: USA: Wyoming | collected...
TCGTGGTACGTGAGCGCGTGATTGATCGGGTTCAGCAACGAGAACAGTTCGCCGGCTTTGTCGCCGTCACCGAGCTGCGTGAACGCGATCACCGCCCAGGCGGCAGCGTGCGTGTACTGACCGCCGTTCTCGCGGATACCCGGCGGATAGGCCTGGATGTAGCCAGGATCGGGCGCAGAGTGGTTGAAGGGCGGTGTCAGCAGCAGGGCCAATCCGTCGTCATGTCGGATCAGGTGCTGGTCCAGCGAAGCCATCGCCCGGCTCGCCCTGGCTGGATCCGCGGCGCCGGACAGCACTGCCCATGACTGTGCGATCGAGTCGATGCGACATTCTCCATTCGCGGCGGATCCCATCGGTGTGCCGTCGTCGAAGTACGCGCGTCGATACCAGTCGCCGTCCCAGCCGTGCTCCTCGAGCGACGAACGCAGGGCGGCAATGTGGGCACGCCAGGTCGCGGCTCGCGCATGTTCGCCCCGCGCAACTGCCAGCGGCACGAACGCCGTCAACACGAAGTGCAGGAACCATCCGAGCCAGACGCTCTCGCCCCGTCCCGCGGCGCCGACGTCGTTCATTCCGTCGTTCCAGTCACCGGTCCCGATCAGCGGCAGGCCGTGTGACCCAACCGCAAGGCTGCCGTCGAGTCCGCGCGCGCAATGTTCGAAGAGCGTCGCCGACTGCTCGCCCGCAGTTGGCAGGAAGAAGGTGTCGGTCTCGCCGGGCTGCAATGCCGGCCCGTCCAGGAACGGAACCAGCTCGTCGAGAACACCTGCGTCGGCCGTCGCCTCGACGTAGTGTGCGACGCAATAGCCGAGCCAGGCACGATCGTCGGAGACACGAGTGCGCACGCCACGTCCCGTTTGCGGCAACCACCAATGCTGCACGTCGCCCTCGGGGAATTGCCGGCCGGCAGCGCGCAGCAGGTGCTCGCGCGCGAGGGCGGGCTTCGCCAGGATGAGCGCCATCGTGTCCTGCAGCTGATCGCGGAATCCGTAGGCGCCGCTGGCCTGGTAAAACGCGCTGCGGGCCCATACGCGGCACGCAAGCACCTGATACAGCAGCCAGCCGTTCAGCATGAGGTCGAACGCACGATCCGGCGTCCTGACAATGGCGGTGTCGAGCAAGGCGCTCCAGTCCGTGCGTACGGACTGCAGGGCGACGTCCAAGTCCTCGCTGCGCCAGCGCGCGATCGTTGCCTGGGCCGCTTGCGTGGTGCCTGCCTCACCCAGCAACCACACGAGTTCTACGGAAGAATGCGCGGCGAGCACCACGGCAGTCTGCAGTGCACCGCAGGGATCGAGGCCTGCGCCGGTTCGGCCGGAAAGCCTTGCCCCTGTGGCGAGAGCCGCGGGCCGCTCAAGCGTGCCGTTGCGTCCGATGAACTCCATCCGGTTGCCGGTCCACGCCGTCTGCAGTCCGCCCAGATCGGTGTACGCAACGCGCGTATCGGCGCCGGCCCAGAGGTTGCGTGCCAGCATGCCACCCGTGACCGGATCGATCTCCGTCGCGACGAAGGGCGCAGTGCTGCTGCGCGACGTGCCGAGCACCCATTCCACGTAGGCCGTCAGCGTCAGGCGACGTGTTCGACCCGAAAGATTGCGGATCCGCAGGCGTGACACCTTGACCGACTCGTCGCCGGGCACGAACTGCAGCAGGTCGAGCGCGATATCGGCACGCGTATGCTCGAACCGGCTGTATCCCCGCCCATGCCGCGCCAGGTAGTCGCCACCTGCCTTGCGGACTGGCAGTGCCGTCGGCCCGAACAGGAGGCCGGAATCGTCATCGCGAACATAGAGGGCTTCTCCCGAACGATCCCCGACCGCATCGTTCGACCATGGCGTGAGTCTATTTTCACGACTGTTGCCAGCCCAGGTGCTGCCACAGCCGTCGGCCGACACCTGGAATCCGAATCCGGCATTGGCGATAACATTGACCCAGGGCGCGGGCGTCCGCTCCCCGTCTCGCAGCACCGTTACGTATTCCTCGCCGTCGGACGTGAAGCCACCGAGGCCGTTGAAAAACTCCAGCGTCGGCACGTCGGGCGAGGCATCCGTCGAGTCGCGGCGCGATCGCACGGCGGAGACCGGCGGCGGCACAGCCGGCAGATCCTGCTCCAACCGGTCGATTTGCTCAGCGAGACTGCCGTGGCGACTGAGCAGCACAGCGCCCGCCGCCGCGAGCAAGGCCAGGCGCGTTTCGCTCGGGATGACGTCCGAGCGCAGGATGAACACACCGCCGCGCACCGACTCACCATGGATCTTCGCCCGTGACAGGCCGGCGCGGGTCAGCGCCTCGAGCGCCGACTGCAGGTCCTGCACGTAGGACGACGAACGCTCGTTCAGGATCACGACGTCGACGTTCAACTGCTTCAGGCGCCAGTACTCGAACGCACGCAGCAGCTGCCGCACGATGCCCAGATCGTCCGTGTCGTCGATGCGAATGAGCACGATCGGCAGGTCGCCCGAGATGCCATGGGCCCAGAGTGCCGGTTGTCCGCCGTTGCGGCGTCGAAGCACGTCGGACGACGGCCGCAGCGCTGGATCCTTGTATAGCAGGTGGCCGGCCAGGCGCTGGAAGAGCATTGCCTCGTCCGGGGCGATCCCCAGGTGGTGCAGTTCCACCTGGCCCTGCGTCCAGGCGAGCGTCACGGCGCGGTCGAAGGCCGGCACGTCCCGGTGCTGGTCCACGAGATCCAGCACTTCTTCACGCGACGGCGCGACTAGCGTCCAGAACGCGACTCGCGCCGTGGCGCCCGGCGCCAGTTGCACGCAGCGCGTGAGACTGAAAATCGGATCTAGCACCGTTCCCACCTTGCCCGTCGCGGGGTGATCGCCTGCAAGGGCGACCGGCGCGCGCACTTGCCGACCGCGGCCCACGAAGCTCGCGCGATCCGTTTCGAAGCAACCGGACCCGACGGCATCGCCCTCGACGACCGCGAGATGCGCGGCCCAGGCGGCTGGCTCCTGCGGGGAACGACGGCGTCGTGTCGCCAGCAGCGCGCCGATCGCAGGCAGGTGTTCGGTCTGCACGAAGAGCTTGGAGAACGCCGGATGCGCCTCGTCGGCAGCGTGGGGAGCCAGCACGACTTCCGCATATGAAGTGACGTCGATCGTCCGGACGCGATCACCCATGTTCGAGACACTGACGCGGCGCACCTCGGCGTCGCACTCGGCCGACACGACCACGTCGAGTATCGTCGTCAGGTCCCCGTCGCGACGGACGAACTCGGCCCGGTGCTCGCTGAACGTAACCGCGTAGGCGTCCGGTTCGACTCCCGTCGGTTGATACCCAGCGGACCAGACCTTGCCGTCAGCGACGTCGCGCAGGAAGAGGTACGACCCCGAGGCGTCGCAAGTGGCGTCGGCCGCCCAGCGCGTGACCGCGAGATCGTGCCACTGGCTGTAGCCAGACCCGGCGGCCGTCAGCATCACGGCGTAGTGACCGTTCGACAGCACCCGCGTCCGCGGCGTCGCATGGTGCGGCGTGTCGATCGTACGAGGGAGTACCGGCATGACGTCGTCGGACCACTCGGAGATACCGCTCTCCGGAAGGCTCTCGACGGGGGCCGACACGTCACGTGGCGTCCGTTCCTGCAGCAGCAGCTCGGTCGCCTTGATGCGGGGCTCCGCGTGGAATCGCTTGCGCATCAGGCCGTCGAGCAACGTGTTGGCGAGCGCCACGATCGTCATGCCCTGGTGGTGCGCCATGTAGGCACGCACGATGGCAAACGGCTCGCCGGCCTGCAGGTGTCGCGCGGTGTAGTCCAGCGCCTCGTAGAAGCCATACAGGCCCCGCGCATTAATGCGCTCCAGCCGCGCGAAGTTGAGGATGGCCGCGTGTGGCCTGACCATCGCGGCCAACGCGGTCGCGTACGGAGCGACGACGGTGTTCTCGCTGAGCCCGCGTTTCAGGCCGAGTCCGGGGACGCCGAAACTCGAGTACTGGTAGGTGCGCTCGAGGTCACGCGCGTTGTAGGCCGACTCCGATATCCCCCAGGGCACCCCGAGTTTCCTGCCATACGCCCGCTGACGATCGACCACGAGATGACTGGTCTGCTCGAGCAGGCTGCCGGCAGGCGCGCGCATGACGAGAGACGGCATCAGGTATTCGAACATCGAGCCGGACCACGAGACGAGCGCTGCGCCATGACGAACATGGACCACGGCACGCCCGAGGCGGAACCAGTGCCGCGCGGGGACGTCGCCGTTCGCGATCGCGACGAAGCTCGCCAGCCGCGCCTCGGACGCAAGCAAGTCGTAACAGTTGGGATCGAGGCTGCCCTCGAGGACGCGGTAACCAATCGAGAGCAACTTGCGTTCGTGATCGAAGAGAAAGCCGAAGCGCATCGCGGCGGCCATGCAGCGTGATGTCGCCGCGATCGTGTCGAGACGCTGCGACAATGAATCGGCATGCGCTGCGGGCGCAGGTGCCAGATCGCGCAGGTGACTTTCGATCGTGTGGAGCGTGGCCTCGACCCACACGGTCGGCTCCGCGCTGCCTTGGCCGGCCAACTGCGCGATCAGCGTGACGACCGCGCCGACCCGGGTCGCCAGCGCGTCCAGGCTCGCGGCGAGCGGTGCGGGTCTCGGCGTCCGGTAAGACAAGTCGGTGCGGAGTGCTGCGATCGCTGCAACGAGCTGCGCGACGGCGGTCGTCCCGAGCGATTCGCGGGCCAGCGCCAGCCCGTCATCGATCCCGGCGAAGATCTGCGCAGTGTCCACGGGCCCAGTTCTCATTCCGTCGCACGCATTGGCCAGCGTAAGCAGGTGCGCCGCCAGGTTGCCGCTGTCCACGGTCGAGACGTACCGTGGCTCGAGTGGCCGCAGGTCCTGCGTGTCGTACCAGTTGAAGAAGTGCCCGTGGCACTGCTCAAGGCGGCTCATGGTCGCAAGAGTCGACTCGAGCCGCTCGACGGCGTCGACGGTGCCCGCCCAGCCGAGATCGCGCGCCGAGACGATCGACAGCAGGTACAGGCCAAGGTTGGTGGGTGAAGTGCGGTGGGCCAGCACTGGCCGCGGCTCTTCCTGGAAATTGTCCGGCGGCAGCATGTTGTCCGCGGACGTCACGAACGTGTCGAAGTAGTGCCAGGCGCGGCGGGCGACGAGGCGCAGCGCATGAGCATCGACGTCGGACACGGGCTGCGATTCCGCCACACGCGACGGCTGGCTTACCCAGCACGCCATGAGGGGCGATGTCAGCCACAGCAGCGTGAACGGCACCGCGAACAGCATGCTGGCCTGTCCCGCCACCACGAGCCCGAGCACCACCATGCTGATGACGAACGCGCCGGCCATCAGCCGGTAGTGGCCGGCCACGTCCAGTCGCTTGCTGTTCTGCTCCTGCGCCGTGACCCATTCGAGCAGATTGCGTCGGCTGACGAACAGCCGGTACAGCGTCCGCCCGATTGCATCGCACATCAACCATGCCTGGTGCGGCAACAACGACAGCGTCAGCGCCGTCCTGGTCGCAGCCAGCTGTGCATCGGCCGCGACCGCCCGCACATGGCTCAGTAATGCGATGCCGCTGTGACGTGGCACGAGACCGGCCAGCAAAGGAGGCAGGTTTGGAATCGCGAGCATTGCGACGACGAATGCAGTCCAGAGCGCTGAGTACGGCAGCGGCAGTGTCCACGCGACCACGAGAATGAGCATGCTTGCCGGCGCCATGACGGACCGCCGCAGGTTGTCGAACATCTTCCATCGACCGAGCAGGGGGATGGAACGGCGGCGCCGCTCGATGCCGACCGGGCCGCAACCGAAGACCCATGGCAGCAACTGCCAGTCCCCGCGCACCCAGCGGTGCGAGCGAGCCGTCGCAGCTGCGTAGCGCGCGGGATACTCGTCCACGAGTTCGATGTCCGAAGCGAGTCCGGCCCGGGCAAAGATTCCCTCGAACAGGTCGTGGCTCAGCAACGTGTTCTCTGGCACACGTCCCGCCAGCGCCGCCTCGAACGCGTCGACGTCGTAGATGCCCTTGCCGACGTACGATCCCTCGCCGCACAGATCCTGGTACACATCGGACACAGCGGAAGCATACGGGTCGATGCCGCCGGCGCCGGAAACGAGACGCTGGTAGCGAGAACCCTCGTAGCCGAGCGGCAACGACGACGCGATACGTGGCTGCAATACCGAGTAGCCCTCGACCACTCGTCCGCTGTGCTCGTCAACGCGCGGCACATTCAAGGGGTGCGCCATCTTGCCGACGAGCCGGCGCACGGTGTCACGTGGTAGCCGCGTATCGGCATCGAGCGTGACGACGTAGCGCACGCCGCCGGGAACGGTTGGCGGCTGGCCTTCGATCGGCATAAAGCTTGTGTCGATGGCGTCGCGCAGCAGGCGATTCAGTTCGTGCAGCTTGCCGCGCTTGCGCTCCCAGCCCATCCAGGCTCCCTGCGCCTCATTCCACAACCGTCGCCGATGCAGCAGCAGGAAGCGATCACCCGCGGGCGCCTGACCGTACTTGCGGTTCAAGCGCCGGATGCCATCGAGCGCGCTCGCAAGCAGCGCCTCGTCGCCTGCGACCCGTTCGCACGCCGCATCGGCCCAGTCCGAAAGCAGCGCGAAGCTCACGTCACCGTCCAGGCTCGCAAGATGGTGAATTTCCAGGTACTCGGTGTGCTCGGCGATCGCCTCGCGAGTCGTAAGGATGATGGGCACGACCACGAGCGTTCGCAGGTCAGCGGGGATGCCCTCCGCAAGTTCCATTTCGGGCAGGGGCCTGGCACTGAAGCGGCTCGTGATGCTGCCATTGGCGACAGCCATCGCGGCGTCCACCGCGAGCACGAGACCCGACACCCCAAGCACGGCGAGTGTCAGCGCCCCGACGCCGACGCCCAGCAGCGCCGACAATGGCCACGCAAGAGCGACGACCGCGAGCAGCACGACGCCAGCGATGTAGCCGTGGATTCCCATGCTGGCGATGAAGCGGGTGAGTCCTGCCCGCAGCGACGGCCGAAAGTCGAGCATATCCTCGAAGGCACGGCGTCCCCGCGCGATGAGGAGATAGCCGGCATGGCGTTCGCGCCGGTTGCCACCCGAGCCCGCGACCTGTATCGCGCGCTTGGCGATGTCCAGCTCGGAGTGACGCGAGCCCCGCGCCAGCTCCTCGATCGCGTGGCGGCAGCGATTGCGGGTCGAGAAGTCGGACTGCGCGTAGTCCGCATCGGCGCGCAGCACGGAATCGACGAGGCTCATGGATTCGAACAGGTCCGCCCAGTCGATCGCGGAGATGGAGCGCATGCTCATGATCACGTTGCGGACGGTCACGCTCGATGCGCCCTGGCGCTGGTGCTCGTCGCGGACGACTTCATCCGCCGTCGCGCCGGCGGTCGCGAGACGCGATTCGAGCCACGTCAATGCGGGAGTCGCTTCTGGATCCTGGTCGCGCAGCCGCTGCAGCAGCTGGACGACAAAGGTCGTCGACAGCTGGGCACCTTGCAGCTCCTGCAGCACCGTCGCCAGCGGTTGTGCTTCTCTGCCACCGGCGCCGAGGAGCCGGTCTGCCACGCGGTCAGCCTGCTGACGGACGGCGCGCCGGCTCGCAATCAACTCGGCCGCACGCCGCAGGTTCTCGATCAGCACGATCCGCAAGGTGATCGCGATCGCCCACAGCTCGCCAATCGTCAGCGGCTGCACGCGTTGATAGGCAGCCACGAACTGGCACAGCAGGCTGGCGTCGAAGCGACTGTCTGTGTGAGCGACGAAGGCCCACGCCAGCCCGAGTACGCGCGGATAGCCGGCTAGCGGACCGTCGGCCAGTTTCGGCAGTTGCCGGTAGTAGCCGGGTGGCAGGTCGTCGCGAACCTGGCGGACCTGGGCTTCGACGACGTGGTAGTTGTCGACGAGCCATTCCGCAGCCGGTGTGATGGCTCCGCCCAGGGCGATGGATTTCGCGATCGCACGATGGGCGTCGAGGAGCGCCCTGTGGTTGACGCGCAGTCGCGCAATCAGTGGCCGGACCGCGACCGGCCGCGTCGTGACGGTCTGGGCAGCCGCCAGGCTGGCGGCATGCTGCTCCAGTCGCTCGGCACTGAAGATTTCTGCCCGGATGACCTCGGCGAACTCGAAAGCGGATTCGCCGTCAGAACCAACGATGTGGCTCAGGATGGACCGCATCAACTCGTCGCGCGGGACAATGACGTGCCGTTTGTCCGGAAGACGACGTCCCATAGGGTACTGGTCACACCGTAGCGGCCCGGAGCCGCGGCCGGACTGTGGTGCAGTGCATGGTGCCGCTTGATCTGCCGCAGCCAGGCGTTGTCGGCACGCCAGTGATGCGTCGCGTGGTGCACGACCGCGTACACCAGGTAGCCCGTTAGCAGGCCGAACGTCAGCGCGGACGCCCGCCAGAGGTCGCTCAGCAACAGGGCAGGAAGAAAGACCAGCGCGACGATCAGCGCAGTACTCAGGATCGTCGGCGTGCCGTTCAGCGCCCGTGGCCGACGGTGATGCTCGGCGTGCCAGGCCTGGAACGGTTGCATGCCATGCAGCACGAACCGATGCAGCACGTACTCGACGAGTGTCCAGGCGACGAGACCCAGCAGCGCAAATGCCAGTAGCTCCGTCCGACGCTGGTACGGGGCCAAGACGGCCAGCAGCACGGCCAACACCGTGGAAGCCATGGCATAGACGACGAAATCGGCGAGATACCCCGCCTTGCCGTGCTCGGTCGTCACCAGTCCCATGCCCTTCCTCGCTGCGGCGGTCAGCCGGCCAACGGCCGGATTTCTCGTCCGACCTGGCAGCAGACAGTAGGTGTCACGGGGCGTTCAGTCTGTGCGCCAGCGTACCGACGCCGGCCACGCCGGACGCCAGCGTTCACTGGCAGTCAATTCACCGGGCAAATGCAGACAAACCCATGCGGCGCATGACCATCCAGCGAATCCCATGCGCGTGCGCGACCCTGGCACTCGTCGCCTGTGCGGCCGCTTGCAGCACCGCGCCGTTATCCGACAGCGTTGGACTTGGACCCGATCCAGCGCTGCCTTTTCCCGACCAGGAATTCATCCCGACAGTCAACGTGGCTCCGGCCGTCGGTTGGGCGCGGGACGCGCGACCGCGCGCTGCTGCCGGCATGACCGTCAACGTGTTCGCCAGTGGTCTCGATCACCCCCGCTGGCTGTACGTCCTGCCCAACGGCGATGTCCTGGTCGCGGAAACCAATGCTCCAGCGCAGCCCGCCGACGAGACTGGAATCAAGAATCGTGTCATGGGCTATTTCATGAAAAAGGCGGGCGCCGGGACGCCAAGCGCCGACCGCATCACGCTGCTGCGGGACTCGGACGGTGATGGTACGGCCGACGTGCGCGTCGCCTTTCTGGAGGGTCTCCATTCGCCGTTCGGCATGTCCCTGGTGGGAAGCGACTTTTTCGTCGCGAATACAGACGCCGTCGTCCGCTTTCCCTATCGGCCGGGGCAGCAGCACATCGATGGCGTCGGTGTGAAGCTCGTCGAGCTTCCTGCCGGGCCGCGCAACCATCACTGGACCAAGGGTCTCATCGCGAGCGTGGACGGCGCCAAGCTGTATGCGACCGTGGGTTCCAACAGCAACGTCGCCGAGCACGGCATGGCCGCGGAGGAAAGCCGCGCGGCTATCTGGGAGATCGACTTGCGCAGCGGCGCCAGCCGCATCTTTGCGACGGGTTTGCGCAACGCGAATGGCCTCGCGTGGGAACCAGTAACGGGAGCGCTGTGGACGACCGTCAACGAGCGCGACGAACTCGGCGATGACCTGGTGCCTGACTACATGACGGCAGTGCACGACGGCGCCTTCTATGGCTGGCCCTACAGCTATTACGGGCAGCACGTGGACACGCGCGTCAGTCCGCAGCGGCCGGATCTTGTCGCCTGCGCCATCGCGCCCGACTACGCGTTGGGCGCCCATACGGCGTCGCTCGGCCTGGCGCAATCGACTCACAATTCCCTGCCCGCCCAGTTCCAGCAAGGCATGTTCATTGGACAGCACGGCTCGTGGAACCGCCGGCCCCGCAGCGGCTACAAGGTGATTTTCGTGCCGTTCGTCGCTGGACGGCCGGCCGGCATGCCGCTCGACGTACTCACAGGCTTCGTTGATGACGATGGCAACGCCCGCGGCCGACCCGTGGGTGCAGTCTTCGACACGAAGGGAGCCTTGCTGGTCGCGGACGACGTGGGGGATACCGTCTGGCGCGTCGTATCTGCGCTCCCGGCCCGCTGAAACGGGCGGTGTTGGCGCAGCTACAGCCAGTACTGCCAGAGCCGGGCGAACCATTCCTTGACGTGCAGGACGAACGAGCGCTGTCGCCACTCCTCGAGCGTGATCTGCTCGGACTGCGCGACGTCACGCGCAAAGGCCGCACGCATCTGGTCGCCGAACCCGGTGCCCAGCACGACCGCGTTGACCTCCTGGTTGTGCAGGAAGCTGCGCCAGTCGAAGTTGGTGGAGCCCACCGTGGACCAGACGCCGTCGATCACGGCAGTCTTCGCATGCATGAGCGCGTCGCGTCGCTCGAAGATGATCACCCCGTCCTCCAGCATTTGATCGTAGTACGACCGCCCGGCGTGAAACACGAGGGCCGAGTCCGTGCGGCCAGGCAAGACCAGCCTGACGTCGACCCCACGCGCGGCTGCCGCTTTCAGCGCAGCCAGCAACTGCGGGTCCGGGACGAAGTAGGCGCTGGTCAGCCAGACCTCGGTCTCGGCACTGCCGATCGCGGAAAGGAGCGTCACGTAGATCAGGCTGAACTCATCGTCGGGTGAGCTGCCGATCGCGCGCAGAACCTCCTTGCCCTGCGCCTGCAGCGTTGGATAGAAGTTCCGCGGCGCCAGGGGCTCGCCCTTCTGTGCCAGCCAGGTGGCAAGAAAGAGCTTCTGGAACTCCGCCACCACCGGCCCTTCAATCTGCAGATCGGTATCGCGCCAGGGTTGCTCGCCATCCGGACCTGCTTTCGATGCACGAGGGGATGAGCCCCCGGAATACACGCTGCTGATGTTGATGCCACCGAGGAACACGATTTGGCCATCGACGATCAGGAGTTTGCGGTGGTCGCGCTGGTTCACCTCCCAGCCCGCCTTTGCCGTCGCCGGATTGACTGGATTGAACTGCAGCGTGCGGATGCCACTGTCGCGCAGGCGCTGGAAAAACTCCTCCGGCGTGCCGAGCGTGCCCACGCCGTCGTAGATCAGGTTCACCTGCACGCCCTGCCGCTGCTTTGTGATCAGTGCATCCGCGAACAGCCGTCCGACTTCGTCATCCTCGAGAATGTAGGTCTCCATGTTGATGTGGTCACCCGCGGCGGCGATGGCCGCGAGCATGGCGCGGTAGGTGTCTGGCCCGTCCTCGAGCAGACGCACGCGGTTGCCGTTGACGAGGGGCGTTCCGGTCACGGCTTGCTCGACCGCGAGGTGGCGATCGAAGATTCCCGTGTCGTCGGCGCCGCGTTCGAGTCCGGCGAGGATCTCGCGACTGCGCGATGCCGGGAGCGGCCCGCGTGGACCTTCAACCTGCGTCGGGGTCGTCGCGGGCGCCGCGTTCGGCGCGACCTGGGGCAGTGAACTGCAGGCCGTGAGCGGCAGCAGCAGCAAAGCGGTGGCGTGCAGCAGGCGTCGCATGCCGATCATCATCCACGGCTGCAACGTTGAGTTCGGTACGCTCCCGCACATACCGGCCAACTGCGAAGGAAAGTCACGGCCGTGCAATCAGTGCGGTAGCGAACAGACCGTTGCGCCGGTCAGAGTAGCCTGCAGCACATCGACCACGAATGCCGTTTCGGGAATTCTCCGTGCGACGGGTGCCGTCGAATGGAGGTGCCAGATGAACAAGTCATTGCTTACCGGGCTCGTCGTTGGCGGCGTGGCGGTGACGGCAGCCGGTGCCTACGCCGGCTACCAGACGATGGACCAGGGAAGGTCTGCCAGGGTGCTCAACGTCGAGCCGATGTCGCGCACGGTCAAGACGCCACGGCAAGTCTGTGCCAGTGAAGTCGTCACGCACCAGGCGGCTGTCAAAGATCCCAAGCGCGTCACGGGCTCCATCATCGGCGCGGTGGCAGGTGGAGTGCTTGGCAACCAGATCGGTCACGGCGATGGCCAGACGGTGGCGACCGTGGCGGGCGCTGCAGCCGGTGGTTACGCCGGCAGCAAGGTCCAGAAACACATGCAGGAAGGCAACACGACCCAGTCGGTCGAGCAACGCTGTCGCACGGTCTACGACTCAGTTGAGAAGCCGGACGGATACCAGGTGCGCTATCGCCTTGGAGACAACGAAGGCTCGGTGCGGATGGACCATGACCCGGGCAGCAGCATTCCGGTCGAAAACGGCGAACTCGTCCTGAACCGATGACGCGGACCGCCGCTGAACAGCCTGAACACCACGTAACTTCATGAGGGTATAAAAAATGTTGTGGACCATCGCAGTCGTATTGGTCGTGCTCTGGCTGCTGGGGCTGGTCAGCTCCTACACCCTGGGCGGCTTCATCCACATCCTGCTGGTGCTGGCCATCATCGTCGTGGTGATCAACGT
>Ga0315278_10004575_pt1 | contig 12495 bp, 9 predicted proteins | sample YL17G06_0_MG_FD_203880 | JGI IMG/M metagenome (GOLD analysis project Ga0315278, IMG submission 203880) | Sediment microbial communities from Yellowstone Lake, YNP, Wyoming, USA - YL17G06_0 | ecosystem: Environmental > Aquatic > Freshwater > Lake > Sediment | place: USA: Wyoming | collected...
GGCGGTCGAGAACTTGGCCGCGGTGTGGTTCGGGTTCTTCGAGGACTGGTAGACCGCCTGGTGGCAGCCGACGCAGTCGTGCGTCGTTCCCTTGAAGACTCCGCCGACGTGGCACGCCGAGCAGAGCTGCGTGGCGTGGACGCCGACGAGCGGGAAGAGCGCCGTGTGGTCGAACGTCGCGCTCACCCAGCCGCGGTCGGTCGGCTTGTGGCACAGGGCGCAATCGGTGGGGAAGCCCGACCCCACATGGGGCGGCGACGTCGTCGACTGGAAGTCGGTGCGGTGACACTCGATGCACTGCGTGGGCGGCGCGGCCGCGAACTGACCGCCGATGTGGCACGACGTGCAGTCCAGCTTGCCGTGCGCCGCGTTGAGCGCGAAACCGGTGGCGGTCGTGTGGTCCCAGGCAACGGACGTCCAGGCCGCGGGGTTGTGGCATCGTTCGCACTCGCTGCCGAGCCTGGTCTCGAAGCGGTCGTCGTGCTTGCGGATCCAGTGGCAGTCGTAGCAGCGCGCCGGCGTGCCCTTGGTCCGCCCGTCGATGTGGCACGAGGCGCACGGCACCCGCACGTGCGCGCCCTCGAGCGGGAACTTCGTTCCCTTGTGGAAGGCGCGCGATGCGGTCCGCCACTCGCCGACGGCGTGGCACGACTCGCACGCCGTGCCGAGCGCGCCCCGGTGCGCGTCCTCGTGGCAGGTGGCACAGGCGGTTGCGAGCTGCACGTAGCGGACGGCGACGCCACGGCCTGCCGGGAACGTGTCCTCGGCCCGCTTGTGGCACGACTGGCACTGTGCGGCGCGGTGCTGGGCGACGAAGAAATCGGGTTGGCCGGGGTGCTGGTAGGCGGGCAGGGCAAACGACTGTGGGTTGTGGCACGACTCGCAGCGGTTGCCGAGCTGCCCGAGGTGGACGTCCTTGTGGCACGAGGCGCACTCGTTGGCGAGGCCGGCGTAGCGGACGGCGGTGCCGGTTCCGGCCGGGTAGGCGGCCGACTCCGTCTTGTGGCAGCTTGCACAGGCGGCCGCGGCGTGCTTGCCGGCCAGCGAGAGCTTCGTCGCCGCGTGCGAGAACCCCGGCGCCTTGAACTTCGCCGCGTCGACGGCATGGCAGCCTGCGCAGTTGGCGCCGAGCTGCCCGAGGTGAACGTCGTTGTGGCACGACGCGCAAGCGAACGACACGCCGCGGTAGCGGCGCACCGCCGGAACGGGCGCGCCCGCGACCAGCGGTCCGCCCCCGTGGCAGCGCGCGCAGGCGACGCCTGTGTGAGACCCGGCAAAGAACTCCGGCGACCGCGGGTGGCTGAACGTCGGGACGGCGAAGCTCTCCGTCCCGTGGCAGCTCGCGCAGTTGGCGCCGAGCTCTCCGCGGTGGGCATCCTTGTGGCACGACGCGCACTCCGCCTTGAGACCGCGGAAATCGGATGCCGCCTGTCGACCCGCCGGCGGCTTGTGGCACGCCGCGCACGCGAGGGAAGAGTGCTTGCCGGTGAGGGCGAACGGGGTCTTCGTCGCGTGATCGAACGGCGCTCCCCGGAAGCCGCGCTCGTTGTGGCACGAGGCGCAGTCGCCCTTGAACGTGCCGCGATGCGGGTCCTCGTGACAGCTCGCGCAACGCGCGAAGTCCAGCCTGACCTGCAGCGCAGGCTTGATGTGGCATGAGACGCACTGGACTGTTGCGTGCTTGCCGACCAGCGGGTACCTGGTGCGCGAGTGGTCGACCTTCTCCGTGCGCCAGCTCGCACCGGTGTGGCACGAGGCGCACTCCCCGCCGAACCTCTGGCGGTGGGGATCGGTGTGGCAGTCGCTGCAGGCGGCGAACTTGAGGCCTTTGTAGACCTTGTTGACGTGGCACTTCGCGCACGCGACCGTCGCGTGGGCCCCGGTCAGCGTGAAGGCGGCGGCGGAGTGGTCGAACGCCGTCGCCGTAGCGGCCAACGCCACCGCCGTCGAGTGACAGCGCGCACAGTTCGGGCCGAGCGCGCCGTTGTGCACGTCCTTGTGGCAGGAGGCGCACTCCGGCCTGGCCGCGAGGTACGAGCGGGTCGTGTGGCACTTCGCGCAGTCGCCGGCGACTGCAGCGTGCTTGCCGTCGAGGGCATAGCCGGTCTCGGCCAGGTGGTTGAACTTCGGCTTGTCGAGCGGTCGCAGCTCGGCGTCGACCCCGGCATGCTCGACGTGACAGGTCACGCAGTCGTCCTTAACGGCGCGGTGGACCCCTTTGTGCGCCGCGATCCGCTCGGCGATCGGCTGGTGGCAGGCCAGGCAGCGCGAGGCGGCCACCTTCTTTCCCGGCTCGTGGCACTTCTCGCAGTTCTTCAGGCCCTCGATCTTGGAGTGCGCGGCGGCGAGCGGGCCGGGCGAGACCAACGTTCCGAGCTCCTGAGCGGGTGCCGATGGCGCCATCAGCCAGATGGCGCCGAGCGCGACCAGCGAGAGGCCGCAGCGGATACGGCGCAGCGTGGGGGTGGAGGCTTTGGGCATGTCACCGTCCATAGGCGTAACCGAAGTAAATCGTCGTGGCGATGTGGACCGCGACGATCATGAGCATCAGGTAGGCCAGCGGCTTGTGCAGCACGTGCCAGAGGTCGAACAGCTTGCGGGTCTTCTTCAGGTAGGCGATCCGGCGCAGCAGGAGCGCCCTTTCGTGGACTATCGACAACGCGGGGTGGAGCACCTCCGGGGCGACCTCGGAGCGTCGCACCACCCGCCGGAGGCTGGCGAAATGAAGGCGCAGCGCGAGCTCGCCGAAGAGCAACCCCCGCCAGGTCGGGGCTTGCGCCCACGACGGCAGCTCGCTCGCCTCGAACGCCTCGATGTGGCGCAGCAGCGGCACGGGCAGCTCGTAGGCCACGACCTCTTGCCGCAGGTCCCGCGACCGCTCGACCAGCTCCTCGAGCGTCAGCTCCGTCCCGCGGATCGTCTTTGGGATGCGGACGAAGAGGTAGCGCCCGACGAAGCCGGAGGCCATTACGAGGGCCATCGACCAGTACGCCACCGCGACGACGCCGTTGAACTTGAACGAGGTGTGGAAGGTGATCAGCGCCGGGCCGAGCAGCCCGCAGAAGATGTGAAACTCAAGCCAGAAGGGGAGAGAGCCCGGCCAGCGTGCCTTCGGGCGCTTCTTGCGCACCGTATAGAGCTGCATCGCCAGCATGAGGACGCCGCCGGCGACGCCGAGGACGTGGCCCAGAGATCCGGACGGGCGGAGCATCGCGTGGGGCCTGGAGTAGCCGCGGACGCGCAGCGGCGTCGTGTAGTACCCCCATCCGTCGAGAGCGCCCAGAATGACGCTCGCGGCGACGACAATCGCCAAGGTCGCGAGCAGCAGCGAACCCGACAGCGCCCGCATCGGGAACCAGGCGCTCGGCTTGGCTCCTTCCGCGGTTGCAGCGATCCGCACGCGCTCCGCCAATAACCCTCCCTCGGCGACCCGGTCAGGAGAAATCAACGGGTCTGTCAGACGACTGCAATTGTTGAAATTCTACTCCCCCTGTCAGCCAACTGCCATTTTCGCGACTCTTATTGCTTTCAACCGTGACCTCGGTCACAGGTCACGCCTCGAGGACGCAGTCGGTCTTCGGCCACGAGACGCACGGCAGGACGTAGCCGGAGGCGCGGTCCTCGGCGTCGAGCGACTCGGAGGAGCAGTCGACCTCGCCCTGGAGCAGCCGCGTTCGGCAGGTCAGACACATGCCGGCGCGGCACGAGCTGGGGATTTCGACCCCGGCGGCCTCGCAGGCGTCGAGCAGCGACTGGCCGCGGCCGACTGCAACGGTCTGCTTGGAGAGCGCGAGCGTGAGCCGGGGCGCTGCGGCACGCTGGACCCCAATCGCGACCACCGGAGCGAGCCGTTCCCCCTCGTGCTCGCGCGCCGCCGCCACCGCCGCCTCGAACGCCTCGAAACGAACGTTTTCCGCGGGGGCACCGAGCCGCAGCAGCAGCGCCCGCATCGCCTCGATCATCGCAAGCGGCCCGCAGATCATGAAGATCGAGTTGGCAGGGTCGGCGACGTATCGGCGCACGCAGGCTTCGTCAATGCGGCCGGCGGTAATCCCCGGGGCGCCCGCGGCGCGGCTCGTGCGCACGCACAACTGAACCTGCGGATGGCGGGCGCGGATAGCCAGCAGCTCGTCGTGGAAGGGGATGTCATGTTCCGAGCGCACGGACAGGAACAGCGTCACCGGTCGGGTCGGTTGGCTGGCGATGGCGTGCCTGAGCATGCTGATGAGTGGCGTGATGCCGACGCCGCCCGCGATCAGCACGAGCGGGCGGTCGTCGCTCGCGGGGTAGCGAAACTGGCCGGCGGCGGCCTTGATCGCGATGACCGAGCCCGGGCGGAGCGTGGCGTGGAGAAGGTTGGAGACCATGCCCTGCCGCTTGACGCTGATCTCGAGGTAGCCACTGCTCGCGGGCGCCGACGAGATCGAGTAGCAGCGCACCAGAGGCTTGCCGTCGACGCTCACCCGAACCGTGAGGAACTGGCCGGCGGTGAAGGTGAACCCGTCGGGACGGAGCATTCGGAAGGTGCGAATGTCGGGGCTCTCGTCGATCACGGCGAGGACGGGGACCGGGGTGAACGCCGAGCCTGCTGCCGGCGCCGGCCGCTCGCCGAATGCCGCTCGGCTGGGGGCGGGGGCGCCGGCCGGTTTCAGCGTCCGCGCCGAGGTAACCGCAGCCTTCTGCGGCAGCAGCCGCTCGCACACGGCGAACCAAGCCAGGTGGACGGCGACGCCGGCCGCCAGCCAGAGCGGGGTGGGCAACACCCAAGGCGAGAACGTGAGCGCCGAGGGAAGGAGGACCGCGACTTGGCCGGAACCTCGCACCGACCGGTAGTGGCGCAGCAGCGCCATCGCCAGATGGATGGTCGTCACGAACGCGACGGCGGCGGATCCTGCGGCTTCGCTCAAATGGCTGTCCTGATGACAATAATAGCCTCCTCTTCCATTCGTGCGGCAGTGTGATGACAGTTACACCGTCGGGGAGCGATGGAATCGCGACGCGCTCTCTGCCATTATCACGGCAACGTCGAAGGACGCGGCGAGGCGCGAGCACGCCGGAGGCACGTGTTGCTGACGAACCAACTCAACGCCGTCGTGACGCAGCGAAGCGAGGTGGCGCCGGGACTGCTGATCCTCAGGGTCGCCCCGGATGGGTGGTCGCTGCCCGCGTTCAAGCCGGGCCAGTTTGCGGTGCTCGGTTTGCCGGCCGAGGCGTCCCGCCACCCGCTGTCCGATCTAGAGGATCCCCCGGCGAAGCCCGGCTCGATGGTGCGCCGCTCGTACTCCATTGCCTCGTCGTCGCGGGAGAACGAGTACCTTGAGTTCTTCCTCAACTTCGTTCGCTCGGGATCGCTCACGCCGCGGCTGTTCTCGCTCGGTCTCGGCGATCGCGTGTGGCTTGGCCCCAAGATCACCGGGTTGTTCACCTTCGACCAGGTGCCACCGGGCGCAAACGTGGTTATGGTAGGCACCGGAACGGGGCTGGCGCCCTACATGAGCATGCTGCGCACCTTCCTCGACCAGCAGCAGCGGCGCTTGGCCGTCATTCACGGCGCCCGGCATTCGTGGGATCTTGCCTACCGCGCCGAGCTGGTCACGATGCAGCGCCTACGGCCCAACCTGGCCTACTTCGCCACCGTGAGCCGTCCGGACGAGGAGCCGGTTCCGTGGGGCGGCGAGGTCGGTCGGGTGCAGGACGTCTGGCTGCGCCGTCGCGTGGGCGGCGCCTGGGGCGTCGAGCCTTCGCCGGCCGACACCCATCTGTTGCTCTGCGGCAACCCGACGATGATCGGGGACATGGTGGCGCTGCTGGCGAGCGAAGGGTACAGCGAGCATACGCGGCAGCAACCCGGCCACGTCCACGTCGAGCGCTACTGGTGACGCCGGCCTCCTGAGGTCCGCCCGAGCCATCTGCGTCGAGCAGGCGCGGGCCGCTGAAGTGCACCGGAGAGCCGAGAGCGGAAAGGAGGGGCACGGTGGCTGTGAGGACCGCGGCAACTGTGAGCCTGTCCGGAAATAGGGGACCGGTTCGCCCCCATTCGCGGACAAGCTCCACGTGCTGTTGAAAGGGAGGCCCTTGGTCCGTAGAGTTGCGTTCGGAGAACACGGATGAGCGATGGTACCCGGGACAGCGTCGGTTCGAAGGCTCGAAGGGCGGTGCTGGGCGGCGCTGGGTGGGCGGTCGCGGCGGCGCTCGTCCTCGCGGCTTGCGCCGGGACGGCGACGCCGCCCCCGGTGACGCAGCCTGCAGCTCCTGAGCCGCCTCCGGCGCCCGCCGTTGCGCCCGAGGTGACGGCCTACGTTCGGGTAGCGGGAAGCAAGCTCAGCGTTCGCGAGGCGCCGAACACCTCGGCGCGGACCGTGGCGAAGGTCGCTCGCGGAACCCGCCTGGAGAAGCGTGGCGAGGCGGGCGAGTGGGTTGAGGTCGTGCTCGCGAGCGGCGTCGCGGGCTGGGTGAGTGGCCGCTACGTCACCGCGGACGCTCCGTGCCCGCCCGACTCGGTCGAGCCGGAGGTCGTGTCCGCGCCGCCGGTCGGCTTCGCCTCCGACAGCCAGCATGGGCGCATCGTGATCGAGGGGACGGTGACACGCGCCGGCGACGTGGCGTTGGTCGAGGTGAAGGAGAACACGACAGGAAGCGGAGATCTGGCGCAGAGGGCGAGCGCCGAGTTACGCCAGATGAAGTTCAAGCCGTACATGCGCGCCTGCCGGGCCGTCCCGTTCATCTACGTATTCACGCGCAACTTCTGATCTGTAGGAAGACCAGGGATCGAGCGGATGCCGAAGGCCCCGGCGAGGTCGGTCTCGGCCTCTGTGGCGTACGAGGCGAAGGTCATCTCGGGGTACTTGGCGGCGGCGCCGCCGCCGCACCAGTCGCGCGTGACATAATAATATCGATGGAGGCAGCACAAAAGGACGATCGTGATACGCAGTCGGGACCGTCGGCAACCGATGGTCCGCCGTTCCACGGTCGGACGCTCGACTTGGTACTGCTGATCGCCACCGCGGCGCTGGCCGTGCAGCTTGCCTTCCAGTGGGACCTCGGGATCTGGATCATCGACCAGGGTCGGGACGTGCTCTGGGCCGAGAGCATCGCAGCGGGGCAGAGATTCCCGCAGCTCGGACCCGCCGCATCCGGGGTGCAACTCCAGGGGCCGGTGTACTACCTCTGGATGGGTGCGCTGCGTTTTCTCGGCATTGCCGGTTGGTGGGTCGGCATCGTCCTCGCCATTGCGTTGCTCGCCCAGGCGGCCCTCCTTTTCCGGGCCGCGGCGCGTCACGGGCAGCGGCGCGGGGTGCTCATCGCACTCGGGCTGAGCTTCGGTCACGTTGGGATCGCCACGCTCCTGCTTACCCCGACTAACCCGAGCTGGCTTCCTCTCCTGGGAGCTGCAGTGCTGGCCGTCCTGGCGGGCGCTGACCGGGCGGGGACGGCCCGGCGGGCCGCTCTTCGCTACTTCGCAGCGGGGTGTCTTTGGATGGTGGCGGTCGAGTTTCACGTCTCCGCCCTGGTCGCAGCCCCGGCGCTCGCCGTCGCGACGTTGCTGCCACCTCGCCGTTTTCGGGCCTCGGCGGTGGCCGGCCTGGCGGTAGGCGCCGCTGCCGCGTTCCTGACCCTGAGTGGGAGCCTCGCGGTCGCCACCGCCTTCGTCAAGGGACTGTTCGTGCAGCAGATGGGTGTGGTTGCGGGTTCTGTGGGCGTGCGCCTGGCAAACTGGATCGTGCTGCCCTGGCGACTCGCCGGCTGGTGGTGGCGCCAGGGCGCGCTCGGGACGGTCGGGCTCGTCGGCGCCGTGGCCCACTGGGGCGCCGTGCTCCTTGGCGTGGCCCTCGCGGCCGTGGCGGTCAAGCGGACGAGCGGGCCGAGGCGCGTGTGGCTTCTCGTGCTCCTCGTCTGGGCCGGTGGAGGCCTGGTCTACCCCGTTCCCGTCCGGACAACGGCGTTCTACTACCTCGTCGGCGCTCTTCCGGCGCTGTACCTCGCGGCTGGAGGCGGGCTGGCGCGGCGGCGATGGAGCGCGTGGCTCGGCGTTGCCGTCCTGGTAGCCGCCAACGTCGCCCTCTTCGAGTTCGGTCACTCACTCGCCCGCGATCGCGAGTGGCGTGTGCCGGCGTTTGCGCTCTGGTGGGCGGACTCAACCCTGCACCTGCCCACGCTACGCTCGGTACGGGAGGCCGTCGACTCGCTGAGCGCCAAAGGGTTCTCGTACGAGTGCGCGGTCCGCGAGGCTCGGGGCGGCCGGTGGGTGGCGGCCATGATGGACGGCGGGGTTCTGGCCTCGCGCCTGCTCCCCGGGGGCGACCGTCCGTGCCCGCCGCCGCTGCTTCTCCTTGGGCCCGATGCCGCCGGTCACGTTGGGGCGCTCCCGCTGTGGGAGGGAGCGGGCGACGGCTGGCGGCCGGCACCTGTGGCCCTGCAGGAGGCAACCGAGACCGCCAGGCCCGCGCTGCGGCCGTTCGCCGGTACGATCGTCGTTCCTGGCGACGGGCTGGCGCGGAGGGTCTCCGTGCTGGTGAGCGACAAGCCGCCCGATCTCTCCTGCGGCGTAACCTGGGAACCCCTCGGCCTCGGCCGCTACCAAGTGGAGCTCACCGGAGCGTCTCCGTGCCGCATCGTCGGCAATGGCGGCGCCGCATGGGTTGACATCGCCCCATTGCGGTAGCCGCCAGGGAGGACCTCGAGGGCGCCTTGCACTTTTCAGCGGCTGCCCGGGAGAGCGGCCGAGCTCGTTTCTTCTGGCCTGGGAGCCTGTCGGGAAAACGGGGTGGCCCCTCCCCATTTCCCCGACAGGCTCCGAGGGGCTGGCGGGAGATCGACCGCGGTCGTATCCTCGTCTGAGGCCGTCTGCATCAGAGGAGGAGATCTCGAGTGGGTACGTCGACCTGGGATTGTGGCCAGCGCGCACCGCGTTGGGTCCGCGTGGGAGCGGTCGTCTGCCTGGCGTTGGCGCTTGGCGGTTGCCGGCCTGCGCCGCCGCCACGGTCTCTCAACGTCGGCCTCAACCGCGAGCCTCTCACCCTGGATCCCCACTACCACAACGATTCGGTCACCTGGTCGTTCCTGGGGAACTTCTACGACGGCCTTGTGCGCTTCTCGGCCGACATGCAGCTCGAACCGGCGCTCGCGGTGCGCTGGGAGCACGCCAAACCCGCGCTGTGGCGATTCACGCTGCGCCCTGAGGCACGCTTCTCGAGCGGTGAGCGGGTGCGCCCGGCAGACGTCGTGGCAAGCATCAAGAGGGGTCGCGACGATCCCCACTCCAACATCCGCCACCACCTCGCAGGAATCGTCAAGGTCACAACGGCGGGGGACGACACCGTGGTCGTCGAGACCGAGGCGCCGAGCCCGACGCTGGTGAACCGCCTGGCGTTCCTGATGGTCATCCCGGAGCGCGTCGCCCGGGAAGGTGAGCTCAAGACCGTCGTCGGCACAGGCCCGTATCGCATCGTGGCCAGCAATCCCGGGCGCTCGGTCGACGCCGAGGCCTGGCCGAGCTGGCACGGCACCCCGCCGGTCGAGCGGGTCCACTTCGTGTTTTTCGCCGACGAGCAGAAGCTCATGGACGGTTTTCTCGGCGGCAAGGTCGATGTCGCCCGGCAGTTGTCGGAGGATCAGCTCGGCGAGCTGCGCGTCCGGCCTGGGTTGGGCGCCGAGCTGCAGCCCCGCCTGCAGGTCCAGATGCTGGCCATCTGCCCACAGGCGGCGAAGGGCGAGACGGCCCGGGCGCTGGCCGATCCTCGGGTCCGTCGCGCGATGCTGCTGGCGCTCGATCGGGTTCGCTACGTTCGGGGAGTGTACCGGGGGAACGGAGTGGTGGCTTCGCAGTACGTCCAGCCGGTTGTCGTGGGTTACGACCCGAGCCTGGCGCCGCTCCCGTACGATCCCGAGCTGGCGCGCACGCTGCTGCGGGATGCCGGTTTTTCTCGGGGCTTCGGCGTCACCCTGGTCTGCACGTCAGGACAGCGCGTCCCCGATCAGGTCGGGCCGATCATCGAGGATCTCGGCAGGATCGGCATTTCGGTGCGGGCGGACGAGGTGTCCTGGACCGAGCTCCTGCAGAAGGCGCGCGAGCACAGATCCGAGCTGACCGTTTTCGGCTGGGCCTGCAGTACCGGCGACGCCAGCGACTTTCTCAACGCGTTTGGGCACACCCCGGCCTCCGCGCGCGGCCTCGGCACCGAAAACTACTCCGGGTACAGCGATGCCGCCACGGACGCCCTGATCGTGGGAGCCGACCGCGAGATGGACCCGGCACGGCGACTGGAGCTTCTCCAGGAGGCGCAGCGCCGCCTCCTCGCTGCGCTGCCGATCCTCCCCCTGACGGTTCGCTTCGGCCACGTCGGCGTTTCGTCGCGGGTCGACGTGGCCACGCGTTACGACCAGTGGCTCCTGGTCGAGACGTTCCGCTGGAAGGACACGGTCCGTTGATCGATACCGGCTTGAGCTTCGCGGATCTCGCGCGTCTCGCCTGCTGCACGAGAATAGTGCTACGCTGCATGTCTCCGCTGGAGGAAGTATGGCTCGCCATTCGGCAACCGTTTGCGTCGTGACTCCGCTCGGTCTCCTGGAGATCGAGGCCGCGGAGTCGGGTGTGACGCGTGTACGCATCGGCACCCGCGGCAAGCCGCGGGAGGTGGGAGATGGGGGCGCGTTGGCCCTCGCGCAGCGGACGGCAAGCGAGATCGTCAGCTATCTCGACGGTCACGTCCGCCAGTTCACGGTGCCCGTGTCCGCCGACGGCACGGCCTTCCAGAAGGCGGTTTGGAGCGAGCTGCTGAAGATCCCGTACGGAACGCGGCGGACCTACGGTGAGCTGGCCGCCAGGCTCGGTCGCCCGCGCGGCGCCCGCGCTGTCGGTGCGGCGTGCGGCGCCAACCCGGTCCCGATCCTCGTTCCGTGTCACCGTGTGGTTGCGGCGGAGGGTTTGCTCGGCGGTTTCGGCGCCGGGATCACGGTCAAGCGAACGCTGCTTGACCTCGAGAGCAGGGAAATCGCTGGGAAGAGTTGATTCGCGGGTTTGGGGGAGGTGTGCCGTGCGCGCGTACCTCGGCCATCACATCTTCTCCAACTTCCGCCTGAGCGAGCTGGGGGAGCAGATCAGGCAAGGCGACTGAGCGCGAGAACGGTTCCGGTCACCACGACCCCGACGCCGACCCTCGCGAGCAACCCCGGCAGTGGCGCCAGAGGCAGGCCGACGACGGCCTGAACGTTGCCCTCGACCCTCTCGACCAGAGCGCCACCTAAGCCCTGCACCGCGTATGCGCCGGCCTTGTCGTCGCCTTCGCCGGTCGCCAGGTACCAGTCGAGAAGGGCGGGCGGCACCGGGATGAACGTGACATTGGCAACCTCGAGGTGCGTCGCCTCGCGCCCCTCCCAGATCACGCAGACCGCGGTGAGGACGGCGTGGGTCCGGCCCGACAGGAGGCCGAGCATTCGCCGCGCATCAGCGCGGCTCGCCGGCTTGCCGAGGATGGTCTCGCCGAGAGCGACGATGGTATCGGCGCCGAGAACCGGTCCGTCGCTTCGCAACGCGGCGGCTACGGCCGCTTTCTCTCGTGCGATGCGCAACACGTGGACCGGCGGCGCCTCGCGGTCTCGCTGGCGTTCGTCGATGTCGGCCGGCACGCACTCGATGGCAAGCCCGAGCGCGCCGAGAAGCTCGCGCCGGCGTGGCGAAGCAGACGCCAGGATAAGCGGGAGAGAGTCGATCATGCCGCCGGAACGGCCGCGGCCAGCAGCCGGACGGTGAGCACCGAGCTCTCGCAGTCGACCATCTCGATCGCGCTCCCGACCGGGATCGGCTGGCCGTCAGCCGACTTTGCAGCGAGAACGAACTTGCGGCCGCCCTGCTCGATCTCGACCTGGCCAAAACCGCTTACCGGGATCTCGCGCACGACCACGGCTCGAGCGGGCGGCGGCGTTTTCCGCCACTCGCGGAAGACGACCATGGCAATCAGACCCGCGACCAGCGCCGCCGTCAGGGCGCCGGCGAAGCGCGTTCCCGTCTCGGAGCGGCGGAGCACCAGACCCAGTATGCCGAAGGCGGCCAGCGGGAAACTGGCCCGCCGGGCTATCCAGTTGATCAGAGCCGAATGGTGCTCAGGGACGGGGACGATGATCTGGTGGCAGACCTGGTGCACCCTGTTTCGCTGCAATACTGCGAACGTCGCTGCTAGCACGAGACCGAGCAGCAGGCAGGCCAGGAAAAGGAACGACCACGTCACACGGTCATTGTACGGGAGCAGCGCTCGGAAACCCAGGGTGGGCTGACCGGCGAGCCGCGCGCGGCAATGTCGGTCTGGGACTTGGCTGGCCGGCGCTCGGCTCCGTCAGCTCCGTGGGATCGCCTTGGGTTTGCCGAGCCCGTCGACGTTGACGTAGGTGATCACGGCCTCGGTGACCCGGCGCGGCGCCGCTACGCGGGCCGGGTGCTCCGCCTCGACAACCACCTTGACGGTGATCGAGGTCGTTCCCACGCGGACGAGATCGCCGTAG
>Ga0315278_10004576_pt1 | contig 12492 bp, 11 predicted proteins | sample YL17G06_0_MG_FD_203880 | JGI IMG/M metagenome (GOLD analysis project Ga0315278, IMG submission 203880) | Sediment microbial communities from Yellowstone Lake, YNP, Wyoming, USA - YL17G06_0 | ecosystem: Environmental > Aquatic > Freshwater > Lake > Sediment | place: USA: Wyoming | collected...
AACCCGCCGGCACGCGCCGCACGAGCGTTGCGCCTCATTTGGAGCCCCGGCCCTACAACTTAGGGTATGCGGGAATTGCGGTCCTCACAACAATAGAACCGGGAGCGAAAACGCGCTAATTCCGGGCCGGAACCCGCGCCAGTAGCTCCTCGACCTTTGGCATGATCCCGTCCACGATCTTCGTCACGCCTTGCGCATTGGGATGCAGGCCATCACCCTGAAACAGGTTCGGATCGCCGACAATGCCCTCGAGGAAGAACGGATAGACCACCACATTGTAGCGCGCGGCGAGATCGCGATAGATGGCGCTGAACTGATCCACGTAGTCGCGTCCCATGTTGCGCGGCGCCTCCATGCCGGCGAGCAGTACCGGCAGGCCCTTCGCTTGCAAGCGCTTGAGGATCTCCTCCAGCACCTTTTTGGTTGCCTCCGGCGGTAGCCCTTGCAGCGCGTCATTGGCACCAAGCTCGACGATCACCGCATTTGCTTCCGGCGGCACCGCCCAGTCGAGCCGCGCCAGCCCGGCGGAAGCCGTATCGCCCGAGACGCCGGCATTGGTGATGGTCACGTCATGGCCCTTGGCGCGAAGCGCCTTTTCCAGCTGCGCTGGAAAAGCTTGATCCTGCGGCAACCCGAGCCCAGCTGCGAGACTGTCGCCCAGCACGACGATCACCGGCGCGTTCGGTTCTGCCGCCGTGACAGTTACCAGGAATACAGCAACCATAAGTACCGCGGCAAATGTCGCAACGCCCAACAAGCCAAGTTTCATCTTTTCGACCTCTTTGCCCTTCTCTATTACGCGATGCCGTGCCATCTGGAGAAAGTTGCTCAATTTACCCCAATGGATCAGACCCTGAAACAGCCAAGCTCCTCCGCCATCGTCCTCGATGATGTGCATGTCACCCTGCCGTCTCGCGCGGGGCCGGTGCACATTTTGCGCGGGGTCGATCTGGACGTGGCGAAAGGCGAGGCCATCGCCGTCGTGGGACGCTCCGGCTCCGGCAAGTCGACCTTGCTGATGGTGATCGCGGGGCTTGAGCGCGCGAACCAAGGAAGCTTGCAGGTCGCCGGTGCCGATCTCGGCGTCCTCAACGAAGACGAGCTGGCGCGACTTCGCGCCGCCAAGATCGGTATCGTGTTTCAATCCTTCCATCTGGTGCCGACCATGACGGCGCTGGAGAATGTCGCGCTGCCCCTCGAATTCCTCGACCGCAGCGATGCCTTCGCCACGGCACGCGGCGCACTAAAGGAGGTCGGGCTCAGCCATCGCGAGAGTCACTTCCCGGGACAACTGTCGGGCGGCGAGCAGCAACGCGTCGCTCTGGCCCGCGCGCTCGCACCCCGGCCTTCGCTGATCCTCGCCGACGAGCCGACCGGCAATCTCGATGCAACGACCGGCGCCGAGGTGATGGAGCTTCTCTTCGTGCTGAAGGAACGGAGCGGCGCTACGCTGCTTCTCATCACCCACGATGTTGCGCTCGCCAAACGCTGCGACCGCACCGTGACCATGACCGACGGTCGCATCGTGGGCGAAGGCGCCAAGCGTCGCGTGCGGGCCAAGTGATGGACGCGCATCCCCTACCCGCTCACTCCGGTTTCCGCCTTCCGCTCGCTTTCACGATCGCCGGACGCGAACTCCGCGCCGGGGCCGGCCGTCTTCTCGTCTTTGTCTTCTGCATCGCGCTTGGCGTCGCCGCTGTTGCGTCGATCGGCTCGCTGTCGGCCTCCTTCGAGGAGGCGTTAGCGCGTCAAGGCCGTCTCCTTATCGGCGGCGATATCGCGTTCGAGCGCGTGCATCGTCGCGCCGAGACGGACGAGCGCGCGGCGTTCGATGTACAAGGCCGCGTGAGCGAATCCGCCGGCCTGCGCGCCATGGCGCGAAATAGTGACGGCAAAAGCGTGCTCGTCGAGGTGAAGGCCGTCGATGATGCTTACCCGCTTTACGGCGACGTCGTGGTGAACGATCCGTCAGGTGCCGGCGCGCTTTGGCAGCGTGACGACATGGTACTCGTCGAGCGCACGCTACTCGATCGTCTCGGCCTCAATGTCGGCAGCAAGATCAAGATTGGCGACGCCGAGATTACCATCGGCGGGGTGCTTGGCCAGCAACCGGATCGGCTCGCCGACCGCCTCGCCTACGGCCCGAAGGTGCTGATGTCGCTTGCCACCCTCGAACATACCGGCCTAATCCAGCCCGGCAGCATCGTCCGCTGGACTTACCGCGTGAGGCTCCCCGGCGACAAAGGCGACGACAAGAAATCTCTGGCCCGCGTCCGCACCGGTTTCATGAATAAGTTTCCGCAAAGCGGATTCGATGTGCGCGATTGGACCGACCCGGCGCCGGCGATCCGCCGCGGCGCCGAACGCTTCACCCAGTTCATCAATTTTGTTGGGTTGACCGCGCTGCTCTTGGGCGGCATCGGCGTCGGCGGAGCCATCGGCGGCTACATGGCGAAAAAGCGCAAAGTGATCGCCACCTTCAAATGTCTCGGCGCATCGAGCCGGTTCGTGCTTGCCATCTATGCACTGGAAGCCTTCTTTCTGGCGGTGTTGGGCATATCGCTCGGTCTCCTGATCGGGGCGATGGCGCCGCCGGCAATCTCCGCCATCTATGGCGGCGAACTGCCGATTCCGCTCGCTGTCGAGCCGCATCCATTGCCGCTTCTCATCGCTGCCTTGGCCGGCTTCTTGACCGTGGCGCTGTTCGTGCTCTGGCCCCTGGGACGCGGCGCCCGCGTGCCCGCCGCCGTGTTGCTCCGCCAGCAGCTCGACGAGCACGAGGAACGCCCGGCCTTAAGCTTCATCACCGGCGCGGCCGCGTCCGGCATCGCGCTGTTCGCGCTCGGCATCTTTGCGTCCGAGGAGCGGCTCGTCACCTTTTCCATCTCAATCGGTATTGTTGCTTCGTTCCTCTTCTTTCTCGGCTTGGGCTGGGTGCTGAAGCGCGCCGCGGCAAAGTTCCGCCGCCAACGTTATCCCTCGCTGTCGCTTGCGCTTGCCTCCATTGCCGGTCCCGGATCGCTCGCGCGCTCCGTCGCCGTGGCACTCGGCCTCGGCCTCGGCCTCCTCGTTGCCGTGGCCTTGATCCACCGCTCTTTGTCCGCGGAGCTGCAAGACGACCTCAAGGCCGATGCGCCGGCCTATTATTTCCTCGACCTCAATGCCGAGGACGTCGCGTCCTTCCGCGGTACCGCCAATGGAATCGTTCCCGACGCCAAATTTGCCGAAGCGCCGATGCTGCGCGGCCGCATCGTGGCGCTGAATGGCGTCCCCGTCGACAAGGTCAAGGTCGGGCCGGATTTTCGCTGGGTGTTGAACGGCGATCGCGGACTGACCTATGCGGAGACGCTGCCCGAGGCCTCCGAGGTGGTCGAAGGCGAATGGTGGCCGCGCGCCTATTCCGGACCGCCCCTCGTCTCTTTCGACGTGGAGGCCGCCAAGGGGCTCGACCTCAAAATCGGCGACAGCATCACCGTTAATATTCTCGGCCACAATGTCGATGCGCGCATCGCCAACTTGCGCAAGATCGACTGGGAATCTCTCGCCATCAATTTCGTCATGGTGTTCACGCCGAACACCCTTGTCGGCGCGCCGCATCGCTCCATGGTCACGCTGGAATTGCCGAAGAATGTCGATCCCGCGACCGAAGGGAAGCTTATCCAGACGCTGGCGGAGAAGTTCCCCCTCATCACCGCCATCAATGTCGGCGACATCGTCGATGCCGCGCGCGAGCTTCTGGGTAAGGTCATGACCGCGATCAGCGCCACCGCGCTCATCACCGTTCTGATCGGCGCCGCCGTTCTCGCAACGGCAATTGCCGCCGGTCAGGAGCGGCGGAAATATCATGCCGTGCTTTTCAAAACGCTTGGCGCCACCCGCGGCCGCGTCATTCGCGCCGAGCTGATGGAATTCGGTCTGCTCGGTCTTACGACCGCGCTCGCGTCCGTTCTGCTCGCCACGGCAATCGCCTGGTCTCTGTGCAAATGGGCATTCGAGATCCCCTTCGTCTTTTCAGGCACCGCCATCGCGGAAACCATCGCGCTTGCGCTCGCTACCGTACTCGGCCTCGGCGCCATTGCTACCTGGCGCGTGTTGTCGGCGAAAGCCGCGACCTATCTCAGGGATGCCTGAAGCTATTTCGTTCTAAAATTTTTGCTCACCGGCGCTTAACCGCGCTTCCGGCCAGGACTTCCATCACAAGAAGGGCGAGCTCCATTTTGACAAAGTGAATAAGCCCGGCCTCGCCCATGACAAGACCACATCGTCGAGGGCAACGGCAACGGCAGGGCAGCCTTTCAGATCGAGCTGAAGGGCCTGATCAGCTTGAGTAAAGGTGATTTAATATTGTAGGGGACCGGCGTTCAAGCCCGCGGGACTGGCCAAGACCGTTCCGCCTGATATGCTTCCTCGAGCCTGCTAATCGACGGAGGGCTCGATGCCGCTCGTCACCCAACACGCGCCGATTGCAGCTTTTCGGCTCCGACCAACGGAACCCTCACCTTGTGTTAGCGCCAGAAAGCCACCATATTCGGATCAAATCGGCTTGAGAAATCCGACTTAGCCAAGCTACCTGAAAGGAAGGACCAATTTCCATGGCTGAACTCGACAAACGCTACGCGCCAGGCACGACGGTCGGCCGCGCGGAAGCGATCGACCAGGGCCTTCGGAGCTACATGCTCCGCGTCTACAACTATATGGGCATCGGCGTCGCCATCACTGGCGTCGTCGCCTATGTGATCTTCAATATGTCGGCTGTGACGGGCGCTGACGGCGCCATCACCGGCCTAACGCCCTTCGGCAACTTCATGTTTGCCAGCGCCTTCAAATGGGTGGTGATCTTCGCGCCGCTCGGGCTGGTGTTCCTGATCTCCGCGCGCATTAACTCTATGAGCCTGGCGGCCGCGCAACTCGCCTTCTGGGTCTTCGCCGCTTTGATGGGCGCGTCGATCTCTTCGATCTTCTTGCTCTACACCGGCGCTAGTATCGCGCAGATGTTCTTTATCACCGCCGCCTCGTTCGGGGCGCTCAGCCTTTGGGGTTACACCACCAGCCGCGATCTTTCCGCCTGGGGCTCGTTTCTGTTCATGGGCCTGATCGGCATCATCCTAGCGTCGCTGGTCAATCTGTTCTTCGCTTCGAGCGCCCTGCAATTCGCCATCTCGGCGATCGGCGTGCTGATCTTCGCCGGCATGACCGCCTATGACACGCAGCAGATCAAGGAAATGTATTATGTCGGCGACGACGGAACCGTCGCTGGCCGCAAAGCCGTGATGGGCGCGCTTCGCCTCTATCTCGACTTCATCAACCTGTTCATGTTCATGCTCCAGCTGTTCGGCAATCGCCGCTAGACGCTGTCAGCATCGCGCAACACCAAGGCCCCGGGCTCATCCCCGGGGCCTTTTGTTTTTTGCTGTGGCTTTCCCTCGGTACGCCGTCACCCTGAGGTGGCCGCGCAAAAGCGCGGCCCTCGAAGGGGCGACGTCCCGGGCCCCGTTCATCCTTCGAGGCTCGCTTCGCTCGCGCCTCAGGATGACGGGGTAAAGCCCTTACGAGTGGCCTCAAGCTTCGACGAGCCGCAAGCCCTTATCCAGCGCCCGCAGCACGCGCGCCAGATCGTGCCCGCGCTTCAGGATCAATCCCGTCGCTGCGATCACGCTATAGGCGCCTTGCCGTCGCGCGAGCTTCGGCTGCTTTTCGATTCTGTAGAGCGGACATTCGCTCGAACGGCGGAACACCGAGAACACCGCCTTCTCGTACAGACTGTCGATGGCATAGTCGCGCCACTCGCCGCTCGCGACTTTCTTGCCATAGACGTTGAGAATTTGCGTGAGCTCTCGGCGGTCGAATGCGATGCCGTCGCGCCGTGTCTTGTCGTCAAGTCCGCCGCCGGCGCCTTTTGGGGCCAGCGGCACCACTATGGGATCGGTTTCGCGCAAAGTGCACGCGCCTCCTGTAACGGACGTTCATGATGATCGCCTGCCGCGCAAAATTCAAGACGCTCCGCGCCCTAACACGCGCTGTAATACAGTGAAATATTAATCACAGTTCCGCCCCGTTTCAGCCCTTGGCACGCCCTAAACAAGGTTAATGCTTCTTTAGTTGACTATGGCCCGGTCTAAAGGTGAGGCTTCGGATTCTCAGCCCCCCAGCCCCCCGGGGTCTTCTCTCTGACCGGGCCATTTTCATTTCTTGAGTACCTCCCAGACTGAGTGATCACGGGCCGGCTTGCGGCCCGTTTTTTATTTGCGCGCGCCACAGTCGTTCCGGCGCACTTCGCTTCCCGCTAAATGCATTTTCTTCGCCGCCATCTCCCGACCGGGGGACGCGAGACGGCGACGGCAGGGCGGACTTCCAGATCAAGGTGAACCACGTCAACTCGCTCTCGGCCGACAACTTTATTCTGTAGGGGTGCGCTTGCATCGCAAGCTGACACGGGCACGGCCCTTCTGCCTCTCCCCGGTGGGGAGGAGGTAAGTCGCCCCGATCTCACTCCTGCTCGTAAAGGGCCGCACCGAGGATCGGCCCGGTGCTGCCCACTTGCAGCAAGGTGACCAGGCAATCGCCGCCCATCGTCTTCAAGTCTTTGAGCGGCAACCGAAGCGACATTGCATCGCCCTTCCACATGCCGATCGGACTGATCTCGCGCACCGGATGGCGATAGGTAATCGTGCGCCCGCGATTTTCCCCGCGCGAGATCGGCACGGTCTCTTTCTCCTTGGCGATGGCGAGCCAGACGGTGGCGTCGCGGCTATGCGAGCCTTCCTGAGCGTTGCCGATATCGATCACGAGCGTGTCGCCTTCGGCCCGCGCGCTGACCGGAACCCTGACGTCGCGTAGCCTGACCTTTGCCGCATCGATGGCATCGAGGACCAGCCGCTCGTCAGAGCCGTTGACATGCAAGAGTCCGTCAACCACGGCTTGCGGCGTGTAGACGCGTCCGTCGCCGCGCGCTTTGGCATAGTCGCGCTGGCGCCCGCTATTGGCGGGGCTCGCAAGCGTGTCGCGCCAGCCGAGATAGTCCCAATAATCGACCGAGAAGGAGAGCGTGAGCACGCCCGGCTTTTCGGTGAGCTTCCCCAGCAGAGCGTCGGCAGCAGGGCACGACGAGCAACCTTGGCTCGTGAAGAGCTCGACGACGGCGGGGCCTTGCGTGACAGCTTCGGGTGGTGCGGCACTCGCGATGCCAAGGCCGAAGATGCTGACGGCGAGCGCCGCGAAGGCTCCCGCGTGGAACGGAAGGAGGCGCCTCATGGCCCCTACAATGCCGGAAGCCTGACCAAATATCCGGTTAAAAACGCTCAACCGGGGTCACAAATGGGTGAGGGGGAGCGGCAACCCTTAAGCAGCAGGCCGCGCCAGCGATCGCAGCACATAGTGCAAAATCCCGCCATTGCGGAAATAGTCGAGCTCGTCCGCCGTATCGATGGCGACGCGCAAGGGCACGGCGCGCGTCTTGCAGTCCGGATAAATGATGTCGGCCTCGATCCATTGCATCGGCTTGATCTCGGCAAGTCCGCGCAAGCTCACCGTCTCATCGCCGATCAGCTCCAGTGCCTGCCAGGAATTGCCCTCCGCGAAGAGCAGCGGCAGCACGCCCATGCCAATCAAATTGGAGCGATGGATGCGCTCGAAGCTTCCGGCGATCACCGCGCGCACGCCAAGCAGCCGCGTCCCCTTGGCCGCCCAGTCGCGCGACGAGCCGGTGCCATATTCCTTGCCGGCAAACACGACCAGCGGCACGTCCTCTGCCATGTAGCGCATCGCCGCGTCGTAGATCGCCATGCGCTCGCCCGAAGGGTAATGCAGAGTGACGCCGCCCTCGATGCCTTTCACCATCATGTTCTTGATGCGCGTATTGGCAAAAGTGCCGCGCATCATCACCTGGTGATTGCCGCGGCGCGAGCCATAGGAATTGAAATCGTGGACGGTGACGCCGTGCTCGGTCAGGTAATGGCCGGCCGGGCTGTCGCGCTTGATCGAGCCCGCCGGCGAGATGTGGTCGGTGGTGATGGAATCGAGGAAGAGCCCGAGAATGCGCGCGCTCTCGATATCATTGACCATCTGTGGCGTCATCGACATGCCGGCGAAGTAAGGCGGGTTCTGCACGTAAGTGGAGTGCGTGTCCCAATCGTAGGTCAGGCCGCCCTTGACCTGGATGTCCTGCCACTCGGCATCGCCGCGGAACACGTCGCCGTAGCGCTTCTTGAACATCGATCGCTTCACCGCCTTCCGCACCAGTTTGGCGATGGTCTTCGACGACGGCCAAATGTCCTTGAGATAGACGGGCTCGCCGTCTTCATCCCGCCCAAGCGGATCGGTGGCGAGATCGACCATGATGGAGCCCGCGAGCGCGTAGGCCACGACCAGCGGCGGCGAGGCGAGATAATTGGCGCGCACATCGTGATTGACGCGGCCCTCGAAATTGCGATTGCCCGACAGCACCGCCGCGACCGCTAGCCCATGCTCATGGATCGTGTGCGAAATCTCTTCCGGCAGCGGCCCCGAATTGCCGATGCAGGTTGTGCAGCCATAGCCGACAAGATTGAAGCCGAGCGTGTCGAGATCGCCCTGTAGATCAGCCTTCTCAAGATAGTCGGTGACGACTTGCGAGCCGGGTGCGAGCGAGGTCTTGACCCAAGGCTTGACGCTTAAACCCTTCCTCACAGCGTTTTGCGCCAGCAGACCCGCCGCCACCATCACATACGGGTTGGAGGTATTGGTGCAGGAGGTGATCGCCGCGATCACCACATCGCCGTGGCCGAGATCGAAATTCTTGCCTTTGACCGGCACACGCTTCCCTTGCTCGCCAGCCTTGCCGTACTCCTTGTCAAGCACCTCGATGAAGGCTGACGCTGCCTTGTCGAGCGGCACCCGGTCTTGCGGCCGCTTCGGCCCCGCGAGCGACGGCACGACGTCGCTAAGATCGAGCGCGAGCGTCTTGGTGAAGACCGGCTCCGGGCTGTTCTCGTCGCGGAACATGCCTTGGGCGCGCGCGTAAGCCTCGACGAGGTCGATCCGCGAGTCTTTGCGGCCCGTCGCTTTGAGATAATCGAGCGTCTCCTGGTCGATGGGGAAGAAGCCGCAGGTCGCGCCATATTCCGGCGCCATGTTGGCGATGGTGGCGCGGTCCTCGAGCGGCAGATGGTCGAGGCCTGAGCCATAAAACTCGACGAACTTGCCGACCACGCCCGCGCGCCGCAAAGATTCCGTTACGGTCAGCACGAGGTCGGTGGCCGTGACGCCGTCTTTCAACTTGCCGGTCAATTTGAAGCCGATGACCTCGGGGATTAGCATCGAGATCGGCTGCCCCAGCATGGCGGCCTCTGCCTCGATGCCGCCGACACCCCAACCCAAGACCGCGAGCCCGTTGACCATGGTGGTGTGGCTGTCGGTGCCGACCAGCGTGTCGGGATAGGCCATCGTCGTCCCAGCCTCGCCTTCGCTCGTCCACACGACTTGCGCCAGATATTCGAGATTGACCTGATGGCAGATGCCGGTGCCCGGCGGCACCACACGGAAATTGTCGAAGGCGCCGGCGCCCCAGCGCAAGAACGCGTAGCGCTCGCCGTTCCGCTCATATTCCTTCTCGACATTGATCTCGAAAGCTTTGTCTGAGCCGAAGGCGTCCACCATCACCGAATGGTCGATAACGAGATCGACAGGGGCCAGCGGATTGATGGCGCAAGGATCGCCGCCGAGCTTGGACACGGCGTCGCGCATCGCCGCGAGATCGACCACCGCCGGCACGCCGGTGAAATCCTGCATCAGCACCCGCGCCGGCCGGAATGCGATCTCCTTGTCGCTCCGCCGCTCCGCGAGCCAGAGCGACATGGCGCGAATATCGTCGGCGGTGACCGTCCGCCCATCCTCGTGCCGGAGCAGATTCTCCAAGAGCACCTTCAGCGAGTAAGGCAGCAAGGACGTATCGGCGAGGCCGTTGGCCTCCGCCTCTTTCAGGCTGAAATAATAATAGACGCGCTTGCCCAATTTCAGCTTGCGGCGGCAGTTGAAACTGTCGAGCGAGGTCTCAGCCAAAACCGTCAAACCAGGTCTCCTCGGCATGCGACGCGTCGGTTCGGCGCGACGTTCGAGCGGGAACGGCCGGAATTGGCCCCTCCCCGCACTATAAAAGCCCTTGCGCCACCGGCACAATCGGAGAGAGTTTGCGTCTACGCGAATTCATTCCAACCTGCCAGTTCCGTCACATCTTGCGCAAAAACCGTGCAATGGCTCATTCGACCGGCCTCGCCGCCAACAAGATCAGCTGCCGGCGGGGCGGCAGGCTTCTCTTTCAAGGCTTGAGCTTCAAGCTCTTGCCCGGCGAAGCGCTCTTCGTCAGCGGCCCGAACGGGGCCGGCAAGACCAGCCTGTTACGTCTTATCGCGGGCCTGTTGCCGCTTGACGACGGAGAATTCAGCCTGGAAGGCAAGACCGGCGACGCACCGCTCCCCGAGCTTTGTCACTATGTCGGCCACGCCAACGCCATCAAGACCGCCGCGAGCGTCGACGAAAATCTCGCTTTCTGGCACGATTTCCTCGGCGGCGGCGCAGGAAGCTTCCGCCAAGCGTTGGCGTTGTTCGGCCTTGGCTCTTTGTCGCGCTTACCCGCAGGACTTCTATCCGCGGGGCAGAAGCGAAAGCTCGCGCTCTCGCGCCTCTTGGCCGCGCCGCGACCGATCTGGCTGCTCGATGAACCCTCGGTCTCGCTCGATGCCGCCTCGGTCAAAGTGCTGGAGCGGCTGATCGCCGAGCACTTACGCCAAGGCGGCATCGCTGCCATCGCCAGCCATACGCCGCTCAAGGTGAAATTCACGCGCGAGCTGAAGCTCGGGGGGTGTAAGCGATGAGACCCTGGCTTGCGCTCCTCGCCCGAGAGATCGGCCTCGCTTGGCGCGAGGGCGGCGCCATCGGCACCGCGCTCGGCTTCTATCTCGTTGTCGTCGCCATCACCCCGCTCGGCCTCGGGCCCGATCTCAATCTGCTGTCGCGCATTGCACCGGGCGTGTTGTGGGTGGCGCTTCTCCTGGCGAGCCTGTTATCCGCCGACCGCATCGTCCACAACGACTATGAGGACGGCACGCTCGACGTGCTAGCGATCGGGCCGCTGCCGCTCGAGGGCATCGTCGCCATCAAGAGCCTCAGCCATTGGATCACGACCGGCATTCCGCTGGCGCTGCTCGCGCCGGTTCTAGGACTCTTGCTCAATCTTCCGGTCACCGCCTCGCCGCTTCTCGTGCTGGCGATGTTGGCCGGCACGCCTGCCGTAAGCTTCATCGCTGCAATCGGGGCGAGCCTCACTTTGGGTTTAAGGCGGAGCGGCGTGCTGCTCGCGCTCCTGGTCTTACCTCTCTACGTGCCGGTCTTGATCTTTGGCGTCGCCACGGTCTCGGCCGCAATCACCGGCCCTGCCTCACCCTGGCCGCCGCTTCTCATGCTCTCGGCCTTCAGCCTCGCATCCATCGTGCTTGCGCCACTCGCCGCCGCCGCCGCGATCCGCAACACGCTGCGCTAGCCGGATTGCACCAATGAACCAAACCCACTAGACCAAGCCACCATGCCGAGCCTCGCCAATCCCACACGTTTTCTAAGTATCGTCGACGCCGTCGTGCCATGGCTCGCGGGCCTGACCGTGCTGCTGCTCGGCTTCGGGCTCTATCTCAGTTTCTTCGTGGCACCGCCCGACTACCAACAAGGCGAGACCGTCCGGATCATGTTCATCCATGTGCCATCGGCCTGGCTCGCCATGTTCGGCTATATGCTGATCGCGGTCGCTAGCTTAGGCACGCTGATCTGGCGCCACCCCCTTGCCGATGTCGCCGCCAAGACCGCGGCCCCAATCGGCGCCACCTTCACCTTCATCGCGCTCGTCACCGGCTCGCTCTGGGGCAAGCCGATGTGGGGCACCTATTGGGTCTGGGACGCGCGGCTCACTTCCATGCTCGTGCTGTTTCTGCTTTATCTCGGGCTGATCGCGTTGTGGCAGTCGATCGAGGAGCCTGGCCGAGCGGGGCGCGCCGCCGCGATTCTCGCGCTGGTCGGCGCCATCAACATTCCCATCATCAAATTCTCGGTCGATTGGTGGAACACGCTGCACCAGCCCGCGAGCGTGTTCCGTATGGGTGGCTCGACCATCGATCCCGCACTGCTCACGCCGCTCTTCGTCATGATGGGCGCGTTCACGCTGCTCTTCGTGCTGTTGCACCTCATCTCGATGCGCGCCGAGATCCTGCGCCGCCGCGTGCACGCGCTGCAGCAGATCGAAGTGCAACGCGCCGGCGCCGGAGCTTAAAGTCATGCCCGATCTTGGTCCGCACGCGGTGTTCATCTGGGGCGCTTATGCGCTCACCTTTTTCGCCGTCGGCATTCTGACGGCTTCGATCCTCATCGACGACCGGCAACAGCGTGAGACCCTTGCCGAGCTCGAACGAAGAGGCATCAAGCGACGCTCGGCGCGAGCAAAGCCCGCACCAGGCAAGAAGAAATGAGCGATCG
>Ga0315278_10004577_pt1 | contig 12491 bp, 6 predicted proteins | sample YL17G06_0_MG_FD_203880 | JGI IMG/M metagenome (GOLD analysis project Ga0315278, IMG submission 203880) | Sediment microbial communities from Yellowstone Lake, YNP, Wyoming, USA - YL17G06_0 | ecosystem: Environmental > Aquatic > Freshwater > Lake > Sediment | place: USA: Wyoming | collected...
CCACGGGGTTTGCATTCTTTTCTCCTTAATTCTCCAATCTCTAATCCCAATTAATCCAGACCCTAAGGGTCTCAATTACCCCCAGGGTCTGGTCTCAATTCTGTTTATTTTGGGAACCGGCTAATCACCGTCGCTGGGGTTGGTAGGAGTGCTTTCTCACCGGTCTTGAGCTCGGCTGGCGCTTTGCCAGCTTTATCGGGCGCACCTTGGAAAATATACACCGGTGTGCCTTCTTCTGCGCTCTTCAGCTCCAGGTATGCCTGCCCGGTTAAAAAGCCTTCCTTATCAACCGCGCAGCTCGTCACGTAACCGATCACTTTGCCGCGTTTGTCCATCACCGGGTCGCCGCCGTGGGCCATGCGCACGCCCTTCTCATTGAAGCGGAAGCGGGCTACCACACCTTTGCGCGCCATTTCCCTTTGGAGGAATGCCTCACGCCCGATAAACCAGGGCTTGTAGGTCTTGACATAAGTACCGAAGCCGCCTTCGGCTACCCCCAGGTCTTTATCGCCCAGCTTGCCAGACCCGAGCCCCATTTCGTGCCCGTAGAGCGGCAGGCCGGCTTCGGTACGCAGCGAGTCGCGCGCCCCCAGCCCGAGCGGTTTGACGCCAAACGGCTCGCCAGCCTTTAGTACAGCATTGAAGAACGCATCCGCTTTGGACGGGTGTACAAATAGCTCAAAAGCCATCTTCTCTCCGGTATAACCGGTGCGTGATACTACCAGCTCAAAACCGCCAACCACGGCTTCGCACAGCTCAGTGCGCTTGAGGGCCATAATGCGCTTGCGGGTTTCACCGTCCACCCCCATTGCCAATACAATCTCACGCGACTTTGGCCCTTGTAAGGCAATGTCTACACGCATATCCCCACCTTCTTTGGGGTCGCGCAGATTACGCAGCCGGACATTCCGCCCGTAAGCTCGCGCACGGGGCCGGGTATTGCTTACCCGCACCAGGCCGTCCTTGACCGCGTTCAGCCAGGCCCAGTCCTTATCATCATTCGAAGCGTTCACCACAACCATGAATTTCTCCGGTCCACGCCGGTATACCAGCAGGTCATCGATGACATTCGCGTCCGTATCGAGGAAGTGCGTATAACACGACTCGCCCACCGCCAACCCGCCGATATCGTTGCCAACCACGCTGTCCAGGAAGACCCCAGCCTCCGGACCTTCCGCCTGGTAAACCCCCATGTGCGATACGTCGAACAAACCGGCTGCCTGCCGCACTGCCAGGTGCTCTTCAACCACCGAGCTATACCAGACCGGCATCTCCCAACCGGCAAAGGGTATGATCTTGGCGCCCAATTTCTTATGCGTCTCGTATGCCGGCGTGCGCCGCAGCGGGCTTTCCTTTTCTTCCCACGTAAATTTCGGCAGCGGTTCGCCCATGTCCTGTGGGGCGTGGATGAAATACGGCTTATGAGCCTCGGCAGTGCCGCTGCTGGCTTGGGTCACTGGCTCAATTGTTGAGCCGGACACCACAATCGGGCCGGGCATCTTGCGTAACAGATCATCGTCAAACGCCACGTACCCATCTGAAAGGTCGCGCAGCCAGGCAGCAGCCAGCCCGGCATGAATTGCCGGCAGGCTCAGGCGAAATTCATTAGGTCGTACACAGGTCAGGATCCCGTCCACAGCCACCTGCAAAAAGTCCGCCTCGTTACGCTTGCCAAATAAAGCATCCGCCTCATCGAAGGATAGGTTTGCCCCACTGCTCTCAGCCGCGTCGAAAAGCTGCCGCAGGTTCTTCTCCGTCTCTCCAATATACAGTCGCGTGATCTGGCTCAAGCCTGTCTGTAGCGCCTCCACATCCGAAGCCAGGACAAAATTCAGGAACTCTCGCACCTGCTCGCCGTGCAGATCGAATACAGCCCAATCTCCTGCCGGCTTCTCGTCGGCAAAATAAAAATGCGGGTACCCGTGGTGGGCAGGCTCAAAATCAATCCCGGCTTGCTCCGCCATCTTACGCACTTTGAGTTTGGCGGTTTCCAGGACTGTAAAGCTCACCTTGGCGCGGCGCGCTTCTCCCTTGCGACCCTCCAGGCTGAAAGGCGTCGCAGACTTCAATATGTCCCCGATTACCTCTGCCAACGCGATCATCTCGTCTTCTTTAAAACCGCGCTGAGTGACCCAGGGTGTGCCCATGCGGATGCCAGAAGGGTCAACCGCCGATTTGTCGCCCGGGATCGTGTTACGGTTTACTACAATACCGGCAATATCCAAAATACGTGCGGCTTGATCCCCGGAAAGGCCCGTCCCATCCGGTCCGGTGATGGTTGTGCAGTCCAGGTTCATCAAATGTGTGTCTGTACCACCGAAAGGAATGCGGAAGCCCAGCTCTTTGAAGCGCTGGGTAAAAGCCACACAGTTTTTGACCACCTGCTGCTGCAAGAGGCAGAACTGTTCGGTGCGCGCCAGCTTGAAGGTTAACGCCATGGCCGCGAAGGTGTTGACATGCGGGCCTCCCTGCTCGCCGGGGAACACCGCCCGGTCAAGCTTGCGCGCCAGGGTCGGGTTGGTGGTTAATATACACGCTCCGCGCGGTCCGCATAGCGACTTATGGGTGGTAAAGGTGATCACGTCGGCATACCCTACTGGCGACGGGTACACCCCGGCTGCCACCAACCCTGCTACATGGGCGATATCGGCAAACAGAAACGCGCCTACCGTTTTGGCAATGGCCTGGAAGCGCGCCCAATCCACCGCCCAGGGGTAAGACGAATAACCCGCAATGATAAATTTGGGTTTCGTCTCATGCGCCATAGCTTCTATTGCATCGTAATCAATTCGCTCGGTCTCAGGGTTCACTGTGTAGTGAACCGCGTTGTAATATTTACCCGAGCGGTTGACCGATGAGCCATGGGAAAGATGCCCGCCATGCAGCAGGTTCATGCCCATGATTGTCTCGCCCGGGTTAACCAGGGCATGGTACACCGCATTGTTTGCCGGTCCGCCAGATAGCGCCTGCACATTGACAAAGATGTCTTCCGGTGAAAACCCGTTAGCAGCAAAGGCTTCAGCACAACGTCGCCGGGCCAGAGCTTCTACCGCGTCGGCGTACTCCACGCCCTTGTAATAGCGTGGGTCAGCATAGCGCCGGTAATAAGCCAGGCGCTCTTCGAAGTCCAGGATCTCCTCTTCGCTCATCCGGCGTGTCTCTTCATCCGGATACCCTTCGGCATAGATATTTTGGAAAGCCGACGCCTGGGCTTCGCGCACTGCCAGCGGAGCCTGGCTCTCGCTGGGAATCAGGATGATCTTGCGCGCCTGGCGCTCCGCTTCCAGTTGAGTGAGTTCATAGACATCAGTATCCAGCTCGGATAGCGTGCCTCGGAAAAGAAAATCTGTCATAAGGTGCTCCTTTGGAAATTGACGACCTTTGATTATTGATTGATGATGTGTGATTGGGGAATGGTGAATGTGGTTTTTCCCATGCGCGACCCTTCCAAGCGCCCTCGGTATGCCAGGATCACCCTCCCCATAGAACCGCTTTACTTCCTATTAAAATTTTAGTCCGCCCTAATTCCTGGGTCAAGTGATTTTAAGCATACACATTGTTACTGCCTGTCATTTTCCAAGGCGTTAAAGTCTGTTGGAGTGTGAAATCTCCTGATTTCACCTTCAAACTCTTTGAGTGCCATCCGTCTCCAGATAAAACACCTCATCATCGTAAGACACCAATTCGGAGTATCGCCCCCACTCCGCGCCTATATCGAGCTGGCGCTCGGCTTCTTCGGGCAGGAACTCCAACTCTACGCCGTAACCAGGACTTCCCGTTCAAGCTGGTGTTTTTTGTCGCAGTGAGCATCGCCAGCAACCATTTAATAAATGGCAGTCGATGGATGCGTGTTGCGAATATCTCTTTGCGGGCAAGGATGCTGGCGTCGGCAAATGTCTCTCCCAACGAGGTCAAAGTGATATCCCCTTGGGAGACTGTGGCAAAACCCAATAGCTCGGCCGCCTCGGTCAGAAGCAGCAAATCATCTGAATCCACCCGTAAATCGTCCGCCAGGCGGTACAGGTCAGCCCGGTTGTTGGGCTCTTCCGCCAGGTGCTCCAAAAGCCCGGCCAGATCATTTACCGCGATCTGTGGAAGTCCGCGAGTGCGCCCCGGCTCGCCTCCGCCACCACCCCGACCGGGATCGCCCAGGCCAGAGCAATATCGAGCATAATGGCTACACGCAGGCAGCTAGCCACTATCCCAGGGGAGTCACTTTCCACCATTTCTAGCTTAAACTTGTCTGTCCAGGCCAGCAGCTGTCGCCACGCAAATTGGTCTATGGCAACCACTACCACCACCAGGGTGACATTCCCTCAGGTCACAGCCTGGACATTTCCCCGGTTTGCCATCGCCTGCAGATAAGAAACCGGACATGGCAGGCGGAAGTCACGCTAGCCCAATGTGAAAGTCTCGGCTGCCATATAGATATGCTGCCACCGTTTGCCAATACTGTTAATTGACTTCCTTAGCCAATAGTGCTAACATTGCTCCTGCCTTTTGTGATTTTATGAACACTCCCGGAGCTTGATATGAATTTTGTCAGCGAATTGATCGGTCGACCCGTTTCCGATGCGGATGGAGAACAGATCGGGACATTGAAAGACTTGCTGGCCTCCCAGTTTGAGGAAGTCCCGCACCCGCGCATCGTTGCTATCGAAGTTAAGCAGGGTAGCGGCAGCCAGATCATCTCAATAATAGATGTTGCAGCCCTGATTGCCCCCGCCATCCCACTCACAAAAAAGCGCGATGCCATCCTACCCTACCAGCCCAAGCCGAGCGATCTATTCCTGGTTCGAGATGTGTTGGATAAACAGATCATCGATACCAATGGTGTGCGAGTGGTGCGTGTTAATGATCTGGAGCTGACCCGCGTCAATGGCGATATCTACGTCGCTAATGTGGATACCAGCGGTTTGGGCTTGGTGCGCCGCCTGGGACTGACATCCCTGACCCGCCGTTTATCCAAACGCGCTCAACGCGCCACACCGCCAGGTTTCATCTCCTGGGATGATGTCGAGCTCCTGGCCGGTGACCAACCCATACGCTTGAAAGTTCCGGGTGATAAGATCACTGAGCTGCACCCCGCCGACCTGGCCGAAATCCTCAGCGATCTGAACCGCCAGGAAGGCAGCAAGTTCCTGGAAGCCCTCGATGATAAAACCCTGGCAGATACCCTCGAAGAGGTTGAGCCGGAATTTCAGGCCAGCCTGATCGAGCAAATGACGGATGAGCGGGTGGCCGACGTTCTGGAAGAGATGGCTCCCGATGAAGCGGCTGACTTGCTGGCTGAGCTCCCCGAGGGTCGCAGCCAGGAGCTGCTCAACCTGATGGAAGATGATGAGGCCAAAGACGTCCGTAAGCTACTGTCTTATCCGGAAAACTCAGCCGGCGGTATCATGAACACTGAGTTTATCGCAGTGCCGCCTCACCTGACCGCCGAGCAGGTGATGTCCGTTTTGCGCGAGACAGCCGAAGAAGCCGAGACTATCTTCTATATTTATGTAACAGACAATGAAGACCACCTGCTGGGTGTTTTTTCGCTGCGTGAGCTGGTATTAGCCCATCCATTAAAACCGGTGCACGAATTTATGGGGAAACGGGTAGTCACAGTCGATGTGGAGGATAGCCAGGATGAGTGCGCCCAGGTGGTCTCGAAATACAACTTGCTGGCTGTCCCCGTAGTGGATAAAGATAAACGGCTGCATGGCATTGTCACCGCAGATGACGCCCTGGACCGCATTATCCCCACAGCCTGGAAGAAGCGCATGCCGCGCTTCTACCATTAGCCCCTGCGTTCGTTCCAAGCACACCGAGGAAATTGCCGCCATGGGCCTTTGGCTACGCCTGAAACCTTATCGCATTCGTCTACTGCTCCTGCTTTCTGTTATCGGTCCGGGCATCATCACCGCTAATGTAGATAATGATGCCGGAGGGATTACTACCTATTCCGTAGCAGGCGCCAATTATGGGTACACCTTGCTTTGGATGATGCCTCTCGTTGCCCTGGCGCTAATCATCGTGCAAGAGATGAGCGCCCGCTTGGGTGTGGTCACCGGTAAAGGCCTGGCAGACCTGATCCGTGAAAGCATGGGCGTCCGGCTGACAGCTATCCTCTTAGGATTGTTGGTTTTCGTCAACCTGGCGAACACCGTTAGTGAGTTTGCCGGGGTGGCGGCCAGTATGGAAATTTTCGGCGTCAGCAAGTTCATCTCTGTTCCCCTGGCTGCCATTGGCGTGTGGTTCCTGGTTGTAAAAGGCAACTATAAATCTGTTGAGCGGGTTTTTCTGGTTGCCAGTGCTATCTACCTGGCTTATGTCGCCTCAGGCACCATGGCTTCCCCATCCTGGAGCGAAGTTGGCCAGGCTTTTGTTACGCCCAGCTTCCACCTAAACGCTGGCTATATAACCATTTTTGTCACTATCATCGGCACTACTATCGCCCCCTGGATGCAGTTTTATCAACAATCCTCGATTGTGGATAAAGGTATCAAGGTTTCCGAATATAATTATGAGCGAGTGGATGTAGTCATCGGATCGCTCTTTGCTGTCTTCGTAGCCTCTTTCATTATGATTGCCTGCGCCGCAACCATATACAAGAATGGCCTGACCATCCAAACCGCTAAAGACGCCGCATTAGCTCTGGGCCCTCTGGCTGGTAAATATGCTTCGATCCTGTTTGCATTGGGCTTATTGAACGCCTCACTTTTTTCTGCAGCCATCCTGCCGCTCTCTACTTCTTACTCGGTGTGTGAAGCCTTCGGTTGGGAATCCAGCGTCAGCCGCAGCTGGAAAGAGGCGCCAGTCTTTTTCGGCATCTATACCGCCTTCATCGTCCTGGGCGCTTCGATCATCCTGCTGCCGATCAAATCGTTAATCCAGGCCATGCTGTTCAGCCAGACCTTGAATGGCGTGCTGTTACCGGTCATCCTGATTGCGATGCTGAGCCTGATCAATGATAAAAGCATCATGGGCAAATTCGTCAATAGCCGCAGCTTCAACCTCCTGGCCTGGGTTACCGTGATTATCTTGATCATCCTGGCCTTGATTCTTGTAGTCGTAACCTTCGTCCCTGGTCTATTCGGATAATCTATCAATCTTCAAACCTGATCCCTGATTCACTGGTCACAAATTCTTACTATGTCCAAACACATTCTTATTGTAGATGATGACGCCTTGCTCCGCCGCAGCCTGGCCTTCAACCTGGAGCAGAACGGCTTTCACACCCGGACTGCCGCCAGTGCGGAGGATGCACTGGCCCTGGCGCGCCAGGATATCCCCGACCTGGTGCTCCTGGATATCGGCCTGCCCGGCATGGATGGCCTGGACGCCCTGCGCCGCTTCCAGGATCACCTGGGCGTGCCGGTCATTTTCCTGACCGCCCGCCGCCGGGAGCTGGACGAAGTGCTCGGCCTCGAGCTGGGCGCGGATGACTACATCACCAAGCCATTCAACCTGGACGTTCTTTTAGCCCATATTAAGGCCGTCCTGCGCCGCTCAGGTTCGGCTGCGTCAGTTGCCAACGAGCCTGTCCCTCTGACCATTGGTGATCTGTCCATCGATCAGGCAGCCCATACTGTGATGGTGGCTGGCCGCTCGATTGATTTACCCCCCAAAGAGTTCGATCTGCTATACACATTGGCCCTGGAAGCCGGGCATGTGGTCTCCGCGGGTGATCTTTTAGCCCGCGTTTGGGGGGCCGAATTTCGCGGCGAGCCTCAGGTCGTATATGTATATATGCGCTGGTTGAGAGAAAAAGTAGAAGAAGACCCTCAGCATCCTCGCCGCATCATCACCATGCGCGGGGTTGGCTATAAGCTGGTTGCCCAGGGATCCTAACATGCGCACATTGCGTTCACGATTAATTCTTAGTCACCTGCTACCGGTCTTGTTAATTACACCGCTGATTGGTATTTCTCTGGTGTATTTGCTCGAGACCCAATTTCTTTTAGCCAACATCGCCAATCAGCTAACTTTACAGGCTCAGACGCTGGCTAAACAGGTCGAGCAAAATCCCTCCGTGTGGAATGGCGCATCTGAGGCGCACCTGTTCGTGTCACAGGCCGGTCCTTACCTGACCGCCCGCCTGATGCTCATCTCTCCAGGCGGAGAAATGTTGGCCTCCAGCGACCCAAATGATACGGGCATGGTCGGCCAAACTATCGATATCTACCAGTTCAATTCGGTTAAGAACGGGCAAATCAGTGTCCACACCACCTACAGCCAAAATAACAGCCCTGAACAAATCGAGCTGTTCATGCCTGTCGTCAATTCTAACCGTAATCTGAACGGCATAATGGGCCTGAGCTACCAGCCAGCCGGCGTCGAAGCCCAGTTCATACACATGCGCTACCTGATCATCGGCATCCTGGCAGTCAGCCTGTTGCTGGGAGCCGGGCTAGGCTGGCTGTTGGCGCTCAACCTGCAGAAATCCTTGAAGCAGGTCACCGACGGCGTCTGGCAGCTCTCGCGTGGTGAACGCCTGGATCCGCTGCCTGAGCAAGGCCCTGAAGAGATCAGCTTGCTTGCCAACTCTGTCAACACGTTGGTGCGGCGCTTGCAGAGCATGGAACAAAGCCGTAAGCAGCTGCTTGCCAACCTGGTGCATGAGCTGGGACGCCCGCTCGGCGCCTTACGCTCTGCCATCCAGTCCTTGCAGATCGGCGCCGACCAGGATACTGCTCTGCGCCAGGAGCTGCTTACCGGCATGGATGAAGAAGCCGGCCGCTTGCAGCGCTTGTTAGACGACCTGGCCCATCTGCACGACCAGGTGCTGGGCACCCTGGAGCTACACCTGCAAGACACTTCGATTGACGAATGGCTGCCGCGCGTCCTGGCTCCTTATCGCGAAGCTGCCCTTTCAAAGCAGCTGGAATGGGAGCTCGAGCTGGCGCCCGATATCCCATTGGTGCAGGCCGATCCGGACCGCCTCGCGCAGGCTGTTGGCAACCTGGTCAGCAATGCCATTAAATACACGCCTTCCGGGGGTAAAATCAGCATCTCAGCCGGGGCCGACGCCCAGTGGAGCTGGATATCCGTGGCGGATACCGGGTCAGGCATCCCGTCCGAAGAACAAGAGCTTGTCTTTAAGCCCTTTTACCGCGGCAATCAAGGCAGGCGCTTCCCACAGGGGATGGGGCTGGGCCTAAGCATCGCTCGCGACCTGGCTGAAGCCCACATGGGCCAAATCGAGATGCACAGCGCCCCCGGTCAGGGCAGCCGCTTCACCATCCACTTACCTCATGAATGATAATCATCTATAAACTAAAGTAGAGAGTTTCGTCGGTATCGAGCCCGCCGAACCTTCTTTTCTAATCTGAGAAGCTCCCTGGGCCTGTCGAAGGGTTCGAGGCGCTTCGGGCGCTAAAGAACAACGCTTGGCTCAGCGCGCCTGACCATTTTTGCATGACCTATATAGCGCGAGAGGCTTTATAGTTCTCTTTAAACAAGGGGTCAGGCGGCGGAAATATACACTGCTCGACCTGGGGGTTTTTAATGTGAATTTAGGGTAATCGTTAACTCCCTTTAAAGTCAATCGATCCTGACTGTGTTACTCTTGTCCTGCTTGTAATATAAGTATTAACTACCTTGAATATCAGGAGACAAACAACAAAATGAAAAAGAGCATTTATGCACTTTCCTTCCTTACCGTCTTATCCATCCTGGCTTTGACTGCTTGCAGCAGCCCCGCTGCCATTGGCAGCCGGTTAGCCAGGCAGCTTAATGCCAACCTGACTGCCCAGAATGGGAAGAACATCAAAACAGCCGCCCAGGTCCAAAAGCCGACCGCCGCTCCATCCGCCAATAATCCCTCCGCGGCAGGCAATCCCGCTTTGCTGAGCGCTTTCGAAGGCGCCCTGGAGAACATTTACACCCAGGTCAACCCGTCAGTAGTCAGTATCCGGGTTGTCATGAGCCAGTCTGCCACGGGCTCCAGCCTCGGCCAGATCCCTGGCCTGCCCGACCAGCTGAATCCTGGTTCCTCGGCTCCCGTCGCCCAGGCACTAGGCTCTGGCTTTGTTTGGGATAGCGCCGGTCACATTGTGACCAACAACCACGTTGTAGACGGCGCAGACAAGATCGAAGTGACCTTTTCGGATGACACCATCGTCCCGGCCACGCTCGTCGGCACCGACAAGAACAGTGACCTGGCAGTGGTAAAAGTCGATGTAGCCGCCGATAAGCTGCACCCTGTGCAGGTGGCTGACTCCGACCAGGTTAAGGTAGGCCAGCTGGCAATCGCCATCGGCAATCCATTTGGCCTGCAAAACACCATGACCGCCGGTATTGTCAGCGCCCTCGGTCGTTCTCTCCCGGTTGGCGAAGGCCAAACAGCTGGTCCGTCTTACACCATCCCCGACATCATCCAGACCGATGCCCCAATCAACCCGGGCAACTCGGGTGGCGTGCTGGTCGACGACCAGGGCCAGGTGATCGGCGTGACGGCTGCCATCGAATCTCAAACAGGCCAGAATTCCGGTATCGGTTTCGTTATCCCCTCCAACATCGTGCAGAGAGTTGTTCCTTCCCTGATCAAGACCGGCCAATATACCCACAGCTGGATAGGCATCAGCGGTACAACCCTGAATCCCGATTTAGCCAAGGCGATGAGCCTGCCCAGCGACCAACGCGGCGCCCTGGTGGAAGATGTAACCTCGGGCGGCCCGGCTGACAAGGCTGGTCTGAAAGCCAGCGCCAACCAGGTTAGCATAAATGGCCGGAACGTCAATGTCGGCGGCGATGTGATTACCGCCATCAACGGGCAGCCGGTCAACGGCATGAACGATCTGATCGCTTACCTGACCGACAGTACTGAAGTAGGCCAGAAAGTCACCCTCAGTGTGCTGCGCAATGGCGCCCAGACGACCGTAGATGTGACCCTGGAAGCTCGCCCTGACCAGGCTCCCCAGGTTGGCAACACCGTTCCCAGCAACCCGCAACCCAATACCCCGCGCAATCCGACCACTCCGCAGAACCCCACCAACCCTAGCGCCCCCAGTACTCCCCGGAACGGCGTGTATTTGGGCATCAGCGGCCTGGCAGTCAACTCTGATATTGCCAGCGCTATGAAACTCGACGCGAACACCCAGGGTATCCTGATCGAGCAGGTGCAAGCGGGTAGCCCGGCTGAGGCTGCGGGTTTGCAAGCCAGTAGCCAACAGACAACCATCGGCGGCGCAACCCTGCTAATTGGCGGCGATATCATCATCGCCCTGGATGGACAGTCCGTAGCTTCCGTCAAGGATATCCAAACCTTCCTTCAGCAGGCGAAGGCTGGCCAGAACCTAACCGTGACCATCATTCGGGATGGCTCCCAGATGGACGTACCGGTCACCCTGGCTGTACGTCCACAATAGTAAACTTTACTGGTGGATAATTATTGGTAGACAGACTGGCCGGGATCTGTGTTTGATCCCGGCCAGTTTGCTAACTTGCCTGAAGGGGTGAATGTCTGGAATATCCTATAAGAACCCTGATTCTCCATTTATAATGGTATCTGGCATAGGAAATAAACAGCCAATTAAAATCAGATAGGACAATCGATGAAAACCTTAATCCGTACCTTTTTAATCACCATCTTCATCCTAATGGTCGTTGGCACAGCCTTCCTCGGCGGTGTGCTGTTGGACCGCCAGGGGCTGATCCCGCTAGGACCAGGTCAGGCCCCGCGTGACGCTGCCCAGAATTTCGGTTTGATGACTCAAGCCTGGAATATTATTAAGCGTAACTATGCAGATCGCTCTGTCACTGATAACCAAACCCTCACCTATGGCGCTATCTCCGGCATGGTGGACGCCCTGGGGGATACCAGTCATAGCCGCTTCTTATCACCTCAAATGGTCAAGGAAGAAAACAATTTCATCCAGGGTCAGTTCGAGGGCATCGGCGCCTTGATGCAATTGAAAGACACGCATATCGTAGTGTTAGCGCCGTACGATGGCTCCCCGGCTCAGAAAGCCGGCTTGAAGCCAGGCGACATCCTGCTCAAAGTAAATGGAGAAGATATTACCGGCCAGACCCTGAGTCAGGTGGTCGGTAAGGTGCTCGGCCCGGCCGGCACCACCGTCACCCTCACCATCGCGGACCCCGTAACCGGTGAAACCCGCGATCTGACCATCACCCGCGCCCGTATCGATCTAAAAAACGTCACTTATCACATGCTGCCTGGCACCACCATCGGCCACTTGCGCATCGCGGCATTCAGCCAGGGCGTGACCAAAGAGGTGGCGAGTGCCCTTCAAGATCTCCAGCAGCAAGGCGCTACCGGGCTGGTGCTCGACCTGCGCAGAAATCCGGGCGGCGTGCTGGATGAAGGTACCGGTGTGGCCAGCCAGTTCTTAAAAAGCGGCAATGTCTTATTGGAGAAAGATGCCAATGGCAATATTAAGCCTGTGCCTGTAATTGATGGCGGCGTAGCCACCGACCTGCCGATGGTCGTCCTGATCGACCAGGGTACTGCCAGCGCTTCCGAAATTGTGGCCGGGGCCCTC
>Ga0315278_10004578_pt1 | contig 12490 bp, 13 predicted proteins | sample YL17G06_0_MG_FD_203880 | JGI IMG/M metagenome (GOLD analysis project Ga0315278, IMG submission 203880) | Sediment microbial communities from Yellowstone Lake, YNP, Wyoming, USA - YL17G06_0 | ecosystem: Environmental > Aquatic > Freshwater > Lake > Sediment | place: USA: Wyoming | collected...
CCTCGATGACCATCCACGCATCATCGGTGGCACCGTTGACATGGGTGCGTACGAGTGGCCTGGCGGCCTGTGGTGCTCATTCATCGCCGCACCGACCCTTGCAGCACTCGGCACACCCGTTGTGTTCTCCGCCATGGTTGTTGGCACTAACACGGAAGATCTTTTTTGTCGCTGGGATTTCGAGAATGACAACATCATCGACATTCAAGGTTTCAACTCGAACAATCCATCATGGACATACGCAAGTATAGGTGATTATTCGGTACAATTGCACATCAGTAACAGCGCAGCCGAAATCTCCAGCTTCATAAGGACCAACTACGTCAGCATTATTCCCGAGCCAGCCACAACCATGATCCTGATACTTGTCTTCGTGGCCGGCATTGGGCGGACACGATAGAGTAGCGCGGGCTAGAAGGGAGCAGAATTTGCGCCGGGTCACAGACCCGGCCTACATCCGGCGAGGATGCGGAAAGACGCGGCAGGATGCCGCGGCTACATGGGGGAAAAGACCCGAGTCAGAAAGCCCGGCCACATTGGATCTCGCGCTTTGCGCCTTCGTCCGCAAAGACTTTTCCAGAGTGCGGATCCCAGATGTATGATGTCCCTTTGTGCCCGCCGGGTCATAGACCCGGCCTACATCCGTAGAGGACGCGAGAAGACGCCGGGTCACAGACCCGGCCTACAATGCACAGAGGATGCGTAAAGCCGCGGCAGGATGCCGCGGCTACGCTTGGAGAAGATACCACGTTAGGCGCCGAGCAGGCGTGTGCGGAACATGAAGAACACGGCCCCAAGCAAGCAGACGCCTGCGCCGGCATAGTCCCAGGAGAGCTTCTCGTTCATGTACAGCAGGGAGAACGGCACAAACACCGCAAGTGTGATCACTTCCTGCAGGATCTTGAGCTGGCCCACGTTCATTGTGTGATGACCAATCCGATTCGCAGGCACCTGGAGAAGGTACTCGAACAGGGCGATGCCCCAGCTTGCCAGTGCAGCGACAATCCACGGCTTGGTTGACAAGTTGCGCAGATGGCCGTACCAGGCAAAGGTCATGAAAACGTTGCTGCAGCAGAGAAGGGCGGACGTGGCAACAAAACGGGTCATCATACAGATCCTTCGTGGTGAAGCCACGTGCCGCACGCGGCCATTGACAACAGCATGATAGCAAAACGAGCATGCCCTGTCAATCGGCTTGCGCGGCTGCGCTCCAAGGCCAGTTTATGATATAATGGAGGTATGCTGGAAGGCGGTGCGCGGCCAGGATGCCCTGGCCTCGTCGCCTTCGCGGCCGTTATGACCTGTACCACGAGGAGCCTCATGAAGAGACTGGTGACCAACCTGTTCATCCTGACCACGATCGCCTGCGCAATCCTGTACGTTGTCGAGCATCGGAAGGTGCTGAAGGAACAAGGGAACGTTGCGGACATGGTCATGAAGCTGACGGAGTACGAGAACACGGTGGGAGAGGCGCGCGCGGTCATCAAGAGCAACGAGGCAGTCAGGGCGTTGCTCGAGGCTGAGCTTGGCGGGGCGACCCAGATGATTGGCCAGCTTCAGGCACAGGTTTCCATGCTCGGTTCGTTCACCGGCCGCGTGGTCGAGCTCGAGGAGAAACTCAAGGCACAGAGTGAACCGCCCGCTGCCGCCGAGCCGACCAATGCCGTGCCGGCCGATCCTGAGTGAGTGGTGACTGCTGATTGAGTGTCCCAGTTCCGGCGACTCAATGAGCGTGCAACGCCCGATGCCGGTGGCGTCTGGATTCCGAGAGCCCCACCGGGCTTGTCCCGGTGGGTGAAGAAGAGGTGAGAAAAGATGCCCGCCATATCTCACATCTTCTTCACCCACGCCGCAAGGGCGTGGGGGTCGTCGCCGGAACTGGGAGTGTGGTCATGCCTTGCTTATAAAACCCAAATATGCTACACTAGTGTATGGTCTTTGACATGTGGGGGCGCACTGGGTTCGACTGGAGTCAATGCCGAGTCGTTGCGTGCCGCGGATGCTCGTTGGCCGCGTTATCAAACGGGCACCTACAACAAACGCGAACGAAGAGCTCGCACTTGCTGCCTAATTAGCGCGGCACGTTCCTCGCAGGCGCTGCCTGTCGCATGCGAATGAACGCCATGTAGCAGGCTGGTCCCGGTGTTCCGTCGTTCGGCACCGGGGCGAGACATTGGACGGCTCGTCCGGCGGTGGCCTGTTGGCGGGCAGCCAAAGGATTAAAACCCAACCACCAACTACGCACGTAGTGGCGGCCCGGATAGATGTTCAGGACGGGGGTTCGACTCCCCCCGCCTCCACCACCTTCACAGTCTGATTGGTCATTGGCCATTCCGCGTTGGATATTGGATATTCCTCTTTGCTCCCAATGGAGAGGGATGTCCAACACCCAACAGCCAATATCCAACGTCCAATATCGCGCAACAGAGAAGCCAGACATTCTGAAGTTCCGGCACAAGTGAAGTGGCCACGGCTGTGCCCTGGCAAGTTCCGACGGCTCTGCCGTTGTAGACAAACTGTCCCGCAAAGTCGAGGAATCCGAGGACGATTGCCACCGATTATAGTCATCACCAAGGAGTGTCATGAACCTTTCCTACATTGGCGTGTCGGCCCATGCACGCAGCACTGTCGCGAACAGGAATATCGCGCCATTGATCATTGCCGTCCTCGTCGTCTTCTCGGTGCCAAGCCACGCGGTTGCCGCAGGCGGCAAGACCATCACCAAGCTGCCCTATGTCATCAAGAAGCCGGGCGTATACGTCCTTGCCAAGAATCTCACCACGCCCCTCACCTCCGGCGCTGCGATTGTCGTGAACGCCGATGGTGTCACGATTGACATGAAGGGCTTTGGCATTCGGTATGTTCCCGCCACGCCCGGCGTTGCGACTGTGGCAACAGGCATTTACTGCGAGGGATTCAGCCACCTCACGATCCGCAATGGCTGCGTCGAGGGATTCTCGTGGGGAATCAGGGTGACATCCGATCCGATGGCCGTGATCGAAGACATTACCCTCAGGACTACGCGCACACATGGGATATTCCTGATGAGCCATGCAGCAGTCATACGCCGTTGTTCCGTGCTGGACACCACCAATAGCAGTTCCGTTGTCGGCATTTCCGCCCTCGGAGTCGGCGTGCACATTGCCGACTGCCTTGTCTACAACACCGACTCATCGGCATCATCCGCGAGTTGCATTTTCGTCATAGGTTCCGGATCTACCATCGAGCGAAATCGCGTGGTTAATCCAAGCCTTAACGTGAACACGACCGCCATAGAAACAATGGGCTCCATGCACATCAACGACAATCACGTGACGCGTGCCAATACAGGCGTCATTGCAGACGGCAATTCGAAGCTGTCACGGAACCTCACGACCGGCTGCAATCTCGCGTTCAGCGGTGGCACATTGGTCGAGGGAAACAACTAGCCTGCACGGACGGATCACGGATTCCTTGCGCGGATTCGTGACCTGCGGCACATGGGCAGGCGAGAACCAGGCATTCCGGAACGAATCTCCCGTTTCATCTCCCGGGCTGAACTGCCGTACACACGGCGATCCGGTAGTGCAGACAGGCGCAGAATTGGTTCGGCGACGATTCGAGCACGCCGGCAATCCCGCCGAACTGACGTTCGAGATCTGCGCGTATGCAGGCCATGGCTTCTTCCGTCATCCCGTAGCGCCGGGCCAACTCGTGGTCGGTGAGCGGCAACGCGGGCGCGGCACTCATCTCCCCCACCCGCCATCCCGCCTTGCCGAGCATCCGGCGCAGATAGCCCGCAGTGGGATACCATTTGCCTGTGTGCATCCCGCGGTACAGCGTGTTGAGGCACCTGGCCTCGCGTTCATGCTCGAAGCACGCGGTCTGATGCACAAACACTTCGCCTTCCTTTGCCTGACGGCGCAGGTGTTCGAGCACAGGCAGCAGTCCTTGTTCGCCGAAGTAGTGCAGCGCGGACCGCATGATCCACACGACGCAGGCGTTCTCTGCGGCAACATCCGCGCGGATGAACCGGTCAATCGATGCGCGCACACATTCGACTGCGCGGCTGTGCACCGCGGCGAGCTGGTCATTGGATGAATCCAGATTGACGAGCCGGATGCCACCGCACGCGCCGCGCACAGCGAGTTGACACAGCAGAAAGCCCGTACCACCGCCCAGATCCACCACCACGGCCGGTCGTGTGCGCGCAACTGCCTCCTCGATCTTTTCCAGCAGCGGCTCTGCCACTGCCGCGTCGGAAAAATAGCCGCCGTGTACCACGTCCCAGCGCGCGCCATGAATCGCGGCATCTTGGCCGGGAGCTCCTTTCGTTCCCCGCGCGTTACCATGTGAACCGTGCGCGTGCATATGAGGCCATTGTAGCAAAGCGGCGCGCCGAATGCAACATGTGCCGCAAACCTCTCAAATTCCGATATAAGAGCGCGCGGCGCGACACGAGCGCACGGTGCAGGTGAATCGTGGTCAGGGCAGCGAACAGAGGCATTGAAGACGGTGGTGTGGGGAGTGGAAGGGCTCGTGGGCATGGACACCTACGGCCCTGCGGAGGAGACGGCGAAGACGCATCGCCGGAACGGGCGCGGACGCGCGCTCAACGCGGCCGTGGTGGAGGCGTGGGACGGAAAGCCGGCGGTGCCAGGCGGGGAACTCGTGTTCCTCACAAACCGGCCGGTGACGGATGCGCTGCGCATCTTTGACCGCTACGACGATCGGTCGCTGATCGAGAATGCGGACAAGGTCATTGTGTTCGTCGGAGAGAAATACGCCCTTCTGCCGCTGGTGGACTTGTGCGTGCTGGTCAGCACAACGACGGTTCGCATCCGTGGCGCCCCACCGCGCGAAGCCCTTCTTCCCAGTTCCGGCGGATTTGGGCCAAACGATTTGCCATCCGAGGCGGTTCATGGTATAATTGGTGCATGAACACTGACCCTATGATTGACCTGAGAAGCGATACGGTGACCAGGCCGACCGCGGCGATGCGCGCGGTGATGGCCGCAGCCGATGTCGGCGACGATGTCTTCGGCGACGATCCGACGGTGAATGCGCTCGAGGCTCGAGCCGCGGAGCTGCTGGGCAAGGAAGCTGCCCTGTTCCTGTCGAGCGGCACGCAGGCGAATCTTGTTGCGGTCATGTCCCATTGCCAGCGTGGCGACGAGTACATTGCCGGCCAGACCGCACACACGTACAAGTACGAAGCAGGCGGCTCGGCCGTCTTGGGCGGCATCCAGCCGCAGCCGATCGAGTTCGAGCCGGACGGCACGCTCGACCTCGACAGGGTTGCGGCGAAGATCAAGCCGGACGATGCCCATTTTGCGCGGACACGGCTGCTGTGCCTCGAGAACACAAACGGCGGCAGGGTGGTGCCGGTCGAGTACCACGTGCGTGCGGCGGCATGTGCCCGCTCGCACGGGTTGGCAGTGCATCTTGACGGCGCCCGCATCTTCAATGCGGCGGTGAAGCTGGGCATACCCGTTACGGATATCGCGCGCCACACGGACAGCGTGACTTGTTGTTTGTCGAAAGGCCTTGGCGCTCCGGTGGGCTCTATGCTGTGCGGCACACGCGAACTGATTGGCCGCGCGCGGCGGTGGCGCAAGATGCTCGGCGGCGGCATGCGCCAGGCAGGCATCCTTGCCGCAGCAGGGCTGTACGCTCTCGAGCACCACATTGCGCGCCTGGCCGAGGACCACGAGAATGCCGGCAGGCTTGCCCGCGGCCTTGCCGCAGTCAAGGGCATCGGCGTCGATATGTCGCATGTCCAGACCAACATGGTGTTTGCCGAGATCGAGCCGGGCAGAGCCGAGGCGCTGGCTGCCTTCCTCAAGCAGCGCGGCATTATCATCGTCGCCGGCTCTCCCCTGCGGCTGGTAACCCATCTCGATGTGAGCGCGTCCGACATCGACGCGGCACTTGATGCCTTCCGTGCGTTCTTCAATAAACTTTCCTGACGTGCACTCGGAAGCTGCGGCGCTCGTGGCCCAGCTCGTTCATCGAACCGGCGCCAACCTGCATGTCGCACGCGCGATCGCGTCGCCGTACCGGATCTGCCCGCTGGGCGCCCACATCGATCACCAGGGCGGCCCTGTGCTCGGCATGACCATTAACGCGTATGCCTTGCTGGCTTATGTGCCGTGCACCGAGCCACGAATACGGCTTGAAAGCCTCAATTTCCCCGGCGTGGTCGAGTTCGATGCGCGTGCCATCCCCCCCTCGTTCCGGGCGACTGGGGCAATTATCCGCGGTGCATTGTCCGCGCACTGCGGGACGACCATGACTTCAGCCGCGGCATCACCGGCCTTGTCTCGGGCACATTGCCCGGCTGCGGCCTGAGTTCGTCGGCGTCAGTGCTGCTCGCCTATCTCCACGCGCTTGCCGATGTCAACTGCCTTACGCTGTCGCCGTGGAACTGCGTTCATCTCACCCGCCGCGCCGAGAACACCTGCTTTGGCCTTAAGAACGGCATACTCGACCAGACCACGATCATCTTTGGCCAGCAGCACCATCTCATTCACATTGACACCCTGCGCGAGCAGGTCGAGCCACTGCGTGCTTATGGATTCGAGGACAGGTACCGGATTGTTGTTGCGTATTCGTGCAGTTCGCGCGAGCTGTTGTCCACAGGCTACAACGCGCGAGTCCAGGAATGCCGCGAGGCCGCTGCGGCGCTTGGCCGGCTGGCCGGGATCGCGTCGGCGGAGATCCTGTCCGACGTGCCCGAGAAGGCGTTCAACTCCCATTGTTCCGCCCTTCCCGACCACTTGCGCCGCCGGGCGATGCATTTCATCACCGAGGTCCGACGGGTTCGCGCCGGCACCGATGCGTGGCGGAGCGGTGCATTCGCCGACTTCGGCGCCCTCATGCGCGAGTCGTGCAGAAGCTCGATCGAGCAGTACGAATGCGGCAGCACGGCAAACGGGAACCGGCTTGGCGCACTGGCAGATTTGAAGCTGGCATTCGATGCCGCGGGCACGCCGTGCCGCGCAGTGGTTGCGGCGGGAGACAATCTGTTCCGGTTCAGCCTCGCGCCCCTGTGGCAGCGGTTCCTCGAGCAAGACGCCCACTGCGTGCTTGGCCTTGACGAGCCCGACAGTGCCAAGCTCAGGAAGACAGGAGTGCTCGAGCTTGCCCCGGGCAACGTCGTGCGGCGTATGCACGAGAAGCCGCAGCAGCCGCCGTCAACGCTGGCCTGTCCCCCACTCTACTTCTTCCAGCCCAGCGCAACGCAGCGGCTTGCCGAGTTCCTCGACGATCCAAGGCGGAACCGGGATGCTGCGGGCTATTTCATTGATTTCCTATGCCAACGCGAGCGCGTGGTTGCACTCCACACTCGCGGTACCCGCCTTGCTATTGGCAGTCTCGAGGACTACCGGCGCGCCGACGAGATGTTGCACGCGGGATGAGCAGCGACGGCGTGCCGCGGGTCGTTCAAAGCCGGATGGCTATCCGGCTCATATCCCCGTCCGGCGAACCAACCAAGAAGCGGCCTTCGGCGTGTTTGAAAACACCTGCGGGTCACGGGATATCCGGCATGCGGTGCGGATCGGCAGGACCGCGCATACAGTCCAGTATTCAGACCGGGATCGGGCATACGGCATCGCTGTGCGAACCACGGAGCAGCACCGGACAAGATTGGACAGGGCACACACGCCTGCTGCGGCAAGCGCGGCAAAGCCGCAACTGTTGTTCTCCACTTCATAGATAGGGCGCCATGAGGCGGGCAAAGGCGTCCCGGAACTTGATGGGGAAGGGGCGGCTGTCGACTTCCTCGAGCTTGATTCTGCGCGCCAGTGCCTTCTTCCGCTCGAACAGCGAGGCCAGCGAGCGGGCCAGGTCCGGGCAGTAGGTCTCGACGTTGAACTCGAAATTGAGGCGGAGGCTGCGGGCATCCCAGTTGGCCGAGCCGAACAGGCACCATTCGTCGTCCACAATCATGAGCTTGGTGTGGTCGAACGGCGGCGGGGCGAGCCAGACGTGGCAGCCCCACTCGAGGACCTGCCAGAGCTGGCCCATCATTGCCCAGCCCACCCAGGGGAGATTGTTCTTTTCCGGCAGGATGATGTCTATGTGGACACCCCGGAGCGCCGCGGTGTTCAGGGCGCTCATCAGGACAGGGCTGGGCAGGAAGTACGGCGTCATGATCCGGACGCATGATCGTGCACAGGCAAGAGCGGAAAGAATCACACGCACAATCCGGTCAAAATCCTCGTCCGGGCCGTCCATGATGCCGCGGGCAATCACCGTGCCGGTCGGCTCGAGCGCAGGGAACCACGTCTTGCCCTTCAAGACCTCGCCCGTGGTGAATGCCCAATCCTCGGCAAACACTTCCTGCAATTGCGCAACGACCGGGCCGGTGAGCCGGAAGTGGGTATCCTGGGTGGGGAACTTCGTGCGCTGCTGGAGGAGATGGTCGTCGCGGAGGTTCATGCCGCCAGTGAACCCGACCAAGCCGTCCACGACGAGGATCTTCCGGTGGTTCCTGAGGTTCATGTACTTGGCGCGCCACGGGACAGAGGCAGGCAGGAACAACGCGGCCTGAATGCCTGCGGCGCGCAAGGGCTTGACAATCCGCGGCCTCGAGTATCGGGCACCCAGCGCATCAACCAGGACGCGCACCTCGACACCGCGCTTGACGGCCTTGCCAAGCGCCTCGACAAATACCGCGCCGTTCCTGTCGTTGTCAAAGATGTAGGTGGCGAGACTGATGGATGCGCGGGCCTGCGCAATGGCATCGAGCATGGCGGGGTATGCCTCGTCCCCATTGACAAGAGGCTGGACGGTGTTGCCCTGAAACAGCGGGCGGCGAGTAATCATGTTGACCGCGCGGTCGAGCGCGGCGAGATGCCGGACACGGGCAGGGAGGATGTCCTCGAGCTGCCCGGCCGAGCAGGACTTGACATGGCGGCTTGCGCGCAGCCTGCCGCGTTTGCCGCGGATGACCGAGGCATCCCTGTGGACGCGGTTGATGCCGAACAGGAGATAGAGGAGCGAGCCGCAGAACGGGAAGACGATGATGATGCCCGCCCAGCCCACCGCGGCGCGCGAGTCGCGCTTGTGGAGGATGGCATGGCCCGCTGCAGTCACTGCAATGACCACATCGAGCGCGGTCAGCAGATGCGGCCAGAAGTCGTGAAGTATGGAGGCGAACCGGTCCATGGTCATGTCGTGATGTCAAAGTCGCAGACGAGCGGCATGTGGTCGGAGAACGTGACCTGCGGGATCGAGAACTCCCTGACGTGGATTTCAGGGCTGTGGAGGATGAAATCGAGCTGGCGTCCAGGCTTCCTGCTCGGGTGCGACGGCCAGCCGTGAGTGTTTGCATTGACAAGTTTCGATGCGGCAAGGAACTGATGGAGCTCGCGGGCGCCCAGCAGCGGATTGAAGTCGCCGGCGACAATGACGGGCTTCTTCGCCTTCCTGACCAGGGCGAACAGGTCCTCGAGCTGATGGTGGCGGTGGGTGAACCTGATGGAGAGATGGACGAGGAAGATGACAAGGTGGTCCAGCTCGAGCTCGATGACCAGGCGTTTGACGCCATGGCGGAAATAGTGGAAGTGCTGATGCTTGATGAGGTCGCTGGTCACGAACGCGTTGCCCTGCTTGCCGAGGAGGGGGAGGTGCCTGATGAGGGCGGCGGGGCGGTACTTCGACTTGTAGACATGGTAATGGCCGAGCGCATCGGCGATCAGTTCTGCCTGGTTCCGCCTGCCCGAGCGGTAACTGCCGCTGTCCACCTCGATCAGGCCGAGGATGTCGGGCTTGATGGTCTTGATGAAGGCGGTGATCCGCGCGAGGTTCTCCTCGGTTTTCCTGAGGTAGCCGCTGAACGGGAATGGGACATGGAAGAACCCGCCCGTCCCCGCACCGTACCGGATGTTGTACAGCATCAGCCGCATGCGGTCAGACATCCTTCAGCAGCTTGTTCCCGGGCGACGTGGCCAACGAGGAGCCGATGGCGGAAATCGCCTTGCGCAGCCGGTCGAGCTCGACCGACTCGGCAACAGGGATGTCCTCCTTGCCATGGTGGTCAAGCGCGGTCATGACGCAGGCGATGGTGAGCGCATGGATGTCCCGGGCCGGCTGGTAGCGGCGGGGCTTGTGCTCCTCGTCCTGGACAATGTTCAGCAGGCCGCACTCGACCAGGTCGAAGGTGAGCTGGCGGACAAGGCGGATGGGGATGTCGAGCTGGGCGGCAATCCCGGCGCTGTCCATGGGCGGCTCGCCCGCGGCGAACCGGTGGACAATTGCCTGCAGGATGCGGAGGGTGAGCAGACGCTTGAACGCCGGGCTCGCCTCGATGCAGTCCTGCTCGAACTCGTACGTATCGACATTCTGGAAGGCGAAGGCGAGTTCCGCGCCGTACAGGAGCACCATCCACATGAACTGGACAAGGACCAGGAACAGGGGCAGCGCGGCGAAGCTGCCGTAGACCTTGCCGTAGCTCGCCACGCCAATCTGGGACGTGATATATCCCCAGAAGAGAAGCCGGAGGAGAGTGCCCGTGATGACCCCCGCGGCGATGCCAGGCAGGTACTTCACCTTCGTGTTGGGCATGAAGAGGTAGATGAACGAGCACAACAGCCAGATCAGCACAAACGAGCTGCACTGGAGGAGCGCCGAGATCACCGGCGCGACCGCGTGGAGCGTCTCGACGCTCGCCACGACCGACTGGACGCGTTCGTTGACCATCACCATCGCGCTGCTGAAGGCGATGAACAGGAGCAGGCCGAGGATGACAAACGAGAAATAGTCGGTGAACTTCCTGCCTATGTGCCGGTCACGCTTCACGCCCCAGATTGCATTGAACGAATGCTCGATGCTGCCGAGCATCGAGATGACGGACCAGACCAGCACAATGACGCCCACGCCCGCAACGAGGCCGCCGCTGGTCGTGCTGAGCATGGTCTTGGCGAACGTGATGAGCTGGGTCATCACCACCTTCTGTCCCTCGATGTTCGTCAGTTTCTGCTGGAGCCATTCCTCGAGGCCGAATCCCTTTGCCACACCGAAGGCCATTGCCAGCATCGGCACAATGGACATCAGGGTGTAGTAGGTCAGTGCCGAAGCGCGGAGCTGGCACCGGTCGCTGTGGTATCCGCGGCCGGAATGGACGAGTGCGCGGAGGATCCTGATGCCGAAGGCCTTAAGGAACGGCTCACGCTTGACACGGACACGCCACAGGCCGCAGGAGAGGAAATGGGCTGCGCGGGATATCGAGTCCCGCGCAGTTTCAAATGTCTCGCCTATCGAGCGGCGGAACATGGGCTTCCGTCACTTCTTCGCGCCACTCAAGGCATCGAGGACTCCCTTCACTTTTTCGACTGCGCCCGTCACGCCTCCAGGCGAGCTTAGCACGCCATCGAGTGCGCCGACAACGCCCTTGAGCGTCTCCGTGGCCGCGAGGACGCCGAGCTCGGGAATGTCCGGCACCCCTTTTGCCACGGCCTTCCCTACGATGACCGCGGCAACCTTGGCCGGATCAGTGATGTCCTTCTGCTCGACCTCGATGTCCATCTTCACGGTCTTCACCACGGGCGGGTTTGCGCTGTAGTCCTTGTAGGTCAGGCTGCCGATCTTCACCTTGAGGAGATCGATCTTCATCTGTGCACCCTTCCCGGGTGGCTTGGCCGGCTCGGCGGCTGCCTGGCCTTCCTTCTTTGGCGGCATGAGGGCCATGACGTTGAACGTGCCTTCCTTGCTCTTCGCGATGGTCAGCTCCTTGACATCGAGCCTCAGTTCCATGATGTGGAGGGGGGGCCACACGAGCGTTGACACGTCGCACCGCTCGTACACCTCGGCAACCACAAGCATCGGCTCGGTCGGGAACGGCGCGGGACTGTTCAGCACGATGTTCTTGAGTGTGACCTCGCCCAGGTCCCACTTGATGTTCGCCTCGCTCACGCCCGCGTCAAGGTTCGCAAAGGTCTTCGCGGCAATGGGCACGCCAACCTTCACGAGCACGTTGCGCGTCAGCCACAGCGCCACACACACGATCAGCACCAGGATGAACAGCCAGCTTATCAGTTTCTTGAGGAACCTCATGGCGTCTCCACGCGGGTTACTATGGTGTTCACAGTCACAATCGTCCTTATTATACCAAAACGACGTTTTTGATGCCATGATTGGCCGCACAGCCCCGATGGCACGGCCTGCGGACAGACGTCAGCAGGATACCGCGGACGCCGTCAATTCCCGCGACATCCTTGCCGGGACCGGCTAAGGCGATCATGGAGACGCGGAATGCCATGACCGGGAATTTCGGCTGCTCTGTCCCGGCCATCGCATTTCCTGCGTGGTCATGTAACGTCGTGGCATCGCCCACATCCGGCGGCAGAACACCGATGCGCCTTCGCAGGCGCATCGGTGCTGGCAGGGAACGACCCCGCCGGGCTTGTCCCGGTGGGTGAAGAACTTGTCCCGGTGGGTGAAGATAGAGGTGAGAAAAGATGCCCGCCATATCTCACATCTTCTTCACCCACGCCGCAAGGGCGTG
>Ga0315278_10004579_pt1 | contig 12490 bp, 12 predicted proteins | sample YL17G06_0_MG_FD_203880 | JGI IMG/M metagenome (GOLD analysis project Ga0315278, IMG submission 203880) | Sediment microbial communities from Yellowstone Lake, YNP, Wyoming, USA - YL17G06_0 | ecosystem: Environmental > Aquatic > Freshwater > Lake > Sediment | place: USA: Wyoming | collected...
GTGTTCGCGCCGGGATCGCTTCCGGCCGCGGCGCTGCCCGTGGCCGTCGGGGCGCTTCTTGCCACCCGGAAGCGGACACCGCCCGTAGCGGCCATCGTGCTCGTCGGCCCCGGCGGGACCGCGAGCGGCGATTTCCACGAGGGGATGAACTTCGCCGCCGTTCGCGGCGTTCCGCTCCTCGCGATCGTCCTGGGCCAGGAAACTACCCCTGATCCCGTTTCTCCCTTTTACCGGGAAGCGGCGCTCGATCGGTTGTCGGACCGCGCCGAGGCCTACGGTATTCCGGGCGACACGGTGAGTGGCGGGGATCTCTTCGCCGTTCGCGATGCGGTCGCGCAGGCGTTGTGGAGGGCTCGGGCCGGCGCCGGCCCCGCGATCCTGGAGGTCGTCCTGACAGACGAGGCGGGCTACGGCTGCGACGATGCGCTCGCTCGCTGCCGCTCGCGGCTCGTCGGAGAGAGCCACGCGACGGAAACGCATCTGGCCGACATCGAGCGGACGATCGAATCCACACTCGACGAGGCGATGCATGCGGCCGGCGGCTCGCCCGAGGCCATTCCGCATCCGGTGCTCTCCGGCGTCACGGCGCCTTCCTCGTCCCAGGCGGCCTGTCCAGAAGGATCCTGACGATGGCGGGGGCGACCTATCTCGAGGCGATCCGGCAGGGGCTGGCGGAGGAGATGCGGCGGGATCCCGCCGTCTTCCTCCTCGGACAAGACATCGGTGCCTACGGCGGAGCGTTCAAGCTGACCGAGGGTTTCCTGAAGGAGTTCGGTCCCGATCGTGTCGTGGACACGCCGATCGCGGAATCCGCGATCGTCGGGGCGGCCATCGGCGCTTCGCTTCTGGGAATGCGCCCGGTGGCGGAAATGCAGTTTATCGACTTCATCGCCTGCGCCTTCGACCAGATCACGAACTTCGCGGCGAAGATGCGTTACCGTACCGGCCTCGGCGTGCCGATCGTGATCCGGGGGCCGTCGGGGGGAGGGGTCCACGGCGGTCCCTTTCACTCGCAAAACCCGGAGATGTATTTCGTCCACACGCCAGGTCTAAAGGTCGTCCAGCCGGCAACCGCCGCGGACGCCCTGGGCCTCATCAAGGCCGCGATCCGCGACCCCGACCCGGTGATCTACCTCGAGCACAAATTCCTCTACCGCAATCCGCGCCTGAGGGAGGAGCTGCCGGGGGAGGACCACCTCGTTCCGATCGGCAAGGCCGCGGTGCGCCGGGAAGGGAAGGACCTGTCGATCCTGACCTACGGGGCAATGCTGTTGCGTTGCCTCGACGCGGCCGAGGACCTGCAGGCGGAAGGGGTTTCCGCGGACGTGGTGGACCTGAGAACGCTCCTGCCGCTCGACCGCGAGGCGATCGTCGCCTCGGCGCGGAAGACGGGACGAGTGCTGATCGTTCACGAGGACACCCGGACGGGAGGAATCGCGGGGGAGATCACCGCGATCCTCAACGAGGAGGCCTTCGAGTGGCTCGACGCGCCCGTCGCGCGCGTGACGGCATTCGATACGCCGGTCCCGTATGGGCCGGCGCTCGAACGCCATTTCCTGCCCGACGAGGAGAAAATCGTAGCCGCCGCTCGGCGGCTTGCGGCCTACTGACCGTTCCTTTCCGGGTTTCTTTCGAACAAGGACCCGGGCCGGACAGAAGCGGACCCGCCGGGCCCGGGCCAAACCGCCCGGATCGAAGCGGGACAGCGGAGCGTGACATGCGAGTGGACGTCATCATGCCCCAGATGGGGGAGAGCATCCAGGAAGGCACCCTGACCCGGTGGATGAAGAAGATCGGCGAGCCGGTCAAGCGCGACGAGCCGATCTTCGAGATCTCGACCGACAAGGTGGATGCCGAGATTCCGGCCCCCGCCGCCGGCGTGCTCGCCGAAATCAATGTCACCGAGGGAACGACCGTGCCTATCAACACGGTCGTCGCCGTGATCGAGACCGAGGCGGGGGCAGGCGCTTCACGTCCGCAGCCGGGCGCGGCGGCATCCGCCCCGCCGACGGCTCAGCCCGCACCGGTCTTCGCCGCCGATGGCCGCCCTGCCACACGCGTCGAAGCGCCTCCACCGCCCACGTGGGCCACGGGTACGGCGCCGGCGATGCCGGCACCCACGGCAGGCCCACAGTCGGGGAGCCTTCCTTTGCCCGTCGCATCGCCGCAGCCCCAGAAGCCGCGCTCGGGGATGACTCTCGAGGAGCTGCGGCGCACGCGCTCCTCGCCGGTCGTGCGGAAGATCGCTACCGAACACGGTATCGACATCTCCGGGCTCGTGGGATCCGGAATCTCCGGACGGGTCACGAAGAGGGACATCCTCGGAGCGCTTGAATCCGGCCTCACGGGAGGTCCCGGCCGGCCCGCTTCCCGCAGCGGGTTTGGGGGGCCGGCTCCGCAGGTGCCCGTCTTCCAGCCGGGCGAGAGGATCCAGCGGGTGCCGCTGACGACCATGCGGCGGAAGATCGCCGAGCACATGGTTGTCTCGCGGCGCACCTCGGCCCATGTGACAACCGTGTTCGAGGTGGACTTCTCGCGCGTGGACGCCATTCGGCGCGAGCGGGGCGCGAAATTTCTTGAAGCGAACGGCGTGAAGCTCACCTACATGCCCTTCATCGCGGCTGCCGTCGTCGAGTCGCTTCGCGCGTGGCCGATTCTCAACGCCTCGCTGGACGGCTCCGACGTTCTTTTCAAGAAAGACATCCATCTCGGCATCGCGGTGGCCCTCGACTGGGGGCTCATCGTTCCGGTGGTAAAGAACTCCCAGGATCTCTCTCTTTCGGGTCTGGCGAAGACCATCGTCACGCTCGCCGACCGGGCGCGGGGCAAGAAACTCTCTCCCGACGACGTGACGGGGGGAACCTTCACCATCACGAACCCCGGCATCTTCGGCGGCCTTTTCGGAACGCCGATCATCAACCAGCCGCAGGTAGCGATTCTCGGCGTCGGGACGGTCGAGAAGCGGGTCGTCGTCGTGGGCGACGCGATTGCGATCCGGCCGATGTGCTATCTCGCGCTGTCGTTCGACCATCGACTGATCGACGGCGCGGTGGCGGATCAGTTCATGGCGGATCTGAAGAAGCGCCTGCAGGAGTTCGACGGAGGACTCGTGTGACCGGCGAGAGCGGGGTCAGACCCCAATTCCCGAAGGCTAAATCCGGACCGGCGACGGCCCGGGCTGGTGAGGCTCTGGGGACGGTCCGGCTCGAAGCCCGCTGCGAGCGACTCGTCTGGGGCCGCATGGACTACGACGCGGCGGTCGCGCGGATGGAGCGGCGCGTCTCGGACCGGCGCGCCGGGCTCGTCCCCGACGCCCTCGTTTTCTGCGAGCACGAGTCGGTCATCACCCTCGGGCGAAACGCGTCGCCGGAAAACGTGGTTCTGCCTCCCGAGGAACTGCGCCGTCGCGGCATCGAACTGCGGGAAGCGGGCCGCGGGGGGGACGTGACCTGGCACGGGCCGGGGCAGCTCGTCGGCTACCCGATCCTCCAACTCGAGCCGGCGCGCCACGACGCGAGCCGGTACCTGCGCGACCTCGAAGAAGTCCTCATCCGGGCCCTCGCGGAGTTCGGCGTCGCGGCCGGCCGCCGGGAAGGGCTGACCGGCGTCTGGGCGGCCGATCGAAAGGTCGCGTCCATTGGCGTTCGCCTGTCACGGTGGATTACCTCCCACGGCTTCGCGCTCAACGTGCGGGGACGGCTGGAGGGGTTCGAAGCGATCGTCCCCTGTGGGATCGCAAGCTGTCGGATGGTGACCGTCGAGTCGCTCGCCGGACGAAGGGTCGAGGTGGGCGAACTGACGGGTCCGGTCAGCCGGCACTTCGGGGAGATATTCGGCCGCGCGATGGTCGAAGGCCATGCGACATGCGGGGCGGCCGCCGCTTGCGCCTCGCCGGTTGCCGCCGGAGCATTGCAGTGACCCATCCCGCCCATTCGCCGCGACCCGACTGGCTGAAGATCCGCCTCGCTTCGGGCGAGGCGTACGGTTCGTACCTCAAGATGCGCCGGCTCGTGGATGAGCTGAACCTCAATACGGTCTGCGAGGAGGCGCGCTGTCCAAACATCCACGAGTGCTGGGGAGCCCATTTCACCGCCACCTTCATGATCCTGGGAGATCTCTGCACGCGTCGCTGCGGCTTTTGCGCGGTCGCCTCGGGCAGGCCGCCCCTGCCGCCCGATCCGGACGAACCGCGTCGCGTCGCCGACGCCGTTGCGCGGCTCGGGCTCAAGCATGCGGTCATCACTTCCGTGGACCGCGACGACGTCGAGGACGGGGGCGCGGGGCACTTCGCAGTGGTCATCCGCGCGATCCACGCGGGGGCGCCGGGGTGCGCCGTGGAAGTCCTGACGCCCGATTTCAAGGGCTACGACGAAGCCGCAGGGATCGTTCTCGACGCGGCTCCCGAGGTCTTCTCCCACAACATGGAAACCGTCGCCCGGCTCTACCGGTCTGCCCGTCCCGGGTCCCGATACGAAGGGTCGCTCGCCCTCTTGGCCGCCGCCGCGGCGCGCAAGGCGCGGAGTGCGGAGCCCTTTCGCCTCAAGACAGGTGTCATGGTCGGACTCGGCGAGGAACGGCAGGAATTATCGGCGACGATGGTGGACATCCGCTCCGCGGGCGTCGAGGTCCTGACCGTCGGGCAGTACCTCCAGCCCACGGCAGGGCACCTGCCCGTGGCGCGCTACTACACTCCCGAGGAGTTCCGCGAGATTCGACAGGAGGGAATGGCTCTCGGGTTCCTCCACGTGGAATCCGGCCCCCTCGTCCGTTCCTCCTATCACGCGCACGAGCACGTCCCGGTGCCCGCGCCCCTGCGGTGAAGCCCACTCCCTTGCGGGCCCGATTCCTGGCGGCGGCGGAGCAAGAGAGTCAAACGCAAGCCCGAGGTTGACCCGGGCGGCCTTCCATCGTAAAATCAGTACGAAAAGGTACTTCTTTTCGCGGCAGGGGCCGGTTGGGTTCGATTGGCGGCCTCCGTCGGGTTTGATACGGGAGGATGGATGATCACGGTCACCGAGAAAGCGAAGCAGAAGGTCGCGGAAATCCTCCAGCAGGAGGGCAAGGCCGGGCAGGGCCTCCGCGTGGCGGTTCTGGGGGGCGGCTGCTCCGGATTCACCTACGACCTGAAATTCGACGCGGCGGCGGGCGAGGGGGACGAAGTGCTCGACTGCGGTTCCTTCCGTGTTTTCGTCGATCCGATCAGTTCCCAGTTTCTCGAGGGCTCCAGCCTCGACTTCCTCGACGGGCTCCAGGGCACCGGGTTCAAGGTCGGAAATCCCAACGCGAAGGGCACCTGCGGCTGCGGCCAGTCCTTCAGCGTCTAGGCTCAGACTCCATAAGCCGCTTGCTTTCCCACCGGACGGCCCGCTTCTAGTACGGGCGGTCGGGTACTCTCCGGAGCGTCTCCCCTCCCGTCGCGTAAGCCGGGAAGAAGGTGAGAGAATCCCCGCGCTGCCGACCGTGGCCGGAGACGACCCTGCGCATCATCTCTCTCAGCCTTGCCCACCTCGGTCTCGGACTGATCCTCATCCAGGCCCTCGTCGGCCTGCGCGAGGTGGGCCGGGGGTTCTTCACGCTCTGCGGCTGGTCGGGAGTCGGCCTGACGGTTTTCGGCTGGATGTTTTCGGGCTCGACGGCGCACCCGGCGGGTGAAGGGGCCGCGCCCTGGGCGATCGCGGTAGTCTCGGCCCTCTCCTTTGCCGTGGGCTGGTCGCTTCTGAAAGCGAAAAGGCGCGATCTTGCCGCCCCGTTTCATCACGGCGCCGGTGCCCTGGCGGGGGCCGCCGTCTTCGTACAGGGATGGTGGCTTGCCCTCTCGCAGCCGGCGGCGTCCGCGCCGGGCTCCCACGGTCTCTCCATTGCCGCATGGACCGGCGCCGATTTCGTTCTCTCGGCCGCCCTTCTCGGCGGCGTGACGGTCGCGATGGTGCTGGGGCACTGGTACCTCGTGCAGCCCGGCCTGTCCATCGTGCCCCTCAATCGACTCGCATGGGTTTTCATCGTCGTGCTAGCGCTGCGCATCATCGAGGAGGCGGCCGGCGCCGCCGGGGCAATTTCGTCCGGCGCTATGAGCCTGTCGCCTCCGGCCGGGGAGATCGTGCCGTTTCCCCTGCTGATCCTGTTCCAGAGGGCCCTGTTCGGTCTCGCAGCCCCGCTTGTTCTGGCCCCGCTCGTGTACAAGACCGTCACGATGCGCTCGACGATGTCCGCCACCGGCCTGCTCTACGTCGCGGTGGCGCTCGTCTGGGTCGGCGAGTTCCTCTCGAAATACCTGCTGCTTCCGTTGCGGATGACCTGAGACCGCCGCGGAGTCCTTCGTTTTCCATCCCGCGGACCCTGCACTACACTTCCAGGCGATGAAGCCGGCGAGCATTCGGTTCGGGTGCGAATCCTGCGAGGAGAGCGTGGATGGCCTGCTTCCCCTGGCCGGGGGCCCGGTAGGCTGCCCGGCGTGCCGGGCGGCGCGGAGTGTTCCTCCAGACTCCGCGTTCACCGCAGGGGGGAGGATCGTCCGGTGCGCCCTGTGCCCGGGCGACGATCTCTACCTTCAGCGGGATTTTCCGCGGCGTGCGGGGCTGACGGTCATGGCGCTCGGGGCGCTCGCGTTTCTCGTACTCGCGGGAAGGGGGCGAATTCTGACGGGCTTTGCCGTTCTGGGCGGTGTCGCGGTGGCCGATCTCGTGCTGTTCCGCTTCCTGCCGATCGTCACGGTCTGCTACCGCTGCGGAGCCGAGGTGCGTGGCTTTCCACCCAATCCCGGACACGCCCCCTTCGATCTTCACCTGGCCGAAGAGGCCGCCAAACGGGCTGCTGTCGATCGCGCCAATCGGGAACCGGCAGGGGAGAGCCGGGAGGCGGCGCGTGGAGACTGACCGTCCGGACCCGGCGGAGACTGCCGAGGAAAATCTCCGCTACCGCCGGCTGCAGACCATCATCGCCCTCGCGACGGCCACCCTGTCGCAGGATCCCGGCCTGACGCCGGAGCAGGGGATCCGGTTGATCCTCTGGGCGCGGGATCGGGCCGTCGAACTGTTCCCCGGCAAGGAAACCACCTTCGACCTGATTTACCGGCCACGGCTCGTGCGCATTCTCGAGGAGCGGTTCGGCCGGCCGATCGCGGGCGCGGACGGCGGGGCCGGAACCGGCGCGGAGCCCGGATCGTGAACTCCCCCGGAGGGGCGGGCGTCGGACCGGCGGTGCTCGTGGGCGCCGCCATCAGCACCGCTCTCGTGCACACGCTCATTCCCGACCACTGGCTTCCGTTCGTGCTGATCGGCCTGGCGCGGCGCTGGTCCGGTGCGAAGGCCGCATTCTGGAGCGGCCTGTCGGCGCTGATCCACATCAGCTTCTCGCTCGCTCTCGGGCTGGCCGGCGTCGCCGTGGGGCAGGGAACCGCGCATGCGGTGGGGGAGGGGTTCGAGCGGATCTCGGGTCTGCTTCTCGTCGCGTTCGGCATTGCCTACGCTTTCTATGCCCACACGAAGGGGGGCCACTTCCACATCGGCGGCGAGCGGGTCCACCGGCTCGCGGGCTCCGCCGGGCACGATCATCCCCACGAGCACGAATGCCCGCAGGATGCGGAGGTCGCCGACGAGGCGCTGATCCGCCCGGCGCCCTCGGGCAAGAGCCCTGTCTATCTCGCCGCCATCATCGGGCTGAACCCCTGCGTGCTCGTTCTGCCCCTGCTCGTGAAAAGCCCCCAGTACGGTGCTCGCGCGATCTTTCTGACCTCGATCGCCTATGCCGTTTCGACCCTCCTGATGATGGTAGGCCTGGTCTGGTTCGCCGTGCACAGCGGGCGCCGGCTCGAGATGCCCCTGCTCCATCGCCACGGCGAAATGATCTCGGGCCTCGGGATCGCGCTGGTGGGGGCGGTGTTCCTCTTTCTCGAGGGGTGAGGGTACTGCGCCGCCGGTTCGCCGCGGCGGGGGCGAGCCCCTATAATTGCAACTCCGTCCGGAGGGAGTCGAAGTCATGATCGCCCTGGACCGCGTAGTAAAAATCTACGAGGGGAAGAACCGCGTCACGGCCCTCGACGGGGTGTCGCTCGTCGTCGAGAAGGGTGAGATGGTCGCGGTCATGGGCCAGTCCGGCTCGGGGAAATCCACGCTGCTGAACCTCATGGGGGGCCTCGACCAGCCGACATCGGGGTCGGTGAAGATCGACGGGGCGGAACTGGCCGGGCTCGCCGACGACGCGCTGACGCGGGTGCGGCGGGAGAAGATCGGCTTCGTATTCCAGTTTTTCAACCTGCTGCCGACGCTGTCGGCGTGGGACAACGTGGCCCTGCCCCTGCGGCTTCAGAGGCGCTCCGCCGCTCTCGTGCGGGAACGGACGGGGCAGTATCTCGGCCTCGTCGGGCTGGCCGCACGAACGAGCCATTTCCCCGACGAACTGTCGGGCGGGGAGTGTCAGCGCGTCGCCATCGCCCGGGCGCTCGTCATGGATCCCGTCGTCATCCTCGCCGACGAGCCGACCGGCAACCTCGACTCGAAGACCGGCGCGGAGGTTCTCGCCCTGCTGCAGCGGATCAACCGCGATCTCCGCTCGACCATCGTGATGGTGACCCACGCCGCCGCCGCCGCACATGCCTGCGACCGGGTGATTCGTCTTCTCGACGGCCGCGTGGAGGGCGAAGAGCGGTCCCGTGTGGCGACGGCTGAGCCGGCTTCGGCACGGCAGGACTGAGCCGACTTCCATGGGCTTCCTCCTTCGCGGCATCTCCTGGCCCTATTTCCGCCGCCATTGGGTCATCACGGCCCTGACGGCGGCGGGTGTGGCGCTCGGGGTCGGCGTCTACGTCGCGATCCAGCTCTCTTCCTCGTCGCTGAAGGTGTCGATGCGGCAGACCGTGAACCGGATCGCCGGAAAGACGCAGCTCGAAGTGACGGCTGGAGAGGCGGGGTTTCCCGAGGAGATCGTCGACACGGTGCGGGGTGGGGCTGCCGTTGCGGCGGCCCAGCCGGTGATCGAAGCGGTCGTCAAGCCTCAGGGTCTCGGGGAGGAATCCTCCCTCATGGTCCTCGGTGTGGATTTTCTGGGAGACCGGTCGCTGCGGGACTGGGACTTCGGGGAAAACGAGGAGGTCCTCGACGATCCGCTGCTGTTTCTCGCCCAGCCGGATTCGATCTGCGTGACGAACGAGTTTGCCGCCCGCAACGGCCTTGCGCTCGATTCAAAGATCACGCTCGAAACCGGCCACGGTCTGAAGCCCTTCACGATCCGTGGCCTGATGGAGGCGAAAGGCCCGGCGACCGCCTTCGGCGGAAACATCGCCCTGATGGACCTCTACGCGGCGCAGTACGCCTTCTCCCGCGGCCGGCGCTTCGACCGGGTGGACGTTCTCCTGCGCCCCGGCGTGAACCTGGAAGCCGGTCGGAAGGAGCTGGAGCGGATTCTCGGCACCGGCTACACGGTGGACACACCCGCGCGGCGCGGCGCGCAGATGGAAGTGCTCATCGAGAACTTCGCGGCGATGATGTCGCTCTCGTGCTGGCAGGCGAGCTTCATTGCCGTCTTTCTTATTTTCAACGTCTTCGCCGTAGCCGCGACCCGTCGCCGTCGCGAAATCGGCATCCTCCGCTCGCTCGGAGTGACGCGCGGCCAGGTGCTGGGCCTTTTCCTTGCGGAGGGTGCCGTCGTGGGAGCCGCCGGCACTGCTGCGGGCCTCGGCCTCGGCCTGCTGCTGGCGGGCACGGTGTCGCGGTTCATGATCGGGATCACGGAACTCGCCTACGGCACGACACACACGGCGCCGGCCGTCGTCGTCGAGCCGCGTGTGCTCGCGATCGGAACGGTGCTCGGGTTCGTGACGGCCCTGGCCGCCGCCTTTCTGCCGGCCCACTCGGCGGCCCGCCTTCAGCCGGTGGAGGCGCTGGCGAAGGGCCGGTTCCAGCGCATCGCGGAGGGCGCGAGCCGGGCCCGGCTGGCGGCAGGGCTGGCGATGGCGGTCGTCGCGGGGCTCGCCGTGGCGTTTTTCGCGGCACGGGGCTGGGCGGCGACGGTCGCGACGCTCATCCTCATCAACCTGGCGGCCCTGCTCGTCGCGCCCACGCTCATCGGCCCGCTGATCCGCCTGCTTCGGCCCGCCGCGACGGCTCTCTTCGGCGCGGAGGGCCGCATCGCCGCGGATTCGCTGATCCAGTCGCCCCGCCGGACCTCCGCGACCGTGCTCGCGCTCATGGTGGCCATCGCGTTCGTCGTCTCGCTGGGCGGCATGGTGACCTCGTACCGGCGCTCCTACAACGACTGGCTCGATGGGGTGCTCAACGCCGATTTCTACCTGACCGCCTCCGAGCGGTTCTTTTCCAAGGCCTACCTGATCCCTCCGGAATTCGTCCCGCTCGTGGAACAGGTGCCGGGGGTTCGCTGGGTCGAGCCCTTCCGCGGCGTCCACGTGGATTACGAGGGCCGCCGGCCGCTTATCGAGAGCCTTCCGCTGCATCTGACCTACAAGCGCCTGGATCCCCCGATCTTGGAAGGCAACCGTGATGAGTGGATCGCCCGGGGCACGCGCGGAGAGGCGGTCGCGGTCTCCGACAATTTCGCGCGGATCTTCCGCGTCGGCGTGGGCGACACGCTGACCCTGCCGTCGCCCACGGGTTCGGTCTCCCTGCCGATTCTCGCGATCATCACCGACTACTCCTCCGACCAGGGGTCGATTTGGATGGACCGCAGCGTCTACACGGCCCGGTGGAAGGACGAGGGCATCGACACGCTCGACGTCCTGCTCGAGCCGGGGACCGACCGGGCCGTGGCTGCAGCGGCGATTCGCCGGAAGCTGTCGGGCCTGACCAACCGGCTGTTCATCATGACGAACGCGGAGTTCAAGGCGACCATCGCGCGGCTGCTCGACCAGTTCTTCAGCCTCGCCTACGTCCAGTTGGCAGTCGCGCTGCTTGTCGCCGTGCTCGGCGTGGCGAACACTCTCGTGATCTCGGTCTCCGAGAGGCGGCGCGAGTTGGGGATCCTCAAGGCGCTCGGCACCGAGCGGCGGCAGGTGATCCGTCTCGTGATCGCCGAGGCGCTGGGCATCGCTGTCTGCGGCGGGCTGCTCGGGATCGCCCTCGGATCGTACCTGATCGCCTTCTCGGTTGAATCCATCTCGGAGATGTTCTCCGGCTGGACGCTTCCCTATGCGTTCCCCTGGTACCTCGTCGCGGGGCTCGGCCCGCTGCTCGTCCTCGTGACCGTGGTCGCAGCAGTCTACCCGGCCCGGCTCGCCCTCGGCGTCTCCCCGGCAGAGGCGCTGGAGTTCGAATGAGACAGATCGCCCCAATCCGAATTCTCGTCGCCGCGGCGCTCGGCGCCGCCCTCGCGCGCGGTGCGGTCTCCGCCCTGCGCGCCGCCGTCCCGCCCGCCGCCGAGCCCAGCACCGCCCGGCAGATCATGGAGGAGGTGGATCGGTGGCACCGCACGGAGAGCCAGTATTCCGAGGGACTCCTGAGCGTCGAGGAGAAGGGGAAGATTCGGAAGAAGGCGTGGCGGTCCTGGCGCACGGGCTGGGGAGCCACCGCTCGAAACCTCGTGCAATTCCTCGATCCTCCCGAGGTGAAGGGGGTCAGTCTGCTGACCGTCGGCCATGCCGACAGGCCGGACGAACAGTGGTTCTACACCCCGGCGATCGACCGCGACCGGCGGATCGCTTCGCAGGAGAAATCCACGAAGTTCCTCGGCACCCACTTCACCTACGAAGACATGGAGGAACGCGATCTCGACGACTACCAGTACGCGCTGCTCGACGAGCAGCCCGTGGACGGGGCGCCCTGCTGGCGTGTCGAGGCCACCCCGACCCGGCAGAAGGAATCGCAATACTCGAAGCTGATCTTCTGGGTGCGGAAGGACGCGTTCACGTCGGTACGCATCGAAGGGTTCGAGGGATCGACCCCGCGCCGCAACTTCCGGGGATCCGACCTGGCCGAGGTGGAAGGCGTCCAGACCGTCCGACGGTGGGAGGTCACCGACAGCAAACGGGAGGGGAAGACGACCCTCGACCTGCGCGACGTGCACTACCGGGCTCCCGTCGACGCCGGGATCTTCACGATCCAGGGCCTTCGTGTTTTCCACAACCCGCCTCGCTGACGGGCCTTGATGCTCTTCGGCTCGCCATGAGGGCGCTCCGCCGCATCGCCGTTCTGCTGCTGTCGCTGGGGATCGTCTCCCCGGTCCGTGCGGACGAGCCGAACCTCGACATCGAGCTGTGGGTCGACCGCTATCACGGGCAGCCCGATCCCGAGCCGGTGCCCGAGGGGGCGCCCGCATTCCAGGGGTGGGCCACGGTGGCCCCCCGCTGGAGCGTGGGATCGGGCCGAGTCGTCTTCTCGATGCGGGCCCTGCTCGAAGCCGACACGCACCGGGAGATTTCGCGGACCCACCTCTATGACGACGAGGACCGCGAGTTGCGCCGCTCCATCCTCCGGTTCGAAGAGCTGTCGTTGAAGCTCGACTTCGGGGCGGTGGACCTGGAACTCGGCCGGCAGCAGCTCGCGTG
>Ga0315278_10004580_pt1 | contig 12488 bp, 9 predicted proteins | sample YL17G06_0_MG_FD_203880 | JGI IMG/M metagenome (GOLD analysis project Ga0315278, IMG submission 203880) | Sediment microbial communities from Yellowstone Lake, YNP, Wyoming, USA - YL17G06_0 | ecosystem: Environmental > Aquatic > Freshwater > Lake > Sediment | place: USA: Wyoming | collected...
CGCCTTGCGCGCCGCTGTCCGCCGACACTGCGATCGCGCTGCCGAACCGGCGTTTCATCATCCATGCGCCGGTCACGTGATCGGCGTGGACGTGCGTGTCGAGCGTGCAGACGAGCTTCAGGTCGAGCTCGGAGAGGAGCGCCCCGTCGCGTGACGCGAGCTCGAAGACCGGGTCGATCAGCACCGCCTCCTTCGCTCGGCCATCGCCGAGGAGGTACGTGTAGGTCGAGGACTGCGGGTCAAACAATTGGCGGAAGATCAGCATGGCCTGTTTCTCGGGTGGGAAGGGGCTGCGGGTCAGGAAGCGCGATGTCGGCGCAGCCCCTCGCGGTCGACGTCGACGCCGATCCCCGGCCGCGATGGCACGGCGACCGCGCCGCGCTCGCATACCGTCGGATGCGATACCAGCGTCGTCCGGAACGGGTGGTCGGAGCAGTCGTATTCGAGCATCGGCTCGACCGGGTGGAGCGCGTGATGCGCGACGGGCAGCGCTGCGATGAGCTGCACCGACGCCGCCTGCGCGACGCCCGTGCCCCAGACGTGCGGGTTGACACGCAGGCCGTTCGCCTGTGCCAGCGCAACGATGTGCTTCGCCGCCGTGAAACCGCCACACGACGCGAGGTCGGGCTGGACGATATCGACACCGCGCGCCGCCAGAAGATCGCGAAAGCCGTACAGCGTGTGCTCGTTCTCGCCGCCGGCGATCGGCATCGTCAGCGCGCGCCGGACCTCGGCGTAGCCGTCGCGGTCCTCGGGCGCGACCGGCTCCTCGAACCAGAGCAGCCCGAGATCGGCCACCGCGCGGCCGAGCGCGATGGCGTCGGCGACGCCGTACGCATGGTTGGCGTCCATCAGCATCGCCACGCCGCTGCCGCGCAACGCGGCCGCGATCTCGCGCAGGACCGCGATGTCGTCGGCGACGCCGAACCCGACCTTCACCTTGACCGCGGTGAAGCCGGCGGCGGCGCGGTCCAGCGCCTCCTGCACGAGGCGCGCGGTTTCGCCGCGGCCCTCCTTGCGGTAGAAGCCGGTGGCATACGCGCGCATCTCGCGGCGGAAGGCCCCGCCCAGCAGCCGGTGCACGGGCTGGCCGTAAGCCTTGCCGACGAGATCCCACAACGCCATGTCCACGGCGCTGATCGCCGCGATCACCGTGCCCTTGCGGCCGAAATCGCGCGTGGCGTGGTACATGCGGTGCCACAGCACTTCGGTGGCGAAGGCGTCCTCGCCGGCCAGCAGCGGCGCCAGCGCATGGTCGACGACGGCGGCCGCGATCTGCGGCGGCTCGAGGCCCTGCGCGAACGCCTCGCCCCAGCCCACGATGCCGTCGGCGGTCTCGATCTCGACGATGGTAGCGCAGCGGCGGCCGACCCACCCCTGCGAAAACGCGAATGGCGTCGCGAGCGGGCTGATGAGCGGATGGGCGGTGACGCGCTTGATCTTCATGGCACGCGGGATCATAACGCGGCGGCGCGAACACAACGAGTAGCCCGGCGTGGGGTAGCCCGGCGTTGAGCGAAGCGAAACCCGGGGCAGGCTGCGGCCATTGCGCTGCCCACCCGGGTGTTGTGTTCGCTCAACCGGGGCTACGCCCAGCCCATCGGCCTACGCCCAGCCCATCGGCCTGCGCCCAACCCATCGGCCTGCGCCCAACCCATCGGCCTACGCCCAACCCATCATCGCCATCTTGCGCCGCATGAACGCGATCTGCGTGGCGAGCGGCAGGTCCTTCGGGCACACGTCGTGGCAGGCGAGCAGCGACATGCAGCCGAACACGCCGTCGTCGTCGCCGATCACCTCGTAGTAGTCGTCGTCGGTGCGCGCATCGCGCGGGTCGAGGCGGAAGCGGGCGACGCGGTTCAAACCGACCGCGCCGACGAAATCCTCGCGCATCCGCGCGGTGCCGCAGGCGGCGACGCAGCAGCCGCACTCGATGCAGCGGTCGAGCTCGTAGATCCTGTCGGCCAGGTCGGGATCCATACGCTGCTCGATGCGGCGCAGGTCCGGGTTCGGGTCCTTCATGTGCAGCCAGCCTTCGAGCCGCTCGCTCATCCCGCGCATCCACTTGCCGGTGTTGACCGAGAGGTCGCCGATCAGCTCGAAGAACGGCAGCGGCGCCAGCGTGATTTCCGCGCCGAGATTCTTGGTGAGCGTGCGGCAGGCAAGCGTGGGCCGCCCGTTGATCACCATCGCGCAGCTGCCGCAGATGCCGGCGCGGCAGACGAAGTCGAACTGCAGCGACGGATCCTGCTTTTCGCGGATTTCGTTCAACGCGATGAACAGCGTCATGCCATCGGCTTCCTCTAGCTCGTAGGGCTGCATGCGCGGGAGCTTCGCGGGTTCCTGCGGGTTGTAGCGCAGCACGCTGATCGTGAGCTTGCGGCGAACGCCGCTCCCGCCGCCCGCGCCGTTCCCGTCCTTCGCGGCGGGGACCATCCTGATGGTGGCGTCGTTCATTTTCCGGTCTCGAAGGGTTCGTCGATCAACTCGTCGATGCGCTCGTTGCGCCCGCGCAGGCACTCGGGCAGCAGGCCCTCGTAAGGCATCAGCGTCTCCTGCAGGGCGAAACGCGGAGCGCCGGTCATCCTCGCCTTCACCGCCTCGACTTCGGCGGCACGCGGCGGCGTGTCGGGGTGGTCGACGTAGTCCTTCGCGCCATAGCCGCGCCAGCCCGGCGGCAATTCCATCGCGCCGACATCGAGCGCTTCCCACGCGAGCGAGGGCAGCGTGTCGGCCTCGCCTTTCCACGTGGCCAGCGTGCGCTTCAGCCATTCGGCGTCGTTGCGGCGCGGGAAATCCTGCCGGAAGTGCGCGCCGCGGCTTTCGGTGCGGACCAGCGCGCCATGGGCGACGCACAGTGCCACCTTGAGCATCTTCTGCACGCGGTACGCGGTGACCAGCTCGGGATTGGCGCCGCGCGAGCGGTCGCGCAAGCCGATGCTGCGGCTCTTCACCAGCAGCTGCTGCAGCTCGTCGACCGCCGCCTGCAGGTCCTCGCCGCGGCGGAAGATACCGACCTTGGCGGTCATCAGGTCCTGCATCCGCCCCTTGATCGCCGAGGCGTCCTCGGTGCCGCGGCCGCCGACCAGCGCGTCGAGCTTCGCCTGCTCGCGCCGCAGGAATTCGTGCACCAGCGCCGTCGGGATGTCGACTTCGTTTTCGATGCGATCGCAGTAGTCGGCGATGTACTCGCCGACGATCATGCCGGCGACCACGGTCTCGGCGACCGAGTTGCCCCCCAGCCGGTTGAACCCGTGCATGTCCCAGCAGGCGGCTTCGCCCGCCGCGAACAGACCCTTCAGGTTCGGGCTCTGCCCGGTGTGGTCGGTGCGCACGCCGCCCATCGTGTAGTGCTGCGCCGGCCGCACCGGGATCCAGTCCCTGGTCGGGTCGACGCCCATGAAGTAATGGCAGATCTCGAACACTTCGCGCAGATTGGTCCGGATGTGCTTCTCGCCCAGCAGCGTGATGTCGAGCCAGATGTGGTCGCCGAAGCGGTTCTTCGCGCCCTTGCCCTTGGCGATGTGCTCTTCCATCCGCCGCGACACGACGTCGCGGGACGCAAGCTCCTTCTTCTCCGGCTCGTAGTCGGGCATGAAGCGGTGGCCGTCGACGTCCTTCAGCAGCCCGCCGTCGCCGCGGCAGCCCTCGGTGACGAGGATGCCGGCGGGGAAGATGCCGGTCGGGTGGAACTGGATCGCTTCCATGTTGCCCAGGGTGGCGATGCCCGTTTCCAGCGCCAGCGCAGTGCCGATGCCTTCGCAGATCACCGCATTGGTTGTGACGCGGTAGATCCGGCCGGCGCCGCCGCTCGCGATCGTGGTGGCCTTGGCCACATAGGCGACCAGCTCACCGGTGATGAGATTGCGCACGATGGCGCCGTAGCAGCGGCCGGCGTCGTGGATCAGAGCGATGGCCTCGGTGCGTTCGTGCACGGGAATCTGCGCGCCGATCGCCTGGTCGCTCATCGTCTGCAGCATCGCGTGCCCGGTGCCGTCGGACACGTAGCAGGTGCGCCACTTCTTGGTGCCGCCGAAATCGCGCTGCGCGACGAGGCCGTGCGCCTCGGCCCGCTCGGTGATCGTCACCTTCTGCCCGTTGATGATGACGTCGCGGTCGCCCTTGCGCACGCGGCTCCACGGCACGCCCCACGCCGCCAGCTCGCGCACGGCCTTGGGCGCCGTGTTGACGAACATCCGGACCACCTTCTGGTCGGCGCCCCAGTCGCTGCCGCGCACCGTGTCCTCGAAGTGGACGTCCTCGGTGTCGCCCTGCCCCTTGATCACGTTGGCGAGCGAGGCCTGCATGCCGCCCTGCGCCGCCGCGGAGTGCGAGCGCTTGGGCGGCACCAGCGACAGGATGATGACGTCATGGCCGCGGCGCTTGGCGCCGATCGCCACCCGCAGGCCCGCGAGCCCGCCGCCGATCACGAGGACGTCGGTGTAGATGACTTTCATTGGCGGACCCCCTGCGGCGCGGTTTGTTGCGCTGCGGGAACGTAGGGCTGGCCGTAGTTCGGCGCATGCGCGATGCCGATCTTGATGTAGGCGGCCAGCGTGGCGAAGCCCAGCACCAGGAAGAACACGGTCAGCGCCCACTTGAAGGTCTTGAGCCGTCGCCGCGTGGCGTTGGGGTGGACTCCGCCGAACCAGTCCCATTTCACCGCGAGGCGGTACAACCCGATGCCACCGTGCAGCTCCACGGCCAGCAGCAGCAGGATGTAGAGCGGCCAGTAGTGGCCGGTCCACACGCGATCCGCCGACTCGTAGGGGCCGATCAGCTCGGGGTGCGTCAGCATGATGTAGAGGTGCGGCGCGGCCAGGAAGAACAGCGCGAACCCGGTCAGCGCCTGCCAGAACCAGAGCGTGGTGTCCTCGTGCCGCATCATCTTCATGTGGCCGTGGAACAGCATGAACTGGCGGTAGTTGATCGGGAATTTGCGCACGGCGAGAAACGCATGCACGACGATCAGCGCGAGCACGCCCGCAACGACGAACGAGACCATGACGGGGTAGGACCGGCCGAAGAAGAAATACCCTTCGAAGAACCGGGTGATGGTCCACATCGCGTCGTTGCTGATGAGTATTGTCGACACGAAGAACATGTGGCCCCACATGAACAGCGCGAGGATGAGGCCGGTCCCGCTCTGGACGAGGTCGAGACGGGCCGGCCAGCGGCTCTTCCGTGCGGTGCCGGCAAGGCCGACGCCGGCGATCAGGCGATTGCTCGATTCCATGGGTCGATTCCTTGCTCTGGCCGCAATCCCCTGCTGGGCTTGAGGTTGGCGCCTGGGTGCCGAGTGGTGAATGCCTCCATCCGCCGGCGGCTCGCGGCGACGCCAGACCGAAGCTTATGCCGCGCAACCAAGTCTCTCTTGACCTGCATCAAAGGCCGCAACAGCCGTCAAGGCAGCATACTTTCCTCGACGGCCCTTGCCGGGCCCCCGTCGCGCCCGCGCTGCCTGCGGGCGGACCCAGGAGGAGAACAAGGATGTTCCAGGTTCGCATTCATGGCCGTGGCGGCCAGGGTGTTGTTTCGGGCGCGGAGATGCTGTCCGTCGCCGCCTTCCTCGAAGGCCGCTACGCGCAGGCGTTCCCCAGCTTCGGCTCCGAGCGCATGGGCGCGCCGGTGATGGCGTTCTGCCGCATCGACGACCGCGAGATCCGGCTGCGCGAGCCGGTGATGGAGCCGGATGCGCTGATCATCCAGGACCCGACCCTGCTCCATCAGGTCGACCTGTTCAACGGCTTCGGCCCGCGCGGCTACATCCTGCTCAATTCGACGCGCGCCTTCGAAGCGCTGGGATTGACCGAGTTCCTGCGCAAGCTCCGCTTTGAGCGCGTGTGCACGCTGCCGGCGACCGAGATCGCCTTGAAGCATGTCGGGCGCGCCGTGCCCAACGTGCCGCTGCTGGCCGGCTTCGCCGCGATCAGCGGCCAGCTGCGGCTCGCGTCGGTGGTCGCCGCGATCCGCGACAAGTTCCCGGCCGCCCTTGCGGAGAAGAACGTCGCCGCTGCCGAGGAGGCCTACGCCATGGTGAAGAAGATCCGGGAGACCGCCGATGCTCAAGCAAATTGAGGGTTCCCGCGCAGTGGCCGAGGCCGTTGCGCTGTGCCGGCCGCAGGTCATCTGCGCCTATCCGATCACGCCGCAGACCCACATCGTCGAGGGTGTCGGCGAGATGGTGAAGGACGGCACGCTCACGAACTGCGAGTTCATCAACGTGGAATCGGAGTTCGCGGCGCTGTCGGTGGCCATCGGCGCCTCGGCCGCGGGTGCCCGGACCTACACGGCGACCAGCAGCCAGGGCCTGCTGTTCATGGCCGAGGCCGTCTACAACGCCGCGGGCCTCGGGCTGCCGATCGTCATGACGATCGGCAACCGGGCGATCGGCGCGCCGATCAACATCTGGAACGACCACTCGGACAGCATGTCGATGCGCGACGCCGGCTGGATCCAGCTGTTCGCGGAGACCAACCAGGAGGCGCTCGACCTGCACATCCAGGCCTTCCGGCTCGCCGAAGCGCTGTCGTGCCCGGTCATGGTCTGCATGGACGGCTTCATCCTCACCCACGCGTACGATCGCGTCGACATCCCCATGCAGGCGCAGGTGGACGGGTATCTCCCACCCTACGAGCCGCGGCAGATCCTCGACCCGGCGGATCCGGTCTCGATCGGCGCGATGGTCGGGCCCGAAGCGTTCACCGAGGTCCGCTATATGGCGCATCACAAGCAGCTGCGCGCGCTCACGCTCATCCCGCAGCTGTCCGCGGCCTTCGAGCGGCAATTCGGCCGCGCGTCGGGCGGGCTGCTGCGCAGCTACCGCACCGAGGGCGCCGAAACGATCGTCGTCGCGCTGGGCTCGGTCATCGGCACCGTGCAGGAAGTCATCGACGAGATGCGCGAGGCCGGGACCAGGATCGGCGCGGTGTCGATCTGCTCGTTCCGGCCGTTCCCGCTGGCGGCGTTGCGCGACGCGCTGCAGAACGCGGCGCGCGTCGTGGTGCTGGAGAAGTGCCTGGCCGTCGGCCTGGGCGGCATCGTGTCCGATGGCGTGCGCAAGGCGCTGTCGGGCATCCAGCTCAAGGGCTACACGGTGATCGCCGGACTCGGCGGCCGGGCGATCACCCGCGCGTCGCTGCTGCAGCTGTTCACCGACGCGACCGAAGACGAGCTCGAGCAGGTGACCTTCCTCGACCTCAACGCCGAGGTCGTCAACCACGAGCTCGAGCGCGAGAGCGCGGCGCGGCGCAGCGGCCCGACCGCCGAGGCGATCCTGCGCCGGCTGGGCACGGTCGCCTCGCACATCGGATGACGGAAACGGGGGAGCACATGGCCACCGAGATGCAGGAAGTCAAGTTCTACCAGACCGGGACGTTCACCGTCGGCAACCGGCTGCTCGCCGAGGATGAGCGCTCGGTGCAGGCGAACATGCAGCGCACCAACTCGCTCAATTCCGGCCACCGCGCCTGCCAGGGCTGCGGCGAGGCGCTCGGCGCGCGCTACGCGATCGACGCCGCGATGCGCGCGACCGGCAACCAGCTGATCGCGGTCATCGCGACCGGCTGCCTCGAAGTGTTCACGACGCCCTATCCCGAGAGCTCGTGGCAGATCCCGTCGATCCACTCGCTGTTCGGCAACGCCGCGGCCGTCGCTTCGGGCGTAGCGGCGGCGTTGCGCGTCACCGGCAACAGCGCCACGCGGGTCGTCGCGCAGGGCGGCGACGGCGGCACGACGGACATCGGCTTCGGCTGCCTGTCCGGGATGTTCGAGCGCAACGACGACGTGCTCTACATCTGCTACGACAACGAGGCATACATGAATACCGGCGTGCAGCGCTCCAGCGCGACGCCGCCTGCCGCCCGCACCGCGACCACGATGGCGGTCGGCAAGGAGCCCGGCAACGTCTTCGGCACCGGCAAGAACATGCCGCTGATCGCCATGGCGCACAACATTCCCTACGTCGCCACCGCGAGTGTCGCCAACCTGCGCGACCTCGAGTTCAAGGTGACGAAGGCGATGGGCATCCACGGCGCGCGCTACATCCAGATTCACGTGCCCTGCCCGCTGGGGTGGGGCTCGCTGCCGGCCGACACCATCAAGCTGGCGCGCCTGGCCGTCGAGTCCGGGCTCTTCCCGCTGTTCGAGGCGGAGCACGGCGAACTCTCGGGCAGCACGAAAATCCGCAGCAAAGTGCCGGTGGAGGACTACCTGCGGCCGCAGAAGCGCTTCGCGCACCTGTTCGGCAAGGAGCCGGACACCGCGCGCCTCGCGCGGATCCAGGCGGCGGCCGACCGCAACATCGCCCGCTTCAACCTGCTTCCCCAATGAGAGGACGCATGGACAAGCCTTACGCCATCACGCTCGACCCCGGCTCGAGCCTCGCCAACAAGACGGGGGCGTGGCGCACCGCGAGGCCCGTGTACCTCGATCGGCTGCCGCCGTGCAACCACGCCTGCCCCGCCGGCGAGAACATCCAGGGCTGGCTCTACCCGGCCGAGAGCGGCGACTACGAAACCGCGTGGCGGCTGCTCACGCAGGACAACCCGCTGCCGGCGATCATGGGCCGGGTCTGCTACCACCCCTGCGAGGGCGCGTGCAACCGCGGCAAGCTCGACGAGTCCGTCGGCATCAATTCGGTCGAGCGCTTCCTGGGCGACGCGGCGATCAAGCGCGGCTGGAAATTCGATGCACCGAAGCTGGAATCCGGCAAGCACGTGCTGGTGGTCGGTGCGGGCCCGTCCGGCCTGTCGGCGGCCTACCACCTGCGTCGGCTCGGCCATCGCGTGACGATCGTCGAGGCGGGGCCGCTGGCGGGCGGCATGATGCGCTTCGGCATCCCGAAATACCGGCTGCCGCGCGACGTGCTGGACGCCGAGGTCAAGCGCATCCTGGACATGGGCGTCGCGCTGGAACTCAAGCGCAAGGTGACGGACATCCGCGACACGATGCGCGAAGGCGGCTTCGACGCGGCCTTTCTCGCCGTCGGCGCGCACATCGCCAAACGGGCGTACATCCCCGCGGGCGAGGCAGCGCACATGCTCGACGCCATGTCGGTGCTGCGCGGGATGGAGGGCGAGGACAAACCGATGCTCGGGCGGCGCGTCGTCGTCTACGGCGGCGGCAACACGGCGCTCGACGTCGCGCGCACGGCGAAGCGGCTCGGCGCGACCGAGGCGATCATCGTCTACCGCCGCACGCGCGAGAAGATGCCGGCGCACGACTTCGAGGTCGAGGAAGCGCTGCAGGAAGGCGTGCTGATCAAGTGGCTCTCGACCATCAAGAACATGGCCGACGAGGGCACGCTCACCGTCGAAAGGATGGCGCTCGACGCCAAGGGCTTTCCGCAGCCGACCGGCGAGTTCGAGACGCTGGAGGCGGATTCGCTGGTCCTGGCGCTCGGCCAGGACGTCGACCTGTCGCTGCTCGACGGCGTGCCCGGGCTCGCGATCAAGGACGGCACCGTTGAGGTCGGCACCAACATGATGACCGGCCATCCGGGCATCTTCGCCGGCGGCGACATGGTGCCGTCGGAGCGCACCGTGACCGTGGCAGTCGGGCACGGCAAGAAGGCGGCGCGCCACATCGACGCCTGGCTGCGTGGAGCGACCCACGCGCCGCCGCCGAAGCACGAGCTGGCCGAGTTCGACAAACTGAACACCTGGTACTACGCCGATGCGCCGAAGACGGTCCGGCCGATGCTCGACATCGCGCGCCGCAAGTCGACGTTCGACGAGGTGGTGAGCGGTCTCGACGAGACCAACGCGCTGTTCGAGGCCCGCCGCTGCCTGTCCTGCGGCAACTGCTTCGAGTGCGACAACTGCTATGGCGTCTGTCCCGACAATGCCGTGATCAAGCTCGGGCCCGGCAAGCGCTTCGAGTTCAATCTCGACTATTGCAAGGGCTGCGGGATCTGCGTCGCGGAATGCCCGTGCGGCGCCATCAAGATGGTGCCCGAAACGATCTGAGGGAAAACCGGTATCCGGACAGCGCGGATAACGGTGCTGTTTGCATTGCCGTGGCGGGAGCGTAAGATCAGCGCGAAGATCGGGTCCGGGGGAGCGATGCGCATTCGCGCATCGGACAGGGCCCGGCGATCCGTGTTGCCAACCGCCATGGCCGCATTCGCGACACCGCCGAGCAAGGATCATCCCGATCCGCTGCAAACGCGCCGGATCGCGGCGGAATGGTTCCGGCATCTGCCCGCGCTCGACGTCATCGGCCGGCAGGAACACGTCATCCGCGCCTTCGAGGCCATGCGGCAGGCCTGCGCCACCATCGACCTCGACCGCATCGCAGCGATCGAGTATCTCGACGCCATCCTCGAGGTCGATCATCGCCGGCTGGTCAAGTGGTATTTCGAGAACCTCCACCGGACGGCGCTGCTCGCCGGCCGGTGCTGGCAGGTGGCCAATGACGTCAACCGCGGTTTCGTTTCCGCCTACCATGCGGCGCTCGAGGGAGCGCTCGGTCATGTCCGCGACCGGCGCTGGCAGCCGTCGGTGCCGTTGCTCATCGCGCGGCTCGTTCATTTCCACGGCATCGACGCCAGGCTCCGGCTGTTCCGCAACGAGCGCTGGATCCCGGCCAAATGGGCGCAACTCCACCAGCTGTTCCTGCGGGCCGCCGAACTGGCCGTCGAGCGCGTGCCGACCGCGCTGGAAGGCGCCGATCCGCTCGCGCCGCGGTGGAGCGTCGAGCAGGAATACATCTACGTGCTGCTGGTCCAGCAGTTCGACACCGGCAACCTGACATCGGCGGATCTCGATTGGGCGAGCCTGCAGCTGCGCGCCTGGAGCCGTGACCTCGCGCTCGAGGCGGCGCCGACGACGCCCGACGGCTTTTACGTCGATCTTTCCGGGACCGCGGGGCTGATCCGGCGCACCGGCAACGACCTGGGCGCGAGGGTCGGCTACCTCGACACCACGCCGCTCATCAAGCGTCTCGAAGCCATGATCGCGACGCTCTCCGAAGTTGAGCCCGGCACCCACGTCATCCATCCGCGGCGACAGCACCACGTTGCGACGCTCGAGAAGATCCGCCCGTCCCTGTCCCCCCGCCGGACCGCCGACCTGCGCCGCCATGCGCGCGTCGCCGTGGACCTGGCAGCGACCATCCGGATCGGCCTTGCATGCATCACCGCCGACCTCACGCCGGACGCCGCTTTCGAGGCGCGCGCGCCCGCGGTGCCGCCTCGCAACGGAAGCAACGGGAGCGGCCGCCCGGACGCGACGGCAACGCCCCCGCCCGGAGCGCAACAGGACCGCGGCTCGCGGCAGCTGGCGGACACGCCTGCGCTCCCCGCGAGCCGACGGGTCTCCCCGAGCTCCGTTGCCGTGATCGCGGCAACGGAGACGATCGCAAGGGCCATTGCCAGAGCCGCGGAGGGGGTCGAGGAAATCGAACTTCATCCGGTCGCGATGGACGTCACCCCGGAAGTCAGGCCCGACGCGAACCCGGCCGTGCTGCTGCGCGAACCGACGCCGGCTTCCGATGCGCCGGATCCTCTGTGGCGTGTCGCGGACCGCAGCGTCGCCGGGTGGCGGCTGGTCGCGCCTCACGGCGTCGGCAACGGCCTCGCACTCGGCACGCTGGTCGCCGTGCGGCCCGCGGCGGCCGGCGACTGGATGCTGGGCGTCGTCCGGCGCACACGCAAGCGCTCCGACGACGAGTTCGAGGCCGGGATGGCGCTCATCACCGAGCGTGCCGTTCCCGTCACTCTGCGCGCGCGGCGGCCGGTCGATGAAGACATGGACTTCGAAGTCGACGGCGCCGACGTCGTGTCGATGGGCCCACGCTTCGGTGGCCTCTATCTGATGCCGCCGTCAGCCACGGACGCCGGACGCTCGCTACGGACGATCATCATCCCCACGTCCGAGCATTTCGAGGGCCGCAGCCTGTTCCTGTCCACGTCCCGCTCCAATTACGCGGTGACGCTGCGCCACGTGGTCGACCAGCAGGCGGACTGGAGCTGGGTGGCGATCCGAGTCAACGGCCGGGCGCCGCGGCTTTCCGCCTGAAAATGGGGTCAGAGCTGTAATTGAAAATGGGGTCAGAGCTGTAATTGAAAATGGGGTCAGAGCTGTAATTGAAAATGGGGTCAGAGCTGCAATTGAAAATGGGGTCAGAGCTGTAATACTGCGAATGGTGAAAGTGGGGTCAGGGTGAAAATGGGGTCAGAGCTGTAATACTGCGAATAGGGTTCGCCGATGGCGAACCCTATTCGCAGTATTACAGCTCTGACCCCATTTTCAATTACAGCTCTGACCCCATTTTCACTCCATTTCAGTGCAGCCGCTGTCGCGACTTGCGGGCGGTGTCGGCCAGCACGCTGCGGCGGGTCCCGGTGCCGGTCGCCTGCGCCGCGCGGCGCCGGTCCTGCCAGAAGCGGTAAATGAGCACCGCGGCGACGGGCAATTCCTCGATCAGGCCTTCGCGCTTTTCGTCGCTGTCGACCCACTCCGTGAAATCGTCGTCGTGGTCACCGA
>Ga0315278_10004581_pt1 | contig 12487 bp, 12 predicted proteins | sample YL17G06_0_MG_FD_203880 | JGI IMG/M metagenome (GOLD analysis project Ga0315278, IMG submission 203880) | Sediment microbial communities from Yellowstone Lake, YNP, Wyoming, USA - YL17G06_0 | ecosystem: Environmental > Aquatic > Freshwater > Lake > Sediment | place: USA: Wyoming | collected...
AGGCCGAGCAAGCCATCAAGCCCAAGAAGCCTCCGCTTGAGGAGCGCATGAAGCAGAATGTCGGCCAGGCCTTCGACGACGTTTATGTGGCAATCCGCAACTTCGTGGTGCCACCTGTCCCTCCAATAAGACCCGATGCCTGGCTCGAAGAGGTCGGCGTCCGAAGAAGGACCACCTCGAAGTGAGCCCATGCCTGGCCAAAAGCTCCACGAGAAAATCGATACAATAGTGTTCGGGAAGGCGTACCCAGAGGTTCACGCGGCCAAGGATGCCCCATGGGAAGTTCTAGGACCCTTCCATAGAATCGTTTTCCATGACCCATTGTACTCTTTACTCTCAGGACATCCAGCGGTGTCTACTGTGCACGACATAGTGGACGTTGCCACTCTCCCCCTGGCTCCCCTTGTTGCGCTGGTCGAGCCTCGCCTTGTAAGGGAATGAAATAAGATTTATATACTTCTATCAACATACACTCAAGCAGTAGGGGTGTAACGAATGCCTGAAGATGTTCAGAGAAAGATGGCAGAGCCGCCGAAGGACTTTATCGGACAGACGCTTTTCAAGGTCATGGGAGGCCGCGGTCCCGCAGACTTCGTCCCGACCCTTCTCCCGCCTGAGATAAAGAGCCCAGCGGAACTGATGGCCGACGAGTCCAAGGGAAACAGCGTCCCCGGCATCGTGGAGAAGTTCATTCCAATCGATGCTCCGAAGGCCGTGGGCGACATCGGAGAGGATGTCTACAGGGCCGCAAGGAGCCTGACCCCGCAGCACGTATTCGCCAAGGGCAGACTCGACCTGCCCGAGCCGAAGGCCCTCACCGAGATAATCAAGAGGCCCCAGGCCCTCATGACGAAGGACCTGACGCTCCAGCACCCGGCAGAGTTCTTCGGCGCTCCGAAGGGCCTTCCAGGGCTGCCCCCGTTGCCTCCGCCTCCGCAGCAGTTCCTGCCGGCTCCTCCGGGCTTCAAGAACTAAGAGCGCTACGCAAGTAGCGCTTACAAGGAGGCTTGTCGATGCCGGATATGAAGTCACCGTCTGAGGTTTTCTCTGATATACGCAAGGCGCTGGACACAATCCCAGGGCCTTCCGACATCGCCAAGAAGATAGGCATCCCTACACCCGAGGACTTCGAGAAGCGGAACCACGAGGAACGCACAGCGGTGATACAGAAGGCCACTCAGGGGAGCGCAGATATCTCTGCATATGGCTCCACGCCGGCCGGCATCATCAGTGCGTTCCTCCCGAAGCCCCCGAAGATGCTGGATTTGGCACCGAGCATACTGAAGCTCGACTAGGGGCTGACCGAGATGGTTGGCTTCCACGGGTTTGATGTTGCGACTCGGCTATTAGAAGAGTTTGCGACACATCCTAGCAAACTTTACACCCTTCTCGACCAGAGCTTCGGTATCAGCAAGATAGACCCGATGGAGACGCTGGGTCTGTATGCGTCGATGAAGCAGGCCATCGGTGCGAAGGAGATTTCAATCCCAGTGCAGCCGAATGTCGTGGTTCCAACGGCGCTGCCACCGCCTCCTGCGCTAGCATCGGGCGGACAAGTGGCAATAGGGCAAGTGGTCCCTTACAGACCCAAGAGGCCGACGCCGACATTCGGGTAGCAAAGTTTATTTTCTCCTCCTTCTATATAGTATCGTGGAACTATGACTGCGATGAAGATTTCATTGTAGCTCCCGCTCGGCTGCGCAGACCCAAGGTCATTTTTGCAAAGTGAGATTGCGCAGGCTCGGAATATCCAGTGTGTTGAGACCAGAAAGAGCGTCATCCGCGGGCTCCAGAAATTGCTCGTTGGAGTCCAAGGCCGTCGTGAGGCAGTAGCATTCTACACCGACGGCGACGAACTCATCGAGGAGAAATACGGAGGCGTCCGACGGCTCTACCATTGCGGGCGAGAATATCAAAAGTACGAACCTGAGACCTTCGACCAGATATTGCTCGTCGTGATAGACTCGAAGGAGGCCGCCGTCGGTACGACGAACGGAGAGCGTGTGAATGTTCTCTGGACCGACACCTCCCTCGTACAAAATAAACATGACATGGGCGGCCAGAGCAAGAACAGATTCCAAAGAGCACGCGAAGAGGCGCTCAAGCATTGGCTCCGCAAGGTCGTCGAGATAGTTATCGGCTATCAGGAGAACAGAAATATTATCGTTGGCGGTCCTGGTATGGTAAAGGAGGCGTTCATCAAAGAGTTGCCGTCATGACTCCAAAAGAAAGTCACGGATGTCAGGAGCTGTTGCTACACTGACGATAACGGCCTCTATGAAATCGTGGGGAAGTCTCGATATGTGAAGCTTTAATAATATTTAAATACCTCCACATATATACACTTACCTAATGGGGTGTAATAGATGGCAGACCCGTTTGCAGAGCTGACGAACCTTTTGTCGCAGAACGCAATGAAGTTGACCGAGGCCATGAGGCTGCCTCTGATGGCACCAATCGCCGTCGGTGGTGCGCTCTTCCAGGGCGGACAGACCGTCGTGAAGGGCGGACCCGCGTTGTCTCCGGCCGAACTGATGAAGAGGACCGCGATGGCCCTCGATGCCGCTTCCCCGCTCAAGCTGCTCAAGGTAGGCAGCGAGATAGTCGGAGAAGAGAAGAAGACGATGGCAGGGAACTCGACCCGAACCACCATCTTCTAAGGGAGGGACAGACATGGCACCGCAAGGTGCGCCTGCGCCTAATCTGGCCTCTGGGTTCAGCTTGATGCTAGCCCAAGGACAGACTGGCATTCAGGCGCTTATCAACCAGCAGGCGCAGATGATGCAGATGATGAGCAAGAATGTTCAGCAAGCACAGGTTAATATCCTCGGCACGCTGAACCAGGTTCTCATGGGCCCAGCAGCGATGCTGGCCAAACCACCCCTGATACCGCTCCAGGCGATGCAGCAGGGCGGAGAGGGCTTCAGCCCGTCTGGTTTCTTCCCGGAACAGAACCCCGCAGCCGTGAAGGAGCGAACGCAGGCCGCAGTCCCCTACTATCCGCTCACCGAGGGCGAGCGCGATTTCAGCAAGGGCGGCATGTCGGCAGCTCCTCAGCAGGAGATACCGTTCCCGCAGCCGCAGGAAGCCAAAGTCACCAAGACTGAGTTCTTCTGAGTAGGCTCGGTACCATCCGAGCCACCCCCTTTATTTACTTTTCCCCTTGAGCGACCGCTCCAAAATCTTTTGTATTTATATCTTTCTGATTTCCCATGTGAAATCAGGCATTCTAAGTGCCCACTATTATTTATACCTCTAAGGCCATTTAGTTTTCAGTAGGGGTGTAGCAATGGCAAGACGTGACCCGGGTTATTCCGGCCTAGAGCAAATGCAGGTTTCTGAACGCGACGCCATCATACAGGCGGCAGCTACCTGGGTAGGCAACGCAAGTGCTCTCTTGGACCGCGACTATCAGACCAATCTCGTTGGCTACGGCTTCATCAATGTCATCTTCAAGCATCCGCTCCTCATATCGAGAATTGCCCTTCAAGGGATTCTCGATACCGTCACGGTCACGGCGACGCAGATTACCGGCGCAATCCTCCCCATAGTCATCGGCGTCGTCAACGCCAACGGCTGGGATTCAGGCCCGATAGCGCCGCCGCTCATGTGCACGCAGGTCACGATAACGACCCCGAACCCCACGACCCTCGACGAGGCCGTCATAATGACGACGCTCGCCACGCAGGGCGTTGTGAATGTCAATGTCGATAACACTCCGGCGGAACCGTTCTTCACGCAGATGCAGCAGCAGATTGTTCTCGAAGAGTGCGAGATTTCAGTCGATGGCGATGACTGGGACGCCAATAGCCCCGACAACGCCATGGACAAGGACCTCACCACCTCCAAGGCAACGACCGGTCCAGGAACGATGACCATCGCCCTCACGCACCCCATCATGATAGGAAGGGTCTGCATTGCGGGCCAGCTCGATGATGCCGATATCACAGTCACGAAGGTGGACGGCACCACGCAGGTCCTAGGAGCGCATATCGTATGCGCCGATGGCTGGGATTCTACTAACTTCGTCCCCATCGTGATTACTCAGCTCGACATCACTATAGCCGTCAGCGCAGACATCGATGAAGTCGTCATCCTCAAGGTCATCGAGGTCAAGGGAGACCTATCGTTGAACTGGGAGAACACCCCTGCGGAACCGCTGCATGTCGATGCTCAGCAGGTCGTGACCATAGAGGAAGTCGATTTGGTGCGGAGCACCGTGGCGGGCGCAGTCGTGACGGGCGGGATTGCGGATATCTTCGATGCCGACCAGAACACCGGCATTGAATACGATGGGGCAGGGCCGCAGCTCGTAGTCACAATAGAACTCAAGAACATCATGCTGCTCAGCAGAATCGCAATGGTCAAGGTCATCGGCGGAGACGACATGCATCAACCTCTCATGGAGGTCAGGACCGTCGATGGGACCTGGGTTGTAGTGCTCGACTATTCGGACGACGAGGAGATGTATCCCGGCGTCGATAGCGGCAACTTCAAAGCCGATGTCCAGAAGCTGGGCCCCAACAGGGCATACTACCCGCACTCTCCGATGGAATGCACTGCGGTCAGGATATCGCTCCAGACGGGCTTCCCAGGCAGCATCAGCGAGGTCCTCATCCACAAGACCATCGAGACCAAGAGCTACGCATACAACGAACCCCGCGAGCCGCTGCATGTTCAGGCGGTCCAGCAGGTATGCATCGATGAGGTAGACACGGGAACCTCAGCGCTCTATCCGCCGGACGGCTACAATAATTTAGCGGTCGAGAGGCTCTTCAACAAGCAGGTCGGCGTCGGCACCATCCAGTACACTCACGACGATGCGAACCCAGGCTTCGTCGAGATAATGTTCCGGCACCCCATACTCATATCTAGGATTGCGGCTACCGGCCTCTATCCGGCCGGCACTATGCTGGATGTCCTGCTGATTAATGGCTCCGGCTACAGGGTATTCACGCAGGCGGACCCCATCCTGACGGGCATCGACTCGAACAACTTCAGACCTCAGATGGCTTCTGGCATCATCATAAGGCTCCCGGACGACGCCGATGCCACTCTAGATGAGGTCGTCATCCTGAAGGTCATCGAGACCAAGCCCAGCAACGACCCCGCACATCCGCTCCAGGTAGAAGCGGAGCAGCAGGTCGTACTAGACGAGGTCACAATCTCCGCCGCCGGCGACAGCGTCGTAGGCGACCCGAATAACATAATGGACAAGGACCTAGGCACCTCATGTGTGGTCACCAACGGCATCATAATGGTCCCCTTCAAGCAGATAAAGATGATTTCTAGGCTGGCCTTCAAAGGTACCTGCGAGGAACTCAAGGTCTCGGTCCTTCCCACAGACTCTGCGACCCCAATAGTCCTTAAGGAGCACCTTGAGGTCATCACAGGCGGAATGGGCTGGGATTCGGGGAACTTCCCGCCTATTATGGCCATCGGGGTCGTGCTGGACTGCACGGGTGGCGCAATGGAAATCAACGAGCTGACCATCCTCAAGTCTATCGAAGTCAAGCCGATGAACGATGCCGCTCATCCGCTTCAGGTCCAGGCGGAGCAGCAGATAGACATCGACGAGGTGGACATCGTAGCCACGACCTTCGTGCCGTCGGTGAACTTCGACCCGCTCGACATCAGGAATGTCTTCCTCAAGCAGGTCGGAATAGGCTTCATCCAATACACTCACGACGATGTCAACCCCAGCACCATCACTATAATGTTCAAGCATCCCATAATGGTCGCTAGGATATCGTGCGTCGGTGTATTTCCGGCGCTCACATCGGTCGGCGTCTTACTGGTAAGCGGTCTAGGAGTGTCAGTGTATGTGCTGACCGCCCCGACGACACACGGCTTCGATTCAGGCAACTTCAATCCGCAGATGGTCTCCGGTATCAGCATCACGCTGCCTCCGACCGATGATGCGACACTCGATGAGGTCGTAATCAACAAGGTCATCGAGATGAAGGGCGAGATATCCCTAGATGCCGCCAACACTCCAGACAAGCCGTTCTTCGTCGAGGCTCCTCAGATTGTGACAATCGAGGAAATCGATACCGACGAGAGCGTGCTGGTAGGAGCGGCCGCAGGCGCTACCCTGGAGTCGCTGTTCGACCGCAACCATGCGACCGGTGCTGCCTTCACGGGAAGTCTGGGAGACGGCGTCACCATAGTCCTCAAAGCGCCGCTGCTGCTCGCTAGGGTTGCAGTTCAGAGCTTGGCGCTGGGAATGAGGCAGGATGTCAACATTTTAGTGACCGATGTGATGGGCAACCTACACGTCGTATGGGATGGCTATAGCTTCCCGGTCTCGCCGCTCACAGACGGCCTGGATAGCGGGAACTTCACGCAGCAGCCCTTTACGGGTGCCGAGGGACCGCCGGCATCTCCCATCGTAGCGACCGAGATACTCATCCAGACACAGCACGATGGCGCAGCCTTCGATATATCTGAAATCGTTCTCTTCAAGGCCATCGAGACCAAAGCCTTCGCATACAACGAGCCCCGCGAGCCTCTGTATGTCGAGGACGACCAGCACATATCAGAGCAGGAAGTATGGTGGCAGAATGTCATCGTCTCGGGTGGGTTAGGCGACCAGCCTAGAACGCTCTTCGACAAGGACCCGACGACGCACTTCAGGCTCGGCGATACAGGTGCCATCGGGATACCCTTTGCGGTACCGCATCTGATATCTAGGTTCGTCATCGACGGAAACGGTACCGGCGTGACGGTGTTGCTCATTAGGCCCGACGGCACCACTAGAACGCTTTTAAACAATGAGGATATAGTGGATGGCTGGGACTCCGGGAACTTCGCGCCTACGATGGTCAAGGTCGTCTACATATACACCGCTGCGGATACCGGCGCTCTCGATGCCTACACGCTCGCAATCTTCAAGGCGCTTGAGACGAAGGATTCGCACACTCAGGAGAACCCGCTGCAAGTAGAGGCGGAGCAGCAGGTCGTTCTAGACGAGGTGGAACTCTCCATAGACCCATTTGTGGCAGGCGATTTGACCCCCATAATGGACAAGAACCGAGACACCGGCGTCACCATACCGCACGACCATACCTTGAATGTGAGCTTCAAGGCTCCCAAACTCATCGATAGAGTAGCGGTAACGGGTGTCGGGGCAGACCTGACCATAACGGTAACTGCCGTGGACGGTACCGTAATTACCTTGCTGGACGAGGGCGACTTCACAGACGGCTGGGACTCTGGGAACTTTACGCCTGTGATGGTGACCGATGTAGACCTCAGCACGGTGCCGGAAGGCGCATATTCGGTCATTACGGAGCTAGTCATCCTCAAGGTCATAGAGACCAAAGACGGACACTCGCAGTCCCAACCCCTCCAAGTCGAGGCGGAGCAGCAGACCGTTCTAGACGAACTGGATTTGGTTGAATCCAACAGCCATTCTTCAAACATCGGTACATTCACCGACATAAGACCTACTATAGACAAGAACCTCAACACCACAGTCACGAGCGGAGACGGGGCCTGGCAGGTAGTCCATGTTTTCAACAGCCCGAAGCTCATCAGCCGCGTATGTGTCGTCGGCTCCAATATGAAGGCCGTTGCGGTGTTCTATACGGACCTGAACGGCGCGGTTGTTGTGTTGGTGCCTGAGACAGCAGGACCGGTACTCAGTCTCGACAGCGGCAACTTCACGCCTGTAATGGCAACGGGGTACGCTGTAGTGGGTACAGCTCCAAATGCGGACCCTGCGATAATAAACGAGCTTATCTGCCTCAAGACCATCGAGACCAAATCGTTTGTTGCAAACACCGATAGCTATCCTGGAAAGGTCCAGATGATGCAGCAGGTCGCTAGGAACGACCTGTCGGCAATAAACATCACGGGCGTCGTGACGGACGCAGAGAAGTCGTTCGACAAGGACCTCACCACCGAAGCAGTCTATCCGGCAGGCGCAGCCAGCATCACGTATGTCTTCAAGCACCCCATACTGATAGGCAGGGTGGCGCTTGATGGCGGCACCGTCGGCCTCATAGACATCGAGGTCGTCGTCAGCGACATCGCCCACGTCAACCGCACGGTCATACCAGCAACCGGGACTGGACCACTAGCGGGCATCGATTCAGGGAACTTCGCACCTATCATGGCGGAGTCCGTGTCGGTCAACCAGCTCGTTACCGGTGGCGGCACCACTCTTGCAGAGACGACAATCCTCAAGGTCATAGAGACCAAGACCTACGCACCGCCGTCAACGCCCGTTCATGTGCAGGCGCTACAGCAGGTCGTGCTCGACGAGGTCGTCGTCACATCGGGCGGCGCAAATCCGTTCGTGTTCCCCGAGAAGACCATCGACAAGGATATCGGGACAGCATCGGCATCTCCTGGACCCGGCATCGGAACGCTCGTCTACACCTTCAAGTTCCCGGTGCTCATAGCTAGAGTATCGGCGGTCGGCGCTATACCGGCGCTCTCGACGATAACCGTCACGGACTCGCTAGGAGTCGCGGCCGTGATGCCCTCGACACGCACGGCAACCGGCCTAGATACGGGGAACTTCCCGCCCGTCATGGCATCCATCGTGACCATAACGGTCCCGTCGGCTGCGACCGTAAGCTCGACCGTCATTCTCAAGGCCATCGAGACCAAAGCGTACGTGGCGAACAGCCCCAACTACCCCGCAATAGTCCAGATGCCTCAGCAGATTTCTAGGGGAGACCTGTCGAGCATCGGAATCACAGGTGTGGTGACGAATGCGGAGAACTCCTTCGACAAGAACCGCGCTACCGAGGCCACGATGCCTGCCGGAGTTTGCAGCATCATATACAACTTCAGGTCTCCGATACTCATCAACCGGATAGCGCTCGACGGAGGCTCGGTAGGCTTCAGCCACGTCACGGTGACAGTCACGGATGTGGCGAACAACATCGTCAGCATCATACCGGACACCGGAACCGGCCCGACGCCAGGCATAGATTCGATGAACTTCGCTCCTATAATGGCGAAGACCGTGACGGTCGCAGCGACCGCCGCAGGCGCTGGCGGAACGCTTGCAGAGACCATCATCCAGAAGGTCATCGAAGTCAAGAGCTTGGCGGAGGTACGCCAGGCGTCCCTCATGGAGTTCTACGGACAGAAGGTCTTCTTCGACCCGTTCGTTGCGAACGCCGTCCAATACTACTACCTGCTCCTGAGAAGAGCGCTGGAGACGGACGCCGACAACGACCCGACGGCCTCGCTCGACCAGACGACCGTGACGATTACGAGCAGCGAAGCCCCTATATCGCGCATCAAGCAGCAGTTCCATGTACCTACGGACGATATCCGCAAGGCACGGCACCATGCGACTGCGATGGCGACCGTCGATTTGGGCACTAACGCACGATGCACGGCCATACTGTTCTGCCTGTACAGACGCAACATCGTGACCGGCGTGCTGACGCCACTCTCGGCTGTGAAGACCGTCACGGTCAATGCCGACGGAGCGACCTCGCGGGCGGTCAGGTGCATCATGCAGGACATCGCAAGCGCCACCATTCCCATAGGAGAGGTGCTGGTGCTGGAAATCGATGTCTGGGGAAGGCAGGTATCGTCGTCTGCGACGCCGGCACCGATAACCCTCATACACAACCGCGGTCTCGGAGACTGCAAGCTCGACATCGAACTCATCACGCAAGCGACTGAGGAGGTGCAGTGATGACCGATGGACTGTGCGATGCGCCAGGCGAGCTGACCCGTATGGACAGGCTTCTAGGAAGGAAGGCGAAGCCGTGCGGCAAAGTCGCCTCTAGGTGGGGCATGGACTTAGACCTCAAGCCGGTGCAACTCTGCAAGCCGTGCTGGTTCTACTATACGATGATGGTCGAGCAGCACCAGATGCCAGCACCGCGCCTCCATTGCCACACTTGCGGAAAGGAGATTATCTTAGAGGTCGCAGAGGCCTCACGCGTCATGGAGATGCTCCACAACCCGCTGAATGCGGAAGGGAAGAAGATTCGACCGAAGGACCCCATCTTCATGTGCCTAGAATGCAGGACGCCGCTCCCGCTAGGATGGGCTACCGTGAGCGACCATTGCAGGGTAGTGTTCGAATGGATAGTCGGGAAGTCAGAACCGGAGGTGGTAAGCGATGCCTGAAGGAGATAATACGCCGCTGGGCTTTATGAAGGATGCGTTCCGGTTCTGCTGGAACAGACTGGCAAATGTGCTCCAGATAACGGAGATGTTTCCGGCGGCTTACGAGGCCGCTCAGGACGCCTACAAGAACGTCACGGTGACATATACGCTGAGGACTGCGAAGGCCAACGCAACTCCCACGGGTTTCAACGGCGCGTGTGTCCAGAACGCCATGATAGGAGCTGACTTGGCGGGCTTAGCGTCCAACAAGATACGGATAAAGCGCGTCAAGATACAGTCGATACAGAACCTAGACTGGCAGTTCTTCTACTTCAAGGTCGCAACGCCATGGATAAATGCCGACCTCGATTTAGACGGCTTCTGCGGGAAGACGACCTTCGATGCGGAGACCGGAGAGCAGATAGCCGGAGCGAACCAGTATTATTACGACAGCGGAAAGACCGATGTGGTCTACGAGGACCTAACTGGAACCTTCAATCTGCACGCAGGGCTAATCAATCGAAGCCCCACGGCAAAAATCAATTTGGCCCCAGGATATCTGATTGGAGAGTTCGAGTATGAGCCTGATTCGTAGGGGTGACAAAAATGACTGAAGAAGGAGCATCAACAAGAAGGACAGTGCCACAGGAACCAGGCACGAAGCAGATGATGATATCAGTTGACAAGAGCAACATCAAGGTGCCTGTGGATGTCCAGGACGCCCTCGGCATACTCGAAGGTCTGTGGGGCGTCAGCGGCCTGATAGCGTCGCAGAACATAACGATGGACAAGCGCGGGTACGGTTTTGCGCAGGCGCTTGCGAAGTCGAATACGCCCGGTGAGCTACACACATGGACCATAGAGTTCAGCTTCGATAATGTCACGTGGTATCCCGAATACGTCTCCGGAGCGCCCGAGGTGTCAATCAATAGGACACTGTCATCAGCGGCGGAGTTCTGGCGGCTATCGACGGTGACGAACGGTGGAGCTGGGCACACGATTGACATGGTACTGTCTGCGACCTTCTCCTCGTAAGCGGATTTCCGGAAAGGGCTGAATTAGGACATACGTGGGGTCTGAAGATGTCGATGGTGATGGGGTTCGATGAGGGAGAAAGATGAGCGTCTGTGCTGATTTTCCAGCAGGGATAGACGCCTCTACGAATCATGGTGTCAGTGTTAACCTTAATATCATCGGTAGCTTAAGTATAGATACTTGGGTAAAGTTAAGACAGCCGATTCAGAATGGTAGGAGTTATATATATATTAGGGATACAGCAGGAGGTAGTGGTTATGAGGTTGCCATCACTAGAAATAATATCGTGGCCGGTAAAAACACCCTAACATTCATTAAGGGTGGTGTTGCATTAGTGGACAGTTCTGTTGACATAGTAAATGGAACTCCGGTTCACATAGCAATAACATGGAATTCCGTAACTAAGGATATAATCTTCTATCGTAACGGGGTCGCTGTCCAAACAATAAATGAAGCAAATGCTATATTAGATTCCGCTGGAAAAATATCTTATATATGTTTTCCGTTTGCAAATTCCAGCATCAATGGCTGTATATTTCATCTTAATATCTACAATCGCATTCTGTCCCTTGCAGAAGTCAACTACAATATGAACCATCCGAATAACGCCATCCGCAACGGACGGCAGCTCGGAGTGTCTCAAGAATCATGGGTCGGCGGCGTCTGGAAAGACCTATCTCCAAATGCCTATGATGGAACGCCAACTGGAGTTGTGCTCGGCTCGGGCAACAACCTCGCGGGCAGGAACGTGAGCCTATGAGCAACGTCGTGTTCTTTGACGGGGTGGACGATTACGTCACGCCCGGCACGAATGTTGCTGTATTCAAGATGGGGAGCGGGAGTTTCAGTATCTCAGTAAGAGCTAAATCCGTACGTCGTGTAGGAGCGGACAAGACTGCATTATTTGGTGTCGCAGTAGGTGGGGGAACATCAAGATATCAACTTAGTTTGTATAATCTTAATGGCACATTTGGTTGGTCGTTGAAAGATGATGCTGGAAACATTATAGAAACATATCCTTCGACTACAGCAACCGAAGCTATTGATAACCGATGGCATTATTTTTCAGTCATATTTAATAGAACCAGCAATAATGCATATCTGTATAAAGATGGATTCTTGGTTAATACCACAAGTATAGCAGCTATAGTAGGTACAGTCAATCCAATAGGAATATCATTGATATCCAGTAGTGCATTTGGAGCCGGAATGTTAGATGGATATGTATCAGAAGTCCAGCTCTACAATCGTGCCCTCTCCGACGATGAAATCCTCTACAACAACTCCCACCCCAACAACCCGAAGCGCAGGGGCTTGGTGCTCAATCTCACTCAGGACTCGATATACGGCCCAACATGGTTAGACT
>Ga0315278_10004582_pt1 | contig 12486 bp, 10 predicted proteins | sample YL17G06_0_MG_FD_203880 | JGI IMG/M metagenome (GOLD analysis project Ga0315278, IMG submission 203880) | Sediment microbial communities from Yellowstone Lake, YNP, Wyoming, USA - YL17G06_0 | ecosystem: Environmental > Aquatic > Freshwater > Lake > Sediment | place: USA: Wyoming | collected...
ACGATCGGGTCGAATCTTTTTTCCTTCGCGATGTTCACCGTGTAGTCGATCACCCCGCCGGGATGGGCCACCCACTGTCCGCCGGTCATGAACTCGTATTCGACGCTGCTGCGGAAGGAATCCGCCAGGCCGCCGTGCCAGCCGGCCAGACCGACGCCGCTTTTGACCGCTTCCTCCAGGTTCCGCTCCTGTTCGGGCTTGATCGCGCCCTGGGTATAAACCTGGACGATGAGGTCGAGGGATTTCAGCTTGGCGAGATCCTGGTACGAATCGAGCGTGTTCGAGATCTCGACGTCAAAGCCCTGTTCGGCCAGCCACGGCGCGAAAATATCCACGCATTGTTTGGGCTCGTGGCCTTCCCACCCTCCCCAGACGAAGAGGGCCTTCTTCTTTTTCGCCGGGGCCTGCCCGGCCAGGGCGAGGCATAAAAGCGAAACCATCAAAAGCGCGCTCAAAGCCGGCCGTATTTTTCGCGACGTATCATGGCTGAATTTTTTCATCGATCCCTCCCGCTCTCTTGTGACCGCCCTATCCTACAATTCTTTGATCCAGATGTTTCTATAGCGGACGGGGCAGCCGTGGTCCTGGAGGCCGACCGGAAGCTTGTCGGCGTGGGCGACGTAGGGCGGCCGCGCTTTGTGGGCCGTCGGCCCGGTCAGCACCGCATAGCTCTGGACCACGATGCCGTTATGGATGACCGTCATCCAGGCCGGAGTGAGAAGATTCTTGTCCTTGTCGAAGCGCGGCGCGTGGAAGATGATGTCGTAGGTCTGCCATTCGCCCGGCTTCCGGCAGACGTTGAACATGGGCGGGTACTGGCCGTAGATGGCGGCCGTGATCCCGTCGGCATAGGTTTTGTTGTCATAGCCGTCGAGGACCTGGACTTCGTAGTTACTCATCAGGAAAACGCCGCTGTTTCCGCGCTCCTGCCCTTCGCCTTTCACCACGACCGGGGAGGCCCATTCGACGTGGAGCTGGCAGTCGCCGAATCCCTGTTTCGTCTGGATCGAGCCGGCGCCGGCCGCGACTTCCATGTAACCTTTCTCGACTTTCCAGCGGGCGGCGCTCTTTTTGCCGTCCTCCCACTGCGAGAGGTCCTTGCCGTCAAAAAGGACGATGGCGCCCGGCGGCGCGGCCACGGACGGTCCGGCCGGGCCGGGATCGAGGACCATCGGCAGCGGCCGGTTCGGGTCATGAACGGTCCATTCCATCTTGGGGATGGTTTGGGCCACAACGAATCCGACCAAGCCGATGATCGCCAAAATGGATATTGCGTGGGCTGTCGTCCTCATGATCATGTCCCGCCGCTCTACAGCGACCAGCCCTGCCGGTATTCCTTGTGGATGAACTTGTTGGCCTCGGGAAGGTTCGTGATCTCCATTTTCTCGCCGTCCCATTGAAGAACGGTCTTGGCGTCCTTCATCCGGAGGGCGATATTGCCGAGGAGCATGGTTTCGGTCAGCATCCCGCTGTAAGAGAAGTCCGTGGTCGATTTTTTCCCGGTCTTGATCGCGGCGATCCATTCCTCCATGATGCCGGGCGAGCGGGGAATGGTTTTTTCCGGCCGTTTGTAATCCTGCATCATCTTCTCGGGAATGATGCGGGGATTCTCGCCGTACGTGCTGCACATGATCATCCCCTTCTGCCCCACGAACAGGCAGCCGCCGCCGTCATCGCCCATCAGCCGGCCGCTTTCGAGAAGCGCGGGCCGGGCAGGCATCAGTCCGCCGTCGTACCAGACCATTTTCGCGGGCGGCATGCTGCCGCGCGCGGGAAAGCCATAAGTGATGATTTCGCCGAGCGGAAAAGAATCCTTCGTGTATTTGGTCGAGCTGGCCTGGACCGTCGCGGCGTGGCCGAGCTTGAGCGCCCAGTAGATCTGATCGATGAGGTGGGCGCCCATGTCGCCGACCGCGCCCGTCCCGTAATCCCACCAGCCGCGCCAATTGAAGGGCAGATACGCCGGATGATACGGCCGCCAGGGCGCCGGGCCTAGCCAGACGTCCCAGTCGAGGGTGGGAGGCACGGACGGGATCTCCTTGGGCGCGTCGATGCCTTGCGGCCAGATCGGCCGGTTGGTCCAGACGTGGGCCTCGGTCACGTTGCCGATCGCCCCATCCCAGATCCATTCGCAGATCAGGCGCGCGCCCTCCTTGGAATGGCCCTGGTTGCCCATCTGGGTGACGAGGTTCCGCTTTTTCGCCTCTTCGGCGAGCAGCCGCGCTTCCTTGATCGTGTGGGTCAGCGGCTTCTGGACGAAGACGTGCTTGCCCATTTTCATGGCCGTCATGGCGATGACGGCATGGGTGTGGTCGGGCGTGCTGACCGTGATCGCGTCAAGGGACTTCTCCTTGTCCAGCATCTGCCGGAAGTCACGATACTTGACGGCGTTATCGTATTTGGGCTGGTATTCCGGCTTGTTGTTCTTGTTGCCCAGGAAACCGGCCATCTGGGTGTCGTCGCAATCGCACAGGGCGACGATGTTTTCGGGGCTCGCGGCCCAGATGTCGGACGTCCCTTTGCCGCCGACGCCGACGCAGCCGATGTTCAGCGTGTCGCTCGGCGCCGTGTAGCCCGGGCCGCCCAGCACCTTGCGCGGAACGATCATGAAGCCCGCAGCGGCCGTGGCCGTCGTCCCGATGAATGCGCGGCGGGTCAACGGCGCGCCGGGTTTCGGGGAATTATCGTTGCGGATGGTCATTGTGCCTCCTCCTTGCAGAGATCGCATTAGCGTTGCTAAGGATATTATATTAAATAGGGAGACACAATACCCATTTCCTTAATTCCAGGATCATGGAAATAAATAGGGAAATGGGTATTGTGTCTCCCTATTTCTTTATATAGATATTCTTGAAATAGAGCGGGGTGCTGTGGGCCTGGAGCTCGATCTGGCCGGCCGGATAGATCGGCTTGCCGCGCTCCCAGTAGTTTTCCATGACCACGTTATCGACGACGAGCACCCCGTTGAGATAGACGGCGACACGCTCGCCTGCCATTTTGATATAAAACGTGTTCCACTCCCCCACCGGCCGGTCCGCGCGGACGAGCGGCTTCGAGGGATTGACCTTGTTGTTGTAGAGCCCGCCCGACCCGTCGGGACTTTGGGTCATGTCCCAGATCTGGACCTGCGGGGAGCCGCGCAGATAGATGCCGCTGTCCCCTTTTTCCTGGATCTTCCAATCGACGAACATCTCGAAATCGCCGTAATCCTGGAGCGTGCACAGGCTGTGGCCCTGCCCATCGAAGGCGAGCGCGCCGTCGATGACTTTCCAATGGCGCTGCATAAGCGCGTCCGCTTCGCGCTGGGCCCTGGCCAGCTCGTCCGGCTTCATCTTGGCGCGCGCCGGAGGATCGGCGACCAGGCCTTTCCATCCGGAAAGATCCTTGGCGTTGAACAGGTAGGAGAAGCCTTCTTTAAACAGAAGAGCCCGCGCGTATTTTTCCGCTTCCTCCCGATCGTAATCGTCGTCCAGGAAAAGGAGGGCTTTTTTGAGGATCATAGCCGTTTCGAATCCGGCCATGCCCTCGACGCCGGGCTCGGGAAGGACCGATTTCGCGATCGCCTGGGCGGCCTTGACCTGGAGAGCGGGATCGTCGAGAAACCCGGCGAGAAGAGCCAGCGATTCCGGCGCGCGGACATCGCCCAGGGCGGATAGGACGAGGTTCTTTTCGTTGGTCTCCGCGGCGATCCCGAGGGCCTCTTTCAAAAGCGCGATTTTCCGGTCGGATGAAAACGGCTCTCCTCCAGCCAGCCGGGTGACGCCGCGCAGGGCCAGGTAGCGCGTTTTCCGGTCGGGCGCGGCCCGGGCGATCTGGAACAATTCATCGAGCGCGTCCGCGGTCATCCATCCGGCCAGCGTCGAGAGCGCGGCGGTCTGGCATTGCCCATCCGGGCTTTTCGTTTCCATGACGACCCAGCCCAGGGCCCTCTCCCCGCCGATCCTGGCCAGCGGCCTCATGAGATCCGGCCGTTTCGAGGCCGGCGCTTTATTCAAAGCCGCGAGGATCGCGCCGGACCGTGCCCACGGATCGGCGATCTGCGCTGTGGCGGCGACAAGGGCGTTCTGAATGAGCACGATTTCCGGGGGCGTCGCGTTCGAAAGCAGAAGATCGATGAGAAGAGGCGCGTCGTCCGGCCGGACGATCTTTTCGAGCGACTCGAGCGCCGCTTTGCGGACGGCGGAATTTTCGTTCGCAACTTCGGCCAGGACCAATCCGGCCCGCTCCCTGGCCTGGCGCTCGGCCAGGATTCCGATCAAGGCGACGCGCGCCCGCGGCGGCGAGTTGGGGAGAAGCTCGGCGGCCTTGGCCACGGCTTTATCCGGCGAAAAGCAAGAAAACGCCCGCCGGACGGCGGCGACCTGGTCTTCGTCGTCGCTTTGGAAAAGGGGCCAGACCTCGTCGAAAACCTCGTCGCCGGCGAGCCGCGACGCCGCTCCGACGGCGGCCAGCCGAACGGCTTTATCTTCGCTCCGGATGGCTTCCCGGACGGCCGGAAGCGCCGATTGATCCCCGCGGCGGCCGAGCATGGCGATGATGTCGGCCCTCGCATCGGGGCCGGCCCGCGCCGATTTTTCGATCCAGCGCGCCGTGGCGGTTTCCCCCGGAATCAAATCGGCGAGCTCGAGGGCCCGCTGCCGGAATTTTCCGTCGGGGGAATCCATGGCCTCGAGCAAAACATCGAAGATCCCGGGACCGAGGATTCCGGCCAGCAGGGTCAACGCCGAAGCGCGGACCTGGCTTTCCCCGGGCAGGCCGTAATTCCTGAGGAATTCGCGGCAGATCTTTTCGCTCAAATCCTTGTTCCCGGAGTCCCGGAGGCGCTCGGCGAAAAGCAGATAGAGGGAGGCGGCCTTCGCCCGTCCATAGGGCGAGTCCGTGACGGCCGTCCGTTCGAGGACGGACTGGGAGGCGGGATCGCCGATGTTCGCCAGCGCGGCCAGGGCGGCCGCGCGGAGCCTTTCGTCCGGACCGGAGGCGAGAGGCGATATCTTTTTCACGGCCGCGAGGCTCCTCATTTCTCCGAGGGCCTGGATGAGCGATTCCCGATTCCCGGCCGGGGCGGCGTCGAAGGCTTTGATCATAGCGCTCTCCGCTTCCGCCGAATGGACGACGGTGAGCGCCCGCGCCGCCGGTCCGCCCAAGATCGGGTCGATCAGGAGCTTGGCCAGCGGCTTGACGATCTCCCCTTTTCCGGCCAGTTGGAGCCGGCCGATGAGAAAGGACTTGATTTCGGCGTCGCGCGGTTCGTCGAGGGCCTTGAGGAGCTCTTTGACGAACGGAAGGCGCTCGGTTTCAGCGCCCGATCTGGCCACATAGACGGCCACGGCGTCCGTGGCGAAGCGGGCCAGGGTATCGTCGGCTTCGCCGGGGGCGGCCAGCCGCCCGATGATTTCTCTCGTCCCCCCCGGCCCCAAGGCCACGATCTCGGCCGCGAACAGATCCCTGTCCCGGCCGCTTTCGGCCGGGAACTTGGCCAGGATCGTCGAGATCCTGGAGGGGACGGATATCTTGTCCTGCGTCCCCACGGCAAGAGTCAGGCACAAAATCGCGCCGAGGACAAAGACCGCGCGCAGGCGAGTGCCCTCGGGCTTTGCCTGGGGATATATTTCCGCCGCGCAGGCTCGCCCCTGATTTCCGCCGTACTCTCCCCTGAATATATACCGCGGGCGAGCAGCAAGCCACCGGCTCGTCCCTTGGCGGGTCGCCGATCGTCTATCCGTTTTCATGGGCGATTCTCCACGGTTTTCACAAATGCCAGGGCGCGCGCATCGGCTCATCGATCAACCGGTCGGCTTCCTCGTCGCCGATAAAGCGCTCCGCGACAGGATCGAAGGCAAGAGGTCTTCCCAACCGCACCGCGATCTTCGCCAGGTTGACGATGGTGCAGGTCCGGTGGCCGTTGTCCTCGTTGAGGGTGAACTTCCGCCGCGATTTGACCGCCTCCGCGAAATCGGTCAGCTGCGGTTCGGGATCGCGAAGCGCCGCGGCTTTGGCCTTGAGGTCGGGGATATCGGACCGGAATCCCCGGAAGAGCTTTCCCAGGGGTCCCTGGAGGAAAGGCGCTTCGACGTCCTTGTTTTCGCCGTCCAGGACGATCTCGCAGCCGTCGGCGTATTTCAGGCTGACGCTCCGCCAGCTCCCGCAGGCGTCGGGATGCTGCTGGGGGCAGTCGGCCACGATCGAAACCGGGGACGTATGGTCTTTTTCCAGCAGATATTGGACGGGGTCGAGGTAATGCATGCCCATGTCGCCCAATCCGCCGCCGTCATAATCCCAGTAGCCGCGAAACGTCTGATGGACGCGGTGGGCATGGTACGGCTTGAACGGGGCGGGCCCGAGCCAGAAATCGTAATCCAGCTCTTTGGGCACGGGCTGCGGCGGCAGGTAGGTCTTTCCGCTCCAATAGAATTTCCAGTCGAAACCGGTGATCCCGCTGACGGTCGCTTTGAGCGGCCAGCCGAGCAGCCTGTCCTTGACGATTTTCTTGATCGGCTTGACCGTCGAGCCGAAGTCGTAGAACTGACTTTGGAAGCGGAACCAAGTATTGATTCTGAAGATACGCCCGTTTTTTTGGACGGCCTCGACGACCTTCCGGCCTTCCCCGATCGTCCGGGTCATCGGCTTCTCGCACCAGATGTCCTTGCCCGCTTCGGCCGCGGCCACGGAGATCAGGCCGTGCCAGTGGGGCGGCGTCGCGATGTGGACGATGTCGATGTCGGGCCGCGCTAAAACCTCGCGGAAATCCCGGTAGCCTTTAACCCCGGGTCCGGCGGCCTCGAGCGCGGTCTTGAGATGGCTCCCATCCACGTCGCAGACGGCCAGCAGCCGGCCGTCGTCGTATTTGATATGGCCGAGGCCCATGCCGCCGACGCCGATGATCGCCCGGGTCAGCTGATCGCTGGGAGCCGCGAAGCCCGGACCGCCCAGGACATGCCGCGGCACGACGGCCAGCGCGGCGGCCGCGCCCAGCGATCGTTTGATGAAATCCCTGCGGTTGAGGCTCTTATATCCGGGCATGACGATCTCCTCGTTTCTGGACCGGGAACTCCTAATTTTCCTATATTACGTTTTCCCCGCCCGGATATCAATCGCGAATTCCGCGCCGCCGGAGCTCTCGAATTCGGTATGGATCCGCCGGCCTTTTTGATATAATTTTTTTGCTGGATTCCAAGCCGATGCCAATGCGACCAGACACGAAAAAGATCCGATGGGGCATCCTGGGCTGCGCCCGGATCGCGGAGCGCGCCCTCATTCCGGCCTTTCGCGCGGCCGCGGACGCCGAGCTCATCGGGATCGCCGCCCGCGATGAAAAGAGGGCGCGCGCATGGGCCGCGAAATTCGCCATCGAAAAAGCCCATAAAGATTACGCCTCTCTCCTCGAGGATCCCGACATCGACGCCGTCTATATCCCCCTGCCCAACCATCTCCACGCCGAATGGACGATCCGGGCGGCCGCGGCGGGGAAGCACGTCCTGTGCGAAAAGCCGCTGGCCCTGACCGAAGCCGAAGTCCGGATGATGTTCCGGGCCTGCGACAGGGCGAAGGTCCTCTTGATGGAAGCCTTCATGTACAGGTTCCATCCCCAATTCGAAAAGACGCTGGACCTGGTCCGGACGGGCCGGATTGGCGACATCCGGGCTTTCCGCTCGACCTTCACCTTCCGGATTTCGAGCGGGAAGGAAGATTACCGCTGGTATCCCGAAATGGGGGGAGGCGCGCTCTACGACGTCGGATGCTATCCGGTCAGCGCCGCCCGGACGATCTTCGGCGGGGAGCCGTCGTCGGTCTTCGCCCGGGCTCGCCTCCTTCCGGAATCCGCCGTCGACGCGGCCATGAGCCTTCTCCTCGAATTTCCCGGCGGCCGCCACGCACATCTCGATTGCGCCATGGATACGCAGTTCGAGAGCCGGCTGGAGATCGCCGGATCGGAAGGCCGGATCACCCTCCCCCGCGCTTACACGCCCAAAAACTTCGATGTCCCCATTCAGATTTCGCGCGGCGAGGAGGAGGAGACGATTCTTATCCCGGCGGCCAATCACTATGTCCGGATGATCGATCATTTCGGAGAATGCGTCCGTCGCGGCCTCTCCCCCCGCTACGCGCTCGAAGATGCCGCGGGCGGCGCGCGGGTCATCGACGCGGCGTTCCAATCCCTGGCCGAGGCCCGGCCGGTCATCCTGCCCTAGAGAGTTCTTCCTCGCGGCAAAGCAACGGCGAACCTCGCCTTGACCTCCGACGAGTCCGGGGCTAAAATCAGAGGCATCTTAATGGACAAAAAAACGGGGAAAACGCGTCCACTTATAAGGGCACGGGGTTCGCGAGTGTCGTCCGCGACATCCGGAAAGGATTGAGCCAAACATGAACCGCAATAGCATTCGGATCGCCGTCCTTGTCCTAGTCGGGATCGGCGTATTTTTTCCGTCGTGCGCCAAGTCGGATGATCGGGCCATGCCCGGGACGTACTCGTCGTTCACCCAAACCCGGCCCACTCCCAAGGAGATCACGATCCGCAACGTGACGAAAGAAGCCGTCACCTTCACCCTCGTGCCGTCCGGATCGAAAGACAAGCCCGTGGCCAAGACGCTCGCGGTCGGCGCCGTCGACCGCGTCGCCACGACCCAGACCCTGGTCGTCGCCTATCAAAAATACGGGCGCGAGGTCAGCTATTCGCTCTATCCCGGAAAGCCGTATTCCTTCCGCTACGACAGCTCCGGCCAGATCGATATCTGGGTCGGATCGCACGGCCGGGAAGACGCCGAGGATCTGGCCCCCTGGGTCCCCACGCCTCCGGAAGTCATCGCCAAGATGCTCGAGATGGCCAAGGCGGACAAGGACTCGATCATCTATGACATCGGCTGCGGAGACGGCCGGATCGTGATTTACGCCGCCCAGAAGTTCGGAGCCCGCGGCGTGGGGATCGACATCGATCCGCAGCGGATCAAGGAATCCAAGGACGCCGCCAAGAAGGCCGGCGTGGAAAAGCTGGTCAAGTTCCGCCTGGAGGACGCGACCAAATCCGATATTTCAGCGGCGACCATCGTCACGATCTATCTCCTCCCGGAATCCAACGAGCTCCTCCGGCCGAAATTCGAGCGGGAGCTCAAGCCGGGGACAGTCGTTGTCACCCATAATTATATCGTGCCGGGCTGGGACGACCGGGAAATCGAATCGACGACGGTCACCGACGCGGACGGCAAAGAACACAGCGTCTTCCTCTATAAACGATAATTTCGGTGACAGTCAACGCAATCCCTAAATTCGGTCGAGGGAGTTTAGGGGTTATGATATCTGTCACCAAAATTAAAATTATTTAAAAAAACACTTGACTCTGACGTAACGTCATACTTTACAATCATCCTTCGGAGCCCAAAATGTCCAAGCCCAAAATCCGGCAATACCGGGTGAAAGAGTTCGCCGCGATGACCAAGGTCACCATCCGCGCCCTTCACCACTACGATCATATCGGCCTGCTCCGGCCGAGCCGCCGGACGGAAAGCGGATACCGGCTGTACACCGACCGGGATCTCGTCCGGATCCAGCAGATCGTGACCTTGAAGTTCATGGGCTTCTCGCTCGAAAACATCAAGGAGGTCCTGGCCCGTCCCCAGTTCGCCGTCAAGAAGGCCCTCCGGATCCAGGTCGCGGCGGTCCGCGAGGAGATCGAGCGCCTGCGCAAGGCGGCCCGCGCCCTCGAGCAGGTCGCCGATGTTTTGGAGAAGGAAAACCGGATCGATTGGAAAAAACTCATTCGCAGCATGGAGGTCATACAAATGAGCGAAGAAACGAAAAAAGAGTGGACGAAGAAGTTCTTCACCGAATCGGACATGAAGGAGTTCGAGGAAATCGGCAAGAAGTTCACGCCCGAAATGATGCAGGATTACCAGAACCGGTGGACGCAGTTGATCGCCGAGGTCCAGAAAAATCTCGACGCCGATCCCGCAGGCGCCGTCGCCCAGGACCTGTCCCGCCGCTGGTCCGAGCTCCTCGCTCAGGGCTATCACGGCCATGAAGGGCTCCTGCCCAAAATCAGCCAGGCGTATTGCGCGTCGTGGAAAACCGGGGAAATGCCGGTCGCGCCCGGCGGCAAGCCGCCCTTCGACGAGAGGGTCTGGGAATTCATCAAGAAAGCCGGCGAGATCCGCAAAGCGAAATAGCCGACCGACATAAGCAGTTCATTTCAGCGCATCGCTTGACAAAACATGATTTTGTAGCTATATTTGAGTCTCATACGTAGTCACGGCATGAGACAGCTATGCGATTCGTTAATGTCAGGGAACTGAAAAACAAGACCTCGGAGATTCTCCGCGCCGCGGCCGGTGAGAATATCATCGTCACCAATCGGGGGAAACCGGTCGCCGTCCTCCGAGGATTCGATAGCACGGAATATGAAAGAGCCGCGTTTCCGCCGGCGGCCGGAGTCCGCGAAACCCGCACTCCCTATGGCGCGGCCATCGAGGATTTTCCTCCTCCCTCTCCTGAGCCCGGGGCTATGCTGTCCTGGAATCCTCTTAAAGCCGTCTTCTGGGACTATCCGGAACTGACGGACGCGGCGGCCCTGGGCCGTAAAATCCAAGCAGCACGGGGTTCTTCCGTCCAAGATGCATTCCGCTGGTATTTAGCCCGTTTTTTGGAAAGAGGCAGGGTCGTGGATACGCTGCGATTTTTTCGGATCGAGGAAATCCGGCGGGTCACGCCTTCACTGAGGATTTCTCCCCGCGCCGTGGCCAAATGGGCAAAGATCCTGGCGGACTATGGAATTACCTAAAGAATTTTCGGCGGGCTATGCTTCACCGGCCCAGAAATCCGTCCTCGCGGCCTTGAGCCGAGATCCGATCATTAAGGATGCGTTTTTCCTGACCGGCGGAACGGCGCTATCCGTTTTTTACCTTGGACATAGGGTTTCGGACGATATCGATCTTTTCACCAGTGAGCCGCTCGACCTCCCTGCCATCACGGACCTAATTCTTCGGCCTTGGGCCGGGGAGGTCATCATGATTGAACGGGAATCCTCCTTCGTTTCGGTTTTCATTCAGAACGTCAAGGTCGATTATGTTATCGATCACTTATCCGAAATGGAAGAGCGTCCCTTAGCCGACCTGGATTCCGGCGGCCGCCTGGCCGTGGACTCACTGGAGGCGATCGCCGCCAACAAGCTGACGGCGCTGGTCGGCCGCATCGAACCGAAGGACTTCATCGACTTCTATTTCCTGCGGAAGGAATTTCCCCGTTTGAAAGCCGACTCCATCCTCGAGCGGGCGAGAAGGAAAGACGCCGTTTTCGACGACCCCATGACAGCGGCAACGCGTCTGAAGGAAGGATTGCAAATCATCCTTCGGTCCGCGCCGGAGGCCGAAGCCCGGAATATCAAAGACGGCCGGCGCCACGCTCTGATCCCTTACCCGCGACTTCTGAGGCTCGTCGATTGGGAGGAGTTCGGACGGCTTTTCGAAACACTGGCGGATTGGCTCTATGATCAAGGGCGCTGAAGCAAATTTGACCCCGCCCCCTATTTTTGAGAATATAAAAAAATGCCCAGGCCTGATCCCGGTTCCGTTCATCTCTCCGTGGTCATCCCCGCCTTCAACGAGGAAACGGGGATCTTCGACGCCGTGACCACGATCGCCGCCTATCTCCGAACGCGCGAATACGCGAGCGAATTGATCGTCGTCGATGACGGAAGCCGGGACCGGACCTCTAAGCGCGCGGCGGAAGCGCTGCGCGGAATGGAGCGCGGCCGCATCATCAAGCTCCCCAAAAACCGGGGCAAAGGCGCCGCCGTCAAAGAAGGAATTATGAAGGCCGAGGGCGATTTCATCCTTTTCTCGGACGCCGACCTCTCCACGCCCATCCAGGAGATCGAGAAATTCTGGCCTTTGACGGCGCGCGGCTGCGACGTCGTCATCGGCTCCCGGGCGCTTCCCGGATCGGACGTCCAGATCCGCCAGGCGCCGTTCCGGGAGCTCCTGGGCAAGACGTTCAACGTCTTCGTCCGTCTTTTGATCCTGGACGGAATCCGGGACACGCAGTGCGGCTTCAAGCTTTTCCGGAGGGAGGCCGCCCGGCGCGTGTTTCCCCGGGTCACGGTCGATGGATTCAGCTTCGACGTTGAAGCGCTTGACCTGTTCCACCGCGAGGGCACTAGCATCGGCCAGGTCCCCGTCATCTGGAGGAACGCGCCCGAAAGCAGGGTAAAAATCATGCGCAGCTCGCTCCGCATGCTCTTGGATTTATTGAGGATCCGGTTTCGCCGCGCAAAAGATATCCGCGGACGGAGGAAAGCATGACCAAAGATTCCCAAAGGCGCGGACTCATTCCGTCGCTCATCCTTGTTCTCGTCGTCCGGCTGGCGTTTTTGGCCTTCTTTCATCATCAGACGTTCAGCGGTCCTTCGGCCCAGAATGATTACGCGTTCGTGGCGATGAACTTGCTCGACGGCCATGGCCTCAAGACGTTCAAGGAGCCTCCCGCCGCCGTCGCGGCCGA
>Ga0315278_10004583_pt1 | contig 12481 bp, 12 predicted proteins | sample YL17G06_0_MG_FD_203880 | JGI IMG/M metagenome (GOLD analysis project Ga0315278, IMG submission 203880) | Sediment microbial communities from Yellowstone Lake, YNP, Wyoming, USA - YL17G06_0 | ecosystem: Environmental > Aquatic > Freshwater > Lake > Sediment | place: USA: Wyoming | collected...
TAATTCCACGAAAGAAAAAAGGGACGTAGTTGAAAATTAACACTTATTCTCGGCTCCTTCCATGTTCTGAATGGCTTTAGCAATCGCTGAAGTACATACCCCCAATTGCCGGGCGATCTCAGCCCTCGAAATCCCGAACTCATGGCTCAGATGATACGAAATCTTCGCTCGCACCGCTGAGACCTTTCTGGTCCGTCCTCCCATCCGCAATTCCTGTTCCAACACCCCTTCTTTAAGGCATATCTCTTTAATGGCATTATCGATAGATTTCTTAATTTCACTAACCCGGAGATATCTCCTTACCTTCTTCTCTGCTTCCCTAATAATCTCGGCTACAAAGTCTCCACTCCCCAAAATCCGGCAATCATGCTCCATCTTCTCCCGAGGCCTTCCTAAAGACAAAACCTGGGACCAGCCCCCTAAGCTCCGTACCAATCCCCCACCGACTAACTCCGGCCGCCGCCCCTGATCCTTCCCCTCCTCCATATACTTTCGGTAAGCCCGAATGGCTTTCCCCTCCCTCTCATGAAACTGATGGAGCACATATTCTTTCTCCTGCCAATCGTTCTTCCCTTTTCCCACTAATACCCTATGACCACTCCAGGGATAGTGATCCAACTCCCCCATGCTCTTTACCATAGCAGCCCTTAAGGGATTTAAATGAATATAGCGCACTAATTCCAATAAATAACTCTCCTCCTCACAAATAATGGACTTATACCGGTTTTGAAATAGATGGCCGTTCCTTCGATGCCTCCGGTTATATCGAAGAGCGTAACCGGTTAAGAGACGGCGCATGAATTTGGAGATGCCGGTGGGGCCGCTGAATAACAAAAGATGAACATGGTTCCTCATCAAAACCCAGGCAACAATCTTCGTCCCAGTTTCCGGGGTTAACATCCCCATCCTGGAAACAAAATCTTTCCGGTCTTGATCATCCTTAAATATCGGAGACCTTTCAATCCCTCGAATCATCACATGATGAAGAGTCCCTGGAGCGTCTAACCTTGCTTGGCGAGGCATGACGATTCATTACCATACATTTTCACATCTGTAAAGTGTTATTTTTCAACTACGTCCCCTTTCTCTCTGTTACTAACCCTCTCCCCCCAGGGGAGAGGGTAGGCCATTCATCCCCGCAGCAGGGCTGGGGGGTATTCTGGCTTATTTTGATAAATTTAGGGTGACAAAATAGCACTTGTGACACAGCCTCAGAGCGGAGAGGGAGGGGTGAGCGGGGACATAAATGTTAGAAGATAATTCTCAGATTTAAACATATAGGAATCCAATTACAGAATAAGCTTGCTGCACGTTATTTCTTTGAAAAATATTTTCCAATCGCCTGAATCAGGACTGGGATCGTATATTCTTTGGGTTGGATCTGCACCCTCATCCCCCATCCCTTTGCGGTCCGGGCGGTAACCGGTCCAATGCAGGCGATGACAATGCCTTTCAAAAGTTTTTTCAGGTCTTCTTTTTTAAGGAGTTCAGCAAAATGGTTGACCGTGGAGGAAGAAGTGAAGGTGATGGCATTGATTTTTCCGCCTGTCAGAAGTTGCCTCAATCTCTTTGATCCTCCCCTTGGCTTGACCGTTCGATAGACCTCGACGACATCTACCTCTGCACCCATCTTCCTCAGACCCTTTGGTAATACATCCCGGGCCACCTTCGCCCGAGCCAAAAGGATTCGTTTCCCTTTGATCGCCATCTTTTCAAATCCTTGAAGGATGGCCTCGGCAATGAACTCTTTCGGAGTGTAGTCGACCCGAATTCCTTTCTCCTTCAATTGATAGGCCGTGGCGGGCCCGATGGCACACACTTTCAAAAAAGAAGGGAAAGGATGGTCTTTAACTTTCTCTTTCAACCTCTCCCAGAAGAAATTCACCCCATTGGCACTGGTGAAGATGAGCCAGTGATAGGATTTCAACTGATCGATGGCCCGATCCAGTTCCTTCCACCTGGTGGGAGGAACGATCTCAATGGTAGGGAATTCGATGACCTCTGCCCCCAGGTCCCTGAGGTGAGTTGCAAATTCAGCGGATTGGTCACGGGCCCGGGTGATCAGGATCCTCTTTCTGATTAAAGGTTTTTTAGCCATTATACATAAATTCTCCTCCCCACTTGTGGGGGAGGATTCACCCTGTTAGATAAAAGACTTCATCCGAAGATAGTTCAAACGATCAGCTTTATCTAACAGGGTAAAGGTGGGTGGAATAATTTCTCTTTTCCACCCTCACCCCATCCCTCTCCCGTCAAGAGACTGTGTCACAATAAACGAGAAACTACTTCCGTTGAAACACGGGACAGGCGGTCGGGTGACGAAGCTTTAGAGCGGAAACCTTTCATCGCTTAGCTTCAGGGCTCCAAGCCCATGGAAAGAATCCCATTTCTAAGAAGGCCGATTCCCCATAACTTTAAATGACCGCATTCTAAAGCTGAGGAACCTGATCCCGCCACGGCGGGATCCCGCCGGAATCTACCCTCCATCATGATTACGACACAGTCTCCAAGAGAGAGGGGGATACATTTAATTTTCATTGTTCATAGGAAACGAACCCGTCATAGCAAATTGTTCTCATATACTAATAGTAGAACCTGATCTTTGGTAGACTTCGTCAAGGATCTCCCTTGCTCCCTTGTTCAAAAGAACCTCAGCCAACGCGGTTCCCAGTGACTCAGCCTCCTCTGGCAATCCTTCCAAATGGTGTCTGACAAGACGTTTCCCATCGACCGTTCCAACGAGACCATCGATTTGAAGGATGGAACCTACGATCCGGCCAAAGGCTGCGATCGGGACCTGACATCCTCCCTCCAATTTTTTAAGGAAAGCCCTCTCTGCAGAAACAGCAACAGATGAGGTCGGATCATTGAGGAATTGGATGTGTTCTTCAACCCTTTCGTCTTTCTTTCTCGTCTCAATTCCCAATGCCCCCTGTCCAATCGCAGGAAGGGAGATCTCCGTGGGAATGATCTCCGTAATCCTCGACTCAAGGCCCAGTCTTCTCACCCCTGCAAGGGCGAGGACAATTCCATCCAGGTTCTTCGTATCTAATTTCCTCATTCGTGTATCTAAATTCCCCCTTAACGGGATCATCTGAAAATCCCCTCTGAAATGGAGCAATTGGGCCTGTCGTCTCAGACTGCTTGTCCCAATCTTTGCCCCTTGAGGGAGATCCTTCAGCTGCGTTCCGTCTTTGGAGATGAAGACGTCTCGGGGATCCTCTCTTTCTGTTATTGCAGAAAGATGAAGACCCTCAGGAAATTCGGTGGGGACGTCTTTGATGCTATGGACCGCGAGATCGATTCTCCGGTCCCTCAATGCCTCCTCAATCTCCTTAACGAAGAGGCCCTTACCTCCAATCTTCGCCAAAGGCGCATCTTGAATCTTATCTCCTGTGGTCTTGATTTTGGTCAAGGTCACCGTGAGATGAGGATGGGCTTGCAACAATTTCTCCCTCACCCAATTGGCCTGGTAAAGGGCGAGCTGACTTCCACGGGTTCCAATTCTGAGTTCTTGCGAGGTCATACGATTTGGTCCTCTCTGAGAGGGTGTGAAAAAATTGATTTCGTCAACCTTTGTCCCGAAAGGACAAGTGGATTTCCAAAGCTTTAGAATGCGCTCGTTGAGGTTAAGGGTGACCCGCCACGGCAATAAAGATATATGTTTAAGCGAGCTTACGACACAGTGCTTCGATTTATAAAGGTTGCGCCCTGCCTTCGCCGAAGCGGCTACGCGCAGGCAGGTCTAAAGCTTCTCTAATCCACCCGTGCTTTCCATTTGAACGATGTGCTCGATTTTTTCACACCCTCTGAGAGATTGAGGACGTCGTTTCAATTTCCACTCTCCTCTTCTTCCTCTGGCTCTGCTTTTTCTGGAAGTTGGAAAATAGCTCGGATGGTATCGAGGTAAAGGTCGGCCATCAAACCTTCCTCTTTCTTCTTGAGCAGGGTAAGAGGATCGTGGAGGATCTTGTTGATGATGGCTGAAGTCATGGCTTCTAACGATTTTCTTTCTTTATCAGAGAGGTCCGGATGTAAGGAAAAGGCCTTTTCCAGCTCGTTCTTCCGGATCTCTTCAAACTTTTTCCTCAAGGCAACAATGGTGGGAGTGACGTCTAAAGATCGATACCAATTGACGAACTTGATCACCTCGTCTTGGACAATGGTTTCTGCTTTTGCAGCCTCCTTCTGCCGGTCTTGGATGTTATCATTGACCACTTTTTGAAGGTCATCGATATTATAGAGGTAAACGTTCCCTATATCACCCACTTTGGGTTCGATGTCCCGAGGGTCAGCGATATCGATAAAGAAGATCGGTTTCTGTTTTCGATCTTTCATCGCCCTGGATACCTGATCATGCCAGATAAGATGTTGAGGTGCATCGGTCGCACTGATCACAATGTCAGCCTTTCTCAGACCTTGGGAGATCTCCTCAAAGGGGATCGCCTCTCCTTTAAATTGCTGGGCGAGGGCTACGGCCCGTTCATAGGTTCGGTTCGTCACCAGGACCTTCTCTATCCCTCCGGAGACAAGATGCTGGGCTGCCAGTTCACTCATCTCACCTGCACCGATCAGGAGAACGGTCTTTTTTTCAAGGGTATCGAATATTTTTTTTGCCAGTTCGACAGCGACAAAACTGACCGAAACAGCGTTGTTGCCGATCTTGGTTTCCGTTCTCACCCGTTTGGCAACATGGAAAGCCCGGTGAAGAAGTCGATGAAGAATCAGGCCAGAAGTTTTGGCCTGTTGAGAGATGTCGTAAGCCTCTTTGATCTGGCCCAGGATTTGAGGTTCGCCCACAACCATTGAATCGAGGCTTGAGGCGACCCGGAAGATATGTCTCACCGCCTCCTCCCCGATATGAAAATAGAGACTCTTTTCAAATTCTTTCAAAGAGATTCCATGGTATTGGGAGAGGAATTCCTTCAAATCGCGGATGGCATTTTCTGTCTCACGGGTGGCTGCATAAACCTCCACCCGATTGCAGGTGGAGAGGATCATGTTTTCCTTCAAAGAAGGAAGGGCATGAACCTTCGAGAGGGCTTCCTCCATCTTATCCTCTGGAAAGGCGAGGCACTCGCGAATCTCAATGGGCGCGGTCTTATGATTTAATCCGACAACAAGAAGTTCCATAACAACAAACAGAGGTTAAGGTTGAGGTTAAGATCAAGATTTCTTTGATAAAGAATTGATTAGAGAATTTAACTCCTTCCATATCTGATGATCTCGTAAAAAGTCGTCTCACCGGTGAAAACCGGTGTCCAGTATTTTCATAACTATCTAAGATCACCGGATTCCGGCTTTCGCCGGAATGACGACCATTAGCCCTTTTCGACTTTTTACGAATTCATCATATCTCTTTGACAAGATTTGAATATCGTTCAAATTCCGCTCTATTGGAATAACCTATCTTATGGCCGTAAATGAGATGGTTCTTTGTTTCAGCTAAAGAACCTCTTGCGTTATAGTAAAACTTCAATTTATCATTTGTATGTTTCCTGCCAAATCCTTCTGATATATTCCCAGAAACGGATAATCCCGAATTCCTGATTTGTGAAGTTGCTAAGGAGTCCATAATTGATTAGACATATTCTTCTGAAAATCTCCCCTAACCCCTCTTTTCCAAAGAGGGGAATTCCTCCCTTTTGTAAAGGGAGGGAGGAGGGATTTAGTCTTCAGCGTCCATACAATTATGGACTGATTAGTAATCCGAAGTCTTCTTTTCTCGGTAGCTTTTCTGTGAGGTTGAAGATTTCAACAGCCAATTCCATGGCTTTTTGCCAGACTGGCATATCTTCGAATGAGTTATATTCCATTACTCAGCCTTAGCCTTAACCTGGGGTTTATTTACCAGTTCGCATACGTATGGAGTCCAGGGAGAATGAGGTTTACACCCAAAAATGTGAAGAGGGCGGCCAAGAACCCTACAATGGCCATGATGGCTGCCTTCCGTCCCCTCCACCCCACCGTCAAACGCTGGTGAAGCAGTGCTGCATAGAGGAACCAGGTGATCAGTGACCATGTCTCTTTGGGATCCCAACCCCAATACCGGCCCCAGGCATATTCTGCCCAGATGGCGCCCGTAATAATTCCAAGGGTCAATAGGGGAAACCCGAAAGTCAGGGACTGGTAGTTCAAATCGTCCAGGACCTTCAGGGGAGGAAGCCTTTTCGCAATGGCGCCTAACTTTTTCGATTTGAGTTGATGTTCTTGAATCAGATACATCACTCCACAACAAAATGTCATAGTGAAGATGGCATTGCCCAGAAAGGCAAAGATGACATGGAAGGGATGCCAGAAGCTTTTTAAAACCGGCGCCAGGGGCAAGATCTCTTTGGGAAGGGCAAGAGCGAAGATCATGAGAATGAGGGCAATCGGGGTGAGAAAAGAGCCCAACACCTTGACGCGGTACTTTAGATTAACGATCAGGAGCACGCCAATGATCATCCATGCGAAGAAGGAGAGGGATTCGTAGAGGTTGGTCACAGGTGTATAGCCCGCTTCCACATATCTGGTCAACAGGGCCAGGGTATGAGAAGCGAAGCCGATGGAGACGACTGTCAGTGCTAACTTGGAGATGACCTCTTTTAGAAAGATGGTATGTACTAAATAGGCCAATGTCCCCAATAAGTAAAAAAGAGAGGCGAATTTAAAAAAATAAATGTTCATAAAAAGACCATTAAGAGGATTTAGGGATTTGAGGGTTTCATGTGTTCAAGTGTTTTTTAGAATCTTTACTAGACCCCTTGAATCCTGGACTCCTTGAACCCTATCCATTGAAATCTAAGCACTCTTAATTCATTTCAACTTACTAAGGAGTCCATAATAGGATAGACATCCTCGAATTGAAGGCTTGCCCGTTTGAAAACCTTGGGCTGGACTCCGGCTTTCGCCGGAGAGACGAATTTGAGGCATCGTCCCTTTTCGTCATTCCGGCGAAAGCCGGAATCCAGTGGTATAGAAGAAGAGTTTGATGTCTATACAATTACGGCCTTATTAGTATCAACAATGAAATTTCCATATTTTAAATATTCTACCATTTTCTTGTCAATTTGTGAAATTGCCAATTCATCATCAGGTAGAAGAGGGGATGAATCCAGGGCCGCTTGAGAATCCTCTTGTAGATCGAGGTAAGAGAGAAGACTTCTTTCCATACCTTTTTCATTCCCTTTTCCAATTCCTCAACAGACATTAGAAGAGGCTGATAAACCGCATTGAGGGAATCGTATTTCTCCCAGTCCCTGCAGAAAATCCTCCCCTCTTTTTCCAATCGAAGATAGGAATCAGTTCCGGGGTAAGGGGCCATGATGAAGGTGAGGGCCCAATCCATTTTGTTTTCGATGCAGAAATCGATAATTCGCTGGAAGACCCCAGAGTCATCGTCATCCAGACCCACGATGAAAGTCCCCATGATGCCAATGCCCTGGTCGTGGATCCTCTTGACCGCTTCGGCATACCGAGAGGGCTGGTTGAAGCCTTTCCCCATGGTCTGAAGGTTTTTTATTGAGAAGGATTCAAAACCAATATTTAAGGCGATGCATCCACTTTGGGAGAACCCCTTCAGGAGTTTTTGATCGATAGCGACGGAGACAGGGGCGTGGCCATACCAGAGAAGGTCGAATTCTTTAAGAAGGGAGATGAGGTCGAGGCAAAACCGTCTATCGCCGGCGACATTGGAATCGATGATGTAGAGAAGTCTCCGTTTGAGGAAGTAGGGAAGGTCCTTGCTAAATAAAGAAAGGGCATTTTTTAATGGAGGATTCATCACCGGACCTTTTTGGAAAAGGGTTTTCAGCTCTCGATCGATTTCGCTGATCGGTCGATTGCGGTATCGAAATCCGAAGAATTTTGAGACACCGCAGAAGTCGCATCGATGGGGGCATCCCCGGGTCGTTTCAAGTAACTTCAATGGAAGGTAAGATTTTTCATTGAGGAGCTCTCTTCTTGGCAGAGGAAGGTTGGAGGGATTGACAAATCCGTCTCCTTGATAAATTCGTTTCATCTTTCCTTTTCTCAGATCATCAATCAGATCGGGCCAGACCTCTTCTGCTTCTCCAATCACCACCGCATCGACATGCTGGAGTGCCTCCTCGGGGAGCATGCTCGCATGGACGCCTCCTATGACCACAGGGATCCCTTTTTTCCTAAATTCTTTTGCGATCTCGTAAGCCCGGGGAGCAACCGGGGTCTGGGCGGTGAGTCCTACCAAGTCTGCCTTCTCTTCAAAATTGACTTTCTCAAGGGCTTCATCGACGATCTTCACCTCCGCATCCGGAGGTGTGACCGCTGCGAGGTAGGGGAGGTTTAAGAAACTCAGCCTGAAGAGGAAGGCTTCCTCCTTCTTCCTCTCCCGCTCCGGTGAAATCAGGAGAATCTTCATAGCTCCTAATTTAACCTATCCTTGCTCGGTAACTCAACCACATTCCAAGATTTCACCGACCAAGAGATTTTGCAAGTAATGCCTCAGAAGCTGTGAAAAAATTAGGGGCAGTGGACCGGCCAGAGGGATATCTCCAAAACTGTAGAATGCGGACTTTGAAAATGTATGGGTCATGAGTCAGTTTAACTTATCAATCTAACATGGTTTTCAATCCCTATCATTAAGCCTGAAAGAGGTAGCCGCTCTACAGTTTTTCCGACATCCCCCTGTCCGCTCTGTGAGTCTTGGGATTTTTTCACAGCTTCTCAGTTATGGGTTCAAGTAATACCAATGTACCCTTATACCCCTCTTTGGCAAAGAGGGGCGAGGGGAGATTTTACCAGCATTATTTTAAAATCCCCCTTTATCCCCCTTTGCCAAAGGGGGATAAAAACACCCAAAACTGAGGGATTACTTCTGCAAAAGAATTCTCTTGATTCTTTATGATTTTTAGTCAAGAATTCATCAGGATGGAATGATGGAAAAAAGAGATGATTTACCCCGTTAGAAAGCCCGGTATTTATGCTGGGAATGTTATAAATAGAAAACATCAGCTCTTTGTTAAGGCGGGGTCAAAGCCCCACCTTTCTAACGGGGTTAACTTTGGAGAAAGGAGGAGATCATGTTTGATTTTCTTTTAACGGAGGAGGAAAGGAAATTAAAGCAAGAGGTTAAAAGGTTTGTCAGGGAGCGAGTTCCGAGTTCATTGATTCGAGCGATGGATGCCGATCAAGTGAAATATCCGAAAGAGTATATAGAGAGTTTGGCAGCACAGAATCTCCTCGGCCTTCGCTTTTCCAAAGAATGGGGAGGCAGGGGAATGAAGTGGACGGGGGAGGTGGCGGCCATTGAGGAGATCGGTGTCCTCGGATCCGGGATGACATGCCTCTACTCACTGGTGAGCATCGTGGGTGAGGCGATCCATCGGTTTGGCACTCCGGAGCAGAAAGCGAAATATTTAAGGCCAACCCTTGAGGGAAAAATTTGTTGTGCAGAGGCACTCACCGAACCCCGGGGAGGATCCGATTTTTTCGGGGCGACCACCATCGCAAAAAAGGATGGGGACTATTATTACCTCAATGGACAGAAGCGATTTGTAGTAGGTGCTGAGGGTGCTGATTATTTTTTGGTCTATGCGAAGACAGCGCCAGAGTCTGAAACCCACCAATCCATCTCCTGCTTCATCGTCGAACGGGAGATGGGTGTGGAGGTCAAGCACGTCTACGGACTCCTGGGGTCGCGAGGGGGAGGGACAGGCCGGCTTTACTTCCACGACACCAAAGTGCCAGCAAAGAATCTTGTGGGTCCGGAAAATGGAGGCGCCTTGGTCTTCAATCGAATGATGATTCCTGAACGGTTAACCACTGCCGCAGGGGCCCTCGGCATGGCACGATGCTGTTTGGAGATTGCCACACGATATAGCGACCGAAGGAAAGCCTTTGGAGAAATCATTCGGAGGTTTGAGGCGGTCAGTTTTAAAGTGGCCGATTCCATTTCAAAACTCGATGCGGCTCGGAGTCTTGTCTATGTGACAGCAAAGCACGTGGATGAAGGTCTCGATTCGAGGAGGATGGTCTCCGAGGCAAAGAAAACCTCAACGGAGATGCTCTGGGAGGTCGTCAACCATTCGATGCAGGTGATGGGCGGGATTGGATACACCAGCGTTTACCCGATCGAACGTTTTTTCCGTGACGCCAGATTGCAGATGATCTGGACTGGAACGAATGAGATCATGGATCTTCTCATTCAGCATGAATTCTATAAGGAGGTCTTGGAAAGAGAAAGCGATGACCGAGATGTAGAGGGGGATGCAGGAGACCTCGAAGGAGAAGAAGAGAAGATCTATGAATGATCATATTTGCATTACTGGAGTAGGAGTCGTCTCCTCCATTGGAATTGGAAAGGAGGAATTCCTTTCATCCTTGAGGAATGGTCGATCGGGCATTGAGGAGATTAAGGCATTCGATGCCCATTTTTCTCGTTCAAAAAAGGCAGGAATGATCCAATCTTTCCATCCGAAAGATTTTATACCCGCAGGAAAGATACGGCGTCTTGATCGGGCGAGTCAGTTCGCCATTGCGGCCTCAAAATTGGCTTTAGCCGATGCAAAATTTTCTGTGACTCAGGAGAATAGCTCGAGAGTCGGGGTCGTCCTTGGTTCTGGTTTCTGTGGCCTATCCAGTTCAGAGGAGTTTCATCGAGGCCAGGTACTAAAAGGGTTTTTGGACTTAAATCCCATGCTCTTTCCTAACACTGTCCCCAATGCCGCTTCCAGCCACGTTTCCATTGAACTTGGGATCCAGGGTGTGAATTGCACTTTGGTCCAATCCTTTTGCACTGCGGAGGCGGCCATTCTCTTTGCCTGTGATCAGCTAAGAAAGGGAAAAGCTGATCTCATCCTCACAGGTGGAGTGGATGAACTGAGTGAGTTTCTGTTCCGTGGATTTTCTGAGCTTCGTCTTTTGGCGACGGATCAGGGCAATGGAGAGAAGTCCTGTCCTTATGATAAGATGAGAAATGGATTGGTATTGGGAGAAGGGGCTGGAATATTGACGGTCGAAACTGAAGAACATGCCCGGTTAAGGGGAGCGAGGATTTATAGTTATATTTTAGGCTATAGTCTATTGGGGAGATCATCCAAAGGTGACGGGGCGGAGGATATAAAGCGTTCCGTCAACATGGCACTCAGAGGAAAGGAAGACACTCCCATCGATTATATCAGCGGGGCTGGGAATTCGTCCAAAGCATTAGATGCCTTGGAAGCCATGGGAACGAAGAAAGTGCTGCCAGATCAATCTCGAAAAATTCCAGTTAGTTCCATCAAATCGATGGTGGGAGAGGCGATTGCATTTGGTGGCATAAGAATGGTTGCCAACGTCCTCTCCATGGAATATGGCTTCATCCCGCCGACCATCAATTATCTCATTCCGGACCCCGTTTGCGATCTCCGTTATGTCGCCAATCAGAGGCTGGATCAAGAAATCCGGACGGTCCTGCATTTAGGGATCTCACCCGGGGACTGTTTTTCATCGATCTTGTTGGGGGTCGAATGGAGCCCATAACCAGCCAGGGAAACTTAACTTGACAGTTGCATAACTTTCGCAGGGAGGTGAGCTTCTAAGGCTTTGCAAAGCGGTCATTCATGAGATTTATGGGTAACAAGACGTTTTCACCTAAGGTGAGTTCTGAAAAGGGCTTGAAACCTCTGGAGCCATATGTTAAAAGGTTACGCTTCAAAGCCTTTTCCGCCCACCTCCCTGCTCTTTATGCGGCGGTTTTAATGCAATGTTAAGGTTAATTCTCCTCTTCACTCTCATCCATTTCACACTGGGTCGATCCTTCTCCGTCCTCTTTGCTATCTTCAACCAAATTCCTGTTTTTTTCTATTTCCCCCTGGCGCTCGCCTATGACTATGTGCAGATCCCGGTCTATGGAATGATTTTGGAGCATTCGAGTAGAAAGTTTTTCGCCATTCGATGGCTCACCCGGAAAACCGATCGAGTCCTAAGCAACCTGAATGAGAGACCCCTGCTAAAGAAGATAATGTCCTTGGGGGATTTGGGACTGATCCTTCTCTCCGCGCTGCCCATCCGGGGATTCGGGATTCTTTCTGCAAGCATTGTCAGTTTTTTCCTTAAAAAGGGGAGAATTGAGGGGACAATTCTCCTAATGACCGGCTCTTTCCTGGGCATTTTCATCATCATGGGCATTGCCAAAGGAATCTTTAAGATTCTATCCTTCTTTTAAGATAGTAGGAGTTAAATTGCGATATTGGTCCTTGCTGAGGATAAGCACCAAATCACAAACACCAAATAACAAATAAATTCCAGTGTCCGAAATCCAAAATTCTAAACAAAACTATTTTGGTCATTTAGGATTGGTGGTTAGAAATTATTTGGGATTTGTAAATTGGGATTTGGAATTTGAAATTACTAAGGAGTCCATAATAGGATAGACATCCTCGAATTGAAGGCTTGCCCGTTTGAAAACCTTGGGCTGGACTCCGGCTTTCGCCGGAGAGACGAATTTGAGGCATCGTCCCTTTTCGTCATTCCGGCCCCG
>Ga0315278_10004585_pt1 | contig 12480 bp, 10 predicted proteins | sample YL17G06_0_MG_FD_203880 | JGI IMG/M metagenome (GOLD analysis project Ga0315278, IMG submission 203880) | Sediment microbial communities from Yellowstone Lake, YNP, Wyoming, USA - YL17G06_0 | ecosystem: Environmental > Aquatic > Freshwater > Lake > Sediment | place: USA: Wyoming | collected...
GCCGTTCACGGGCCTTTTGCCGATCCGTCAGCGCGGACATAAACTCCTCCATGAGTTCAAAGGGAGCCACCACAACCTATTGTACCCCGCCCGCGTTATTCCCGCCCGCCGAAAGCGTCACGCACCCGCCGCAACCCAGCAGGTCAAGGACTATCTGACAACCTACGGCATCCTGCTGGTGACGAACCTGCGCCAGTTCCTGATTGTGGAGCACGGCCCGACGGGTCAGCCACTCGAGCGCGAATCCTTTACCCTCGCCGACGATGAACAGGACTTCTGGCAACACAAGGCCGCCCATCCACGCACCACGGCCCAGCTCCAGGGCGGGCAATTCATAGAGTTCCTCAAGCGGTGTTGCCTTCACGCCGCCCCCCTGACCAACCCCAAAGACGTGGCGTGGTTCCTCGCATCCTACACCCGCGATGCCCTCTTCCGCGTCGAGCGCCAGAAGCAACTGCCCGACCTCCCAACCGTCCGATCCGCCCTGGAAGACGCCTTGGGCATGAAGTTCACCGAAGCAAAGGGCGAACACTTCCTCCGTTCAACGCTGGTGCAAACCCTCTTCTACGGCGTCTTCTCAGCGTGGGTCCGCAGCACGCTGCCGCCCTCCACCGCTTCCTCCACACACTCGCGCACCGTCGCCTGGGTCAGTTCCGCCACCCGTCGCAGCCGGAATCGGCGGCGACGATGGCGCGGTAGAAGAGTGATATTGCCAGAATACCGAGACACACGTTTCTTGCCACCAAGATCACTTCCGCCCAAGGGACCAGCTCAAGGACCTTCGAGTAACACCACGGGAACATCGCCCCGGTCATGACGAATATGGCAAGCACGAGCAAGCAGTGCGCCGTAGCTGCCCAGCGACTGGGAGGAAGGGCTTGTGCCGATAGCATGGGCAGAAGAATGAGAAAGAACTGCGGGGAGAGCACTTTGCTAAGAAACAGAGCGGCCGAGAGAACTGCACAAAGCAAAAGCGGCATTCCATCGGAGCCCATCTTCCGGCGCATGGCAATGAAGCCGCTTGCAAGAATCGCTAAGGCCAGCAGAGTGTTTGTTACTCGGAGGATCGCCGGTTCATAGGCTGTGTGTAGATTCACGCTTCCGAATTCAGAAGTCACTGTGCCAGGTGGACCGAACCACATGAAGGCCATCTCCACGTTCGCCGGAGTGGACTCGATCTGAATTCCGCGAATGGAATGGTACCAGAAGAGTTCGCCGAAGTCGGAGCCGCCAAGCATCGCCATCGCGTTAAACGACATGACTGTTGGCAGCGACAACAGCAGCACAGCCCAGCAGAACCGTTGGATGCCGCGCTTGCTCTCAGATGCCAATAGCGCAGGTACCCATATGACTGGGATGAATTTGAACGCGATGCCAATCCCGACCGCCAGGAAGGATGTACGATGACGGCCGTTGAGCAATTCGGCGATCGCCAGAAGCAAAAGGAAACCGAGAACAATATCGATCCGGTCGTAAAGCAAGGGGCCGAGCGCGGTGCTGCACACAACGTATAAAAGACTCTGTAGTGGACGCGCAATGTTTCGGCGCAGCAGGAGCAACCAGGTCAGAATGTCGACACCGCAGCAGAGACTCCGAAAGATCGGAAAGTACCATCGTAGCGAGTGATCGAGGAGGGCGGGAATCCCCGTGAAGATGAATACGAGCGGTGGGTACTCGGGGAAAAAGTCCTTAAAAGGAATGTTTCCTGCGATGATCTTCTCCGCATAACCCGAATGTACGCCTAGATCGGTGCCACGACCGGCCATGAATAGAAATACCACCGCACGAGACGCGACGAATAGGATCGATAGCCAGATTGCCGAGTGCCGCCACAGGAGGATTGAAGCACGGGTATCCGGCGATCGCCCCGCCACACGGTCAGTTACAGAAACATGCAGGTGTTTCGTCACGCGGAAACTCTCAATCATCTCACATCACACCGCATACGTGATGCAGGTCGCTTCTGGCGGCTTTACAGGAAGGGATACCCCGCCGCAAACAGCGCGGCGTAAATACCCAACAGTAGACCCGAGAGCGCCAATAGCGACGCCGCGACTGCTGGGAACACTCGTGCCAATAGTTGCCCAAGCACGATATACGCCGGAAACACCACCGCCGCGAATCGTGCCTGCGACAGCATCCGCATTTCGTACGCTCGCGTAAAGTACGAGATTGCCAGCAGTGGCACGGCAAGGAGCACCTCATATGTCGTCAGCCATCGTTTCCACGCGCCCAGTACGATCAATGCCGCAAAGCCTACGAGGTAGATGGGATTGGCGAATTCCAAGCTGAAAAGCCGGCTCGGCGAGTAGTGGAGTGCTTGCCAGTAGCCGGGCGATGCGGGATTGTATGTATCGCGAATCGGTTCCCAAGAGAGGAGCGACAGAATCCAGTCACTGGTTGTCCCGAGCGGGCGCATGCGATGGTATTTCTGCGTGAGCGCAAAGGCGAAAGGCTGCCCGAATTTGCAGTACTGAAACAGCATGTATGCGGCCAAGCCCCAACACGCCACCGGGGTGACATATGTCAAACGCCGTATCGCGTGCCATTTTGTGCCGGAATTCTTCCACACGCACCAAAACAGCGGCAGGAGTAGTGAGACCGCAACGGGTCGCACGGCCGTCGCGAGGCCGACTACGAGAGCCACGGCTATGGGTGGCCAGCGCCGGACCATTCCGTACAATGCCAGCAGGGCAACGCACAAAAACATGGACTCCGTGTACGCCAGCCGAAAGAAGACAGTCGTCGGCAGGAGAGCCATCGCAAGCAGGGCGTAGGTGTCACTGGGCCTCGACCCGAAATCCGCGTGTGGCCCGCAACGGTCGCCTGTGTCCAAGTCGTCGGGCAATGCCTGTCGTCGCTGCAAATACGCACCCATCAGGACAAAGGAGGCGAGACAACAGGTGTTTGAGATCAGCACCATCGAGAGAACGGTATCCATGCCAGTCATGCGTGACAGCCACCGGGCCGCCAGGGGAAACGCGGGAAAGAAAGCGACCGAAGACGCCACCCCATCCTGGTACGAATAACCCAGTTCGGCAACGTCTTGATAATTCCGACCATCTATTCTTGCGAGTGAGCCCAAAAACCCCAGTGGTTCATTCGCCTTGACGACGAGGTGCACACCAACCACCGCGCCCACAAATACCGTGGCGGTCGTGATTGCCCAGCACAGAACAGTACCGCCCAATCCAGAGATCGGCGAGCTGCAGAGTCTAACACCGTTCATACTCGCGCCTCAAAGCCGTCAGGTTGCGGAACTCTCACTGTGACTCCGACGATACAAGAGATAGAGTACGATTCCGATTGCGAAGAGCGAAAGGCCGGTCAGAATCAATCGCCAGGACCGGACCTGGCGTCCGGTAGGTATCTCCGAAAGGCTAAACGACCCGAGATAGAACTCACTCAGCGGCGTGGACTCAAATGACACGGAGGAGAAGTCAACGACGTACGTGTCTTTCGCCCCATCACTCGCCACACTAGCCTGGACTATCTTTGACATTGCAGCGGGTGCTGGGCTATTCGGCGCATAGCTAATCTCGATCGGCCTGGTCCACTGATCATATTTTACGACGCTGCTCAATATTCTCCAGTCAGCGCTCGGGTCCAGAACGACTTTCGCCCACCTTTTCGACGCCTTCATGCCAAGCTCGCGAACCCGGACGCCGTTGGCAAAATATCCGGTGAGATCAAATGTGAATTCGGCTTCGACCAGGCGATGACCATCCCGTTCAACGTCCCTGCAAGACTCAAGATGAAACTCCTCTCCCTTAACGATTTCTGCCAAGGTTCGAATCTCGGCATAATCAAAGTCGTAAGATGCGCGCATGCCATGCGGGTACGATGCGACACGCGCCTTCATCTGCTCTATCGTTGCAGGATCACGTCCGTGCATCGTGATTATATACGCACCGTCTTGGACGGGCTGCTTGACCGCAAACGCGTAATCTGGATTGAAGCAGCAGGCGTTGCGTGCGGTCCATTTTCCTGATCGGTCGTAAGAGTCGGTGATCACCTTGCCGGCCGAGGCGGTCAACCAAAAATGCGTCACTTGTTTGGACCAACGGTCCTTGGCGTATTTGGGATTCGTCGAGCGGAAATCACGAGTACACGTCGCTACTCCAGTAACTTCCCCCATGGATGCTTCCAATCGCTTCCAGCCGAGTGCTGCGCCCGCTTCGAAGCGATCGCGGCACGTGCTTTGTTGCTGCTCGGCGGCCAAGGCCAGCGACGTCCAGAATAGTGGCAGTACGACAACTGCGATATATATTCGTCCGAGACATCCCCTTAACAGCACGGAGTTCGCTCGGCTTGCGAACGATGACGACAATCGCATTAAAGTTTCCACTTTCGTTGTGCTGCCCGAAGATATGTCGGGGTTACTAACAGCAGAAGACACTTTTATAATCCACTAGCGGAACGACGTGGTGCCGCACGCGCAGTCGCTGTGCGGCACCAAAGCTAACGTCTCAGGGCGCCTCACAGGTTGCGCCACACAGCAAGCAACCCGTGACAGGACAATTCTTTTTCGGCCCCTTGCTTGAGTTCGATGTGCGGCATACAAGGCCATCATCCGCGGGCAAAACACAAATGCACTGTGTGCACAGGCCCGTGGTTGTTGATGTTGTTTGAGCGCTCGCCGAGCACCAGCCGAACAATACCACGCTCGCCCCCAAGATCATCGAGGACAGCGAGCCAACGTGTAACATAGATGATCGCATAGATAACTCCTCTTGAAATTCCCTGAAAGCACGTGGTTTAGTAACGCACAACGACATTCTTCGCCTAAACGAAAACCCGAGCGTCCCGCGGTCCAAAAGACATCCGCTCCGGAACGGTCGCCCAGTCACGCAGACTCGTCAGTTTTCCATCATTGCTCCTTCGTGAAGGTCGGCCCGGGCCGCTTGCGTGGCCGCTCTCACAAATCATCATCGTCCTCAAGAGCGTGGCTTGGCAGCGGCGGTCTGCGCACGTCTGCGATAGGCGAGATACAGCAAAACCCCGATTACAATAAGGCTGAGGCCTGCGGTTAACAATCGCCAAAAGCGAATGTTGCTTTCAGATCGAATCTCTGGAAGTCCGAATGCGGGAAGCAATAATTCATGCGGCGACGTTGGCTCAAATGACAGTCGTGAGAATTCGTACGTATCCATTGCTTCCGCTCCATCACTCGCCACGGCGTGCTCAGTCGCCCTCCGACGAGACATAAGATATGCGCGAGTGCTTTGCGCATGTCGCATCGCCTCGTGCATTAAGCCGAACTCGGCAATCTCCTTCCGCCATCGTTTGACACAATAGTATCGTTGCCAGCGGTTTAGTACTCAATGCTATCTGTAAGTCCGCTCGCACTATGATTCTTCCTTGCTAGCAATAAGAAGAGTTTTCCACCTACATTTACTTCCCCGCGCTTTCGATGCTCTTCCCTCGGAGTTGTTTCCGACACCAGATGAAAAGCACAAATCCAACCACGAAGAAGCTAACGCCGATGGTTAGCAGGCGCCAGTATCTCTGCGCATTAGCTGACGGAACCTCGGCCACACCGAAGGAAGCCAGATAAAACTCGCTAACCGGCAGCGTGGAATAAGATAGTGACTCGAAGTTAGAAACGTGACTGGCCTTAGCCGTCTTAAAAGTGCTGTGCATTACGAGGCTCGCCATTGACGACGAATGTTCATCATTAGAATTAGAAATATACGTCATCTCTTCTTCGTCTCTCACCAAAGGTCGATCTGTCGTGCTGTGAACAACACGCCAGTCAAAACTCGGATCGAAGACAAATGCCGCTTGCCTAACAGAAGGATCCTGTTTCGCAATAAGCCCAATCGGTGAAAACGCGCATCCAAGCTCGACAAACTTGTGCCCGCCCCGATCAACCTCCTGGCAAGAGACGAAGTGGAAGTCCTTGCTCTTAACAAGCTCACTAAGTGTACGGGGATCAGTCACCGTCCGGAATGATTCTTCGAGAGAATAGGTGTGACCTGCAATTAAAAGATTCACCTTATCAACCGTCGCCTGATCACGCCCGAAAATTGATACGAGATACGGTCCGCCTTGGGCAACCTGACTCAATGCGAAGGCATAATCCGGATTAATCGCGTACACCCTTCTGCGCATCCACTTTCCTGACACCGAATATTGGTCAACGAGGACCTTCTTAGTACGCTCGCCCATAATCGCGAACTCTCTCACCTCCTTGTAGAACTCGGGTTTTCGAGGCGGCTCAATTCCTTCAATTGGCTTAACTTCATATGTGTAGGTCTGCCGGCCACTCACCGACTTAACAGCCTGGCGAAGTCTCTCCCAGCCCGCCACGGCATCCGCCTCAGCTTTTTCCCAGAGGAGGGCACCCGAGTCGGCCGTCCCGAAGGCAAGTGACGCCCATATGCACGGAAATAACAAAACACCGATGAAAGCCGCGCGAGGAAACCTCGTTAGAAATACTGATTCATAGACGCGCAAGCAATAAGCTCGTGCCGACAAACCGCCAAGAGTTTCCACACAGCCCGTCCTCACATCTTTTCGATCCAAACGCAGATATGCCATAAGCTCTCTTCCACGATATGACAGACGCCGCCAATCACCATCGCGAGATGAAGAGCCCTGGCGGCCGTGACGGAAGTCCGAAAAATCGCGCCATTCAGCCCTTCATCGCGGGTCAAAACCGAATCTTGCTACAGGCTGGTAGAGCCCACAATTCTCCTAGTGTACCCATAAACTAACAAGGGCACATCAGGAAGAATTGGAGGATCCCCTCGCCAGAATCATTATTTGCAATATCAGGGATCATTTGTCAGCGCACTGATAGCCCGCAGATCCTCCATAATACTTGCACGTGCAATTGGTACCAGCGCCACAAAATCTGTTCAAATTGCTGGTATTTCCTGTGCAGTTACCACCAGTTGGCCCGCAAGCGCAGTCGTTAGCGCACATATGAGTGCTGGTTGTCGTCTGCGCAAGTGCAGGAGAGCAAGCAAATAGGACAACCGCCAGTCCTACGATCTGACACGTTAGCGAAATCGTACGTACAAAAGCCCACATGATACAGTTCCTTTCAAAAAATGACGCAAACTCAAAAACCACACGCCCCCACTAAGAAACACTCAATACGATCTATACTTTCACTTAGGCGATCTCCAAAAAACTCCGTTGAACTGCCGACATGGCAGATACCCTCATTATTCGTCGACGACAACTCTTGCGTCAATGCGAATCGATGGTTGCTGAGCATCGTTGGTGATGAGCACAACAGTAACGTCTCTGCTCAACAGCGATCTCGCTTTAACCGACAAGGTTCCAACCTTCCCAGACGCTAGTTGCAATGGAAATCCTGAGAGCGTCACACACGAACACTGCGCGTTGTACCCTTTCTACAAAAACGTGTCACAGCAGTCCAGTACTGCACCTGCAGAGCGACGCCGAGGCACTTTGTCAGCCAAGGAACTGGCTTCTAGCAGCGTCTACCTCGGAGCCACGCATTCCTCACTTGTAGAATCCCGGCTTGTTGCCGGCAGCCATGCCGCCGCAACTGGCCGTATGATCATTCCGCCACAACGGTTACGTCGATCCGAAGAACCGCTTGATCCGGCTGGTCCGTAAGAAGGATCACAGGGATCTTCCGGCTGGTGCTTGACACCGCAAAGACGAGCAAGTTCTTCGTCTCGTGTGAGTCAAACGAAACTGGCAAACCAAGGATCTTAATGCACGAACACTGCTCGTTATATCCAAGGATCTTAACCGGCTTTGAAGACAAGTTGCGAACCATGACGAGCTGTTGGTCGCGACCGGAACCCGATACGCGCAACTGGGACGGATTGCAATGGAATGTCTGTCCAGCAAGCAACGCCAAGCCCGCCCCGAGCGACCCTGTGCGATAGGCCGCCCACGAAACCACGAGAGAGAGTACCGCTACAGCCACCCCAACAGAAATCACCCAAATCTTCAAAGGACCACCGTTACGCCTGGTCCGTGCCACGGACGACGCCGCAGGTCCACTACCCCTGTCCTGCCCTCCACGCCCTAAGTCGGGCTCAACAACGGCATGACACAAGTCATCTGGCATCACGTTACGCCCTGCTAGGAGACAAGCATTGGGACGCACGCCAACTCCGCGACAAGCTCCACCATTCAATACCTTGGCGGGAGATCCGCCTACCCAGAACCAACACCCATTTACCACCAGTAACCTTCTTGGGTCAGCATAGATGATTCACTCAGATATGTCAAACAATATTTATGCGATTGTTGTAACGCCGTGAAAGTGTCACCTGTTGGACGCACTGAAAGCGTCACCTGTCGCCAGAGCGAGGGGAGGTCCAGGTCGCCCCACAGGTCGATGGCGATGACCAGGCAGACAACCGCTCGGGCCGGGAGCTTACGCACGCGGCGGTTCTGCCGGTTGGTTGGGCGCCATGCCGGGTCGAGTTGCTCGGGCGGCAGGTAGCGTCCCCAAGCTTCCAGCAATATTTCGTCCAAGGGTCCTGAGCCGCCCATTGAAGCCCGCGGCCGTCCATGGCCGATGTTCCTCATCTATAGCCTCCCTGCGATAGAAGGGTCTAGGCCACTCTTCTGTCGGCAGTGTGAGGCTCGTTTTATGCGCCTTAAGTAAACCGTATTGAGGCTGGCCCGCTGGCCACGGCGGTTGCTGCCTTCTGCGCGCTCTGCCCAGTGACCTGGGTGCTGCGTTCCCTGGTGACATCAGCGCCGGCGCGTTGTTCTGGGGTGACCTATTTGGCTGAGCCCCGCTACCGCTGGTGCTCCTCGTATTCCGCGATCGCCTGGGGCAGCGATTCGGTGACATCGCGCGCCAGGGCGCAGCGGCGGCCCAGTTTCTGGCCGGCTATCTCGCCCGCGCGGCCGTGGAGATAAACAGCGGCCACGGCGGCGTCGAACGGGGGCATCTCCTGCCCAAGAAGACAGCCGAGGATTCCGCTCAGCACATCCCCGGCGCCGGCTTTCGATAGCGTGCTGTCGCCCGTCGTGTTGACGTAGGCTTGTGCGCCATCCGTGACGACCGTGCGATGGCCTTTGAGCACGACGACCTGGGCGAATGCTCGTGCGGCTTCCGCGGCGATATCGAGGCGCCCTTCGTCGTCGCGGGGAACACCGGCACGGCTGAGCCACCTGCCCAGGCGCGCCATTTCGCCGGGGTGGGGGGTGAGAACGGCGCGGGCTTTGATGAGGGTCGGCCAGCGCTTCTGTTGGGCCAGGAGATTCAGCGCGTCGGCGTCGAGAACCATGGGCTTCCCGAGCTTCAGCAGGCGCATGAGGCGGAGTTGCGCCTCGCGCGACTGGCCCATGCCGGGGCCGATCACGATCGCATCCGCGGCTTCGGCGGCCTCGACGAGCCGCCCCATCGCGCCCCTGTTGCTCAGGCCCAGCCCGATCAGTTCAGGCGTGATGGAAATGGCGGCGGCGAGAATCGACTGCGGAACGGCCACCTGCACGAGCCCGGCGCCCATACGCAGGGCGGCACTCCCCGCCAGAACCGGCGCGCCGATCATCTCCGCGTTGCCGCCAACAACCAGCACGCGGCCGAAAAGTCCCTTGTGCCCCTCCAGCGGACGCGGAGGGAGGCGGGGAAGCTTGCTGGTCTGCCTCATTCTGCTGACTCCCCGAAAATGCCCCATCAGTCTATTCCCGAAGCCCGAATTCGTTCAGCCGGCGATGGAGCGTGCGGCGGCTGATGCCCAGTTGCCTGGCGGCCTCGGTCCGGTTGCCGTGGCAGGCTTCCAGCGCCTTGAGGATAGTCTGCTTCGAAAGCCGAGTGAGATTCAGCTCGCTTTCCTCGCCGATGGAGGTGCTGGTGTCGTCGTCGGCCTGTTGGGCGGCATGAAACCGATCCGGCAGATCCTCGGCAGACAGCGTGTGTTTGCCGCTGAGAACCACAAGGCTCTCCAGGACGTTCTTCAGCTCGCGCACGTTGCCGGGCCAGTCGTGTGCAGCGAAGGCAGCGAGCAGCGACGGGTCGATTTCGCGCGGCTCGAACCCGTTCTGCCGACAGATTTCGTCCAGGAAAAACCTGGAGAGGACCGGCAGATCCTCGCGACGATGCCGAAGAGGCGGGAGCTCAATCTTCACCACGTTGAGGCGGAAAAAGAGGTCCTGGCGGAAGCGGCCTCCCTTGGCTTCCACTTCCAGGTTGCGCGCGGTGGCCGCGACAATGCGAACGTCGATCTTCTGGGGAGCGGTCGTGCCGACCGGCGTGACGGCGCTGTCCTCCAGAACACGCAGCAGCTTGGATTGCAGGCCCAGCGGCAGCTCGCCGATCTCGTCCAGCAGCAGCGTGCCCCCGTTGGCCGCCTGAAAGTACCCGCGAGCTTTCTGATCCGCGCCCGTGAATGCGCCCCGCTCGTGCCCGAACAGCGTGGATTCAATCAGGTTCTCGGGTATGGCGCCGCAGTTGAGCGCGAGGAACGGCCCCGATTTCCGCGGGCCTGCTTCGTGCAGCGCGCGGGCAACCATTTCCTTGCCCGTCCCGGACTCCCCGACGATCAGGACCGTGGTCTTGACCGCGGCGGCGCGGTCGATGAGCGCGAAAACCTGCTGAATCGCAGGGCTTTTCCCGATGATGTTGCGGTAGTGCCAGCCGTCACGGAGCTGACTGCGCAGACGCGTCAGCTCCTGCCGCAGACGCTTGTCCTCAAGCGATTTCTTGACCTGCAGAAGCAACTCCTCCGGATCAAGCGGCTTGGTCAGGTAGGCGGTCGCGCCAGCTTTAATCGCCTCAACCGCCTGCTTGATGGTTCCATATCCCGTCATGAGCATGACCGCCGTTCCAGGGTGGTTCCGCATGACCCAGCGCAGCAGCTCTCGCCCGTCGACCCTTGGCATCATCAGGTCCGCCAGCACGAGGTCGGTCCCCGCCTGCAGGGTGTCGATGGCCTCCTGGCCATCGGCGGCCGTCTGCACCGCGTAACCCTCGTCGCGCAAAACCGAAGCCATGGCCTCTCGCACCGACGAGTCATCTTCCACCACGAGTATATGGAAACCATTTCCGTTCATGCCGGTCAATTATGATTATCCACGATTCCAGTAACAGGCGATTCCGGGGACTGGGCGGCCACTCGATCGATCTCTTGCGCCTTGACCGCCCCCACGAGCGGCAGACGCAGACAGAAGGTCGCGCCTCGGCCCGGCTCCGACTGACACATCACCGTCCCGCCGAAATTGTCGGCGAATCGCTTCACCAGAGCCAGCCCGATGCCGCTGCCCTCCTTCTTGGATGTCGCAAACGGCTTGAACAGGCGGTCCTTCATCTCCTCGGGTATCCCTGGCCCGGTGTCGGAGACGGCAATCGTGCCGAACGACTCCTCCCGGCCGATGCGGACAGTGATCGCGCCGCCGTAACCCATGGCCTCCTGGGCGTTGAGGACAAGGTTCATCAGGACCTGCCGCAGGCCATGGGGATCGCACGAGACGACGACGTTCCCGTGGCTGGCTTCGACAGTCATCCGCGTGCCCGTCTCGCGCAGAAGCTCGCTCATCACCGTCTGGAGGTTGCGGACCGCATCCGAAAGCTCCACCGCCTCGATGCGCAGCCCCTGGGCTTTCTCGTGGACGAGGTAGTCCTGCACCAGCCGCTGGATACGCAACAGCTCCGTATCGATGGTGTCGGCGGCAACCGATACCCGCGACACGTCGGCGGCATTCCGGCGAAGCGAATGGAGCTGAAATCGTAGCGCCGCCAGCGGATTGCGTATCTCGTGCGCCAGCACCGCCGCCGCCAGTCCGCGCTCGGCCACCAGCCCCTGCTGCTCGAGTTCGGTCCGCTGGCGATGCTGGACTTCGCGGCCCCACAGGCTGTAAACGAAGATGCCCACCGAACTGATCACGACGATGCCGGCGGCGGTCAGGGCTATGACGTTCCGCAGCAGCGGCCAGTACGCTATCCGGAAATGCTTCCGCAGCTCCGGGCGGGAAAGGTCCAGGTAGATGCCCCCGCGGACAGGCTTGTTGCCGGAAGACGCCGAGGCCGGCCAGGGATAAAACTTGCGATAGCTGTTGGCGTCCGCGTTGAGCAGCCGGTTGACCTCCTCCATCGAACGCGGAATCGGCACGGAGTCATTCCGGCGGACGTAGCCGTACGCGTCGGCCTTGCTCGGATCATCGTTGCGAACGTACAGGAACGTGACCGCCTGCACGGCGTTGTCGCCGAGCAGCTCCCCGCGCATGAGGTTCAGCAGGTTCTGCGGGGAGATCCACCACCATGTGCTGAAGAGTTGGATTCGGACGCGCTCGGCCAGAAGCGCCGATTTCTCGCTTTCATCGCGATCGTACGCGGCGGCGATGACCCAGAAGCTCCACGGCACTGTGAGGACGGCCGCAAGCCCCACGAAGATCGCGGGAACCAGCCAGTTCCGCAATGAGCCCAATCCACTCTTCAAGCGACGGTCTCCACATCCCCGTCAGGCCTGCCCTGACACCTCGGCGCCATCCGCCAGCGCTTTCTCAACGATCGCCAGCAGTTCCGCCGGATTGACG
>Ga0315278_10004586_pt1 | contig 12477 bp, 5 predicted proteins | sample YL17G06_0_MG_FD_203880 | JGI IMG/M metagenome (GOLD analysis project Ga0315278, IMG submission 203880) | Sediment microbial communities from Yellowstone Lake, YNP, Wyoming, USA - YL17G06_0 | ecosystem: Environmental > Aquatic > Freshwater > Lake > Sediment | place: USA: Wyoming | collected...
TGAGCCCCAGCGCCATCGACCGGCGGATCTTCTCCGCCATCCTGTTCAGCTTCACATCTGACCTGAAGCCGACCGATTGTGCCGCGCCAATCATGATCGAATAGGCCATCTTGGTCGGTACGTCGAGTTGCCTGGCGATGTCGAGGATGACGGCGCTTTCGGCGTCGATCAACGCGCCGTCGGCCATCGCGATGTCCGTGAGACGCGACAGGACGAAGCCCTTGTCGTCGAGCTGCCCCTCGGCGCGAACCTCGGCAATCGCGGCCGGCAACTGGGCGGCGATGGCCTCCGGATCCGTGACGATTTCCGCCTCGGGTTCGTCGGTGAACCACTGGTGCAGAATCTGGACGAGGATCTTGACCTCGTCATCACCGACCTCGCCGTCAGCGGCGAGCAGCTGGGCGCCGGCCAGCGCGATCACGCGCATGACGGCGCGATGCCCCGGCTGGAAGGGATATCGCCGGGTCAGCTTCACCAGCTCATCCACCGCGTCCTCGAGCTCGTCGTCTCCCATCGGCGTCCCCTCGACGGGATATCCGGCGCGCTGCGCCTTGGCCGAGCGCGAAAACAGCTCCGCCGCCCTCAGGCGAATCGGCAGGAGCGGATGCGACGCAAACGCCTCCTCGATGAGCTCTGGCCGGCCGCGGATCTCGTCGACCTGGCTGACCAGCGCCTGGATATCCAGATTCAGGTTGCGCTCGCTCAGGCCGAACGTCGCCTTCAGCAGCGACGTGGCGGTGGCCCGGAAGTCCCGGCTTGCCAGGACGCTCACGCGGTCGGCGCTGATCTCGGCCTTCTTGCGCCAGCGGAGAAACAGGCTCTCGCCAAGCGCGGGCAGCACGGTCACCGACGGATTGCTGGCATCAGTGGAAATGAGGGCCCCGAGGCGGTTGTTCCCGAACAGGATGTGGCCAAGTTCGTGACCGAGAATCGAGGCGAGCTCGGCATCCTCGAGCCGCTCGAGCGCCATGGCGGTCACGCCGACCAGCGAGTACGTGGTGTCCTTGCGCACGTCGAGCAGGGCGAACGCATTCACCTCCGGCGACGGCAGGCAGAAGACTTCGGCCTGGGCATCCAGATCGAGCGCTTTGCAGACGTTTCTGAAAATCGCGTAGATGCGGGGCGACAGGCGCTCGCTCAGGCGGATGCCGTCCTTCAGCAGGCGTTCCCGCACCCCGTGGTCCAGCTGTCGGCGGTTCTCCTCGTAGGTCGCGAGGTAGTCGGCCACCCGGTAGGTGGTCATCAGATCCTCGACGTCTTTCGCGTCTCCGCGATAGCGCACATCGTTCCAGTCGATCGCCATCAGGTCTCTCCGGTATTCGCCCTGGCGCGATCAATCGCGCTCTACGGGTGATCGGGCACGGCACGTCGGTCCCCTGTGCCGGATTCTCACTCGGCGACGATGAGGTTCAGGTCGCGAAACAGCCTTTCGAACCGATCGAGCGCCGCGTCGAGATCGGGCAGCGCCACGCGCAGCGTCGCCGTGTTCTCGAACAGGTACGACGCCGGACCGAAACTGTCGAACTTCGACGCCGAGGGGGGCAAGGAGGCGAAGAACCGCTCGGCTTCGGCGACGAGCCGATGAGGCGAATCAGCCGGCGCGTCTCCGGGGAGCACGCCCGATTCGCCGAGCGTGAAGGCCCCGATCACCAACTCGCGGAACAGCGGACGGCCGAGCATGTCTTCGATCTGCGCGTCCTCCCGATCCACATAGAACGCCGGCCTCAGGATCCGTCCGAACTGGAGCACGCCGCGCTCCCACAGGCCCTCGAGCCGGCGCGGGTGGCTCATCAGGCCATCAGTCAGGACCACGATCCTCTGAGCCGCGCTGGCGAACAGGGCGGCGAACGGCCCGATGCTGTCGAGCCCGCCGATTGGCACCAGGCTCCAGGCCGGATTGAGATGATCGCGCCCCTGCCGCTGCAGTTCGCGCGAGAACCACTTCAGGTACAGCACGTCGCTGGCGCGGTCGAGCAGCAGCGTCTGGGGACCGAGCACCGCGCGGCGCGCCACGTCGTACGCCAGTGCCGCCCGGATGGGAAACGACGTGTCCGGGTCGTTGCTCAGGAACCGGTCGCCCACCTTCGTGCCCAGCACCTGGCCGTTGGCGGTCGCGTCTTCGACCGTCCGCACGCCGTCGAGGTGTTCGGGGTCAATCATGAACGGCGAGTGGGTCGTGTAGACCACCTGATAGTGCGGCAGCAGCTCCTCGCGAACGAACCGCATCATGTCCATCTGCGCGCGGGCGTGCAGGCTGAGGCCTGGCTCGTCGAGCAGCACGATGTAGTCGGATTCGCGCGCGTGCCGGATGTGCGACAACCACACGAGGAAGGAAAAGAACCAGATGAATCCGCTGCTTCGCTCGTCAAAGCCGAGCGTCACATTGTGCCGCTTGTTCCGGATGCGGGTCCGGAGGATGTAGCCGCTGTTGAACGGCGGGGGGTCGTTTGGACGGCCGGCATCACACCGGAACTCGACGTCGAGGGATCGATCCTGGGTCCAGTAGTCGAGGACGTCGCGCGTGACGCGCTGCGACACTGCCTCGAGTTCGGCGACCAGGTACTCGAACTGATCGATGTCCTGCAGATTCTCGGCCGAGGTGTTCGCGAGTTCGAGCAGCGCCAGGAACACCGAATCGACCACGGTCAGCTGGTTGGCGGCCTTGTGACGGAGCAGTTCGTCGATGGACACTTCGGCAGGCAGGCGGTGATAGTCGGCAAAATAGAGGAACTGCGGCAACCGCTTCTCGAGCACCAGCACGGCTTCGTCGTGGACCGTCCCGTGCGGGAAGCGCTGCTGCACGTCGGCGGCGAGCGCCGCCTGGGCCGCCGTCGGGTGCTCGATATTCTTGAGGACTCTCGTCAGCTCGGCGACGGTCGTGACCGCCCACAGGCCCTGGAGCTCCGCCGAGTCGAGCCTGGCCGCCCGGACCAGGTGGGAGACAACCCGGCGCTCGTCGACCTCGATCTGCCACCGCAAGAGGTTGTCGTAGCCTTTCGACACGACCACTTTGCGGCTGGCGAGCGCGTCGGGCCCGAGCACGGCCTCGAGTGCGTCGAGATCGCGCTCCACGAGTTTCCAGGTCGTGGTCACGACACGGTCCGGCGCCTTGTGCCGTTTCTGCCGGTAGGCCGCCCAACGCCGGCGTGGGTACTCGACGTCCGAAAAATTCCCATCGATCGGCAGGATCGGGTTGACGCGGTACAAGGCCTTGAGCAGCGCCGTCTTGCCCGATTCGTTCTTGCCGACCATTCCGGTCAGCGACCGAATCGTGAATTCGGTGGAGTCGTCGATGCACTTGAAGTTCTCTACGCGGACAGAATCGAGGATCATGTTCTGGTGGCACTCCCTGGCCGATGGAAGATGTAGTCTGCCGGGCGCCAATTGTCAATTGCAAACTCCTTCGATCCCTGAATTCGGCAACGCAACTGCGCACTCAGGGCGTACTGCTGAGCGGGCGGTTGTCACCGGATCGCCTCACGAGAATGCGCAACCGTGATTGCGAGTCGACGCCGTGACCGAACGGCACGTCGGCCCGCGGCCCCGTCCGTGTTCGGTGTTCGCCCGCGATCCCGTCTTACGTATGGTGAGGGCGGCGACTCGCGGATTCGGCGCGGCGGCGGACGCTGGCATAGAATAGAGGGTCTGTCTGGAGGGCTTATGAGTGACGTGGTCAGGCGAAGGCTGCTGCCTCTTTGTGTGTGCGCACTGGCGCTGGGGCATACCGGCTGCTCGATCAAGATGATGGCGATCAACACGCTCGGCAATGCCCTGGCCGACGGCACGTCTGGCTTCGCCAAAGACGATGACCCCGAGCTGGTCCGGGATGCGGTGCCGTTTGCCCTGAAGACGATCGAAAGCCTGATCGAGCAGTCCCCGAAGCACCAGGGCCTGCTGAAAGCCGCGTGCAGCGGCTTCACCCAGTACAGCTACGCGTTTATCCAGCAGGAAGCCGACTACATCGAGGCGCAGGACCTGGACCGGGCCACCGCGATGCGCACGCGCGCCAAGAAGCTGTACCTCCGAGGCCGCGACTACGGCATCCGGGCGTTCGAGGTCGAGTTTCCCGGCTTCGGCGACCAGCTCCGCCAGAACACGGATGGCGTGCTGGCCAGGCTGAACAGGAAACACGTGCCCCTGCTCTACTACACGGCGGCCGCCTGGGCGGCGGCCTTTGCCGTTGATATCGCGGACTCGCGCCTCTCTGTCGAGCAGACGTTGTTCGAGAAGATGATGCGCCGGGCGCTGGCGCTGGACGAGACCTACGACCTCGGGTCGCTGCACGATTTCTTCATCTCGTGGGACGCCGGGCACGCCAGCACCGGGAGCTCGATCAAGAGCGCCCGCGAGCACTTCGAGCGCGCGAAAACGCTCGCCCGCGGCCAGCGCGTTTCCCTGTTTGTGAGCCTGGCCGAATCGGTCTCCGTCAGCGAGCAGAACAAGGCAGAATTTGAGACACTGCTGAACGAGGCGCTGGCGGTTGACATCAACCTGGCGCCGGAACAGAAACTGGCCAACGTCATCTCCCAGCGACGTGCCAAGTGGCTGCTGTCAAGAATCAACGAGCTTTTCTAGAGAGACTGCATCATGACCGCACACACAGGCAGATGTCTTGTCTATCGATTCGTGTCGGCTGCCCTCGCGGGCGTCTTGATGGGTGCTGTCGTGGGGTTCGCCCCCGCGGCGGCCTCGGCCCAGCCCAAGCCCATCGAGATCAAGATGGCGACGCTGGTTCCGAAGAACACGTCGTGGTTCCTGGTGCTCAAGGAAGTCGCGGCCAAGTGGGACAAGATCTCGGGCGGCAGGGTCAAGGTCATCCTCTACGCCGGCGGCAGCAGGGGCGACGACCCGGACGTGGTGCGCGACATGCGGCTTGGCGGCCTGCAGGGCGCGGTCCTGACGTCGGTGGGTCTGGCCGAAATAGACAAGATCGTGTACGCGCTGAGCATCCCGATGGCGTACGACTCCTACGAGGAGGTGTACTACGTGCTCGAGAAGATGCGGCCCCGCATCGAGGCGTCGATGGAAGCCAAAGGGTTCGTGGTCGTCAACTGGGCGGATGGCGGATGGGTGCATTTCTTCAGCAAGGCGCCCATCGCCACGCCAGACGACATGAGGAAACAGAAGCTCTTCCAGTGGGCTGGCGATCCGAAGTCGCTGGAAATCTGGAAGGCGGCCGGCTTTAACCCGCGCCCGGCGCCGTCGACAGAGCTAATCACGGGACTGCAGACGGGACTGTTCGAGGTGTTCAGCGCGCCGCCGCAAGTGTGCGTCATCGCCCGCTACTACGAGCACGCGAAGTACATGACCGACATGAATTGGGCGCTGATGATGGCGGCCACCGTGATCGACAAGCGCACCTGGGCCACGATCCCGGCCGATCTGAAGCCCGCGCTGCTCGAGGCGGCACGCGAATCCGGGGCGAAGCTTCAGGCTGAAATCCGCAAGAGCGGCGAGAACGACGTCGAGGCCATGAAGAACTCGCCAACCAAGCTGACCGTGGTGCCCGTGGACGCGAAGACGAAGGAACTCTGGCGAACATTGGCCGAGAGCACCTACCCGCGCGTGCGCGGCGACTTCGTGCCAGCCGACGCGTTTGACGAAGCCATGAAGTATCGCGACGAGTACCGGAAGACGCATCCGGCGGTGCCGGCGCCGCCCAGGAAGTAGCCATGATGACCGCCTTCTTCAAGCGAACCGAGCAGGGCGTTCTGGTGGCCACGCTGGGCCTGGCCTGCGTCCTGCCGCTCGTCGACATTTTCGGCCGGCCGTTCGGCGGGTTCCATATCCCGGGCAAGGACGCCTACGTCTCCCACCTCACGCTGTGGCTGGCGTTTGTGGGCGGCCTTGCCGCAACAACCCAGGCCAAGCACCTGACGCTCTCGACCTCGGAGTTCTTCGAAGAGGGACTGGCGCGCAAGCTGTCACGGCTGTTCGCCTTTTCGGTGGCGGCCGCTGTCGTGGGCATCCTCGCCTTCTCCAGTTGGGAAGTCGTGATGGCCACCCGCGGCGGCGAAGACAAGGTGCTGCCGATCGGTCTGCCCGAATGGATCAGCCTGCTGGTGATGCCGATCGCGCTCGCGGTGGCGGCGCTGGTGTTCGCGTGGAAGGCGTCGGATCGATGGTGGGGCCGGGCCGCGGCGTTCATCGCGATTCCGGCCGCCTTTGCGATCGGCCTGCTGCCGGCGGCGGCGGCAACCTACGTGTGGCCGCTCGCGCTCGTGATCGTCGTTGCGGCGTTGCTTGGCGCGCCGGTCTTTGTGGCGATGGGCGGGATTGCGCTGGTCCTGTTCTTCCGGGAAGGCGTGCCCGTCTCGATGGTGTCGTCCAAAGTCTACCAGCTGATCTCCTCGCCGACGCTCCCGGCCATTCCGCTGCTGACGGCCGCGGGGTACGTCCTTGCCGAAAGCGCGGCCGCCGAACGGCTCGTTCGTTTCTTCCGCGCCATCTTCGGCTGGATGCCTGGCGGGATCGCGGTGATGGTGGCGGCCGTCTGCGCGCTCTTCACGAGCTTTACGGGCGGCTCCGGCGTCACGATCATCGCGCTCGGCGGCCTGGTCTACCCGATCCTTCGCAAGGACGGCTATTCCGAAGGTTTTTCGCTCGGCCTGGTGACGGCATCGGGCTCGCTCGGCCTCCTGTTTCCGCCCAGCCTCCCCGTGATCCTCTACAGCGTGGTCGCAAGTACGCGCGAGCAATCCGTGCCCGCCGATCAGCTCTACCTCGCTGGCCTGCTCCCGGGACTCCTGCTGGTGGTCATCACCGCCGCGTACGGGATCGTGATAGGGCGCCGGGTCGAGCGCGAGAAACAGCCGTTCTCCCTGCGCGAGGTCGCAGCGGCGAGCTGGCACGCGAAGTGGGAACTGATGCTGCCGGTCGTCATTGTCGCGCTCTTCGTGACCGGCTACGCGACGATGCTCGAAACGGCCGCGGCGGCGCTTGCCTACGCGATCGTCGTCGAGTGCTTTATCACGCGCGACATTCACATTTTCAAGACGCTCCCCGAAGTGCTGCTCAAGGCAGCCGCATTGATGGGTGCCGTGCTGATCCTGCTCAGCGTCGCGATGGGACTCACCGGCTACCTCGTCGATGCACAGATTCCCGACATGCTGCTCGATTGGGTCAAGGACAATATCCACACGCAGGTCATGTTCCTGCTGGCGCTCAACGTCCTGCTGCTCGTGCTGGGCAGCGTGCTCGAGATCTATTCGGCGATCATCATCCTCGCCCCGATCATCGCGCCGATGGGCGCGTATTTCGGCGTCGACCCGGTGCACATGGGCGTCATCTTTCTCGCCAACCTGGAACTGGGCTTCCTGTTCCCGCCGGTTGGCCTCAACCTGTTCCTGTCGTCCTCGCGGTTCAACAAGCCGCTCACGAGCCTGTACCGGCACGTGGTGCCGTTCCTCATCATCACCGGCATCGGCGTCCTGCTCATCACCTACACCGATTCGATGTCGCTGGGTGTGCTCAAGCTGCTCGGCAAACGGTAGGATTCATCATGCGATCCAGACACTTTCCCGCGCTCGCGCTCGTGTGCGTCGTGCTCGTCGTCTCCGGCGTCGTGTCGGTGGCCCAGAAGGGTCCGGCCCCGCCCGTCTGGCCGGGAAACCTCGGCATGGGCGTGACGCTGCTCCCCAACGGCTGGAAGATCGCGCCGGCGGGAAAGCACATGGCGGTGGGCGACCTTCCGCTCGCCATGGTGGAATCGCCGGATGGCAACTACCTGGTCGTCACCAACAACGGGTACGCCAAGCCCACGCTCACGGTTGTGGATCTCAAACACGGCTACGTGAGCTCGAAGACCACGTTGGAACACGCCTGGCTTGGGCTGGCCTGGCACCCGGACAATCGGCGCGTCTTCTCGTCGGCCGCGGGCCAGACGGCGGTCAGCGAACTGTACTGGACGCCCGGCAAGCTGGCGCTCGGTTCGCTGTTTGCGCTCGGGCGCGACACCCAGCGCCCGCTGCCCGGAATCAACCGGCCCGAGCCGGTTGAGCAGAGTTTCGTGGGCGGCATCGCGATCGCACCCGATGGTCGCAACCTCTATGCGGTGCACGTGCTCGGCGAAGCCCTGACGATGCTCGACCTGAAGGCGGGGGTGGTTCGACGCACCGTTGACGTGGGAGCCGAACCCTACACGTGTGTCCTCTCGGCCGATGGCAAGCTGGTGTACGTGTCGGTCTGGGGCGGCGCCAAGGTGCTGGTCTTTGACGCGGCCACGCTCGAGAGGCGCGTCGAGATCGCCGTCGGGGAGCATCCCAACGCGATGGTGTTCTCGAAAGATGGCCAGCGGCTGTTCGTCGCGTGCGCCAACACGAACGCCGTCTGGGTAGTCGACGTCGCGTCGAAGACGGTCAAGGAACAGGTGTCGGTGGCCCTGTTCCCGGACGCGCCTCCCGGAGCGACGCCGAATGGTCTCGGCCTGTCGCCCGACGGCAATCGCCTGCTCGTCGCCAACGCCGACAACAACGCCGTCGCCGTCGTCAACACGGCCGATCCCCGGCGCAGCGCGGTGGAGGGATTCATCCCGACGGGCTGGTATCCGACCTCCGCCATGTTCAGTAAGGACGGCGCCCGCATCTACATCCTGAGCGGCAAGGGCCTCGCGTCGCTCGCCAATCCTCGCGGCAGCCATCCCGGCGTGCCCGGGTTCGGCGACGGCCAGTACAGCGGCGCCATGCTGCAGGGTTCGTTGTCGATCGTGCCGGTTCCGGATCAGGCCGCGCTTCAGGCCATGACGAAGAGCGTCTACAGCCTCACGCCCTTCACCAGTGCATCGATCCTGGCGCCCTCGTCGGCCCCGGCCGCGTCACCGATTCCGAAGAAGGTCGGCGATGCCTCTCCCATCAAGCATGTCCTCTACATCATCCGGGAGAACCGCACCTACGACCAGATCCTGGGCGACCTCGAGCGCGGCAACGGCGACCCGAACCTCGCGCTCTTCGGCGAAGACGTCACCCCCAACGCCCACGCGCTGGCACGCGAGTTCGTCGTGCTCGACAACTTCTACGTGGATGCGCAGGTCAGCTATGACGGGCATGCCTTTTCGACCGGCGCCTATGCGACCGACTTCGTCAACAAGATCTGGCCCACCAACTACGGCGGCCGCGGCGCGCGGTACATGAGCGAAGGCGGCGGCAAGATGCGCAACGCCTTCGGCAACGTGACCGCACCGCTCAACGGCTACATCTGGGATGCGGTCAAGCGCAAGGGACTGAGCGTTCGAAGCTACGGGGAGTTCGTCGAGCGTGGTGCCGAACCGGAGCTGGAGAAGGACACCGGAAAGGGCGAGGTGACGGCCACCGTGCCCGGGCTCAAGGGGCTGGTTCATCCGAACTACCAGCCCTACGACCTGAGCATCCCGGACAACAAGCGCGTCGATATCTGGCTCGAGGAATTCACGCGGTTCGACAAGAACGGCACGCTGCCCAGCCTCAGCATCATCCGCCTGGGCAACGATCACACGGCGGGGACTCGCGCGGGCTACCCGACGCCCCGCGCCATGGTCGCGGAAAACGACGTGGCCCTTGGCCGGGTGGTCGATGCGATCACCAACAGCTCGTTCTGGAAGGACTCGGCCATCTTCGTACTCGAGGACGATGCGCAGGCCGGGCCCGATCACGTGGACATGCACCGCTCCGTTGCGCTCGTCATCAGCCCGTTCACGAGGCGTCTGGCGGTCGACAGCACGCTCTACACGACGTCGGGGATGCTGCGCACGATCGAACTCATCCTGGGCCTTCCCCCGATGAGCAACTACGACGCGGCCGCCACGCCGATGTACAACGCGTTTCAGACGACGCCCGTCTTGACGCCGTACAAAGCGAGGCCGGCGCGCATCGACATCCAGGAGAAGAACGCCGTGAATGCGTGGGGGGCGGCGGCCTCGGCGCGGATGTATCTGGCGGAAGCCGACCTGGCGCCTGAACAGGAACTGAACGAAATCATCTGGCGGTCGGTCAAAGGACCGACCAGCGTCATGCCTCCCCCTGTTCGGGCGGCCTTCATCCGCGCCCTGCCAGCGGCGGCAGGTCGTGACGATGACCGGTAGTGGGTCCCGGAGTGATCAGGTGACGGACTCGACCGGCGCCGAGACTCCGGCCGGAGCGGTCCCTCGCCGCCACACCAGCTTCAACCACACCGCCACGTCGTCGACCAGCGTGTAGATGAACGGCAGGATCACCAGGGTCAAGATCGTTGAGGTGGTCAGTCCGCCGATGACGGTGCGCGCCAGCGGGTAGTAGTAGGCGCCGCCGACACCGGACGTGCCAACGGCGAGCGGCACCAGGCCGAGGATGGCTGTCGCCGCGGTCATCAGGATGGGCCGCATCCGTTCCCGGCCGCCCTGCAGAATGGCCTCGGCGCGCGACAGTCCTTCCCTTCTCAACTGGTTGACGTGGTCCACGAGCACGATTCCGTTCTTCACGACAATCCCCATCAGTATCAGCAACCCAATCTGTGACATCAACCCAAACGGGGTGCCGGTGAGGAAATCGAACCACACCGCTCCAAAGAGCGCAAAGGGGATGGAGATGAGAATCGCGATCGGGTGCGCGATCGACTCGAACAGCGCCGCCATCACCAGATAGACGAGCGCGAGCGCCAGCAGCATGTTGACCAGCATCTGCTGATTCTGCTGCTCCTGGTCCTGCATGTTCTGCCCGAACGCCCAGCTGAAGCCGGCCGGCAGCGCCATGTCGTTCATGGCCTTGCGCATCAGCTCCTGTGCGTCGCCGAAGTTCTTGCCTTCGTACGTGCCCCTGACCGTCAGGCGTGTGCGGCGTTCCTCGCGCTCGATGGACTTGGGCCGGCGGACGATGGTGAAGCCGGCCAGCGTGCCGATGGTCTGGCTGCGATCGCCCCCGAGGGTGATGTTCCGCAGATCGTCTGCCCGCTGCACGTCCTCCCGCCGCAGCGACAGCACGACGTTCACTTCCTTGTCGCCGGCGCGGTACTTGCGGAGGCGCGTCCCGCTCAGCATGAAGCCAAAGGTCTGGGCCAGATCGCCCGGCGTCAGGTTATAGCGCGCGGCGCGCTCCCGATCGAGCGACACCTGGACCTCTTCGCGCCCCTCCTCGCTCGACGACTTCACGTCCTGCACGTTGGCAATGGCCGCCAGCCGCGCACTCGCGTCGGCAGACAGCCGTTCCAGCGTCTTCATGTCGTCACCGAACAGGCTCACCTCGAAGCTGGTGGTGCTGCCGCCCGACTGCGCATTCTCGCCGCCGAATCGCAGCCGAACGCCTGGCAGCCGGGGCAGCCAGCTTCGCAGGGTCTTTCTGAATTCGCGGGCTTCCCGGTCGTTCATGTCCTTCCGGCTGAGCGTGATCGTCGTCTGCGCGTTGTTCTCGCCGAAGTACGAGTAGACCGACTCGAAGTTGATGTCCCGCTCGTGCCGGTAGAGGGCGTCCTCGACGCGGGTGACGACCGCTTCTGTGTCTTCCTTGAAGTGGAAATCCTGAAAGTCGTACTGGATGAAGAGGCGGTCGTTCCTGCCACCCGTCTCCATGCCGGTTTCGAGGCCCAGCATGAACGGACCGGCGATGCTCACCAGCACGAGCAGCGTCGCGCCGAACGTCAGGACGCGGTGGCGGAACGTCCAGCCGATGACGGACGCGTACCGGTCCGTGAGCCATTCAATCCAGCGCGGGTTGTGCCAGGGGCGGCGGCTCAGGATCCGTGACCCCATCAGCGGGATGAGGGTCAGCGACACCAGCAACGAGCAGAAGATGGTGAGCGTGATCGCGATGCCGACTTCACCCAGCCACACCTGGAGTTCGGTCTTTTCGCCGACGATCAGCGGCAGGAAGACAATGGCCGTGGTCGCGGTCGCGGCCACCACCGCCATGGCCACGGCGGACGTGCCGAGAATCGATGCCTGCTTCGCGTCAGCCGACTTCTGGTGATAGCGGAAGATGGACTCCAGCACGACGATCGCGTCATCGACCAGCAGGCCGACACCCAGCATGAGCCCCATCATCGACAGGATGTTGAGGTTTTTCCCGAGGAAGTAGAGCACCGTGCAACTGGCGACAATGGAAATCGGGATGGCCAGGCTGACAATCAACGTCGTGTCGACGCGCCGCAGAAACAGGAAGAGCACGACGACGGCCAGCAGCCCGCCGACCGCGCCGGCCTCGGTGAGCCCATTGATGCCTTTGAGGATTTCCTCGGCCTGGTCCTGGAACACAAACAGCGTGATGCCCTTCAACTGGGGATCGGCCGCAATGTCCGTCTTGATGAGGCGCGTCACGGCCGACGCCACCTCGACCGTGTTGGCCGTCGGCTCCTTCTGGACGCTCAACGCCACGGCGAACTTCCGATTGAGGTGACGGCCGAAGTCGATCACGGGTTCTTCGTACGTGATCTCCGCGAGGTCTCTCAGGCGAATCGGTTCGGCGGTCCGGATCTCCGGCGTGCCGGACGGGACGGCCGGGATGACGGCCTGGCGGGCCGCGCGCGGCACACCGGGCG